>ERZ780190.163-NODE-163-length-73809-cov-4.687746_pt1 | contig 73809 bp, 64 predicted proteins | sample MGYA00510980_ERZ780190 | MGnify/ENA primary metagenome ERZ780190 (study PRJEB29588, sample SAMEA1972188) | human gut metagenome | biome: human gut; feature: human-associated habitat; material: faeces | place: Denmark | collected 2008/2010 ... | reverse complement strand
CCATATCCTCCCACTCATCACTTGAAAGCGTATGCTCTGCAAGGAAACGGGCAAGATCAGCCTGCGAGAACAGCACTTCTTCCTCTGTTGCCTGTTTCTCAGGTACAATCGTGTCGATCACACTCTCAAAAGCTAAATTGTGAGAAGAAAGGAAGTCCTTAAATGTATCGAAGAAAATATCATCGGAAAGCACCGAAATACTCATATCCTTTATGAGAGGTGCTGAGGTGCGGTCAGCAATCAGGTTATAGCCGCCTTCACCGTTGTTGATCTCCGCATCATAGTGCAGACGGAAATTTGTGAGATCATCACCACTTCCCGAAAGCTGCATATCCTTGTGTGAAGCAAAGGCATCGGCAAGTGCCTGATCTCTGTCAGACTGTTTCTGTACGGAATGTGCGTGTTCTGCAAGGAAATCCTCAATATCCGATTCCTGCAAAGCACTTTGCAGTATCTCTGCATACTCCTGAATATCCTCAGCCGTGAAAGTTTCGTCAATGCTGTCGATCTGTCCTCTTGTGACCTCACCAACAAACATAGTGGCAATTGCAGACTTCTGTTCTTCGCTGAAATCGTGCTGAGAAAAGAAGTCGGAAAGTTCGATAGTACGGTCGAAACTGCTTTTCGCTTCAAGCATATCATTCAGCTTGGAGTGTTCGCCGTAACGCTCCGAAGCAGGCTGATCGAGATAGGCATTGATAAGGGACAGCATTTCACCGAACTGTGCTTCATCATAACGCTTATCGAAGAAGTCCGAAAGCTGAAGCTGTGCATCTTCCACCGCAAGCCTGTGCATTACGGGTGAAAGCGCTATCATCTGCTCCATTGGAAGCCCCTGCTCCTGCATGGTGTGGATAAGCCCGACCTCACGCTTTGCGGTATCTAATGCCCTGTGAAATGCCTGTGCTTCATCACGGTCAACCGAGAACATCACCTTGCCGTCACGGATAACACCGCTGTATCTTGCATTAGTCTCGATAAACGGCTTGACTTCCTCATACTGCTTCGGAGTAAGAGTTGACATATACAAATGCCTGTTCTGTGCCGAAACGGAACGGTTTCCGATGACCTGTCCCTTTTCGCCAATACCTACCTGACGGCGCTTTCCGATGATGTTGTCACGGACAGAACGCACATAGGCGAGATCGTTACGGCTGACAGTCAGAGTGCCTTTGCCTGTCGGGTAAATTCTTCCCGAAAACTTGATACCCTGTTTGTCCAGCGTTTCAGCCATTTTCAGGATAAGGTCACGGTCAGCAGAAATATACTCCTTGTTGGGGATATATCTGTATTCCACATTGCCGATGATATTTTTCTCGGGCGGATCGTATGGAATACTTGACTTGACAACAGGCACATTTCCCGCAATAGAACGAAGAAACGGAACATCACTCTCGTTCATAGCGATCCTGAGAGTACCGTTTGCACCCTTTGCAGGGAAATAGTTTACCGTGGATTCATCAAGCACCTGTCTGATACGCTGAAAATCATCAGCGTTTATTGTTGCAACTACCTTATCGGCATTGCTTGTCGCATTATGCCAATAGCGGTTCCCAACAGCCATTCTGTCAGCCTCCTTTTTTACTTCTGTCTTTTGTTCTGTATCTATCTCTTTTTTGGGGATACCCCTGAGCATATCGTTCCAGTCTTTATATGTATCGGGAGTGACGATACGCTTCATATCGGGATATTCACTTATAAGCCTTTCGGCAAACTCATTTCCGGCTCTGTCATTGTCCGAGCATAAATACACCCTGTCGGGCGAAATGCCGTAACGCTCCATTATGTCAATGACCGTCTGAGGTTTTACTCCCATCATCGAGACAAGCCTGTGATCGTCAAGCTCACTTTGGTGCATTTGCAGATAGGACAGCATATCTATCGAGCTTTCAAAGAAAAGAAGATTACTGCCGTTTCCTCTGCAAACCTCAAATCCGTAACCGCTTGCCGAACCTGTCGCTACGCCTTTGAATTTATGTTCCGTGGAAGTGCCGACCTTTTCAGCACCTACGGTCTTTCCGTGTTCATCGGTGAACTTGAACAGCACATTGCCTGTTTTCTGCTCCTGCGCCACCGCACCGCTTTGAACAAGGGACTTGACAAGTTCATAGTCAAGTCCTCTTGTCTTGCAGAGATACGCAAAAACACGCTTTGCGTTATCGGCTTCGGAAAACACAAGTTCCTGAGCCTGCACTTTCTGCTGTCTCTCCGTATGCGTATGCTGGGGCGGAGTATATGTGCGGTCATAGTGTTCGCCGTTCAGGGCTTCCACCGCTTCGACAAATGACATATTCATATACTGACGGAGGAAGGCGATGTTGTCACCGCCCTCGTCCGTACTGAACCTGTGCCATACTCCACGTTCGCCCGGGGCATTGTCCTTGATGTGCATACTGTCATGGTCTTTCCAGACGTACTCACGCCACACACGTTTCAGGTCAAATCCGTTCTGCATTAGAAATTGCGGAAGATTGACCGTACTTGCCCTTTCTATCTGTTCTTCACTCAGTCTCATTTAGCCTAACCCCTGTGTATCTTTCTTTTTGGGTGACTTCTGCTTTTGCGGCTGTTTCTTGCCCTGTCCGCTGATACGCTGAACTTCTCGTTTCAGCTGTGAACGGGAGAAAAACGCCCGTCCCTGGTCTTTTTTCGATACCGTAACAGCCGACTTATCGCCGTTAATAACAGCGGAGTGTGCAATGCCTTTCTTGTCAAGTTCAGCGACCTTTGCCTTTGCCTGTTCCTCGGTCATCGGCAGAGTTACCCTGAAATCTTTGGGCAGAGCCTTGTAAAACTCGGGATTGATATACTCCGCAGCCCGCACACCCTTGACCTTATTTTCTATCTGCTTGTAAGCCTTAGCATTGTCTTTCGATACAGTTATCGCAACAGTATCATTCTTGCGGACTACGGCAGAATATGGAATTTTCTCAGCCATAAGCCCCTTTACAATTTCACGGGCAACCTCTGTCGCTTCAACACGGGAATGTCTCTGCTCTTTGGAAAGCGAAGCATAGTATTCGGGGTTGATCGTCTGATACTTGCCCTTTTCGCCCTTGCCTGCATTTTCCTTAGCCGCCTGTGTCTTGGCAATCTTGCCGATAGTGGAGTACATAATGTCATTGAGAGCCACAAGGTCTTTCTTTGACACCGTGATCCCCACCTTGTCATCACCACGGGCGGCGGCTGAAAACTCAATGCCTGCATTGGAAAGCGCCGCCATAACAGAGACAGCCTGTGCTTCGGTCATGCTCTCAATGTGGCGGTCATTCCTGGGCAGTTCCTTGTAGTAATCGGGATTGACACGGAAAGCGCCGTCCTCGCTCATCTCTGCCTTGCCGTCAGCGACCATATCAAGAAGCCAGTCCTGCACCTCAGAGACTTCTTCCTCATAGGTGCGTTCTTCATTGACCGCATCTAAGGAAGAAAGAGCCTTTTCGATTACCGCAAGTTCACCTTGAAGCCTTGAAATATCCTGTTCGGCAATATCCTTAATATCCTTGCTTACGAAAGGATTGTCCGTAAGAGATTCAGCCGTCTGTATAGCTTCAAGAATACCGGCTTTTGATTTTTCAAGGTCAGCCTTAGAGCCGTTGTTGATGATACCGTCTATCATATTGTAGTCATCTTCAAGCTGTTCCTCGACCGTCGCATTGAACTTATCCGCCAGCGAAGCGATCTGAGACTTATCAAGTTCCTCGGTCTCCTGCGCATAGAAAAGCGTATCCTCTGCAAGCCCCGAAGTTGTCTCGATTCCGTTTTCAGCTACATCAGCCAGCTTGTCGCTTGTCAGCTTCATCTGAGCGTCAAGTGTGTCATTGTCCTGCATGGAGTAGAACTCATCGGGCTGATGAACCTTGTCAATACGCTCGTCAACAGACTGGATACGCTCCGAAAGCGTATTTATCTGCTGTTGCAGTTTGTACTTGTCAACAACGCTGGTCTCGGGAGAATTGTATTTCTCCACGATACTGTCCTTTTTAGCGGTAAGAGCCTTTTTTTTATCCATAAGACAGTTGAATGTTGCTTCATTCAGCCTGTCCATAGCATCGGAAAATGCTTCACGGCGGTGCTTGTTAAAGCCGATAGAAAAACTCTTGATAGCATCGCTGAGGGCAACAACCCTGTCCAGCTTGTGGGAGATAGTGTCACGCTTTGCGGTCATGGCATCTATCTTCTTCCATCCGTTTTCTATCTTCTGCTCACGCTTGGGGATCTTATCCTCACGGATAGCAGTGATACGTTCCTCATTACGGCGAATCATGCTCTGCACAAGGGGAACACCGCCGAGGGTAGCCGAAAGCATACGGTTGGTATCTTCCAGCTTGTCAGCCTTAGCGGACAGGGCTTCGATCTTCGCTTTGTTCCTGTCGATTTTATCAGTCTGATTGGCGATCTTCTCATCAAGGGAGTCGATACGGCTCTGATGATGTTCCGCTTTGGCATTCAGAAAAAGAAGAAGTTTTCCCGACTTCTGAATATTGTTCTCATTGTTATGTTCCTGAGCCTGCGCCTGTTTTCTGCGAAGTTCCTCCTCTGCGTCTGCTACGGGCTGGTCTGCCGTTCTTTTGTCATCATTATCCTGTACGGGCATTGGCTACCTCACTTTCTTCTCTTGACGAAAACGATGATACCTGCGGTCACTGCTGTAACAACAGCACTTGTGATGATAATAAACTTCTTCATTGTCCGAATTTCCTTTCTCTTTCAGTTTTCTCAGCGGTAAGTCTTTCCTTGACCGCCTGTTTGCGTCTTATCATTTCAGCCTGACGGCGAATGACTTCTCTTGAAATAAGCCCTGTGCGGACTTCCTCTTTGTCTGCAAGGTCAGCCTTGTCCCGATGATCTTCGTCACCCTTGAGAACTTTCTGCCTGTGCTGAGTATCTGCAAAATATACAGTCTCACGCTTTTCGGGAGTGTTGTTCTGCTGTACCTCACGTTCCTTTGCTTCTTCCAGGTCACGCTCCGTCTGCCTGTTGGCAGTATACGCTCTTGTCAGCTCACGCTGAATGGTGGGTGTGTCACAGTACCAGAGCCGTGTGAACATACGGCACAGCTGGATTTGCAGTTCGTTCGGTCTGTTTCGTAAAGTACCCTCCGTAACATTGAGATAGTGTGCCACCGAGGGGAGAAGCACAAGATAACTGCTGTCATCTTTATGTGTTTTGATCTCACGGAGCATTTCTTCAAACTCATCGGAACTTGCTTTCTTCACGATCTCATCAACCGTGTCCTTATAGTCGGCATCATAGGAAAAGCGCATCTGCTTGTTCGTAAATGTGCCGATATGCGGAACTCCGCTTGTTTTAAGGGCGATAGCCAACAGCTTGCCCTTGTCGGTATCAAGCGTGACGTATTCTCTGTTGTCTTTGGGAAATTTATCCTCACCAAAGGAAAAAAGATAATCACTCACTGCTGCATCATTCCTCTCAGTTCACCGACAAGCTCTGCATTGGTGCTGTCCTTGTCAAATTCCATTGCATACGCTCCGCACATCTGCTCCTGAATACGGCGAGGGAGCTTTCTAAGTTCTCTGACAGGCACAGCGATCAGCTTTGCGATCTTGTCAAGTTCGATGACTGCCAGCGCCGAATTGGTGAGCATATAGATCTGCTTTGTGTTCGCACTGTTGGCAAGGTATTCAAACACAATGACCTGCTGTGTCTCAAAATCAAGGTTTGACAGCGTTACCGTAGGAATACCTGTTGCCTTAGAAACCTTTTCAAGTGTTACAAGCACCGAGCCTTTCTGCCACAGCAGATCAAGGGCATTGTAAAGCTCTTTTCTGTCCTCATCAGTTCTCACCACGATAGTTTCAAGGACGGTTTTCATCTTCGTCCTGATCTCCTCGGGCATTTCGGCAATGCTTTCAGGCTCAACACCGAGCGCCTTTTCGATAGCCGAATAGTCTAAATCGTTCATTTCTTCTTACCCTCCGTTTTCCAGTTATAGTATGTCTTGCCCTGATATTCGTTCGGAACGACTTCGGGCAAAACGATAGTTTTTCTGCCGTTTTTCATGTAGCTTGTGGACTTGCCGTTCAGAAGCCCCTTGACCTGCGCATCGGACAGCGTTACACCAAAGACCTTAGCTACATTCATTCCGCACTTGCCCTTGCAGTACCACCCGAACTTGCCGTTGATGACCTCAGCACCGCACTTCGGGCATCTGCCTGCGGATTCAAACTTGCCGTCTGAAAAAGAAACAGAATTATCGGACTTGCCGTATTTACCACACATCTCACGGACATTCTGCTCGATCTCCGACATAAAGCTGTCAGCGGAATACTGTCCGTGTTCCACCTGCCGGAGTTTCATTTCCCACTCTGCCGTAAGTCTGGCGGACTTCACTTCATCGGGGACAACACTCACAAGGTCAATGCCCCTGTCGGTGGGAATGATCTGCTTGCCCCTACGCTCCGCATAGCCGTTCTTTACAAGACTTTCAATGACAGCGGCCCTTGTTGCAGGAGTGCCTAAGCCCTTTTTCTCGGAATCTTCATCGTACTCATCTTGTCCTGCGTGTTCCATAGCGGATAAGAGAGTATCTTCGGTGTAAGGCTTCGGCGGACTTGTGAAGTGTTCGCCCTTGCTTAAACTGCCGGTCAGGACTTGACCCTCAGTCAAGACAGGGAGCGACTTGTCATCGTCCTTTTCGTCTGCAGACTTCACCGCATAGCGTTTCCAGCCCATATCAAGGACAGTCTTACCGCTTGCCTTAAACTCCGTACCACCGCACTCAGCCGTCACCATGACCGATTCATACTTGTGTGCAGGAGCAGAAGCACACATCAGTTTTCTTGCCACAAGGACGAGGATATTCTTTTCTCCTGCCGGAAGTCCGTCAAGGTCTGCCGTTGCGATACCGCTTGTGGGGATAATAGCGTGGTGTCCCGTGACTTTCTTGTTGTTGATAACTTTACGCAGATCGGGAGTATGCACCATATTGAAGCCGAGGTATGTATTGCAGAGTTTCAGCACATCAAGCGCCGTCTGTTCCATATCGTCCGATAAGAATTGGCTGTCCGTTCGGGGATATGTGACCAGTTTCTTTTCATACAGATTTTGCGTGTAGTCAAGAGTCTGCTGGGCAGTGTAGCCGTGGGTTTTGTTGGCTTCACGCTGTAAGGTGGTAAGGTCATAGAGCTTCGGAGCATTGACCGTCTTGACTTCCTTTTTGACCGATTTCACCGTAACGGGCTTTCCCACACAAGAAGAAATAAGGGAATTGACCGCAGTTTCATCGTCAATTCGTGCCGAGGACAGCGTAAAACCGTCGCAGGCAATATCCGCAGTAAAATACTTCTGCTTGACGAAATGCTTGACATCATAATCACGCTTAACAAGCATTGCAAGCGTGGGAGTCTGCACTCTGCCAATGTTGAGTTTACCTCCGTACCGACAGGAGAACAATCGAGAACCGTTCATACCAACGATCCAGTCCGCCTTAGCCCGTGAAAAGCCTGCATAGAACAGGTTATCGTATGCGGACATTGGCTTCATGGAATTGAGCGCCTGCCTGATAGCCGACTCTTCCAGAGAAGATACCCACAAACGCTTGACGGGCTTTCTGCACCGAGCCATATTGTACACATATCTGAATATACATTCTCCCTCACGGTCTGCGTCCGTGGCACAGATGATCTCGGTCACGTCATCACGCCCCATAAGCGCCTTGACAATGCCGAACTGCTCCTTAGTGCTTTCCGTGACCTTGAACTGCCACGAATCGGGTATCATGGGGAGCTGAGAAAAACTCCATTTCTGCTCCCAGCCACAGCCGTATTCGTTGGGATTTTTAAGCCCTACCAGGTGACCGACACACCATGATACGATATATCCGCCGCCCTCAATGTAGCCCTTGTTGGTCTTGTTAGCCCCCACCACTGAGGACAATGCTCTCCCGACCGAAGGTTTCTCGGCAAGAATAAGAACGCTCAATCAATTGCACCTCCGTCGGAAACATACATCACCACATCTTTTTCAGGTTCGATCTTGAACTTATTGGGCGCAACACACCCGTCATCAGGCTCGTCATACTTATGCTCAAAGCAAGTGCTGTAGTAGTTGTCTATGTCATCATCGTCATCGCCGTACTTGCCACGAAACTTCGCATTTGCTTCACCGCTGCACTCACCGAACTTGTACGCTGCATAAGCGATACCGCCCACAGCGCCAAGACCTGCCACACACTTGATGATCTTCTTGATATTCATATATAAACCCTCCGTTAATACTCTACGGGATCGCCGTAGTTGATCTTCTTTATACTCTTTATATTGGAACTCAGGTCAAGCCCGTTCCAGTTGTAGAAGCCCCAGCTTCCGCTGAAAGCGACACAGGGCGGTAAATAATCATCATCGTAAATAAACTCGATGATACACTTGCCGTTGCCCTCACCACCATACCAATGATATTTACCCTCACCGTCATCTGCATAACCTTTGCTGTCACATATCTTGACGGTAAACTACTGTCCTGAGTCTGTTTCGATTAAAAATCTGTCTTGGCAATATCCGTACCATACGCCCATAGCACAGCAGTAATCGCCGTACTCATCACGCATTATTCCCGTATCTGTAATCGTGTCCACAGAACTGCCTTGAATGGCACTCCATGACGGGTTTAGGGTAAGTCCGTGGTAGGATTCCCCACAATAGGCCGATGTCCACCCGTCCTCATGGGGAAAGTCCCAAATGACCTCAACAGTTTCCGTCTTGCCGTTCTCCGACACAGGGACAGCTTCGGTGTTTTCTTCCTCAGAAAGAATAACAGGCTCTACCGTCACCGTGTACTCCGTATTCTCACGCAGGCCCGTGATGTAGCACAGGCTGTCCGATTTGAACTCAAAGTACATATTGTCATAGTAGGCATAATCGGGCGAGACCGCTTCACAGGTGACAGTGTAATCTCTGTCAGGCTCGGACTCCCATTCGACTTTTAAGCAGGAAACGGAGATCGTTGATACTTCCACCCCCTTGACCGATACTTCGGTGATCTCTGGAGGAACATCGGCATTATGTACGATGAAGCCCATGACAAGAGCAAGTATTCTTCTTTGAAAATCAGGCTCAAACATTATATTTCCTCACCGCCTTCCGCTTTGATAAGTGCCTTTTCAAGCTGATACGGCACTCCTATCAGAAGTGACAGGATCATCGACAGTATCAGCACTGTGGGCAGATAACTTAGCACGTTTCTTTTCCTCTCTTTCCTTAGCCTTCATCTCTTTTGCAAAGGCTCTGTATTTTGCCGTGTATTCGTAAGATTTCCCGAACAAGTGCATTGCCGCCTTATATAAATTAGGCTCATGTTCTTCGATAACAGCAAGTTCTTCGTTGATATGCTTGCTGAAAGGACAGCCTACACAGCCCGTCCTCCTCAGTCCGTATTCCGTGTAGCAGCGTGAGTGCTGAACATCAAACATCTGCTCATAGTCATGCTTGTCCTTGTCGGTGTACCAGAATATCGGTCGAAAAGTATCACAGCCCTTTGACTTGCACTCTGAAAAACAACTCTTAAATGCCGCCGAACGGATACCGCCCTCAGCCTTGCGAATGCCTGTCATATCAAGGTCAGCATCAAGTTCCTTGACGATACGCTTTGCAGGCTTCTTTTTCGCATATTCACAGCATTTGTTTGAAATCGGAAAGTCGGGAGGATTGGCGAGAATAAACTCTTTCAGCCACTTGTTACGATAAATCGAAAAACGGCTCATCTTCTGCACACCGTTTTCATCGGAGTAACGCTCACCGCACCACCATTGAAGTGCGATCTTGCACTTAGGGTATTTCTTCAAAAGCACCTCTAACGGCTCGTCCTCCCACTGGAAATGGTGGGCTTGCAGTCTCATCATCTGTTCAGAAACATACTTTGAAAGGAATGGCACACCGTACTCCTTGATACAAGTCGGGATAGGCTTGTCAGGCTTGATGTGAATGATCTCTATGCCGTATTTCTGTTCAAGTTCAGCCAAATGCTCCTTTGTGGCGGTATATTCCAAGCCCGTGTCTATCCAAAAATAGGTCACTTTGCCGTCCTCATCGACTTTATGTATCATATCGAGCATGATGTCACTGTCCGAGCCACCACTGATACTGCACACAGGAGCGTAAGACCGCATCATAATACGCTGTGCCTTGCAAAAAGCGGTATAAATGGTGTAGTTATTGTTATCGGCACAGGTTTTCAGGATCTCTTCATTCATCACGAAGTCCTCCCAGGATATGGGCAATTACGTCCACCGTCCAGCCGTTGCCGATACACTTGTAACGCTGTGAGTTGCTGATACCTGCCGTATAGTTATCTGGCAGAGTTTGCAGTCTTTCAGCTTCAACAGGAGTGAGCTTTCTGATGATATAATCATCGTCAGGCAGATCAATCTTATACAAACCTGTCTTTGCTCCCTGACCGCCGCCGTTTGCCGACAGCGTTACCGACTTACCACGAACGGAATAAATACGCTGTCCCTGACCGCCTTTTCCGTACTGACCGATTCGCACAGGCGCACACACAAGGCTGTCTTTCTGAACCGTTGTCAGACAGTTTGATTTGCCGTCAGGTCTGACTTCGATATGCTGTTCGGTTTTATTACCGTCAACGTATCTCCCACGCTGGGCGGCACCCACAGGCTCAGCAACCGCAGTTGCACCGCCTTTGAATCCCTTGTTTTTTATAAGCGTTGCTTCACCGTACTTATAATAACCACTCATAATTGTACGGCTCTTTTCGCCTTCATTATTAAAGGTGTTGATAGGGATAGGAGCATTAAGGTCTGTATCACTGTTTTCATCTGTGACAGTTTCGACCGGTACAGCAATATTGGTATGAAAACCCGAAGTAAGTGCAGGATTTTTCCCCTCAATGCTGTAAATTCTCTCACTTAAAGACGGCTGCTTTCTTGTGGGGATAGTTGCATTACCGCTTTGAGAGTTGACACATATCGGCACAGCGATCTTCTGTCTGCTGTTTTCAGCCCGAAACGAAGGAAAAAGGTTTGTCCCTGCTTTATAATATGTAGCTGGAACAGTGTGAGCCTTTCCATTTACCGTATTCACGGGAATAGCCACCATTGTCCGCTGTTTTCTTTCAAGGGTATTGTAAAGTACAGCACCGTTATAGGTAGAAGTCATACAGTAGGACTTGTCCTGCCACGGCACAGCGTTTTCAAGCACATCGGCAAGCATAATGCCCAGGTCATCGGGCTGGGTGACATTCGGGATATTAGTCCAATAGCATCTCTTACGGTTCTGTGCCGAAAGAAGCGCCGAGTTTATCATGATAGGCTGTACGCCTAAATGCTTGCTGATCTCGTCCTTGATATTTTGATGAATAGAGTAGTTATTCTCATAAAGAAAATACTTGCACTCACTCTCACGGAGTGCCCTCACATACTCCATAAACAGCTCGAATCCCATACCGTCCGATGTGGTCTCTCTGCCTTTCTTCGCAATAGACCAGTATGTACACGGACTTCCGCCGAGCAAAAGGTCATACCCCTTGAACTTCGTAAAATCGCCGTCAAATACGTCCCCGTGGTGAACAATATCGGGGTAATTGCGCTTTGAGACCGTGACAGCGTACTTGTCGATCTCAAAGGCATCATAACACTCCACGGGAATGCCTGCCCTTTGCAGAGCAAGCATACCGCAGGAAATGCCGTCAAATAGGCTTAAAACTTTCATTAGACAAATTCTCTCTCTTTTCTCATTGTCTGTGTTGTTTCTCTATATCTGTTTTGTTGTCAGAACCTTGAATCCAATGGGTTCAAGGTCGTTCAGGCTTCGTAATATTCGTCACAAAGCTCCTTGTATTCACGCTCCAGCTCGTCATAGTCCTCGCAGAGCTTGTTGTACTTTTCCGCAAGAACAGAGTGATCTCTGCCAAGCTCAGAAGCCGACTTCACAACATTATCGTACTTCTTAGCCATAGCGATACCGCCGTCCATAAAGCCGATCATGTGACCTGCATCATACCCCTGTGCAAACCACTTGCGCTTGATACAGTCAGCCACCTTTGCGGTAACTCCTGCCGCACAAGCCGCCCCTGCAAGGGAAGCGATACCTGCGATCATCTTTTTTCTGTTATTCATTTGCTGTTCCTCTCTTTCTCTCATTCGTCATCATAACTGTCATTGCCGTTAAAAATCTCCAGGTCGTCATCATCGTCCGACTTGTAGTCATCGGGATCAAACTCAGGCTTTCTTACACCGTTATCGCCCTTTTTCTTCTTGAAAAGGAAGAAAGCGCCTGCACCGAATCCGATAAGTGCGATGATACCCACAAGATAGATACTGCTCATATTGGCAGGGGCTTTCTTGACTGGAGCATTTTCGCCGTCCTCGGCACTTTCACCGTCAGCAGTTGTTTCGGAAGTTTCAGCTGTGTCCGAGGAATTATCACCGCTGTTCACTCTGCCGTTGGCTTTTTCAGCCGCCTGCATAGCCTCATCGGGAGTGTACTTCGGATTTCCGTCCTTATCTTCTTCACCTGCATAGAGAAGTGCGTAGAGATCATAATCGTCAACTTTGTTCAGAAAGTACACATTGTCCTCTCCGCTTTCGGCGGTGTAATTGATAAGCACATAGAAAACGTGACCGTCCTTTGTAGTCACGGCGATAAACTGCATTTCCTCTGTGTTGTAGATGATCTGCTCCGACTTGATAAGAGTAGCATTGCCGTCAGTATCGTAATAGGGATCACCGTCATAGTCAGGTCTGCTGTCATTTGCGGTAACAGTACCGTTGCCGTTCTCAGCAAGCTGTGCCATTACCTTCATAAAGTCCTCCATGCTGTAATCTCCCTCTGAAACAGAAGAAGTAGTCTCGGTCTCTGAACTGCTGTCCTCAGCTGAGGTCTCTGTTGCTTTTGCCGTTGTTCCCTCAGTTTCAGAGCCGTCCTCCGAACTGTCATTGTCAGCGGCAGTTGTTGCCTGTTCCACCGATTCAACAGCGGAGTCGGTCGTTTCAGCCGCCGAAGCCGAAACCGCACCGACACTTGCAAGGGAAAGCATCATTGCTGCCATTACAGCACTAAAAAATCTTTTTCTCATTGTTGTCCTCCTGTAAAAGTGTTCCAGTGTATTCATCACCGTCAGCCAGCTCGTCAATGTCATCATCGGTAAGCCCACGGCTCTTGAATTTCAGGTTTTGCTGATATGAACGAATAAGTGTCTCAGGATCGGTCTCCTCTGTATTAGCCACCTGTTCAAGTTTTTCATATTTCAGCACTTTTATCTCCATAAGGAGATTTTTGAGCTGTCCGCTTGCTGTTTCTATCTGCCTGCGGAGTGAATCAGCCCTTTTCTCTTTCTTTTCGATCATCTGATCTATATTAGCCATCACATCACCTCCGTCAATACAGCACCAAGCGTGGATCAATGTAGTCCCAGCCGTAGCCGTCCGTGTCGATGTAAATATGAAAATTCACGTTGCCGGCTGTCGTTTTGGCAAATTCCTTGCCCTCCTTGATACTGTCGCCTTCCTCATAGTCATTTATCAGCACCGCATTTGCGATAGTGACCTCCGTATCACGCTTTGTACCGCCGTTTCCGTCATACCAATACTGCACATCGTCCTTGCGGATAGTGATCTTGTTGTCATCGGTATCCACATCGGTTATCTTTCCGCTGAAAGGCATTTTGAGCTTTGTTCCGCTGTCGGCATAGACCTTGATACCCTGATACAGCCCGTCACTTGCTTCATTCCAGCCTGTCATTTCGTAGCCAAACTCACGCTTTAACGAATAGTCACGGATAGACGGCTCAGGAAGAAGATTGTATAAAGTCTGATGATTGCCGTAGAGCGTGTTTCCGTCCTCATTTCCGACAAGCAGATTGTAATACTGCAAGCGTTCGGTCTTGTGGGACAGGGTTTTCAGCTTGTCCTCTATGACCTCATCAAAGGTCTTTTTTTGCTTGACGTTGTAATACAAGTTGCATTCGGTTTTCCAGTAATACTTTTCATAATAGGCATACATACAAGTGTCTGTTATGCTGTCATTCCAAATGGTTGTATCGGTCGGGCTTACCAAAAACCACGCATCAGTGCCGTCCCAACCCCAGAAACTGCGGTTATGTGACGAACCGCCCGCATTGAAAAAGAAAGTGTCATTATCGCTGTCATACATATAAAACGGTCTGCTGTCGCCTGCATAATAGCGATGATCTCTCACATAAAAGCCCGTCAAAGCGTAATCGTTATTAGGATCAAGCACACGGTAGTTATCTGTAATGCAGATATATCCGTCGCTGTCACGATACTGTCCGATCTCGGAAGTGTACGCTATCGGCTTGAAACGGTACTTGTAAGGCTGACCGTCATAGATATATGCGTCCTGTTCGGCTCGGTAATATGTACCCTCGTCAGCTGCACCGCCGCCCCAATAATTGTAGGGGTCAAGTTCCTCCCAGCGTGATTTGTTGTCATACCAGCTGACAAAATTGTACTCGGCATCGAAAAGGTCTTCTATCAAGTCCTCAGTATCACTGTCAAACTCCCAATACTTTATATCGCCGTTGTCATCGGCATCAAAGTCATAGTAATAGGCACACAGGAAAGACCACAGCTTGTAACAATCGAAATCATATACCGGATCCCAATCGTATTTTGATGATCTGCCCCAATACCAGTTATCGGGAGTATCACTCATACCTCTTGTATCTTCATCAAGTTCCGCAAGTCCGTCTTTCCAGTTGGAAGAATCACCGACTTTGCGTATCTTCTCATTCATCTCATAGGCAAGTTTCGTGTAATATTTTTCGGCTTCCGACAGGTCGTAGTCCTGCGCCGCATAAGTGCCGAGGGTGAAACCGCTGCTTGAAGCGACAGAGCTGAAAATCATGATGATGAAAGCGAACACAAGAAGAATGATGATGACCGGTACAGCCAGTGTTGCAAAGAACTTCTTGACTTCCTTTTCGTACACGTTCTTGACGAACTTGAAAGCCGTCCTGATCGCATCGGAAACAGACTTCTTTGTCTGCTTGTTCTTAGGTCTGCGCTTCTTCTTTTTCTGCTTGTACTTATCGTGCTTGTCATTCAGCCTGTTTTCCTGCCTGTTCAGGCGGTTTTTGGACTTTGATTCGCTGTCTTTGAGCCTGTCACGCTTTTTCTGCTCACGCTGTAAACGCTGGGGCTTTTTGACCTTTTCTATTGCAGGCTCGGCAATTCTTCTCTTAGCCGAGTCTATTGCATGAAGCACATCATTGTCCTGATCTTCGTTGACCGCTTTCTGCCATGCCGAAGCCCTCATACGCTTTGCTGAATAAGAAACAGGCTTTAAGACAAGAAGCCCTGCGCTTGCATCACGCTTGATCTTACGCTGATTGCGAAGCTCCTTTTTCTTGAACTTCTTGTCTGTTTTAAGCTGTTTCTGCTCAAATTTCAGTTCACGCTTTGACTGCAAATACGCCTGTTTACGGCGCTTGTTCATCGCCCTGCGGTAAGGATTGCCCCTGTCTCTGACCTTTCTTGACTTGTAAAAAGCCTTAGCCGACTTTATATCCGCCTTTGAAGCGCTGAGTTTCGGCTTGTAGGAATCGACCTTGAAAACCTTGTATTCAGCCTTTTGGAGCTTGTACTTTGCTTTTTCAAGTTTCTTCTGTTTCAGATGACAGTGCGTACCCTTGACAGCATCGATCGCCGTTCTTCCGACAAAGAAAACTCCACGGTGATAATCGTCCACCGCTTCACGGGTGTACTTTTGCTTTAATTTGTTTCTGACTTCACGCTGGGCAACGTCAGCACCTTTCAGCCCGACAGTTTCCGCTGCGAGTGCAGTGTCAACAGCCGTCTGCGTTACATCGTGTACCGCAAAATTCGTGACCTTTGCCGCGCCCTTGAAAACCTTGCCCTTTTTGGACTTCGGCTTCCAAGCGTTTATCGTCCTTGTGACAGAGGGTGCATCGCCCTTGATACGGTATTTTGCATTGACCGCCTTGTGTATCAGACCACGGTTATTGCCGTGGAACTGCTTTTCACCACGGACGATATTCGCTTTGGTCTTGAATTTGCCCCTGCTGTTCTGCCCACGGACAAATTCTATCTGAAACTGTTTTGACCGCCTGCTGACCTTATCGAAACGAGCCTGAGCTTTACGGAGGTTATTCTGTTTTCTCTGTAATCCCATAATTTCTCCATTTCAAGCCGTTTATGTCTGGTCTTGAGGACGAGTGGTCATCAAGCGGAACATCTGCGTATCTGCCGGAAACTTATCCGTGAAAGGCAAAAGCACCTTATCATAGCGGATAAGTCCCTCGCCCGGTCCGCTGTTCGTCACAAACTTCATCTGTTCTTTTGAAATGTGCAGTTTTTCTGCAAGAATATCTCTGTCACCCGATGCCTGATTCAGCATATAGACGAAGTCCGAGTTATCAAAGATATTCTCAACTTCCTGCGACTGCAACAGGTCTTTTACATTTTGCGTGATACCCGTAGGAACTCCGCCCCATTTTCTGAAACGTTTCCAGATCTCAGCGGAATACTTTGCCGTCTGTTCCTCTTTCAGCAGAAGATGAAACTCATCAATGTAATAGCGAGTGATCTTTTTCTTCTCACGGTTAGCGGAAACCCTGTTCCAAACGGTATCCTGAACGATCAACATTCCGACCTTTTTCAGCTGATTGCCAAGCTCCTTAATATCAAAGCAAATGATACGGTTTGTCATGTCGATATTCGTTCTATGGTTGAAAAGGTTCTGAGAGCCATTAACGAACATTTCAAGGCTGTTCGCCACTCTCAGAGCCACATCGCCCTCAGCTTTCAGCTCATGCTGTAAGTCCGAAAGCAAAGGCATTTTCTCCACAGACGGCTGATTTTCGATAAAATTCTTGTAGATACGCTGAACGCACTTGTCGATAACAGACCTTTCCTCGGCTGTCAGACCGTACCTTCCGCCCACGATGATCTCACACAGGCTGATAAGAAAATCCGACTTGTCAGCGATGACTTCCATAGGATTGCTCATAAGGTAATCGTCAATGGTTACGTCCATAGGGTTGATATGCTGTTCGCTGTTGCTTGCAATTCTTATCAGCTGTCCGTGAAGCGCCGACACAAGAGGAAAATACTCACCCTCGGGATCACAGATGATAATATCGTCCGTGGTGGTCAGAAAGCAGTCTAAGATCTCTCTTTTTACAGAGAAAGACTTGCCAGCGCCCGGTGTGCCGAGGATAAGACCGTTGGGGTTTTTGAGCCGTGACCTGTTGGCACGAATCATATTGCCCGAAAGCGTGTTCACTCCGTAGTATGTCGCCTGACCGTCCTGAAAAAGTTCCTTTGTAGTGAAAGGCACAAAAATAGCGATACCGCTTGTGTGCATTTCTCTTGACACGGGGACAGCGTTATAGCAAATGGGGAGCGTGGAGACAAGCGTCTGCTCCTGTCTGTAATCGTAGGGGAACAAGGTGCAATTGTTCTTCTGACAGATACGCTTGAGCATTTCCGCTTGCAGTTTCAGCGACTTCTTGCTCTTTGCGTAAGCCCTGATGCTGATCGAGATATGGAAAAGACGCTCGTTCTTGCTGTTGAGGTCTGCAAGCAGTTTGTCGATGTCCTCAATGTACATCTTGATAGCAGGCGGAAGAATGTCCGTGTCATATCCTGCCTGAGAAGCCTTTTTCTGTTCATCGACCTTCATAGCTTCAACCGCCGTCAGCTTCTTCTTGACGAATTTGAGTGCGTCGATCTGGTCTAACGGCTCAACGTGGATATTCACGCAGAAAAGGTTCTGCATTTCCAGAAAGTCTTTCAGTATCTCGTCCGACAGTTCGCCTGCAAGGATATTCAGCCCCCATACAGCGCCGTAAGCATTACCGATCTCAAAGTCAGCCTTGTTGAATTTCAGGGACGGCGGGGCGATAAAGTCCTTTGTATCCATGCCTGCATGGAGCATACTGTCCCAATCAAAGATAAAATGCTGGCTTCTGTAAGGATTGAGAGCGTAGTACATTGCTTCAAGCCTTGCCTTGCCGTCGAGCATTTCGGCTTCTACACCAAAAGCCTTAAAGCCCTTGATAATGTCGCTCTTAATGCTCATCAGCTTAGACCTTGCCGACTTATAGCTTGTACTCTCAATTCCGAATGTCAGGAATTTACGGGCAGACTGACCGTTAGAGCCTGTCATCAGCTTGTCGGTCAGCATCTTGCTGTACTCCTGACGAATATCGTTGAAGTCATCGTCCTGCTCGGGTATCTGGATAGTCTTTATCAGCTTGTCCTTTGAGCGGTTCTGGTTCTCAAAGGTCAGCTGGAACTTGATGGTATTATCGAAAAGGTTGATAATATCGCAGTATTTTGAAAAAATGTTGTTCTGTTCATCGAACTCCGCAATGCTGTAATTGGCATCATAAAACTGTACTGTCAAAGAATAAAAATTCTCCGACACCTGACAAACTCCGTCACGGAACATACACAGGAAAGGAATCGTATTCTGTACCGTGGCATTGCTGCCGTTTTCTTTCTTTATCTCAGCCATTCTTGCGGATAAAAGTTTTTTGTCCTCTTTGGTAAGCTGTGAGGCAGGCTTGCCCATGATAACAGCCGATTTGGACTTGTTATCACTTATCTTGGCATCTTTCTTTCTAAAGCCCATTGGTAAACCTCCGTTATATCAAAGCGGAGGACACCGAAAGTATACTATTATATATAGAGAGCTGTATCAGCCTTTTCTTTCGGCATCTCTCAGCTTTTTTCGTATCTTCATATATTCGATGTGCCGTTCAAAGCTCACGAATACGTTTGTTATTCTGTAATATCGCTTTCTCGGTCTTGTAAAATACTCTTTCATGAACCTGATCTGCTTTTCAAGAAACACGCCGTTCTTGCGGTAAAGTCCGCAGAGTATCGCAGGTGCGGCACACGCACCCATCGCAAATATCGCTCCCGACATACCGATTGCATTTCTTGTTAAGAAGAAAACAGGCGCTCCGATCACAAGACCGATACCAAAGCATATTACTTGTCTCTTTGTAAATCCCGCAATAAACTTCTCCTTAATTTCATTAAGGTCTTTCGGGATAGGAACGTAATGTGCCATAAAACCTCCGTAAATAGCCGTTTTCAGCGTTTTAGTGAGCGCTAAAAACTGACTTAGATATAGCGCCTGTACGCAGGATCGTAAAGATCAGTGCAGCCGTGTAGCCCAAAAGCATCGCCATTTGCATGATGACGCTTCCTGTGCCTGAATTCAGTGTTGTTATCATATTTGCAAACAGTGTCTTGAAGATGCCGAGTGCGACAATGATGAAAAATCCCTGAAAAGACAGTGCTAAAAGCTGTTTGATCCAGTTTTTGCCGATTGAAGCCCATTCTCCCGAGTCCATCATCGTAGCCATAGGGATAGGAGCAACAGAGAGATACATAAATACCTCAATGATACGGCTTGCAAGGGTTATAACGATAGCGACTATCAGTATCATCACTCCGAGATGTACTATCAGGGAGATAAACCACACGGTCATCAGCTCACCGAGGGAAAGTCCGCTTAGTGCCGACTTTTTCAAAGCAAGCGCCGTATCCAGATAATCGCCTGTGCCGAATAGTGTTGTCAAACCATTGGAACAAACGTTAGTTCCAAAGCCGAACAATGCAGAAGCGATATAATATGTATTCGACACCAATATTACACCGCACAGGGCTTTGATTATCCATTTGATAATTATACTGTCATCAAAGTCCTTGAAATTGTTGCCCCTCAGTACGGTCTGTATCAGGTCATTCAGAAGAATGACTGTTAAGATAAAGCCCGCAATCGGGACGACAACGTTATTACATAGCGTTTCGATAGTAGTCCACACCGAAGTACCGCCTGTTCCGCCGCCTGTGAAGTTCGCAGGGTGAGAAGTCAGGTATATTGAAACAAGACCGTCACTTCCTGTTGTCTGCGAAAAAGTATCGGTCAGCAGATCGGAAATACCGTCAAACTGGCTCTTGATGCCGTCTTTGAACAAGTCACAGCACCAATCTTCAAGTGCATCTATCGCATCACTGATCACTCCCATTTTTCATCACCTCCTGCTGGGGGTTGTAATGGTCTGTCGTATTTGTTAAGCTGCCGCAGTTCAAGTTTAGTGGGGAGTAAGTTTCTGCAAAAGTATGCCGAGCCGAAATGATTGCCTTTGGTGGTACATTCCATATTCTTTCGGGTATGATAATCCACTCTTGCATCAAAGGCAAGGAGCTGTATCTGATTTCTGAATATCTTATACCGCTTTTTGCCCTGTATGCTGTTTACGGGCAGAAGGAGTGCGAAAGGCTTCTCAAAAGAAAAAGCCCTTTTCAGAACTTCATCTTTCTTTGAGAATGGGGGATTGCTCACAAGTATGTCCCAATTCTCAGGCTCATACTTAAAGAAATCCCTGCCTTCGCTCAGACTGCTCCGCACAACCTTATATCCTTTTTCCGTAAGGCAGTTATAGTATGCGCTCCATTCTTCATCGAACGGACACCAGATAACCTTGTCTTTCGGCAGGAACTCTATCAAAGGCTCTACCGCATAGTAAGGTGTATAGACCTCATCTCCTGCACTTGTCCTGTTGGCAGTTAAGTATCCTATGTTGATTGCCATTGTGTCACATCGCTCATTACCCGCCACAGCCCACCGCATGAGCGACCCTTCATAATTCTATATTTACGGCGTTATTTGTATAGCGTTCAGCCGTTAGTTTACGCTTGTCTCTTTCTATGAATTGTCTTTATCAGATAGCACCTGTCATCATGGTTTCGAGAACAGGAACGAGAATGATAGCGAGCAGAATCAGACCAAGACCAGCCATAAGCTGCTTCATGCCCTGGCTCTTTGCGCCCGGGTTATCATTACCGTAACCTTCCAGGAGGTTTACGATACCCCATACACCAACACCGCCGCCGATCAGACAGATAACGCTCTTGAGAACGGTGCAGGCGGTAGTAATAAAGCTGGAAGTATCAACCTCACCGGTACCAGCCGCAAAAGCCTGAGTTGCACAGGTAGATGCCATTACTCCGGCGATAGTTGCGAACATTGTAGCCTTCTTAGCAAACTTAGCACCCTTAGAGAGCCACTTGTGCTTAGGTGCAGAGGTGGTTGCTGCTGTCTCAATTGCGGTATTCTCAACCGCAGAAATATTCATAGTTTCCATAGGTAAAAAGTCTCCCTCAAATAAAATAAATTCGTCCATTCAGCGTCACCCGATTATCTCTTTTTTTATTTATCGGGTTCTTAGCTGTCTGCCGTATCTCCGTCTATATCTGTTTCGGAGTCGGCATCGTAAACAGCTTCTGCTTCTGCATTTTCTCTTTCTGTCGCATCAGCAGGATAGGTAACTTCCTTTAAGGCGGAACTTGACTTGTCGATCACCCATTGACTTATTTGATCTTTCGGAGAAATGTTTGAAACCATCCCACTTCGGTCACTAACAAAACTTTGAATGTCAAACTTTTTCTTCGGGTTTGCATCAAGAAGTTCAGAGTAATTCTTGTGTCTTGTTATGTCGTATTTATCAGAGAAGAACGGACGCACTCCTCTAAGCTGTAAGATACATTTTCCGCCGTCCATTACGGCTAATTCGTCCTGTGACTTCAACTCCTTTCCGAGTTTCTGATAGTTCATGCCGTAGCTTTCCGACTGACCTCTGTTTGTGGAGGTATTGAAACTGTCGATAGTTTCCTTACCCAAACTTTCAGAGATTTCTTTAAGCGTTGACTTTTCTTTGCCGCCCAAAAACAGCATCGTATCACAGTTGCCTTCGATTGTGTCTGCATTGTCTTTGTAGATAGCCTTTAGCTGGCTCTTAGCTTGCAAGATGATACTCGCCGATATTTCACGGCTTCGGATAGTCGCTATCAGTTTTTCAAACTGAGGTATCTCACCGATGTTCGCAAATTCGTCCAGGAGACACCGCACATGGTACTGCAATCTGCCGCCGTCGCTGTTGTCAGCTTTGGTACACAGCAGATTGAAAAGTTGTGAATACATGATCGCAACGAGGAAGTTGAACGTTGCGTCAGTATCGGAGATTATTACAAACAGCGCTGACAGTTCGTCACCGAGCATATCAAGGTGCAGTTCGTCATACGAAGTTATCTCCAAAACTTCATCTATGGCAAAAGGCGCAAGTCTTGTGGAACAGGAGATCAGGATAGATTTTGCCGTCTTGCCTGCGGCAAGTTTGTACGCCTTGTATTGTTTGAGAGCAAATGCACCGAGCCTTTGCTGTTCGCTCTGAGGTGTCATGTGACACATTTTGCGGTATTCGTCATAGGCTTTGGCTTCAAATTTGAACTTGCTCTCGCTTTCTTCTGCTTCTTCGGAGTTATCGTCAGACCCCTCCGACTTTTCTTTCTCTTTTTCTATGGCTTCGTCAATTTCTTCCTCAGAAGGGAACTGACCGTCAAGCCATGTTTCAAGCATACCGAACTGTATGTCCATAGCATTCTTGAAAGATTCATCTTCCTCACGGCACTCAGAACCGTTTATCATTTCGATAAGCGTTTCAAAATTGCGTTCATCTTCATCGTAAAGGGTGAAGATCAATGCAATGTAAGACGTATACAACAGCTTTTCAGCCTTTACCCAAAAGTCATCACCGCCGGGCTGCTGAGAGGAAGAAGTATTTTTTATCAGGACTTCCACGAATTTTAGAATGTCCTTCTCACGGTTTCTTTCGGAAATATAGGCGAAAGGGTTATAGTGCATGGACTTGGCAAAGTCAATGGTATTGAATACCTTGATATTGTACGGCTCATAGACAGGCATAGGCTTGCCGTTCTTATCTTTCTTATAGCCGTTCTTGCCGTCCCTCTGATACACTATCTTACCTTCACTGTTTCTCAGCGGTCTGCCCCTTGCAAGAAGATGACCGCACTCTACAAGCACCGTCCCCTTCGGGTCGGTGATCACATAGGAGCTGTGCATCTGCATCAGGTTCGGCTTTACGAAAAACCGTGTCTTACCGCTGCCCGAACCGCCGATCACAAGAATGTTCTTGTTTCGGGCATATTTTGGTGCGGACGGCTTGCCCATCGTCAGGGACTCTGTCTTCGTAAGGATAACGTTGTTTTCGGGGCAGGATAAGTCCATATACGGCTCAATGTCCTTTTCCGTACCCCATACAGCAGAGCCATATTCTTCGCCCTGCCTAAACTTTTTCTTGTTCTTCGATTTGATATAGAGAACAAGTCTCATGACACCCGCCAGTACCAAACCGAATAAAATATCCAACGGGTGTAAACTGGGAAAGACCTTGGCAAAAGCGACCCCGAGATTGCTCATAAAAGGGAGTATCTTTTCCTGAAATCCGTTGCCCTCTGCCGTTCGGTATGCATAGCCGATAAGGTTTCCTGCATACGCAAAGATCGCATAGGGTAAGGCTTTCAGAATGACCTTTTTTAGCTTTCGGGTGTTGATCTGCACTCGGCAGATAAAGCCTTTCTCATGTTATCGGCATAAAAGTTCGCCGTAAAAACATCATCGCCCCTTGCTCTTGGTGTCGGGGGATAGGTATGTTCGATCATCTGTGTGTCTCCCTTTTTCTCTCTTTCGATCTGTGTTTCCTGTGCGGTGACTGTGCAACACGGGCAGCTTCTCTCTTTAACTGCTCTCTCGTGAACACTCCTCGTTGGTTTGTCTTAGCGTTTTTCCCGACGTATTCGGTAAACGCTTTCTTGAAGTTTTCAGTCTTGCTTGCTGAAAAGAAAACATGATAGGTTGCCGGCTGGGTGGACTTGTCCGCTTTCAGGGCAAAGTCAACATCGTACTTCCTTGCCGTTTTGAGAAAATCATCGATATTGTCCTCGCTGACCTCAATGCTGTCGAGCTTGCTGTCAGACTTCTTTTCCAGCTGACGATAGGACATTCGCCCTTTCTTCTCAGCCTTGCCTGCCATAAACTCCTGCAAGGCTTCTTTGAGAATGTCCGAGCTGATCTTCTCCGCCTTGATCGTCAGGTCTATCGTTTTCTTTGTGCCGTTTTCGTAGTCATTAGCCATCAGGTATCAGCTCCCTCCGGCTTTGGAACTTCGTAGACTGCATACGCCTGATTCTTGAACCACTCATGGAGTGCCTTAACAGCTTCCTCCGCTTCCTCATAGGTCTTGTAGATGCCGATAGGGATCTCAAGCCCCGTAATATCTCTGCCGACCATTTCAAAATCGGGATCGATAGTGCCGTCATCGGCAATATCAGCATCCTCCCAATTTGTCTTGATGCCGATCTTTACGATATTATCGTAATTCACCATCTCATCAAACTGCGTGTAGATAGTCTTAGCCACGATCTTCACCGTCCTCTCTGCATATTTGTCTCAGCTTTTCGTGATATTCTTCCTGCAAGCGGTCAAAGTCCTCAAACATCGTGTCTATGATACGCTTATCCGTCTTTTCAGCGATCATGTCCATGACGATAGCTTCAAACTCGCTGTGGAAAGAATAAAACAGCTTGTCTACTGCCTTGTATTCGGGCATAGTGTCACCTCACAATCATACGCACCACCTCCTTTGCGGTCAGGCATCGAAGTCTTCATGGAGAACATTCTTCCGAACATCGTAGTCAATGCTCATATCCTCATAGCTTTGGGTGAAGTCAATATTGTTCGCCAAATTGATAAGACAGCTCATCAGATAACTCATAGGTTTATGGATACCCATTGTTTTCTTCATCACGTCATAGCCCCTGTCCAGGCAAGCCCTGTTCACTCTCAGCAGTGAGTCCTGAACTTCCTGAGCAGAATAAACTATGTCATCAATGACTCGCCCTCGCCGTGATACAGCCGTCCTCACCATATTGCTGACGATCTGATCCAGCCCGCTGACGGTCATAGTGTCACTTCCGAAAAGCTCTATCCACTCGACATACTCGTCATATTCGATATTCTCCTTGATGATATTTTTTATCTTTTCTTTGTCTGTGATATATCCATCCATCAATCTTTCAACAGAGTTTTCAACAAAACGCTCTGCTTTTGTGCCTGAAACAGCCGATTGATTGATAGATCCTTCATCACACAGTATTTTATTTTCTTTATTTTGTTCTTTAGTATTATATTGGGGGCGATTTTCTGTCGGTAGAACTTCAAGCGGTAGATCATCAAGATATAGGTTTTCTACCTCTTGTTTTTCACCCTCTTGCGGAGCTGAAAAATCAGCGGTTTTCAACATTGCTGTTGAAAGTTCCGCACCCGATACCTTTGCTTTTGCTTCTGCCTTGACCTTTTCTCTGTGCTTGTCTGCTTCGTCCTCGCTTATGGGGTTTTCAAAGAAGTCATAGACGTACTCAATACCCTTGCTTGCCGTCATATTGGCATACAGCTTGGTGACTACCATATAGCCTATGTTCTTCAACTCTTTGAGCGCAGAGTCAATAGCCGTCTTGCCCTCTTTGCAGATGAACACAAGCCCTGCAACAGAGTAATCCCAATCATCGGGAAAGGAAAGAACTCTCAGGAGCAGACCGAGGGATTTCAGGCTGATCTCCTTAGAACGGAGAAGCAGACTGCTTACTATGGTAAAGTTGTCGGTCTTGTTGACACGGCAGCGCTTGGACTTGTTGGAAGGCATATTGCCCTCAGCCATAACAGTGCAGGAAAGTGTCTTGTCCTTCTCCGAACTTTCATAGAAGTCATAGACATAATGTATCCTGCCGTCCTCGGTCTCGTTAGGGTAGAGCTTTGATATTTTGAGATAGCCCCACTCCTGCAAGTCTTTCAGGACGGTCTCTATTGCCGTTTCTCCCTCTTTGCAGATAGAAGTCAGACCTTTGACAGAGTAATCCCATTCTTCGGGAAGTCCCATTACACGGCCCAGCAGACCGACAGAAGCCAGACTGAGGTTTGATGACCGCAGGAAGGAATTACTCAGCAAAGTAAAGTTTTTCGATTTATGTACACGGCAGACCGATGATGATATGGTCTTGCTCTTTTTTATTTTCTTGCCCATTTTAATCACCCTGTCAGTTATCTCAGCTTCATGTTCGGTATACGCAGCTTGTTCACTGCATAGGTGTTGCCGTGAATGATGATAACGTACTTTTCGTCTTTAAGCTCCGTCAGAGCATTTCTGACCGTTGACGGCTCGTCCTTCGGAAAGAAAGAACACATTTCCTCAAACGTGCGGTAGTCCCTCTCGGGAACATTGAGCATATTGTCGAGGATCGCATAAGCCGGCAGGGTGAGTACACCGTGGTCGTTCACAACGATTCTCATAGGTTTCTGCATAGAAAGACCTCCTTGACTTCATTCTGAAAAAGAAAAACGCTTCCCATTTCTGAGAAGCGTTGCGTAGTATTCAATTTTGGGCATAAAAATAGCGGACAGCGCTTCACTTATATGAAACACTATCCGCTAAGTCCATTTTGGGGGTTGTCAACAGGCTTTCTACCAACTTTTTAGATTTTCTACCAACTTTGGCAGAGTGGCATTTCTACCGTCTTTCTACCAAGTTTTGATGAATTTGTGATTACTTCGAGATTACGTTATTTCGGAAGTTTTAGACTTTCTACCATAAAAAGTGTTGATTTTACGGGCATTTAAGTCCATTTGAGTTCACTTCGTTCCACTTAGTTCCATTTGAGTGAATTTATATCACATAATCTGGACTTTTGCAACAAAATTTGTGCATTTGACTTTTGGTAAATAAAATGCTATAATAGGCTAATACCAAAGAAACGGAGAGATAAAAATGATAAGAAAATTTGTGCCTGAGGACAGGGAAGATTATATCAGATTTTCCACTGAGTTCTATAATTCTTCTGCGGTGGACAAACCTGTTCCAAGAGAGCATTTTGAGCAGGGCTTCGATGAAATGATGAGGTCTGACGTGTATGTGCAGGGTTATATGCTCGTTTGTGACGGCAATAATGTTGGCTACTGTGTTACAATGAAAACATATTCAGTTGAAGCAGGCGGTATTACTATATGGATAGACGAGCTTTTTGTGCTGGAGGAATACCGCTCAAAAGGTCTAGGCAGGGAGCTTTTTAAGTATATCGAGGAAAATGGCGACAAAAAGCTCCGCCGTATCCGACTTGAAGTCGAGCTTGAAAACGGCAGAGCCATATCGCTTTATAAGAAAATGGGCTTTGAGCCTGCGCCTTACGACGGAATGTGGAAAACTATTTTATAGTTCTCTCGTGAATTTCCCTTGAAATGCTGTCGCAAACCTTATTAAGTGCGGCGTGGTCCATTGCGGCGATATAATACTTTTCTATCTCGTCATGGACTTTCTTGGCTTTCTTGATGCCTGAATACACTTCCTCTGCAAGGTCGGAGGCGGTGACTTTATCTAATCTCAGTCTTGTTTTCAGGGCTGAGATCTTTTTCTTGTCATAAAATCTGCCCATGTTGATAGCTTTTTCAAAGCCGTCAAGCTGGCTTATAGGGGAATTTATCACAAATGCGATGCCAGCCTCCGGGATAAGCAAATGCTCGTAAAGGGTGTTGCCAAATAGGATAGCAGGGCAGAGGATAACATCATAACCTCGCTTTACAGCCTGCTGTGCCATGAGGGTGACGAACTTGTGGGAAGCGGCATAATAATCATCGTTCATGGCGAACACGTCAAGGTAGCTGTCAAGAGTGGCAAGCTGCGTCATACAGCCGTATTCTGTCAAAGCGGTCAACTGTCTAAGATCAGTTTTGCCGCTGCCAGAGCCTTTTTTGTTTAGAAGACGTTTTGCTGATCGTTCTGTGAAGCTTTTCAGCTTTTCCTCCAGCAGACAGCCTTCACCGCAATTGTAGGTATCAAAGCAAACGTTAGACAGGGCAGTGGTAAACCTTTTGCTTCTTGCCAAAAGCGACTTGTTTTTGTCTGTGACCTCGATTATTTCAGATCTGAAGGCCTTCAGTTTTTCTTCGTCCCAATACTCTCCTAAGTTGATTATTTTCTGACAAACTCCTGGATATGAACATTCCATAACGTGTGGCGCAGTGCCGTCGCAGATTATGGCCTTTGATGTATGCAGAACGATTGCATCAAGGGAAGCAGGATCAGAGGAGCAATAAAATCTAGTGACGTCCTCTGTCGGTTCAAACTCGGCGGCTATCTTTTTCATAAGTGAAGATTTTCCCGTGCCTGCACCTCCTTTGAGTATGAATGTGAAATACTCCTTATCAGCCATTATCTTGCCAAATTCCGTGGAAAACCCATTCTGCGTCATTGCACCAAAAAAATACTTTTCTGACATAAATTACCCTCCATATCTCAAACGCATCAGATCAGTGTGACTGCGTTTGCATTTTCATTTTTATAATATGTCAGAAAAAGCATGATTGTTCAAAAAAATTAGGTGGACAAAAAAAGCTTGAATAAAGTAAAAAAACTTTCATTGCATGACGTTGCAACTTGATATTGTAATAACGACTTTATCTTTCCTGCCTGCAACAGGATACAAAACGCCGTCCGCTTTATGCAGTGCCTTTTTTACTATTGCAGAACTTTTCATTATGTTCCGCCTTTCTTATCTATCTTAATTCTGCGGTATCATACAGCTAGTTATGACTAACTCGTAAACTTTTATGATAGCACAACAAGGTGGAAATGTCAATAGAATTGGGGCGATGGAAGGCGGTAAGGACAGAAAAATACCGATACAGAGGGGGCTGTATCGGTGGAATATATGGGTAAAGCTTAGTCTGGAAATTCAAGAGATCTTGTACATATCATTTTTGTAGAACATTATTGAATCGTTTTTTTCAGAGCGCCTTAGAACGGTAAGGACATTATAAACATCTGGAAATGGCGAAACCATACCCATACACGCCATACCAAAATTCAATCCATTAAATACTCTAAATTCGGCAGGACTAATTAAAAATAATATAAAAGGAATCACCCCAAGAACAAAAGGCAGCAGACACATCAATATAAACCTATCTCGTTTTAATGGATATGATGCTAATGCCACAAATGTTGTCTTTCCTTTAATTCTTCCTATTGTTACATCTGCGTCCTTAGGATAAACGATTCCGTGTAACCACTCGTGAATTATCAACAATAAAAAGCCTAAAGCAAATCCCACCAGAATAAATATTGGAGAGATCACGACCACCTTGCACACAATGGTTTTACCAAGCATAGCGGCAAAAAGTAAAACACATAGAATTACAGCTATCGGCAACGCTTTTTTCATCAGTTCATCGACGCTCTTAGGCGTTTCTATCTTTATTGCATTATCGGGTAAGTTTCCTGTTTGATATTTATTTATATCTTTTATTGACCACACAATTTTTATCATATTACATACCTTTGTTTATCTAATCTCGATTTATCGTCTAACTATATCGTATTATTCATTATACCACACCATATGCCCCAAAGTCAAGCAAACTATTCGATCCGATATAGTTTGAAACTATATCTATCCCACAGAAATAAATATTTTACTATCGCCTTTTTTCGTGCTATACTAAATACCAGCAAACCAATAGGAAATAAACTATAGTAAAATGAAAGAGGTAATGAAAATGAACAATAATATCAAAGCACCATGCCGCTACGATTTTGTGGGCAGCTTTCTCAGACCTGACTATCTGAAAAAGGCAAGAGCAGATTTTGAAAACGGCGCTATCACAGCCGAGCAGCTTAAAGAGGTAGAGGATAAGGCTATCCTTGACCTCGTTGCAAAACAGAAAAAGGCTGGCTATCATATCATCACAGACGGCGAGTTTCGCAGAGCAACATGGCATCTTGACTTTATGTGGGGCTTCAACGGAGTTGGTCACAGCAAGACACAGACAGGTCTGCCATTCCATGGTGAAGCCGCAATGATAGACGATACATACCTCACAGGCAAGGTATCAGTTGGCGACCACCCATTTGTTGAGCATTTTAAATTCGTTAAGGCTCTCGAGGACGAGAACACAGTCGCAAAGCAGACTATCCCTGCACCTGCACAGTTTCTTGAGCAGATGATAATGCCTTTCGCACTGGAGAACACAAAGAAGTATTATGACGATACAGAAGAGCTTGTTCAGGATATCGCAAAGGGCTACAGAAAAGTCATCGCTGATCTTTACGCAGCAGGTTGCCGCAACATTCAGTTCGACGACTGCTCATGGGGCATGATAGTTGACCCTAATGCAAAGGCTATTTTTGAAGTTGATGACGCAGGTCTTGAGGATATAAAAAGACTTCTGTTGAGAATAAACAACCTTGCTATCGAGGGCAAGCCTGAGGATCTTGTTATCACAACACACGTTTGCCGTGGTAACTTCCACTCAACATATGCAAGCAGCGGTGCTTATGACAGCGTTGCAGAAACACTTTTCGCAGGTGAAAACGTAAGCGCATATTATCTTGAATTTGATGATGAGCGTTCAGGTGGCTTTGAACCTTTGAAAGCTGTAAGCGGCGACAAGAAGGTAGTCCTCGGACTTATCACATCAAAGAAACCTGAGCTTGAGGACAAGCAGACTGTTATCGACCGTATCCACGATGCTGCAAAGTACATCTCACTTGACAGACTTTGCCTTAGCCCACAGTGTGGTTTTGCGTCCTGCGAGATAGGCAACAAGCTCACAGAGGAGGAACAGTGGGCAAAGCTTGCACTTGTTAAGGAAATCGCAGAGGAAGTTTGGGGATAACCAACAGATTTAACATATATCCCGAGGGATACTCAATATTCTTGATAAAAAATGACTCGCGTCAAAACATATCCGACTTCTTAACAGATCATACGAGTGCAGAGAAAAGGACAAATAAAAACAGGTAGATAACTCAATTGAGGTATCTACCTGTTCTGTTCATAGTTCACTATATAGGTCATTCATATTAGTTCTTTGAAAATGTCTATATGAGTATCTATCAAATTGATGTGAGTCATTTTTTAGCTTAAATATGTTGCCACACGCAACATATTTTTATAGCCTATGTACCCAATCAATAGCCGCCTCTGCCCAATGAGCCGCCACCGGCTGATAGTGACCTTCCCATGTGGCAGTGGTTTCGTCGCACAATGCAAGTCCATGTCCACCGTATTCATAAATGTGGCTCTCAAATGGGATGTGATACTTTGAAAGACTGCACATATACCAAAGTGTGTTCTCAACCCTTACACAGCCATCATCAGCACAGTGCCAGATGAATGTAGGAGGAGTGTTCTCCGATACTCTCTTCTCCATTGAAACAAGCTCTCTGAGCTCCGATGATTTTTCCTCGCCAATAATATTGAGTATTGAGCCTTCATGAGTGTATTCAGGGTCGGATGTGATAACAGGATAGCCCAAGATAGAGCCGTTTACCTTGATGTCCTCAGGATTGCAGCCAAGAGGCTTTGTGAGCAGTTCGCTGTTCCAGAAGTTTGCCATTGTTGCCGCAAGGTGTCCGCCTGCTGAAAAACCGCATACTATTATCTTGTCAGGGTCAATGTCAAATTTCTCCGCATTATCTCTAACATACTTGACAGCCGCCGCACATTCCAAAGCGTCAGTAGGAAATTTTTTCTTGACGCATGAGTATCTTAGCACAAATGCACATATGCCTGCACCCAAAAATCTGAATGCAACAGGTTCAGCTTCACGCTCAGAACACCAATCATATCCTCCGCCCGGGCAGATTATAATTGCCTTGTGCTTCTTTCTGCCTATTTCCTCAGTAAGTGTGTTGTAATAGCAATCAAGCACAGGTGCGCAGCCTTCGCTTGAAACGCCAGCCTTTTCATAATCTACTTTTATTTCTACTGTTTCTTTAAGCATTTTATTTCCTCCGAAAAAATTTATTCTGTAGCCGCCTGCTGGTCTGTCTGAGAGGACGAGTCAGCAGGTGCTGCATTTTCTGTCATATTCACGCAGACGATATAGCCGTCAACGTTGTTGCCTGAGATAGTGTTAGGACGCTCATTGTTGCTGTCGTCAAGTGGTACAGGCACGTTCGTGGTGCTGCCCTTGTCTGCGGCAACGTAGTAAACTGAATACTCAGTGTCATCAAAAGCCGTGAATGTAAGCGGTTTTTCAAATGTATAGTCCTTGACAAAATCTATGTATTCTTCAAGGCAAAGCTTGTTTGCTGTCATTATCTCAGCGTGTGGTATTCCAACATATCTGAAATGATAAGCCATAGGGCTTACACCTGTGATGTCAGCTTTGTCCTCTGGGTATCTGAGGATAAGTCCGTATTTCCAGCAGTTTTCAGATATCCAACTATAATCTCCTTCGCCTGTGAACTCAGGATATGCGCCTGTGCTTGCATCATAAAGATGCAGGTCAAAGGCAAGTCCAGTGTCATGCTCGTAGCAGGCAGAGCTGCTGTCTTCATCGTCTTCCGCAGGCATAGCTGTGTTTATCATAAGTGTTGATATCTTCTTGTCAGCATAAAAATCATTGCCCATTTTGCTAAAGGCTTCAAAGGTCTCTTTTTTAGCCGTCAGTTGAGTGCTGCTGGTGGACATTATTTGACTTCCGTTCTTGTCAAACAAATAGGAATAAACTGTGTCTGTGTTATTCACTGTACCGGTGAATGAGTGGTCGCCATTAACGAGAATAAGATCTCCATTTACCATATCGGTTTTGTTTTTTGCGGTAACATACATATAATTGCCCGTAAGCTTTTTTACAGCTTTTTTACTGCTGCTGTCAGCCTTGACCGCAGAGGAGTTTGACGAGCTGTCGGTAATTTTCTTCGGGCTGTCAGCTTTTGGACTGCACGATGTAGATATTCCCAGAATGATCAAAAGCAGTATGGCAAGAGCCGCTGCAATATTCTTGTATTTATAACGTTTTACTTTTGGCACTTAACATCACCTTCCTGTATAACATACACCTAAATTATAACACATTTTTCGTAATAAGTGAACCATATGCCACTGTGGTGTCGGCACTTTTGTTATATCAGACAAATGTTTTGCGGGCGTTTTATGCAACAAGCACAAACAAAATAAGGGCTGTACCGCAAAACAGTACAGCCCTTAGCAATAAATATTCTGTTAGTTTTTTACATAGTCAACAACAGACTTTATGAACGCACGTCCCTCAGGTGACTTGGAAAGCTTATCAAAATCGCATGAGCAAACTACCACCTTGCCGCCGTCCTTTTCATACTCGTAGAGGAGTGAAAGATCGTGGTTGCGGTCAAAGTTGTCGATAGTTCTCACGATAACATTTTTCTCGCCCTTAAAGTCGTCAAGAATAACCGAGCGTGAGTTCTGAACTATCTCCCACCACTGTGGCGTTGAGTATTTTTCCCCTGCAAAGCCTGCAAGAGCAGGGTGTTCATTGTCGATAAGAAGTCCCATTGTGCCAACAGGGTCAGGTTTTTTCATCATCTGTGAGATGATACAGAACATATGATAGCACCAGAAGTCCTGACAGTAGAAGCCCTCAATAGAATTTTCAAGCCTTGAAAGGTCAGGGACGATAAGTACGGTCTTGCCCTGTTTCAACAGGCTCTCAGCCTCATCGTTCACCTCGTCGAAAATGTACGCACCGCTTATGTCGGTCTTTTCAACGGTAGGTATCGCCCAAAGGTCATAATGATTGTGAATGTCAGTGCCCTCTATCTCAAGTGAAAGCACAGCCTTTGTGTTCTTTTCGACTTGTGGGAAAGTGAACTCTGCGTCGCAAATGTCGGTGTAATTGCCCTCTGATACAAAATCTTTTTCCACCTTGCCGATTACTTCGCCGCTTTCAAGAGCGAGGGTGCAGATAAGTTTGCCGCCTTTAAGCTCAGGTCTGTAATTGCAAAGCTCTGCGTGGGCCTTAAAGCTGCTGCCTGCCTCGAAAACATAGCTGTCAAAGCGTGCCATTACAACGGCGTCATTGCAGAACTCTCTCCATTCGCTGTCGGTGATAAGACCCTTGCTGTCCATGAATGCGTCAAGTACACCCACAAGGGCAGTACCCTGACCGCTGAAATCCTGAATATCGAGTATCTGGAAACCGCCGAGAAGTCTTGAACGGAAAACAGCCTCCATTTCTTCTTTATAGCACTGTACAGCAAGCTTGCCTGAGCATTTGAAATAATCCTCAGCCAGCGGAAGCAGACCCTTTTCATCAAGTCTTTCTCTGAATACCTCAAAGTTTCTGGCTTTAAGGGAGCCCGTGTATTTCTCTATCTCCTTGAAGTTCGGATAAGTTTCATACTGACCTATTTCGTGAGTAACGATAGGCACTTCAGGGATAAAATCTGCGTCAGCATCGCTTGCCTTGACAGTTTTCATGGTCGTGCCGTACTGTATCTGAACAGTGCCGTCCTCTGAAATTTCCGTGGAGCTTGCCTGCTTCTTAGGTCTCATAATGCTGTCATAATCGTGATTTGCCGCAGGCTTGTCAGTCTGAATATGACCAAGTGGAGCGTCACACATAGCGTATGAGCCTCTTATAAGCCTGTCGTTTGCAAGTCTTACGCCAACAAAGAAATCGTCATTTTCTATAACGTTAGGGAACCACTGGAAATTGTTTGAACCTTGTGTGTAAAGGTGTCTGTTGTCAAATTTCTTGTAGCCGCCTATTATATCGTTGAGTATCTTCTTTGAACCCCAAAGCTCGTTGCCCATTGACATCATGCAGTAGGAAGGGTGATTGCCGAAGAATTTCAGCATATTGAAGCCCTCTTCAACGAGGAAATCCTGCTCCTCCTGATTGTGGTTTTCCTCGCCCTCTTCTGTGATAGTTCCCCAGAAAGGAAGCTGTGGCTCCATATAAATTCCAAGCATATCCGCAGCGACAAACGCAGCCTCAGGGGGACAGCAGGTGTGATAGCGGTAGTGGTTCATGCCGTATGACTTTGATATCTTCATTACCCTCAGCCATTCCTCAAGGTCGGTAGGTGCAAAAGCGGTCTTAGGGAATATCATGCCGTCATGCTTTCCTCTGAGAAAGGTTTTTTCTCCGTTTATGGTGAACTTTCCACCCTCAGTCATGAACTCACGCATACCGATGATATGCTCGCTCATGTCACCGTCGATATCTATTCTCAGCTTGTAGAGATTAGGCTCATGCTCACTCCAAAGCAGGCAATCGTCGCCCATTTTGTATAAAGCGTCAAGCTTGCCGTCGGTGTATTCAAAGCTCTGCACCTCAGGAGTGTGGCTTTTTTCGCTGTTGAAACTCTCAGCGCTTATGACAGCTTTTCCGCTTTTTCCGCCTGTTATGTTGGCTGTTACTCTTACTGTCTTGTTATGAATATCGCACCAAAGCATAACATTTTCAGCGTGGGCGTTTTTGTAGCCTATAAGCTCGATGCGTCCTGTGATTCCGTTCCAGTTGGTTTGAGTGTCAGGTGAAGTCAGGTGTCCGCCCTTGGTCTTGTAGCCAACATTTGAAACGCAGATAGTCATTTCATGCACGCCAGTACCGATATACTCGTTCAGGTCATAGATGTGCGGAGTGCAAAGGCTCTCCTGCCTGCCTATCTTTTTGCCGTCTATATAAAGTTCAGTTATTCTTGTTCTTTCAAGATAAAGTTTAAGATTTTCACATTGCAGAGCAGAGAAGTCAACGTTTTTTCTGAACCATGCAAAGCCCTCAAATTTATATGTGTCTGTAAGAAAGCCTGTTTCTCTCTTAGTATTGTATTCGCCTTTTTTAGCGTTGGAAGTGGTGTTTGGAAGGTTTATTGTATCATCAAAAACAAGGTCAGTACCCTTACATTCCTTGTCAAGACACAGCAGCCACTCACCGCTGAGGTCAAGCTTGTTTATCATTAAGCAACTATCCTTTCAAGTTCAAATTTTCAATATCCATTATAACATATGGTATTGCCCTTTTCAACAGTAATCCTTTGATTTAACCAAAATGCTATAAAATTTTGTTGTTTTTAACAATAAAATATGATACAATAAGATTAAAAGAAATCTGCCAACTGGAGGTGCGGGAAAAATGCTTGAAAATACAGATAGAAAGCTGTTGTGGCTGTGGCTCGATGTTGCGTTCGGACCTGCGGACAAGCGTTTGTGGGATGTTATGTCATATTATGACAGCGTTGAAGAAATGTGCGATGATCTATTGTCACTGCGCTGTGGATATGTTACTCAGCAGGAGGCTGAAAAGATAGCCTGCTGTACGTTCTTTCAGGCGAAACAGGTGGCTGAATACTGCGAGAAAAAGGGTATATATATCCTCACCCCTGACGATCCTCTTTATCCTGAACGGTTGAAACAGATAGAATGTCCACCTGCTGTGCTTTTCTGCCGTGGCGATGTAAGCTGTCTGTCTATTGAAAAGAGCGTTGCCATTATCGGCACTAGAGAACCAAGCGATTATTCTGTAGTCGTGGCGGAGGAGTTTTCAAGTTTTCTTGCAGAGCGAGGAGTAAATATCATAAGCGGATTTGCTATGGGTATCGACACTGCCGCACACCGCAGTGCGATGCGTGCAGGTGGAAGCACTGTAGCTGTTATGGGCTGTGGGCTAGAATATGATTATCCTCGTGGCAGGACGGGCTTCAAGCGTGAGATAGCAACACATGGGGTAGCTATTTCAGAATTTTTCCCGCAGGCAAGACCTGTTCCTGAGAATTTTCGTATAAGAAACCGCATTGTTTCGGCACTTTCACATTGCGTTCTTGTGGTTGAAGCAGGAATACGCAGCGGCACGCTGAATACTGTAAATCATGCTTTATCCCAGAATAAAGACGTTTTTGTTATACCGCCTCATGACATTTTCAGCGAGAAATACGCAGGACAGTGTGCGCTTCTCCGTGACGGAGCAATAGAAGTCTATTCACCGAAAGATATCCTCTATCTCCTTAACAAGGCAAAAATATAGAAAAAAGGCTGCGACTTTTTGCCGCAGCCTTTTGTGATATTTGAAATTACTTTGAAAGTGGGCTTTCTCTGTAGATGATGTCCTCTCTCTTTGGTCCGTTTGAAACCATTGTGATAGGGAAGCCGATATGCTTTTCAACGAAGTCGATATACTTCTTGCAGTTTTCAGGAAGATCTTCATACTTCTTGATGCCCCTGATGTCTGACTTCCAGCCGTCGAGAACTTCAAAAACAGGCTTTGCCTTTTCAAGCTTTCTTGTTGTAGGAAAGTCTGTTGTTACCTCGCCGTCTATCTCATAGCCTACGCATACAGGTATTTTGTCAAGATAGCCAAGAACGTCAACTACTGTGAAAGCAACATCTGTTGCGCCCTGGATACGGCAGCCATACTTAGTTGCAACGCAGTCGAACCAACCCATTCTTCTAGGTCTGCCTGTTGTTGCACCAAACTCTCCGCCGTCGCCGCCTCTCTTTCTCAGCTCGTCAGCCTCATCGCCGAATATCTCAGAAATGAATGCACCTGCACCAACTGCGGAAGAATAAGCCTTAACAACAGTTACGATAGTCTTTATCTCATAAGGAGGTATACCTGCACCGATAGCACCGTATGCTGCCAGTGTAGATGAAGATGTTACCATTGGATAGATACCGTGGTCAGGATCCTTCAGTGAGCCAAGCTGACCCTCAAGAAGAACGTTCTTGCCCTCTTTGATAGCGTTCCAAAGGAAAGCAGATACGTCGCATACGTATGGTGCTACCATTTCCTTATACTCCATAAGAGTGTTGAAAAGCTCATCAGCGTCGATAGGAGGCTTGTGATAGAGATGTTCAAGAAGAATGTTCTTTGTTTCAAGAACTCTCTTGATCTTTACCTTGAGAGCCTCTTCGTCAAACAGCTCCTGTACCTGGAAACCTATCTTTGCATATTTATCAGAATAGAAAGGTGCGATACCCGATTTTGTTGAGCCGAAGCTTGCCTTTCCGAGTCTTTCCTCTTCGTACTGGTCAAACAGAACGTGATATGGCATTACCATCTGCGCTCTGTCGGAAATAAGTATCTTAGGCATTGGAACGCCTTCGGAAGTTACCTTTTTAAGCTCATTGAAAAATACAGGGATATTAAGTGCAACACCGTTGCCGATAATATTTGTTGTGTGATCATAGAATACGCCGGAAGGCAAAGTGTGCAAAGCGAACTTTCCGTAGTGATTTACAATAGTATGTCCTGCGTTAGCACCGCCCTGAAATCTTACTACTATATCAGACTTTTCAGCAAGCATATCGGTAAGCTTGCCCTTACCCTCGTCGCCCCAGTTTGCGCCGACAATCGCTCTAACCATTTAATTTTATCCTCCTTGCCATAAAACAGCAAAATTAGTAGCAGATATTTATTAAAATCAATACTGCCACTAGAATATTATAGCACAAAACATTCTATATGTAAAGGCACTTTTAAACATTTAACACTTTTATAACATTTAGCGTATTACCATACTGCTATGATAAAGAATAAAAAGTTTTAATATATCTTGCAAAAATCAGATTTGTGTATTATAATATAGTGTAACGGCTCGTGCTGTGAGATAACAAAATAAAATACGAGGGGATAACGATGACAAAAAGAAAACAATGTGCGGCTCTTGCGCTTGCATTGACGCTGACAATTTCTATGTTTGGCTGTGAAAAAGACAAAGAAACAACACAGTCGTCTGCGGTGTCGCAGATAAAGACAAGCGACTCAGCTCAACCAAGCAATGTGAAGGTCAAGGAATACAAATTTCCGGAGTTTCTGAATAAAATAAAAAGCCTTGACGAGCTTTCACGAAAGCTTTATACAAGCTTTGACAGCACTCAGTATGTTGCCGAGGTTGAGGAGCAGCCTTTTGAGGGATATAAATGTGAAAAGCTTCTTGCAGATCTTTTCTTCACTTATCGTGACGGCAGAGCAGTGGGACTTCTTGACAAGTCCGGAAACGTTGTGCTTGAAGCTGATGAGTACACTGAAATAACTGTGGTGAGCAATGGTATTTTACAGCTTTCTTATGATAAAGAGCGCAACGCTCCTATGCAGTATATGAAATATGACAGCGACGGAAATTTAAGTGACTATAAGCATAAGAAATTCTCCGCTGACAGCCTTTATACATATGAGTCGCAGGCTGATGACAGCGGCACGGACGCAGTTTATTCACTTATGATTCCTGACGGTAAAAATGTTGTGTCATCAGACGGCTCGGATAAGTGGGATTTTGTTGAGAAGATATCAGCCGACAGCATAGATACAAATAAGGCGTACAAAGGCTTTTATAAGCTCACAAAGAATGGCGGCATATACTATGCTTGCTTTGATGACTTTTATAATTATGATATCTACGAGGGCGCATATGCAAAGGTTTGTGTGAAAGTAGGCGGAGAATACGGAGAATGCTATCTTGCCGATCATGATGATTACAACGAGCTTGTGAAAATGATAGACAGCTTCGGCAACGCTTCATACAGGACGGCTCCGTCTAAAGATCCGGGACTTGATTTTATACAGATAACTCTAGGACTTAAAGAGAACACCAAAACAGAGATAACTATTTCCTCTGACGGCTATTGCCTGACGGACACCATAGAAGCTGCTGAGGGTGAGGCTGTGAACAAGTATTTCTCCTATCTTGACAAGGAAGATTTCGCAGATCTTATACTTTGGTGTGAACAGGTGCTTGCTGAGGAGTATCAAAAATAGATTTAAACTTTTTATAAATAATTTGCAGGATAGCGTAAATTTCCTGCAAAAATTGTTTTTTTAGCTCTTGCAAGTTGTTGACATTAGGTAGAACTTGTGCTATTATATTAAAGGTGTGGCGGTTTTCCTGCATATTTTTAATGAACACTGCAAATACTTCTCCTGTGACGAAAGTTACTAATGAAGAACGGGAGGTATCTGAGTGTCTGAACAAGAAGAAAATGTAGAGAGCGAAAAGCTTGCTGAGGATATAAGGCAGATAAAGGAAATGGGTTCTGTCACATTGCCAGACGCAAAGCACGTTATACACTGCCTGAACATTATCGGTCAGGTGGAGGGGCATTATATTTTGCCTGCACAAAACAAGACCACCAAGTATGAGCATATCATACCTGCCCTTGTTGCTATCGAGCAGGATAGGAGCATAGAGGGTCTTGTGATAATCCTCAACACTGTGGGCGGAGATGTGGAAGCAGGACTTGCCATTGCAGAGCTTATTGCTAGTATGAAAACGCCTACTGTGTCAATGGTTGTGGGCGGAGGTCACTCCATAGGCGTGCCGTTGGCGGTGTGTGCGAAAAAGTCATTTATAGTGCCAAGCGCCACAATGACTATACACCCTGTTAGAATGAACGGGCTTGTGCTGGGAGTACCCCAGACGCTTTCTTATTTTGACAAAATGCAGGAAAGGATAGTTCGCTTTGTGTGCGATAATTCAGCCATAAAGCCTGAGCGTTTCCGTGAGCTTATGATGTCAACGGGCGAGCTTGTAATGGACGTTGGTTCTGTTATCGACGGGGAGCAGGCTGTAAAAGAGGGGCTTATCGACAGGCTCGGAGGGCTTTCCGAGGCGATAGACTGCCTTTATGATATGATAGAAAACAGTTCTGAAAAGGAGAAAGCTGAAAATGTTTCAGACAATAATCGACCTTTATGACGTATTCAGGACTGACGTAGATATCGGAGAAGAGTTTGAGGATGATGATACTGCTGTGGACACAGACCCGGCACATTATCTCAGCCGTGACGGCTTTTATCTCTGACAAACAACAAAATTTCGGAGGACAGCAATGGGTATCATCAATGCGATTTTTCAGGCTATAATTCAGGGCTTGACGGAGTTTCTTCCAGTTTCAAGTTCAGGACATCTTTCACTGTATCAGCATTTTACAGGAAACAGCGGAGAGGGAGCTTTGTTTTTCTCGGCGATACTTCACCTTGGCACGCTGGTAGCAGTATTTGTGGCTTTCAGGAAGACAATATGGGATATGATAAAAGAGCTTGGCGTTATGATAAAGGATATTTTTACAGGCAAGTTCACTCTTAAAAATATGAATCCTCCAAGGCGTATGATAGTTATGATAATTGTTTCCTGCTTCTGCCTTGTGCCGTTCCTGCCATTTAAGGGCTGGTTTGAGGGCATTGCAGAGGATTCAAGCATTTTCGCAGAGGGTCTTTGTTTCCTTTATACATCGGCGATACTTTTTATGTCAGATCGTTGTGTAAAGGGTAAAAAGACTCAGGGCGATATAGCTTATAAAGACGCAATAACGGTCGGACTTTTTCAGGGAGTTGCACTGTTGCCTGGCGTTTCAAGATCAGGCTCGACTATCTCAGCGGGACTTTTCTCAGGCATGACCAGAGAAACATCGGTAAAGTATTCTTTCATTCTGGGCATACCTGTTATACTTATGAGCTGTCTGCTTGAAGTCAAGGACGCAGTTTCAACACGTGCTGATATAGATTGGGTTAGCTGTGCAGTTGGATTTGTAGTTGCCGCATTTGTGGGACTTTGTGCTATCAAGCTTGTAAACTGGCTCGTTAAAACGGATAAATTCAAGGTGTTTGCTTATTATACCCTTGTGCTTGGCGCCATAGTCCTTGTTATCTCATTTATTGAGATGTGCATGGGTCACCCTATATCCTTTGCAAAGTAATGACATAAGATAATACAGTTTCTGTGAAAAAGCTTGAAATTCTGTTTTCAGGCTTTTTTGTGGGTTATAAAGGCAAATAACATTTTGCCTTTATTTGCTTAAATAAGACAAATACCGAAAGGAATGGTAAAATAAATGGCAGCTCAAAAGAAAGGCTCAAAGCCTGCGCCAAAGCAGACAGCGGCAAAGAAAAAGCCCGCACAAAAGCCTGCGCAAGCTGCAAAAAAGAATACAAAACAGCAAAAGCCTCAGAGCAAGCCGCCACAGTCAAATTCCATGACAGCAGTGAGAGAAAGAGAGAACAGACGCTTCTGGTCTTACATACTTTTCTTTTTTGGCATACTTGAATTGCTTATCACGTTCGTGGAGGGGGACGGCTTGTGGAAATGGCTCCATGAGCTGAACCGAGGACTTTTCGGCGTGACAGTATTTCTGTTTGCACCTATGATAATCTATGTTGCCCTTATGATAGCTTCAGATGTGACCCACAACAAGGTCATAGCGAAGGTGGTGGAGGGAAGCGTTCTTATGCTTCTTATAAGCGGCATGGCTCAGATAATCCAAGTCGGCTCTGTGGACGGAAGTTCGTTCTGGCTTAAACTTGTGGGGCTTTTCAATGATGGAAAACAGCTCCGTGGCGGCGGACTTGCAAGCGCATTACTTGGCTGGCCTTTGCTTTCGCTTTTCAAGAGAGTTGGCGCAGGTATCGTTATCGTGCTTGTGGCGTTCACTTTTATAATGCTGCTTACAAATGTTACGCTTCCACAGCTTCTCAAAGCGATTTCAAAGCCTTTTGTAAAGAGCTATGAAGCGGTGAACGAGGAGCGTATCGAGCGTGCGGCTCAGCCTCCGAAGCCTCCAAGAGAGAAGAAAGAACCAAGGCGTAATGGTAGGGTTGATATTGCAAAGTTCTATCCTGATGATGGCCCTGACACTGCGGCGGAAGCCTTTGTACCTGTGGCTGATGAGGAAGAGGCTGCGGATAAGGTGGACGCCTCAAAGATAGATATGCCTGTTCACCCTGTGAAAGCTCCTGTGATAACACATGAAAAGCTTGAAGAAACGGCTAAGACTACCGATAATGAGGAGCTTAAAAAGATAATAGAAAACGCCATAGGCGACAGCAGAGAAGAAAAGAAGTCCAAGGACGAGCCTGTTAAGCCACCAGTAGTGAATGTTGATAAGAACGGTCAGACAACGTTCTTTGAGAAAGATAATAAAATATCTGCTTACGTTTATCCGCCTGTGGATATACTCAAATATGCTAAAAATCCTGTGGCTTCCGAGATAGTCCAGCAGGAGATACAAGAGAAATCTGCGAAGCTTGTGGAAACGCTTGAAACATATGGCGCTAAAACAAGGATCGTGGGCATACATAGAGGTCCGTCCGTTACAAGATATGAGCTTCAGCCTGCAGCAGGCGTAAGAGTGTCGAAGATAACGGGTCTTGCAGACGATATCGCACTTAACCTCGCGGCAATGAGCGTTCGTATCGAAGCTCCTGTGCCGGGCAAGGCGTGCATAGGCATAGAAGTGCCGAACGATCATAGAGATACGGTTTCTCTCCGTGAGCTTATCGACAGCGAGGAATACAGAAAGGCAAAGGGCAAGCTTACCTTTGCAGTGGGCAAGGATATCGAGGGTAATATCATTATCGGCGATATCGCCAAAATGCCGCATATGCTCGTTGCAGGTACAACAGGTTCAGGTAAGTCTGTTTTTACAAACTCTATCATACTTTCTATACTTTACCATGCGTCGCCTGACGAAGTAAAGCTTATTCTTATCGACCCTAAGAAAGTCGAGTTTCCTATTTATAATAAGATACCTCATTTGCTTATCCCTGTTGTTACCGAGCCTTTAAAGGCGGCTGGTGCGCTTGGATGGGCGGTAAATGAAATGAACAAGCGTTATCTTATGTTCGAGGCGAACAATGTAAAGAACTTGCAGGAGTTTAACGACATGGTTCTTGAAGAACGCAATAAGCCTGCCGAGGAGCAGGACGAAGTCCGTGCAAAGATCGACCTGCTGCCACAGATAGTTATTGTGGTCGATGAGTTCGCCGATCTTATGATGGCTGCGAGAAGCGAGGTAGAGGATTCAGTTTTAAGACTTGCACAGCTCGCTCGTGCGGCAGGAATACATATGATAATCGCAACACAGTCCCCTAGGGCGGACGTGTTGACAGGACTTATCAAGTCAAATATCCCATCGAGAGTTTCTCTCAGTGTATCCAGCAACGTTGACTCACGAGTTATACTTGATGAAAGCGGTGCAGAGAAGCTTCTTGGAAACGGTGACCTGCTTTATAAGCCTGTTGGCGTTAAAAAGCCTATAAGAATGCAGAGCGGCTATGCAGCGACTTCTGAGATAAGAGAGGTTGTAAACTTCCTCAAGAACGAGCATACCGCAGAATATAGCGACGAAGTTATCGCAGAGGTGGAGGAGAATACTCCACAGCCAAAGGACAGCGGTTCGGCAGGCAGCGATAATGTTTCCGTAAATCCTGATGATGACCTTGTAAATCAGGCAATATCCATAATTGTGCAGACAAATAACGCTTCCACCGCGTTCTTGCAGAGAAAGCTAAAGCTCGGTTTCCCTAGAGCCGCCCGTATCATGGACGAGATAGAGGAAATGGGCATAATAGGACCACAGGAAGGCTCTAAGGCACGAAAGATAAACATAACAAAAGAAGAATGGGCTGAAATGCAGGCAAGAAGATAGCTCAGGCGGAAAGGGATAACATGGCAGGCAGATCTGCGAAAAAGAAAAATTCGACAGCACCGCTTAAAAAGGCGGTAACGCTCATAGCGGTTTTTGTGGTGCTGCTTTTTACAGTGCTTGACCTGACAGGGTTAGTTTCTTTCGACAACTTGCTTATCAAGGCAGGCGTTGAGGACAAGCCGGCGGAACACGCTCAGACAGAGGTGCATTTTATCGATGTTGGTCAGGGCGACAGCACCCTTGTGATATCACAAGGCGAGGCTATGCTCATTGACAGCGGCGATAAAGATGACAGCAATAAAATAGAAAAATATCTTGAAAAGCAGGGAGTGACAGAGTTAAAATATCTCATTGCCACCCACCCTCACGCTGACCATATTGGTGAAATGAGCGAGATAATAGACCAGTTTCAGGTGGATAAATTCATTATGCCGAAAGTCAAGGCTGATATGACGCCCACCACAACGATATATGAGAAAATGCTCAAAAGCATAAAGGCAAAGGGCTTGAAGATAACACAGGCAAAGCCTATGGAATTTGAGCTTGGAAGCTGTAAGGTGGAGCTTTTCACACCCAAAAATGATTATGATAATCTTAATAACTATTCCACCCTTGTGAAGATAACAGACGGTGAGAACAGCTTTCTTATCACGGGGGATTGCGAGACCACTGAGGAGAAAGATATACTTTCTCAGGGTTATGATGTTTCCGCAAAGGTGCTTAAAGCAGGTCATCACGGCAGTTCCACTTCTTCGGGGGTCGATTTTCTTAACAAGGTCATGCCGAGATATGCTGTTATATCCTGCGGCAAGGGCAACAAGTATGGTCACCCACACGAGGAAACTGTCACAAGGCTGAAAAAATATGCTTCCCATTTGTATGTCACTGCAGATGTGGGAACGATAGTTTTCAGCTCAGATGGTGAGGGGTTGAGCGTTTCTGCTGAAAAGGGAGAAAAGTGATATGGAAGAGATTCTTACAGTTGACAGGATAGAAAACGGCTATGCCGTGTGTGAAACTGAGCAGGGAGAAAAAAAGGATATACCGCTTTCTGAAACAAAAGACGTTCACGAGGGTGACGTGCTTATCTTAAAGGACGGCGTTTATATCCCAGATAAGGACAAAACAGAAGCAAGAAGAAAAAGGATACTCGCCCTACAGGATGATCTGTGGGCTTAAATATATGCTGAAAGGTATAGATAGAAATGGAAAAAGATTTATTTACGCTTATCAATGAAAAGCTTTCAGGCTTGTCAAAGGGACACAAGCTTATTGCGAACTACATTCTCTCCCACTATGACAAAGCGGCTTTTATGACGGCTCAGAAGCTTGGAAAAACCGTGGGCGTCAGCGAATCAACGGTGGTAAGATTTGCCTCAGAGCTTGGCTATGACGGCTATCCTGCCCTTCAAAAAGGCTTGCAGGAGCTTATGAGAAACAAGCTTACAACTGTTCAGAGAATAGAGGTCACTTCCGACCTTATGAGCAGTGACAACGTGCTTGAAAGGGTACTCAATCTCGACATCGACAAGATAAGGCGTACTTTGGAGGAAACCTCAAAGGAGGACTTTAACAATGCCGTTGACACTATCGTATCCTGCAATACCCTTTACATAATGGGTACGAGAAGTGCAGCTTCTATCGCTTCGTTCCTTGCTTATTATCTGGGACTTATTTTCCCCCATGTAAAGCTCGTTCAGAGTACGACTACTTCCGAGCTTTTTGAAAAGATAATGAGAATAGACGAAAAGGACGCCATGATAGGCATATCTTTCCCAAGATATTCAAAGCAGACCGTCAAGGCTTTGAAGTATGCAAAGAGCAACGGTGCGAACGTTATAGCTATAACAGACTCAAAGGCTTCGCCTATCGCAAAGTATGCAGACAGCCTGCTTCTTGCAAGAAGCGATATGGCTTCGTTCGTTGACTCTCTTGTTGCACCGCTGAGCCTTATAAATGCACTTATCGTTGCGGTATCAATAAGAAATATCGACAGAGTGTCCCAGACCTTTGAACGTCTTGAAAAGGTTTGGGCTGAGTATGACGTTTACGCAAAAAGCGAGGAAGATACACAGTGAGAAGATTTGACGCAGTTATAGCAGGCGCAGGTGCGGCAGGAATGTTCTGCGCAGTTCAGCTTGGCTGGCGTGGAAAGAGCGTTGCTGTTATCGAGCATAGCGGCTGTCAGGGCAGAAAACTCATGATAACAGGCAAGGGCAGGTGTAACGTCACAAACAACTGTACCGCTGACACTGTTATGAAAAATATCCCACGCAACAGCAAGTTCATGTATTCAGCACTGAGCAGATTTGCTCCAGAGGACGTTATGAGCTTTTTTGAGTGTCTTGGTGTGGAGCTTAAAACTGAGCGTGGCAACAGGGTGTTCCCTGTGAGCGACAACGCAAAGGATATCGTAAAAGCACTTGTGAAAGCCTGTGAGGACAGTGGTGTGCAGTTTATCGACGATGAGGTAAAAGAGCTTATCATAAAGGATGGCAGAGCAGAGGGCTTTAAATGCGAGCATGGGGATTATTACGCAGACAGCGTTATCGTTGCAACTGGCGGAAAGTCCTATCCACGGACAGGCTCAACAGGCGACGGCTATAGGCTTGCGAAGTCTGTGGGGCATAAGGTCACGGCAATAACTCCGTCACTTTGCCCTGTAGTCACTTATGAGCGTGAGGAATGTGCTTCTGCAATGGGGCTTTCCCTTAGAAACTGCACCTTGACGCTTCGTGAAGAGGACAGAGATAAACCACTTTTCCACGAGCTTGGGGAAATGCTTTTCACACACTTTGGTCTGAGCGGACCGCTTGTGCTTTCGGCTTCGGCTCACCTTGGTGATATGAACAAGTCACGGTATTATATGGATATCGACCTTAAACCTGCACTGAGCCATGAACAGCTTGACAGCAGGATACTTCGTGATTTCGGTGATTTTCCAAACAGAGATTTTCAGAATTCACTGGGTAAGTTGCTGCCTTCAAAGATAATACCACTTATAATAAAAAGGTGCGGCATCGACCCTGAGAAAAAGGTCAATCAGATAACCCGTGAGGAGCGTGAAAGGCTTGTTTCCACAGTGAAAAAGCTAACGTTCACAGTGAAGTGTATGCGTCCTGTGGAGGAGGCTATAATCACTCGTGGAGGAGTTGATGTTTCGCAGATAGACCCACGGTCAATGGAGTCAAAGCTGTGTAAAGGACTTTACTTTATCGGTGAGGTGCTTGACGTTGACGCTTATACAGGCGGTTTTAATTTGCAGATAGCGTTTTCCACGGCGTATAGCTGTGCGGATAAAATAGGATAAGGAGATTTTGATATGGGAATAAACGTGGCTCTCGACGGACCTTCCGGAGCAGGAAAGTCCACTATCGCAAAGGCGGTAGCGAAAAAGCTTGAATATGTATATGTAGACACAGGTGCGATGTACCGCTCTATAGCTTATTATGTTATAAGCAAGGGTGCAGACCTTTCTGACCCTGAGCAGATAAAACCCCTTCTTGGTGAGATATCCATAAAGCTTTGCTACACAGAAGCAGGGCAAAGAGTAATGCTCAATGACGAGGACGTTTCAGACAAAATAAGAACGCCTGAGATATCCATGGGTGCGTCAAAGGTGTCTGCTATACCTGAGGTAAGAGAATTTCTGCTTGAACTTCAGAAGAATATCGCAAAGGAAAACAACATCATCATGGACGGCAGAGATATCGGCACTGTGGTTTTGCCAAACGCTGAAGTGAAGATATTCCTCACAGCCGCTCCTGAGGCAAGAGCAGAAAGACGTTTCAAGGAACTTCAGGAAAAGGGCGACAAGTCTACATATGACGAGGTATTGCAGGATATAATCCAGCGTGACTATAACGATACTCACAGAGAGATAGCTCCTCTCAAAAAGGCTGAGGACGCCGTTGAGGTGGATTCTACTGAGTTGACTCTTGAAGAGTCTGTTGAGGCTATCTACAAGGTAATAACTGACAAGACTAAAAAAAAAGAGCGTAAGATAAAAGAGATAATGCCTGTCAGACCTGTGAAAAAAGAACACAGGCTTGGTCATTTCCATATGTTTTGGTACACAGTGCTGAGATATATCGTTATCGGACTTTATCATCTGTATTTTAACATCACTTTCGAGGGTACGGAAAATATCCCAAAGGACGGCGGGAATATATTCGCTTCAAACCACAGAAGCTATCAGGACCCTGTTTTTATCGCACTGCCAACAAAAGTGCCGCTGTCTTATATGGCTAAGGAGGAGCTTTTTCATCAGAATGTGTTCTTCACTCTGCTTATAAAAGCGTTCGGAGCATTCCCTGTTACAAGAGGAAAGGGCGACACTCAGGTAATAGATACATCTATCGAAAAGCTTGAAAAGGGCAGAAACCTTGTCATCTTCCCTGAGGGAACACGTTCAAAGGACGGCAAGGTAGGAAAGGGCAAAACAGGCGTTGCATTGGTGGCGGCTGTGGCTCAGGTGCCTGTGGTCCCTGTTGGTATCAATTTCGAGGGCAAGCTCAAATTCAGAAAGCGTGTAGTTGTAAGATTTGGCAAGCCTATAGTGCCTGGCGAGATAGGCGTTACAGCTACCGACCCTCATTCTCTTAGGACTATCAAGAACGAGATCATGAAAAATATCACGGAGCTGGTACATTAAATGTTAACAAAGTGTAAAATTTGCGTTGCAAAGACCGCAGGTTTCTGTTTTGGTGTAGACAGAGCCGTAAAAATAGTGTATAATGAATTAGATAACCGAAATAATGTTGTAACGTTAGGCCCAATCATTCACAATCCAAACGTAGTTTCTGACCTTGAAGCAAAAGGAGTTTACTCCACCGATGTGGATAAGGTCACGAAAGACCAGACAGTTGTTATCAGATCCCACGGAGTTGGACTGGACGTGTATGAAAAGCTTGCAAAGGTAGGTGCGGAAGTAATTGACGCTACCTGTCCCTTTGTGGCAAGGATACACAAGATAGCAGCCGAAAAATCGGGCGAGGGATACGTTATTCTTATCGCAGGTGATGAGGCTCACCCGGAAATAATGGGTATAAGAGGTCATTGCAGCGGAGAGAGTTATGTGTTCAGTTCATGTGACGATTTTGAAAATTTGGTGAAAGAGAAAGATTTTTCGTCAAAAAAGGTTGCAATTCTGGCTCAGACAACGTATAATAAGAATATGTGGAGAAAGTGCGAAGAGCTTTTTGAGAGGTATCTGCCTGAGGCTGTGGTGTATAACACCATATGCAGTGCCACTTCTGAAAGACAGAAGGAGGCGGCGGAGCTTGCGAAGGCTGCCGACATAATGATAATAGTCGGAGGGCTGCACAGCTCCAATACTCACAAGCTTAAAGCCATATGCGATGAATATTGCAAATGTTGGCTTGTGGAGGACGCCGAAGGACTGAGGGCATGTGATATTGACTTATCAGGTGCAAAATTTATCGGGATTTCTGCTGGTGCATCGACGCCGGCTTATATAATCAAGGAGGTACAACAGACCATGAGTGAAATGTTGAACAATGTTGACGAAGAATTTAATTTTGAGGAGGAACTGGAAAAGACTCTGAAAAAAATACATACGGGAATGAAGGTTGAGGGCGTTGTCACCGATATCAATAACGGTGAAGTAGCCGTAGATATCGGAACAAAGCACACAGGCTATATTCCTGCATCTGAACTTACAGATGATCCTACTAAGAAGCCAGAGGATATCGTAAAGGTAGGCGACAAGATCGATCTGATCGTTCTTAAGACAAATGACCAGGAGGGTATCGTTACACTTTCTAAGAAGAAGGTTGACGCAGTTCTTGGTTTCCAGAAGATAGTTGAGGCTAAGGAAGCTGACGCTACACTTACAGGTACAGTTACAAACGTTGTTAAGGGCGGTGTACTCGTATCAGCTAACGGTGTTAAGGTATTTATCCCTGCTTCACAGGCAGCTCCAAGAAGAGATTTCGATCTTAACGATCTGCTCAAGCAGTCAGTAAGCTTCAAGATCCTTGAGGTAAACGAGGCTAAGCAGAGAGCAGTTGGTTCTATCCGTGCAGTAGCAAGAGAGGAAAGAGCAGCAGCTCAGGCTAAGTTCTTTGAGACAGCTCAGATCGGTTCTGAGGTAGAGGGTACAGTTAAGTCTATCACAGATTACGGCGTATTCGTAGATCTCGGTGGTGTTGACGGCCTTATTAGAAGAATGGATCTTTCTTGGAACAGGATCAAGCACCCTTCAGACGTTGTTTCCGTTGGCGATAAGATCACTGTTACTATCAAGGATATCGACAGCGAAACAAAGAAGGTTTCATTGACATATAAGAAGGCTTCAGAGAATCCATGGGAGATCTTCAAGGCTAACTATGAGGTAGGTCAGGTAGTTAAGGCTACTGTTGTTTCTATCACAAGCTTTGGTGCTTTTGCACAGATCATTGACGGTATCGACGGTCTTATCCACATCTCTCAGATCGCTAACCAGAGAGTAAACAATGTTGCAGATATCCTTTCTGTAGGTCAGGTAGTTGATTGCCAGATCACAGAGATCGATCTCGACAAGAAGAGGATCAGCCTGTCTATGAGAGCTTTGCTTCCTGCTGATGACGAGGCTTCTGAGGACGCTGAATAAGCAATAAAATTCATGGGGGCGAGTGATCGCCCTCGTTTTTTATTTTCAATGAAATAACGGCAGCTTTGTTCTGCCAAAAAATCCTTAGAAAAAACTAAAGATTTACCGAAAAGACTTAACTTTTTGATTCGTATGTGGTATAATAATATCAGATCAAATAAAGACGAAAGGTTAAATTTATGGATGAAATAAAAAACACGGCAGTGAAAAAACGCAAAAAGAAAAGATCCACTAATCCTGCTGTCAGAGTTCTCAAAATATTAGGCACAGCTTTGCTGTCGATATTCCTGATACTCATTATCACCTGTTCTATATTTGCAACAGTTCTGACTATTTACGTTCTTAACTTTGCAGATACCACAACAACTATCAGTCTTGACAAGACGGAAACAAGCAACATTTCGAGATTTTTGTCTGTCAACCCTGACTATGATGAAGATGATGAGGATTCACAGGAGTATGACCTTTATTATGCTCTGAAAAACAGCAATAAGCACGTTGTATGGGCTGATCTTGAGGATATCCCTCAGTATGTTCAGGACGCTTTTGTGTACACCGAGGACGAGAGATTTTATTCTCATGACGGCGTTGACTTCAAGAGAACGTTCGCTTCATTTGTCAATGTATTCATACCGATATACGGCGGCAGACAGATAGGTGGTTCGACTATCACTCAGCAGACTATCAAGAACATCACGGGTGATGACTCCAGAGATTCTATCCATGGTATCGAGCGTAAGATACGAGAGATCTTCCGTTCTATCAACGTGGAAAAGACCTACACAAAGGAAGATATCCTCCAAAGCTATCTTAACCTTGTGCCACTGACAACTCAGGAGTATGATATCATCGGAGTTCAGGCTGCTGCAAACTTCTATTTTGGCAAGGACGTAAAGGATCTTAACCTTGCTGAGGCAGCTTCACTTGCGGGTATGACAAGCTGGCCTGCTGCAAACAACCCATATGATAATATGAAAAACAACAAGCTCAGACAGAAGTATACGCTTGATCATATGCTCGATAACGGTGCAATTTCTGAGCAGGAATATAACGAAGCCCTCAACTATGAGCTTAAAATAACAGGCGATATAACCTACACAAGCTCAACTATCTATGAGGACGAAACAAAAGATCAGGGTCCGACATCTTATTTCATGGACGCTGCTATCAATCAGACTATACAGATAATCGCTGACTATTATGGCATTTCATGGGATGACGCTTCCGCAAGACTTTATGACGGCGGATTTACTGCATATACCACTGTTGACAGAAGTATGCAGAAGAAGGTGGAAAAAGAAATGCAGAAGCAAAGTAATTTCACCACCTATGAAATGAACAAAAAGGACGATACTCTGTGGTCAGGCTTTATCGCTATGGACTACCAAGGCAACGTTAAGGCTATCGTCGGCGGACGTGATAAGAAAAAGGAGTCGAGAGTTTATAATATTGCTACTGATGCCAAACGTTCACCAGGTTCTTGTATCAAGCCTATTGCGTCATACGCTCCAGCGCTGGATCAGGATCTTATGACATGGTCAACCCTGTTCACTGATGAGCCTATCACTATTAAGGTAAAGGGCAAGGACAAAAAGTGGCCTGTAAACTATTCTGAAACAGGCGACAGTGCAAACTGGTCTTATCAGCAGCTTACAACTGTAGAAATGCTCACAAGGTCGCTTAATACGCTTCCTGCACAGTTGATAAAGAAAATGAAGCCTGTTTACTCCTATAACTTCCTTAAGGAAAAGCTTGACATCACTACGCTTGCAGACTCCGACGCTGACTATTCACCAGTAACTGTCGGCGGTCTTACAAATGGTACTAAGCTTGAGGAGCTTGTAGGCGCTTATATGATATTCGGCAATGGCGGTAAGAAGTATGACGTTACCTACGTTTCAAAGGTAGAGGACGCTGACGGAAACGCTATCTATGAAAAGAGCGACGGATACAAGCAGGCTATCAGCGAGTCTACAGCTTACGTTATGAACAGAATGATGCAGAATGTTATAACTCAGCAGGATGGTACTGGTAGATATGCTAAGCTAAACAATACTGACCTTGTCGGTAAGACAGGTACTTCATCTGACTGGTTTGACCTCTCTTTTGTAGGCTGTACTCCTGACTACGTTTCAGGTATCTGGATAGGTTATGAAAACCCTGCCACTATCCCTACGAACGAGTATCAGAATATCGGTGCGATTTGGAAGAACGTTTTTGGTGATATCGCTGAGAATGAGAAGCATAAGTCATTTGACAAGACTTTCAAAATGCCTGATACAGTTGAAAAGCTCACCTACTGCACAAAGACAGGTAAGCTTGCGTCAAATTCATGCTATAGCACGGCAACTGGATATTACAAGAAGTCCAACGAGCCTGAGTATTGTAGCGGAAATCATTAAAATTAAAGCCTCCATAACTCTATGGAGGCTTTTTTGAAAGGAAATCATTATGGAAAATAAACTGCGAATGTGCGTTCCATGCCATTTCGGGCTTGAAAGCGTGCTTGCATATGAGATAAAAAAGATAGGCGGTGAAAATCTTACCACAACTGACGGCAAGATAAGCTTTGAAGGTGGCTTTGACGTGCTTGCAAAGGCAAATCTTTGGATTGCCACAGGAGAGCGTGTACTTATCGAGCTTGGCAGCTTTAGAGCAGAAAGCTTTGAACAGCTTTTTGACGGTGTTATGAATCTTCCGCTGGAGAACTTTATCGGCAGGGAAGACGCTTTCCCTGTTAAGGGTCATGCCCTTAATTCAAAGCTTCATTCTATCCCTGATTGTCAGAAGATAATCAAAAAAGCCTGCGTTAAAAGACTTGAAAAAGCCTATGGCATAAGCTATTTTGAGGAAACTGCGGCGAAACATCAGATACAGTTTGCTATCCATAAGGACATTGCGACTATCTATCTTGATACATCAGGTGTAGGACTTCACAAGCGTGGCTACAGAAGAAATTCCAACGACGCACCTATCAAGGAAACACTTGCCGCAGGTATAGTTGACCTTGCAAGAGTTCGTGCGGACTCAGTTGTGGTGGATCCTATGTGTGGTTCAGGTACATTTCTTATTGAGTCGGCATACAAGGCACTGAAAGTTGCACCTGGTCTGAGAAGAAATTTTGCGGCAGAGCAGTGGTCACAGATACCTGAAACAGCGTGGCGCAATGCAAGAGCCGAGGCTATGGACGCTATTGACAGGCAGGGTGCATTCAAGGCATTTGGCTTTGATGTTGATGATATGGCGGTTGAGCTTACAAGAAACAACGCTAAAAAGGCAGGAGTAGGCTCAAAGCTTACAGTAAAACAGCAGGATATCTCAAAATACAGCCAGATAGAGGGTTCAATAACAATTGTTAATCCCCCATATGGCGAGCGTATGCTTGAAATAAAGGAAGCCGAGGAGCTTTATAAGAAAATGGGACAAAGACTTTGCCCGTCAAAGGAGAACCCATGCTATATAATCTCCCCACATGAGGAGTTTGAGGTGTTTTTCGGCAAAAAGGCTGACAAAAAGCGCAAGCTTTACAACGGCATGATAAAATGTAATCTGTATATGTATTTCAAGTGAGGTGCGTGGTGGGTTTGAAAATATCAGAACTTGACGGAATCGTATTCGATATGGACGGCGTTATTTTCGACAGCGAAGTAATAGGTCTTGAAAGCTGGGAGCGCCTTGGAAAGAAATATGGTCTGACCAACGTTCACGAAAATGCTATGAAGTGCATTGGCAGAAGCACTGTTGATACAATGGCTATCCTAGAAGCCGCATATGGTGACAAAGTGTCAATACCCGAACTTTATGATGAAGCAAAAGCCATTTGTGCAGATATTATCGCTGAGCGTGGTTTGCCTCTGAAAAGCGGAGCAAGGGAGTTGCTTTCTTACCTTAAAGAGCGTGATATAAAGGTAGGACTTGCTTCATCAACGTCTTACAAAGGGGTTATCAAAAATCTAAAGGGAGCAGGTCTGCTTGATTATTTCCATGTGATTATTGGCGGAGATATGATAAAACATTCAAAGCCACAGCCTGAGATATATTTACTTGCCTGTGAGAAGCTGGGAGTAAGGCCTGAGAAAACTGTTGCTGTAGAGGACTCTTACAATGGCATAAAGGCGGCTTACAATGCGAAAATGATACCAATAATGGTGCCAGATCTTATTGCACCGACAGATGAGATATTGTCAATGGTGTACAAGAAAATGGACAGTTTGGACGCTGTCCTTGAATATTTTAAAGCATAAACAAAACCCCTCGGCTTACCACCGAGGGGCTTTCATTTATGTCAGAAAGATTACTTTGTCATTGCTGCAACTTCGTCAGCGAAGTTCTCTTCCTTCTTCTCTACGCCTTCGCCTCTCTCGAAACGAACGTACTCAACAACGTCGATCTTGCCGCCAAGCTTCTTAGCTACAGACTCAACGTACTTGCCAACAGATACCTTATCATCCTTAACGAATGCCTGCTCAAGGAGGCAGTTCTCAGAATAGTATTTTCCGATCTTACCGTCAATGATCTTGTGCTTAACCTGCTCAGGCTTGTTAGCCATCTTAGGATCCTCAGCCATCTGAGCCAGCATGATCTCTCTCTCCTTGTCAAGAGCGTCAGCAGGAACAGCCTCTCTGTTCAGGTATGCAGGATTCATAGCAGCAACCTGAAGTGCACAGTCCTTACCAGCAGCAAGGAGCTCAGCATTGTCAGCTGCAATGTCAGAATCAAGCTTTACCATAACGCCGATGCTACCTGCACCGTGAACGTAAGGAACAAGAATGCCTTCCATTCTCTTGAATCTTCTGATTACCATGTTCTCTCTGATCTTGATGAACAGATCCTGAAGTGTCTCTTCAACTGTCTTGTCACCACCGCTGATCTTTGTTGCCTTAAGTGCGTCAACGTCAGCAGGGTTTGTCTCGATTACTGTATCAGCAACTGCTGCAACGAAAGCCTTGAACTCATCATTGTTAGCAGCAAAGTCTGTTTCGATGTTTACTTCAAGAACGCAGCCTACGTTGCCCTTAACTACAGCTGTGCAGATACCCTCTGCTGCAACTCTGCCGCTCTTCTTAGCCTGTGTAGCAAGTCCCTTTTCACGGAGAAGTGTTACTGCCTTTTCCATATCGCCGTCAGCTTCTACAAGAGCCTTCTTGCAGTCCATCATGCCAACGCCTGTTGCTGTCATAAGTTCTTTGATCTCTGCTACGGATACCTTACCCATTATTATTCCTCCTAGTGTTTTATATCGAAATAGGCAGACAAATATACTATAAATGCCTGCCTGAAATTTCAGCTCTTATTCAGCAGCCTCGTCAGCTTCTTCCACCTTATCTGCCTCTTCAGCGGACTCAGCGTCCTCACCCTGTCTGCCTTCGATTATAGCGTTAGCCATGCAACCAGCGATAAGCTTAACTGCTCTGATAGCGTCATCGTTACCTGGGATAACATAATCAACATCGTCAGGATCGCAGTTTGTGTCAACGATAGCTACTACAGGTATGCCAAGCTTCTTAGCCTCTGCTACAGCGATCTTTTCCTTTCTTGGGTCAACAACGAAAAGTGCGCCTGGAAGCTTCTTCATGTTCTTGATACCGCCCATGAACTTTTCAAGCTTTTCTATCTCAAGCTTCAGCTTAACAACTTCCTTCTTAGGGAGAAGGTCGAATGTGCCGTCCTTTTCCATTGTGTGGAGCTGCTCAAGTCTCTTGATTCTCTGCTGGATCGTCTTGTAGTTTGTCATCATACCGCCGAGCCATCTTGCATTTACATAATGTGCATTAGCTCTCAGTGCCTCTTCCTTGATAGAATCTCCAGCCTGCTTCTTTGTACCTACGAAAAGTACCTCTTCGCCATTAGCTGAGATGTCACGGATAAACATATAAGCTTCTTCAAGCTTCTTAACGGTCTTCTGAAGATCGATGATGTAAATTCCGTTTCTTTCTGTGAAAATGTATGGAGCCATTTTAGGGTTCCATCTTCTTGTCTGGTGACCAAAGTGTACACCAGCTTCAAGAAGCTGCTTCATTGATACTACTCCCATTGTAGTAACCTCCTGTTTGGTTTTAGATTTCTGCTTTTGCAGATGTTTTTATCCTCCGGACGGCTTTACTTGCTTTCACCTGTCTTACGGCAGGACCAACGGCAAAAACCTGTCCGTGCGAATTGCTTTAATATTATATCATATTTTCTATTTCATTTCAAGAGCTTCCGACAATTTATTTTAACAAATTTTCGATTTTTACAGTTCTGCTCTTTGTGCATACTGCACTATCGTTGAATTTTACAAGTATGGTATCTTCGCCGATAAGCTCGATATCCGAGCATTTTATGATAATATCCTCATCTCTGCCCATGATACCGAAAGCCCTTGGTTTGCCATAGACGATCAGTGAAACTATATTCGCTCTCTGAGTATCCATTTCTATATCATCAACATAGCCTATTTTCAGTCCTGTTCTCATATTGACGACCTCTTTATTTCGCAAGCTTGAAAAACTACATATCATGAAACCTTCCCCTTTCAAAAAAAGTGCATACCCTTTATAATAGGTATGCACTTTGGGGATCGTCCTATGTATGATCGTTTTTGTTTTTGTAATACATCTCCAACTGATCGTTATACAAATGCTTTATATATAAAGCTATGGTGTTTATGTACATTGCATTTGTAGGCTTTGTTCCGTTAGCAAGGCAACTTTCAAAAAGCATTTGCTTATCCACAGGCTTCATTTTTTCCCAGCCTGAAACTATAGCACTTCTTGTTGAGCGTTCAATAGCCGCAGTGCTTTTTCCATATTGTTTTTCAATGTCCTTATAAAGTTCGCCTATTTGTACTTTATTACCGCTATATTTGAATATAATAAGGAATATCATGTAGTAGATATAGTCATATCCTGAATGCTTGCGGTTTATGCCCGTTGATGTTATGATCCTATGTATCTCCTTTGAAATATTCTGTCTAAGGATATCAGGATCGACAGGTATCCTTTTTAGCTTGTCAAGCATATAGTGGCATACGTTCTTAGCGTCGTATGGCATAAGTATGTGCAGAATATCATCATAATCGAGAAGAATACGGATCGTTTCTGTGTCATCATAAGTGTAGATGTTGTATATTATGGGATGAATGTCATCTTCGTGAAGTATCTCACGAAAATGCAGAAGCTTTTTATATCCCAGCTTACAGCAGTCAATAACGATAACGTCAGGAGTATATTTTACAGCACCTATCTCAAGCTCTATTTCAGTATCACCGCATATATGGACCTTTGTACCCTTGCGTTTCAGTTCCTCGGTCAACAGTTTATGCTGGCCGTCATATGACTCGGAAATAAGGACCGAATAATCAGTCAGCATACACTTCAACTCCCTTATGACGATTTAACATAATAACTCCTATATTATTATATCAAATTTTTTGACTACAAGCAACTTTAATGGCACATTATTAATCGAATTGTTTCAAAAAAGTGACCTTAATGTAATCGTATATAACAAAAATATTCATAAATGTCGATTTAGCGTATTGCGACAGACGTTAGATACTTTTCTTGATGTGTTCCAATGCACCTTTTTCAAGCCGTGATACCTGTGCCTGAGAGATGCCAATATTTTTTGCTACCTCCACCTGAGTTTGTCCTTTGAAAAAGCGCAGGAAGAGTATATTACGTTCACGAGGCTGAAGCTCGCTCATGGCTTGCTTCAATGAAAGCTCTTCAAGCCAGCTTTTATCGTCACAGGAGTCGCTCACCTGATCCAATACATAAAGAGCATCGCCGTTGTCAGAATACACAGGCTCATAGAGTGAAACCGGGTCGGTTATGGCTTCAAGGGCAATGACCACTTGACTAGGCTTTTCGGTGATAGTGTCTGCTATCTGCTCAACAGTAGGCTCTTTCTGGTTTTCGCATATGAGCTGTTCTTTTGCCTGCATTGCTTTATAAGCAAGGTCACGGAGAGAACGGCTCACCCTCATGGGTTGAAAATCACGAAGAAATCTTCTAAGCTCTCCTGCTATCATAGGCACAGCGTAGGTAGAAAACTTCACATCAAGAGAGGTATCGAAATTATCTATCGCCTTGATAAGCCCCACAACACCTACCTGAAAAAGGTCGTCAGGGGAGTCGCTTCGGCTCACAAACCTCTGCAAAACGCTTAGCACGAGCCTGAGATTGCCGTTTATAAGCTCCTCACGGGCTTTCTTGTCACCTGAATGGGCTTTTTTCAAAAGCTCCAGCTTTTCCGACTCTTTCAGCGTTTTAAGCTCATTGGTGTTCACTCCGCTTATCTCAACTTTATTGTACTGCATCGCACGCTCCTGTTAAAAAGCAGCATTTTATGCTGCCGTGATAATATAATTATTACCTTTCAATCAGGAACTATACAGATATTTTTCAGGAAAATCTGACCATAAAAAAATGCAGAGCCGTTTGACTCTGCATTAGTTCTATTCTTTTCTGTCGCTCTTGCGCTGATAGTAGACCGCTAGTATCGCTGTTATTATGGCTGATATGCAAAATGCCAGCAGAAGCTTGTTGGATATTTTTCTGTTTATGAAATTCATTGTAGGGTTGAGTATATCCAATATCCAGAATACAATGAACATTCCCGCAAGTATTATCGTGATATGTGGGAGAATTTTGCTTAGTCTTTTCATTTTTATCCTCCTATATAGATAATGTCGCTGAGGTCACGTCCACCGCCGTCAGGAGCGTTCACAATGCTTTTGTTGAAGTACATCATAGCGGACTTTCCACCGTCAAGATTGAACGCAGACATACAGCCCTCATCACTCATGATAGCCGCAAGCTCGCTGAGAGTTGCGCCCTTTGAGTAGCCTTCGTTTCTGCCGTCAACTGTCACGAAAATATAGTGGCCTGCCGACACACAGCCGATAGCTGAACGTGGATTTGCACTGTTGAGATATTTTGTTGTGTTGAACGTTTCAAGAACGTTGCCACTTCCGTCAAGAAGTGCAGGACCAAAGTTCCAAGCCTGCCATGCACCTTTTGCTATAACAGCGTCGCTGTCATATTCAGACGGGGAGTAGGTCTGCATTGTGCCGTCTGTGAACAGCACGCACACGTCTGCGTCGTTGACATCATCACGGTATTTTATACCGTTTCTTATAACGATACTGCGTTCTGAATTACCATAGAAATCACCGTTTATGGCGAAAAGAGCTTTGTTTTCCACCGCCATACTGAATACTGAGTCCTTGATGTTCTTACCGAATTCTCCGTCTGCAAAGGCGGCTTTTATCTCGCTTGCGCTTGTGACATAAACATCAGCCACAAAATAGGTTATCTTGTTGCTGCCCTCACCGATAGATTTTTTGTATACTGTCACCTGAGCATTGTCAGTTGAAGCCGAGCCAAGCTCCGCAGAGGTTATGGCACCGTTTGTTATACTGCTTATAGCGTTCTGGTCTGAACGATAGTCGGCAGTGTCCTGATTGCCCCAGTTTCTGCGGTTCGTCTGCTCAGTACGCAGTGTGGTTGTAGCCTTTTCTGCCTGCGGAGCTGTTGTGGTAACTGCAGGCTCGCTGTCGTCCTGCGCAGTGCTTTCTGCCTGCGAGTTGTCAGCCGCATTTGGCAGGGTGAAGCTACCCTCTGCGGAGCTGTCAACTGTTGCGATCACTTCTCCCTTTATTCCTGAGCTTTGCGGCATAACGTAGTCAAAAAGCATGAACACGCCTATCGCTGCCGCTGTAAGCACAACGTCCGTTATGATCATTGCCCAGACAGGCATTGGCTTTTTTGTCTTATTCGTCAATTTTTCTTTCCCTCTTTCTGAAAACGAAACTTTTTTGCGCCGCCCAGCTTATAAAGAAAAGCAGCACTTCTATAAGTATTTTGCTGATATATTTGTTGTGTATGAGATATTTCACACATAGCTCTAGCATTATTGTGTTTGCAGCTAGTATTAATGCGGCAAGCAGAAAGTATTTTGTGGCTGTCTTTGCAATGCCTTCCTTATTTTTAAAGACGAATTTTTTGTTCATCGAAAAGTTGAAAATGGAGCTTATCACTCTTGCACATATGTTAGAAAACGCTACGTTCCCGCTTATCATTGCGAAAATGCTGTAGCAAATATAGTCCACGCAGAAGCTAAGAAGTGATGAGCATGAGAATTTCAGTATATCCTTGTATATTCTCCATGAGTCTTTGATAGGATTAAAATGTGATGACTCGTTTTTGCCAAGGTAAACTGTTTCGATAGGCACTTCATAGAATCTTATGCCTTCTCTTGCACATTCAAGTAGCATATTCATCTCAAACTCATATCTGTCACCGTTTACCGACAGCATAAAAGGTATGAGCTTTGAGGAAAAACCACGCAAGCCCGTCTGCGTGTCGCTTACCTTTACTCCTGCGGCAAATGAGAAAACAAATTTTGTGATATTGTTGCCGAATTTGCTTCGCAGCGGTATCTTTCCTGAAAATCTGCGACAACCCATAATAAGCTTGTCAGGGGAGCTTTTCAGGGCTTCCGACACCCTTATTATATCCTCCACCTTGTGTTGTCCGTCTGCGTCCGCAATGACGATGCCCACAGTATCGGCTTCATGTTCTTTTATGTATTCAAGTGCGGTTTTTATGCCACGCCCCTTGCCTTTGTTTATCTCATGGGTGAGAACTATGGCTTTTTTTGCGGCTTCGGCAAAAATCGGCAGCTTATCCTTGCCGCTGCCGTCATTAATGACAATTATATGAAAATCGGTCAATGAAGATATATCGTCAATAACAGCCAGCATTTTTTCATCAGGCTCATAAGCGGGTATCACCGCATAAAATCTATCTATCGCCAAGATATCTTCTCCTTTCATTTATCGTATGGTCTAAGTATATCACATATGCTTTAAAATTACAATAAAACTTCTGAAGAATTTATACATAGTTTATCTGTCGAAATTTTGCGAAAATGAAATTGTGTCAGTATTATTGACAAAATAATAAAAATGTCGTATAATAAAAGAAACAATAAAAAATGTACAAATTAATTCAGCAAACGGAGGATTTGATTTCATGGAATATAGAGTTCTTGAAACACGTTCAGCCGATATTCTCACTAAGTACTACAATAACGAGATAGACAGCTTTCTTAATGCCTGCCATGAAGACATTCTGTGGATAGGTCCTGCTGAGAAGCATGTGATACGCACCAGAAAGGCGCTTGTTGATGCTTTTTCGCAAGAAGAACACAAGCTTGAATTTGTGCTCAGCGACCTAAAGGTGTTTTCCATAGGTCTTACGGAATGTTCCTGCGAGGTCATAATGTTTTTCATTTTGGATACGATTTGGCCTGACAGCAGTGTTGGGAGAGCAGATCAAAGGATACAGTTTACATGGGTGAGCGAGAACGGCGAAGAAAAAATAAAGCTTTGTCACATTTCCAATGCCATTAAATATGATGAACGTGACAGGATATATCCTGTACATTATGAAGAAATATACAAGAAAAATGTCTGTTCAGGTGAAAGGCGTACAAAGAGAGTGATAGTAAATGGCGTAGACAGGTCGCTTGTTTTTCTGGATAGGTCATGGATAGCTTATGTGGAAAGCAGCGGCAGTCACTGCGTCATATATACCATTGACGGCTCATTTGAATCAGTGCAGAGCCTTAAGGTGTTTGAAAGACGATATAGGGATATGTTTGTGCGCTGTCATGAAAATTATCTTGTAAATCCTGAATATGTAAGTCGCATAAGCCGTTACAGAATAGAGCTTACATATGGCAAGGTGATCCCTATTTCTGAGAAGAATTACACTGCTGTGAAAACAAAATTATCCCATATAACATAAAAACTGGTGAACATTTTGCGTGTTCGCCAGTTTTTTAGTCAGCATATTTTTTCTAAATTTCGCCGTATGGATTTTATTATCCGCTTTTCAAGTCTTGATATGTAGGATTGGGATATACCGACTTCATCAGCGACCTGCTTTTGGGTCATTTCTTTTTTGCCTGAAAGCCCAAATCGCATTTTCATTATCTGCTTTTCACGAGGGCAGAGCTTTTCGATCTCCTCCAGAAGAAGCTGTTTCTCAACTTCGCTTTCTATGCCCTTGTTCACGGTGTCGTCATCGGTGCCTAGAATATCGGATAAAAGCAGTTCGTTGCCGTCCCAGTCAACATTCAGCGGTTCGTCTATGGATATTTCATTTTTATACTGATTTGATTTTCTAAGAAACATAAGTATCTCGTTTTCTATGCACCGTGAAGCATAGGTCGCGAGCTTGATGTTTTTATCAGGACAGAAGGTGTTTACCGCCTTGATCAGCCCTATAGAGCCTATTGAGATAAGATCCTCTATGCCTGTGCCTGTTGACTCAAACTTCTTTGCTATGTATACCACAAGCCTGAGATTATGCACGATAAGCAGTTCTCGGGCTTTTTTCGGGTCTGTTTTAAGAAGCTCAAAGGCTTTTTTCTCTTCCTCTTTGTTTAGGGGCGGCGGTAACGAATCTGCACCGTTTAGGTAATCTATAGTTTCGGGGTCGTCTGAAAACAAACGGCTCAGAAATCTGTTCAGCCCTAGAGCGAGTGTTTTAAGTGTGGTCATTTGTATTCCTCCTGTATTATCCCAGCAATGCGGGGTTGAATATAGCCCGTGATTTTCCGTTCAGCGAGGGCTTTATGCCCACATAGCACCTGACGTTGTGTACACGGTCTTTATCGTCGATTATCTTTACGCTCCCTGCGGCTGTTATGTGGATAATTCCCTCACCGCTGACAGTAGAGCAGGGGATAAGCCTGAAACCGCTTAGAGGGTCAGGCTCGTCACGGTCAAGGTCGTAGTGATAGAAAAGCCTGTCACAGCAGAAAACCACCACTGGCGTTCCTGTGAAGCTGTCGCAAAGCCTGTTCCCGCTGTCGCATATGGCAGGGACTTTCACTATACAGCCACCATTTTCGTATATGGCTTCGTATTTTGCGACCCTGTTGAAACACCTGCGTGTGATGTTCTCATAAAGACAGAGCAGACCATATGCTATACCGCAGGCAAGGGCAAGCTTAAATAGAGAGATGTCAAAATACACAGTGAGGTTTCTGAAAAAAATCACCTTGCTCCCTGATATCTGCCAAAGGGTCACCACTATACCCGTGAAAACTGCGTCCACTGCACAGTATATGATAAAGTATCGAAGTAGTTGCCAAGGGTCTTTACACCCAAAGGCTATAAGCACTGTGAATACCGCACTGACAAGCTTTATCACCACAATAAGAACTGCAGTGAAATATCCTCTGCTGTCTATAGCCATAACAAGCGACGAAAGTCCTCCCACTGAGCAAGCTGTCAACAGCCGCAGCGGACTTATGACCTTGTGACATATCCTGCCTGCCGCTTCCAGCATGATAAGCGTCATAATGGCGTTTGTCACAAGGAGTATATCTATGTAAATTTTCATGGCGTTCCTCCCTTTGATATTATGATAGCACTGCTTGGATGGAAAAATTGTCGCAATGGGGACAAAAAAAGATCCGCCCTCCCGAAATGGGAAAGCGGATAGCTTATTTGATATCAAATTAGTCAGCAAAGAAAACTGAGAAAGCCTTATATGCCATATAAGTGTCTATCTTCGAGGTTATCTCAAATGGTGCGTGCATTGAAAGCACTGGTACGCCAACGTCGATAACGTTCATGTCAAGGTTTGCGATATACTGTGCGACAGTTCCTCCACCGCCGCCGTCTACCTTGCCAAGCTCGCCTGTCTGCCAAACGATGTTGTGTTCGTCAAAGAGCTTTCTTACTCTGCCCACAAACTCAGCAGAAGCATCGGAAGTGCCTGACTTGCCTCTTGCGCCTGTGAACTTTGTGGCAACAACGCCGTAGTTTATCTGTGATGAGTTTCTTATCTCGAACGGCTCTGAGAATGTTGGGTCATATGCCGCATTTACGTCTGCTGAAAGGCACTCGGAAGCAGAGATAACGTTTCTGCCCTCAAGTCCGTATACCTTTGCAAGGTCAGCAATGAAGTATGGCAGATATGAGCTGTTAAGTCCTGTGTTGCCGTCACTTCCTGTTTCTTCTTTGTCTGTGAGTATGGTCATGCAGGTCTTTTTAGGGTCTTTGCATTTGAGGATAGCCTGCAAAGCTGTGTATGCACAAACTCTGTCGTCCTGACCATAAGAGCCTACCATGCTTCTGTCAAAGCCAACGTCCTGTGCCTTGAATGCAGGAACAGCTTCAAGCTCTGCGGAAACGAAATCGTCCTCTACGATGCCGTATTTCTCGTTAAGGATAGCCATTATGTTGAGTTTTACCTTGTTTGAAACAGCGTCATCTCTGAATGGTCTGGAGCCTATGAGCAGATTAAGCTCCTCGCCCTTGATGAGCTGTGGAGCAGGTCTTTTCATCTGAGCGTCTGCAAGGTGCGGCAGGATATCAGTTACACAGAAAACAGGGTCGTCCTTGTCCTCGCCGATATTTACTGTAACGCTTTCGCCGTCAGCCTTTATAACAACGCCATGAAGTGACATTGGAACAGTTGTCCACTGATATTTCTTTATGCCGCCGTAATAGTGTGTTTTGAACAGGCAAAGCTCCTTGTCCTCGTAAAGTGGGTTCTGCTTAAGGTCAAGTCGTGGTGAGTCGATATGAGCGGCAGCAAGTCTGATACCCTTGTCAAGACCGTCCTTGCCCATAACTGTAAGTATGATAGCCTTTCCTCTGTTTACAAAATAGAACTTGTCGCCGGCGTCATACTTCTTGCCCTTTTCATAAGGCTTGAAGCCTGCTTTTTCAGCCTGAGCCACTGCCTCGATAACAGCCTCACGCTCTGTCTTTGCAGTGTTCAGAAAGCTTTTATAGCCCTCGCAGAACTTGTCTGCCTTTTTGAGTTTTTCTTCGCTAAGGCGAAGTCCACCGTTTTTCTTATCCGAAAGAAGCTTTTCTGCAAGCTTTTCGCCCTCGGACTTTTCTTTCTTCTTGTTATCCATTGTAAAGTCCTCCTTTTAATGTATTCTTATTGAAACTGCGTTACAATGGGCGGACACTGTTCGCCCCTGCGCATGGTTTTGCTTAACTGTTTTCTGTAATATCCCCATGACTGCTGAGTATATCCTTATAATTGTCATAGGCTTTGCGTATCTTGCGCACATAGTTTGAAGTCTGGTCATTTTCGTCAGGTATGTCGCTGACTTTGAAATTGTCAGGGTCAACAGTGCCGTTTTCTATCCAACTGTCAACAAGATTCATTCCGCAGTGATATGCTGCCGCTGTCAGCTCTACAGAGCCGTCATACTTTTCCATAAGATAGCTGAGATAATATGTGCCATATTGGATATTAAGTTCAGGGTCGAACATATCGTCATAGGTGTTGTCACGCTGATCGTCAAGGCGATATTTTATCCAATCGTATGCGTCCTCCATAAGCTGCATAAGACCTCTTGCACCCACTGATGAAACAGCGTCCTTATTAAAGCCGCTTTCCACTTTTATTACAGAGAACACAAGCACAGGGTCGCACTTGTACTTGGTGCTGTATCTTATTACATACTCCTCATAATCTGTAGGATATGAAAAAGAGTTCGGAATATCCTTTGCCTTGTTGATTATCTGCTCGTGATAAAGGTATGTGAGCCAGCCTATACCGCACAGCAGAAGTATGACTGCTATGAGTACGGGACCTTTTTTTATGTGCCTTTTCTTTTTACGCCTGCTGTTTTTTCCATTAGCCGCCATTATATCTTTCCTTTATTGTTTCTATGACCTCACAGGTCTTTTGGAATGTGTCATTCACAGAGCCGTTGTTCTCAATGACGAAATCGCTGTGAGCCTTGAAAAATTCCATAGTATGCTGAGAAGAAAAACGCTTTTTTGCAAGCTCCGCCGAAATGCCGTCCCTTTTGGTTATCCTTTCAAGCCTTATGCCAAAGTCTGCCACAACGCTTACGATAACACTGCAAAGCTTATCCGCACCTGCTTCAAAAAGGGTCGGTGCGTCAAGAAGAACAAAATCGCTCTCTGTAGCGTTTATCTTTTCGTCAATAAGCTTGTTTATAAAAGGGTATATGGTATCATTGAGCATTTGAAGCTTATTCTTATCTGAAAAAACTATCTCTCCAAGCTTTCGCCTGTCAAGAGAATAGTTCTCGTCAAAGCAGCTTGGGAAAAGCTTTGCAAGCTCTTTACAGCATTCGCTCCCTGCCTGTGTGACTTCTCTTGCGACTATATCGCAGTTTATTATCTCAAAGTCATTTTTTCTGAAAGCGTCCGATATAGTTGTCTTGCCTGCACCGCTTTGACCTGTAAGCCCTACTACTGTTTTTTTCACAGTTTCACCACCTGAAAGCCTGCGGCTCTTAAAAGTCGGTTATACACTGCAAGCCCCACGCCGTCCTTATTAGGGCAGCGTGCAAAAACTTTCTTTGCACCTATATCGTCAAGCTCTCTGAGAACGTCAAAAAGCTCTTTTGCCTGTTCCTCGTCATTTGCGCCATAGCAGATATGGGGTATATCAAGCCCCTCGCAATCGCTGTCAGTGAACACCATAAGTGTGGTGTCATTGTCAGCGTGAGTTTTCACATATTCTCTGAAAGCTTCAAGACTGCTGTCAATGATAGTCACATCAGCCTTTGGGGCATAGTGCTTGTATTTCATACCAGGTGAGCGAACTTTTACGTTCTCTCCCAGCTTTTCCAAAACGCCCTTGTCGATAAGAACGTTCGGGGTGATCTCCATAAGATCCTCGGCTGAGATAAATCCTGGTCTGAGAAGTCTTATTCCGTCCTCACCCTCAAAGCTTATAACAGTTGACTCAACGCCAACTCCGCAAGCTCCGCCGTCTATTATGGCAGGTATCCTGCCGTGCATATCGTTAAGGACGTGCTGTGCTGTTGTAGGCGACGGGCTTCCTGAAAGGTTTGCCGACGGTGCGGCGATAGGGAAGCCGCAGGCTGAGATAAGCGCTCTTGCCACCTTATGTGACGGCATTCTTATGCCCACCGTGTCAAGTCCTCCGCTCGTTACCATTGGTATCTTTTCAGACTTTGGCATTATCATGGTGAGAGGTCCTGCCCAAAATTTTTCTGCGCACTTTACAGCAAGGGGCGGTATCTTATCCACAAGTCCCTCAAGCTGAGAAATGTCAGATATATGCACTATTAGAGGATTGTCGGCAGGTCTGCCCTTTGCGGCGAATATTTTTCTTACAGCCGCTTCATCAAAAGCGTTCGCCGCAAGACCATATACAGTTTCCGTCGGCATACCAACGACTTCACCCTGTGAGAGCAGCTTTGCGGCATATGCTATGCTGTCCTCGTCAGTGCCCAGTATTTTTGTGTCAAACATTTTTTATTCTTCTTCCTGACTTGCAAGCTTGGCAGCCTGATCGGCTGTTGCAAGTGCGTCGATTATTTCATCAAGTGCGCCGTTAAGCACCTGTTCAAGTCTATAGATAGTAAGACCGATTCTGTGGTCGGAAATTCTTCCCTCAGGATAGTTGTAAGTTCTTATTCTTTCGGAACGGTCACCTGTTCCCACTTGTGAACGTCTGTTGTCTGCGATCTCCTTATTCTGTGCCTGAACTTTCTGGTCAAGCAGTCTTGAACGGAGAACTTTCAGAGCCTTTTCCTTGTTCTTGAACTGTGAACGCTCGTCCTGACACTCAACTACCATGCCTGTAGGCAGGTGAGTTATTCTGATAGCGGAAGATGTCTTGTTGATGTGCTGTCCGCCTGCTCCTGATGAACGGAAAACGTCTATTTTCAGATCTTTTTCTTCGTTAAGGTCAAGCTCCACCTCATCAGCCTCAGGGAGCACGGCAACTGTAACAGTAGATGTGTGAACTCTGCCCTGTGACTCTGTTTCAGGTACACGCTGAACTCTGTGTACTCCGCTTTCGTATTTCAGTCTTGAATAAGCTCCCTCGCCTGAAACGCTGAAAGTTATTTCCTTATAGCCACCAAGCTCTGTTTCGTTGGCGTTCATGACTTCTATGGTCCAGCCCTTTGAAGCGGCATACATTGAATACATTCTATAAAGAGAGCCTGCAAACAGTGCAGCTTCCTCACCGCCTGCTCCGCCTCTTATCTCTATGATAACGTTACGCTCATCGTTAGGGTCTTTCGGCAGCAGGAGAAGCTTAAGCTCTTCTTCAAGCTTAGCCATATCTTCCTTGGATTCTTCAAGCTGCATCTGCACCATTTCCTTGAAGTCCTTATCCATTCCGCCTGCGTCAAGAAGCTCGATGGCTTCGTCATTGGCAGCCTTTGCCTTTTTGTATTCACCGAACTTTTCAACTATCGGCGTAAGTGTCTTGTATTCTTTCATAAGGCTCGTATACAGTGAAGTGTTGTTTACAGTTTCAGGCTGCATGAGCTTTTCGTTTATTTCATTGAATTTATCTTCGAGTGCTTTGAGTTTTTCAAACATAGTTATATTCTCCTGTCATTTTTATTTCATATCATACATTTGTTATATATCATAAATTGTGAGAATAGCTATGACTCAGCCTCTCTGATAATAGTTTTTACGTTCTTTTCGGCTTTGCTGCGTACTATCATGAACTCTCGTCCGCAGCCCTCGCAGCGCAGCTTGAAATCCATGCCTGAGCGCAGAACTATCATTCTGTTACTGCCGCAGGGGTGACTTTTCTTCATTACAAGAATATCGCCTTTTACAATATCCATTTTGCACCACTTTCCTTTCATAAAAGGTGAAGCAGAGCGAATACTCTGCCCATACATCGTTATTATAACACATTTCTCCCTTTATTGCAATAGCGGAGAGGGCGGTTTTATTGCTGTACAAATATTATAGTCCATATATTTGATTTTTGTTGCATTGTTACAAAAATGACATTATAAGAAGCTGAATTTACAAAATGTTCATTGAATAGCTTTTGGAAAAGTGTTAATATTAGATTGTTCAAATTTGAAATATCTAATATTGGAGGTTTGACAATGAACGATAATATGACAACAGCAACGCATATGTTTGATCATTCAAAGAAGCTTGCGGAAGCATATGAAAAAGTCATGCAGCCCCTTTGTAAAAAGCTCGATATGCCAAAGACGGCGCTTGACGTGCTCATGTTCCTTGCGAACAATCCTGAGTTCAACACAGCGGGTGATGTGTGCAGATACAGGAATATCAAGGCGGCACTTGTGTCTTTCCATGTAGAAAAGCTTGTGGAAGCAGGCTTTGTTGAAAGGCAGGCGGTAAAGGGCGACAGAAGAAAATGCCGTCTGGTTTGCACAGAAAAGGCCCAGCCTGTTATAAAAGAGGGCAGGGAGCTACAAAAAAAGTTTGCACAAAAGCTTATCGCTGGCTTTTCGGACGATGACATGGCACATTTCAGAAAATGCCTGCATATCGTTAGCGACAATATAGACAGCATTCTTAAAGAATGTTTGTAGAAGGAGGTAGCAACTATGATAAAACTGCTTAAAAAGATGGGCAAGCGTGAGGTGCTTATGGCTGTTCTCTGTACGATCCTTGTGCTGGGACAGGTGTATTTTGACCTGACACTGCCTGACTATATGACAGACCTGACCATGATGCTCAACACGGCAGGCAGTGAAACTTCCGATATCCTGAACGTCGGACTTAAAATGCTGGGCTGCACCCTTGCAAGTGCCGCTCTTGCTATCGGCTGCGGCTATCTTTCCGCAAAGACTGCCTCAGGCTTCAGCTACACTGTAAGAGAAAAGCTTTTTAACCACGTTATGGATATGGGAAGCGAGGAGATGCAGGACTTTTCCATACCTAGTCTTATAACAAGGACAACAAACGACATTACACAGATACAGATGATAATATCAATGGGCTTGCAGATGATAATAAAATCTCCTATCATGGCGGTTTGGGCTGTTATAAAGATACTTGGCAAGAGCTGGGAGCTTTCAGCGGTGACTGCGGCGTTCGTTGTGGTGATATGCGTATTCGTTCTTGCAGTTATGGCGACCTGCATACCGAGATTCCGTATCGTTCAGAAGCTAACTGATAAAATAAACCGTGTGGCAAGAGAAAATCTCACAGGCATAAACGTTGTCCATGCTTTCAATGCTGAGAAATATCAGAACGACAAGTTCGATGTTCCAAGCAAGGATATGATGAACACACAGCTCAAAAACCAGAGAATGTTCGCACTTATGATGCCAGTTATGAATATCGGAATGAATGGTCTGACCCTTGCTATCTACTGGCTTGGAGCAGTGCTTATCCAGCAGATAGCCCTGACGGCTGTTCAGGACAGGATAACGTTTTTCAGCAACGTGGTGGTATTCAGCACATATGCCACATACGTTGTAATGTCATTTATGATGCTCGTTATGATATTCATGATGCTCCCTGCGGCTCAGGTATCTGCAGAGCGTATCAACGAAGTGCTTGAGCGTGACGTGAACATAAAAGAGGGAAGCGTCGGCGAGGGAAGAGAGCAGGGTACTGTTGAGTTCAAAAACGTTTCTTTCAGATATCCTCATGCCTCTGAGGACGAGCTGAGCAACATAAGTTTCAAGATAGAAAAGGGTCAGACCCTTGCCATAATCGGCGCAACAGGAAGCGGCAAGACAACGCTTATAAGCCTTATACCAAGATTTTATGACGCAACAGAGGGCGAAGTCCTCGTGGACGGCGTAAACGTAAAAAACTACAAGTTTGACACCCTTTATGACAAGCTTGGATATGTCACACAGAAGGCTGTGCTTTTTGCAGGAAGCATAAGAGAAAATGTTTTCTTTGGAGAGAGTGCCGCTCCTGAAACTGACGAGGAGCTTAAAAACGCTATCGAGCTTTCTCAGGCGGAGGAGTTTGTGAATAAGCTTCCTGACGGCACAGAGCATATGATATCTCAAATGGGCAGGAACGTTTCAGGCGGACAGAAACAGCGTTTGTCTATTGCAAGAGCGCTTTCAAGAAAGCCTGAGATACTTGTATTTGATGATTCTTTCTCAGCCCTTGATTACAAGACAGACGCAAAGCTCAGAGAGGGTCTTAACGAGAAACTTAAAGACACGACAAAGATAATCGTCGCACAGAGAATAAGCACTATCCGTCACGCAGACAAGATAATAGTCCTTGACCGTGGCGAAGCCGTGGGCATGGGTACTCATGATGAGCTTATGAAAAATTGCGACGTATACAAAGAGATAGCACTTTCACAGCTTAGTGCGGCAGAGCTTGCATAGAAAGGGGGACTGCACAATGAGAAAATACGAAAAGTCTAGTAAGGGCGAAATGGCGTCCGCTATGAAAAAAATAATAGAGTATATGAAAGGCAGTGTAGGTATCGTTGCCGTGGCATTGGTTCTTGCGGCGCTTGGTGCGGTGCTGACTATTATAGGGCCTGACAAGGTGGGCGAGATAACCGACCTTATAGCAGACGGACTTATGACAGGCATTGACCTTAAAGCGGTGGCAAGGGTAGGAATTTTCCTTGGAGCGATATATATTTCAAGCTCGCTTTTTACCTTTATTCAGCAGTATATAATGGCGACAGTCACCCTGAAAATGTCATACAGAATGAGAAGCGACCTTTCAAGAAAGATAAACTGCGTTCCACAGAAGTATTTCAACTCACATTCACAGGGTGATATACTCAGCCGTATCACAAATGATGTATCAACTTTACAACAGGGTCTTACAAACAGTCTTCCGACCATAATCAGTGCAGCGGCACAGTTTGTGGGCTGTCTTATAATGATGTTCGTTACAGAATGGCGACTTGCACTCATCTCACTGTTCATCACATTTTTGGGACTTTTCCTGATAGTTTTCATAATGTCAAAGTCACAGAAATTCTTCCTTGACAGACAGGAAAGCCTTGGCAAGCTCAACGGCTATGTTGAGGAGATGTATTCAGGTCACGAGGTAGTAAGGATATCCCGTGGAGCAGATAATGTAAAGAAACATTTTGGTGGACTTAACGAAGCTGTATACAACGCAAACTGGAAGTCACAGTTTCTGTCAGGCATCATGCAGCCGCTTATGAACGTTATCGGCAATCTTGCATACGTTGCAGTATGCGTTTTCGGCTCAATGCTCGCCCTTAACGGCACTATCACATTCGGCGTAATAATATCGTTCATTCTTTATGTAAGACTTTTCACATCACCTCTTGGTCAGATAGCTCAGGGCATGACAAATATGCAGACAGCTTCCGCCTCAGCTCAGAGAATATTTGACTTTATCGAAAGCGAGGAACTTCCAGACGAGAGCGACAAGAGCAGTGAAATGCCTGAGGTAAAGGGCAACGTAAGCTTTGAAAATGTTCGTTTCAGCTATCCTGATACTCCTGACAAGGTGATAATAAAGAACTTTTCCGCAGAGGTAAAGGCAGGTCAGAAGGTGGCTATCGTCGGACCGACCGGTGCAGGTAAGACCACAATGGTAAATCTGCTTATGAGATTTTTTGAGATAAACAGTGGAAGTATCTCCATAGACGGCACTCCTATCTCACAGCTCAGCCGTGAAACTGTCCACAATATGTTCAGCATGGTTTTGCAGGACACATGGCTTTTTGAGGGCACTGTAAGAGAAAACCTTGTATACAACATGGAGGGCATAAGCGACGAGTCCCTTGAAAGAGTGTGCAAAGCCTGCGGTCTTGATAAGTTCGTTCATACGCTCCCTGAGGGCTTTGATACTGTGCTTTCTGAAAGCGTGGCAATATCCGCAGGACAGAAACAGCTTCTCACTATCGCAAGGGCAATGCTCCAGAATGCGCCTATGCTCATACTTGATGAAGCAACATCTTCTGTCGATACGAGAACGGAGCTTCTTATCCAAAGGGCAATGGATAAGCTTACAAAGGGCAGAACGAGCTTTGTTATCGCACACAGACTTTCGACTATCAAAAACGCAGACCTGATACTTGTTATGCGTGACGGCGACGTTATCGAAAGCGGAAACCATGAAACTCTTATGGCAAAGGGTGGATTTTATGCCGAGCTTTATAACAGCCAGTTTGATCAGGCTTCATAAAGCAGGCTTTTATATGCAAAGCACACGGCTTTTACGGCTGTGTGCTTTGTGCTTTTTTTACTAAAATGGGTGTGACAGTGGTGTGGCTGTATTGAAAAATGACAATAAAGTGTATTTTATTTCTTAAAATCAGATATTTCACTTGACTAATCCGTATTAAAATGGTATGATAAATATGTATTTTTATAAAATATATTATTTGCAGAA
>ERZ780190.126-NODE-126-length-82335-cov-217.996901_pt1 | contig 82335 bp, 59 predicted proteins | sample MGYA00510980_ERZ780190 | MGnify/ENA primary metagenome ERZ780190 (study PRJEB29588, sample SAMEA1972188) | human gut metagenome | biome: human gut; feature: human-associated habitat; material: faeces | place: Denmark | collected 2008/2010 ... | reverse complement strand
CGTGGCTACAGCTACGCGAACCCGTATGGCGGTGTTTCGATGTCGTATGCGTACTACGATTCCTCGTATACGTACACGAGCATCGGTTCTCGTCTGGCCTTCCGCGGCAAAATCGTCCGGGCGCAAAGCGTGGCAGCGTACAAGGCGATACGCGAGGTGGCGTAAGCGCAAAGCGCCAAAGCGTGGAGCGAAGCGACTAAAACGAAAGAACGGGATTCGGATGGTTTCCGAATTCCATTTAAAAGGTATTCAAATACCGGCGAAGCCGGCCGAATTTTTTTAGAATATTGATAGGGTAGGGGAATACAAAACTGAACTGATTTGAGGGTAAACGACCTCAATTTAACTATGTAAAGATAGTGATTTTTGTTGATATTTGCAAGTTATTTTTCTGTTATTTTTAGCTTAGAATTGACCAGTTCAAATGGAATAAAGAGTGCTTTAAATTATACGCTTCGTTTTGTGAAATGAACTTTTCATTTTGAAACGCGCGAACATTTCGATTTGCGGATTATACTATAAAGTTTTATCCCAATATAAATTTTGAAGCTTCTATAACAATTCCAAGAGAAAGAAGTATTTTAGAGGCAAAATATACTTAACCCAATTGCTTCTCCTTTCTATTATTTTACAGTGTATGTATATTATTATTCACCGTATTATAGAAGCAAGATATTAAGAAAAAATATACAATTCATATTAAATCTATAGACATGAATAAATTTTGTGCGCTAACAGGAGAAGTTACTGATTTAAAAGCCTCACATATCATACCAAAATTCTTTTATGCTGATTTAAAGAAAAAAGGAGGCTGCTATTTTCGTTCTACTTATAATCCTAAATTAGAGCATAAAGACGGTATTAAAATTCCTCTTTTGGGAAATAAGGCAGAACTATTATTTTCAAAACAAGAAAAATGGTTTAAAGAAAACGTGTTTGATTATTATCATAATAAACAAAAAACAATCATTCAGCCAATAAAGATGAGAAATGAATTATTTTATTTCTCAGTATCCTTATTATGGCGTTCCATCCATTATTTAATGCATCTTCACCCTGATAATTTTCAAAGTGCCTTTAAAAACAAACAGATTTATGACTTGGTTATAGATGCAGAAAAAGAATGGAAGCAATATTTGAATGGAGGGGATATTCCTGAGATATATTCCAATATTTATATTGCAACTTTTGATAATATCATTTCAGAATTTTCCGATAATGCTGATTTACTATTTTATTTAAAAAGAAGTTGTGATTTTGGAGTTATTACAGACAACTTAGATATAATGATTAATTGTGCCTTTTTTTGCAAGTGCCCAAACTTTATATTTTTTGCAGATTTATTGCCTTCAACTAGTGGTGACTTTGAATATGGATACTTGGTTAATAATCTACCAGAATATGAAAAAACGACGTTCATCGAAGATTGGACAATAAATGACAACCGCATTATAGAGTGTCTTTTTGAACGGTCGGATTTACAGAAATCTCTGATTGAAAAAAATCCAGTTTCATCTAAAGCAGCACAACAGATTGTATCTCGAATAAAAAGTACCCCAAACTTTAAAGACAGTGAATTAGGGCAACTTTTGAAAATGAAATACGACTGACTCACACCGTCTTCCCCAGAAACACCCCGATAACCGACAATGCCCCCAGTTGTTTCATCTTTCGTTGCAGTTGCCTGAAGCTCTCCCCGGTCGTGAGTACATCATCCAGCAGGACAACATTCTTTCCTCTGATATACCGCCGTGTGAATTGCAGGTTCCGCAGTATGTCCTTATCCTTTCCCTTTCCTTTCAGTTGCTCGCGGTCTTCCTCTATCCAGATGGCCTTGAAACCGTCCGCAATGCCCAGCCATTCCGACAGGTAGTAGCATACCACCGGAAAGCGTTTCCGCTGTCTTTCCCTTGTCGATGCGGGTATAGGTATCAGTACCGTGTCTTCCTTCGTTCCGTTGAATCCCGCATGTTTCAGACACAGTGCCAGTATCCGTGCGACCAGCTCGCCGCAGTGTCCACCTTCCTTAAAACGGAATATCAGGTTGCTTACCCGTTTTTGGTGTGCATTCGTCTTTTCAATCTTCGTTGGGTAATAGTCATGCAGGTAGTGACACCTGCACCCGTCTATAAGAACTTCTCCCTTGAACATCGTTTCGTACGGGTAGAAGTCCATTTTCTTCTCCCTTTCAAACGTAAAGTTCAGTACATCCCTCATCATGGCATTCCATTCCTTCGACCTGCCCAGCGAATACCATCCCGCATGTTTCCCGGCTTCCATCAGGCACATGCCGATTTCCATCGCCTCGCTGAACCGCTGGTGCGAGACGATGTACCACCCGTGTTTCCGGCACAGGCCGGCAAACTCCTTTATGTCCGCAGTCAGGAAGTACATCATGCCTTCCTCTCTGATGACTACCGTCAGTTCCGACTTCGGTTTCTCCCTGCAGAACAGGCTCTCGCTGTAATTCACTCCGTGCCATACCGACTCAGTGCATTCCTCATCGCAGAACTGCACTTCCACCTCTTCAAGCAGGTCAAATTCTTCCACCATACCGTTTCTGTCTTTAATTACAGGTTTAAGGGGGACATAAGTTACACATTATTATCGGTTTACGAATGAGCGTGTTTACGGTTTTATATTTTTTAACTTATATAAAACACGTGTCGGGACAGCCTCCCGAACAGGGGAGACTATCCCGACACGTATATCCGCCATATCCTGCGGCTTTCAGTTCCAGCTGTTTTTCTTTTCGCCGCTCATGCAGAGAATCACCGTACTTTTCTTCTTTTCAAATGATTCTGCCAGCCGTCTTGCAGCCCACTTTCTGAATGCCTCGCATTTCAGTCCCTTCATGCGGAATCCCAGTGCAATGATGGTTGCCAGACTGTAGAGGTCCACACTGCAATCTTTCCCGTTATAGGTGAAATGTTCGACCCGCACATCCTGGTATTCATCAAAGTCTCCGGTTTTTGCAAGGGATTTCAGTCCGGCATTTACCGACTGTACAAACACGCCATACGCCCGTGCGATGTCGCATTTCGGCAACCATACCTCGCCCTTGTCGTCCGTTTCTATCCTTACGCTCACCTTATCAGGTGCATTGTGGTTATATTCCACTTCAAAATTGCCAAATCTCACCATAATAGTTGCTTTTATACATTATATATGGAATCTCAGCATGGAGGTCATAACATGGCATCCAGTTTTCCCGCAAGGACCTCCATATCCTTTCTTATCTTCTCATTAGTTATGCGGGCATAAATTTGCGTCGTTTCAATGTTCGTATGCCCCAGCATTTTCGACACCGTTTCAATCGGCACGCCTTTAGCCAGAGTAGTGGTCGTAGCAAACGTGTGACGTGCCAGGTGGAAGGTAATATTTTTATTTATACCGCACAAATCCGCAATCTCTTTTAAGTAAGAATTAAGTTTTTGATTGCTCAGCACAGGCAGCAACTGACCTTTGGGAAGCTGACCTTCATATTTCTGGAGTATCGCTTGGGGTATTTTCAGCAGCGGTACGTTTACCGGAGTATCTGTCTTATGACGGTGCGTCATGATCCACGGCTTCCCGTCAAACGAGATTCTGATGTCGCTTGCCTTCAGTTCCTTCACGTCCACATATGATAATCCCGTGTAACAGGAGAACACGAACACGTCCCGTACCTGTTCCAGTCTTTTAGTCGGAAACTTCTTCTTCATTATCTTTTGCAGTTCCGCATCCGTCAGATAACCTCTGTCCACACGTTTCAGTCTGATTTTATAATTTGAAAACGGGTCAGTATAAATCCAACCGTTGTTTTTGGCGATGATTACAATCATCTTGAACGTCTGCATGAATTTTGCCGTAGTATTCTCATTGCATTTGCTTTCCATTCTCAGATAGTTCTCGAAGTCCGTAATGAACATGTGCCCGATTTCCTTCAGTGATATATCCGAAATATTGTATTTCACTTTCATAAATTCCTCCAGCCTTCGGTAGCAGCGATCATACTTCGCGAGGGTGGCAGGAGTCTTGCTGATGCCGACCAGTTTTCTTGCATCCTCATTGTGTTTCTTGAAAAGTTCCAGCAGTGTTCTTTGTTTCGCCGTTATTCCCAAAAACGCATTGCGTATTTTTTCTACCGTTACGAATGACTCATGCACTTCAATATCCCGGTAGTGGTTTTTCAGCGAAGCACGGATGTCCTCCAATGTTTCATTCAACTGGCGGGCTTTTTGTGTATTTCCTTTCGCCTTGCCCAAAACTGTATCCCAGGCATCCGGTTTTACACTCAGTTTAGAACTGAACTGTGTGATTTCACCGTTAAGTGACAAACGAATCATAATACAAACTGTTCCGTCTTTGTTTACCTGATTCTTTCTTAGATAGAATAGAATCTTAAATGTACTCTTACTCATATCCTTTTTTAATTTAGCTCCGTTACAGTGGGTGTAATGACTTCCCTCTGCAAAGGAACAATTAATAATTGGGTTACAAGCAGACATTTGAACGTCAATGAGCGACAAATCAAGGACTTACATCGAAAATCGTTACTATTTTTATAGGCTATTTTTTAGTAACGATTTAGTAACGGAACTTTGTCTGAAGTGGGCATTTGAATGTCTTTCGGTTGTCCACCGGATAAATAGAAAAAGTCCCGTAAAACGTTGATTTTACGGGACTTGTCTTAATTTGACTACCTAATGTCTTAGGTTTCAGCGGAGAGACAGGGATTCGAACCCCGGGTACCTCGCGGTACAACGGTTTTCAAGACCGCCGCAATCGACCACTCTGCCACCTCTCCAAAACTCTTCGTGAGAGCTGCCTTGTTTTTCAAAGGCGGTGCAAAGGTAGGGATTATTTTTTACTTTGCAAATATTTCTGAATATTTTTTTCTCTTTTCTCCTGGTCTTTCCGTCTTATTCCCGAATAAAGCGCTGTACTGAATATTTGCATATTTAAAGTAAAAAACAATGCCGAATAACAGTTTGTCATAACATTCCCTACGGAAAAATCGTTATCTTTGCACGGCTTTTTATAAGATAAATAGTTTTATTACATCATCTAAGGTATATTTATGAGTAAGAAGATTCTACTTAGCTGGCTTTTCATGGCCATTTTATGCTTGCCGGTACTGGCTCAGATACAGGAACCGGTAAAGTTTAAGACTGAATGGAAATCGGTTTCTGCTGATGAGGTGGAAATTGTATTTACCGGAAAAATGGAAAAGGGATGGCATGTATATTCTACCGACCTGCCTGAAGGAGGTCCTATTTCGGCTACTTTCAATACGGATAAGATTGAAGGGGCAGAGGTGGTTGGAAAACTGAAACCTGCCGGTAAGGAAATTGACAAGATGGACCCGATATTCGGTATGCAGGTTCGTTTCTTTGAAGGTACGGCTACCTTTGTGCAGAAAATCAAGTTGAAAGGTGGAAAATATGAAGTGAGCGGTTATCTGCAATATGGTGCTTGTAATGACGAAAATTGTTTGCCTCCTACTAATGTAGAGTTTTCTTTCAAAGGGGAAGCTGCTGGAAAGCAAATAGCGGAAGAAGCGGTCGCAACGACAGAGGACCTGGCGTTAGCAGATACGGCGTCGGTGGATTTGGTTCCGCTTCGCATTGGTGAAGATACGGCTGCGGGCGAAGCTGCTGACTACTGGAAACCGGTTATTAAGGAATTAAGTTCATTCGGTGAAAACGTGAACAATGAGTCTCATTCATGGATTTATATCTTTTTTGCCGGATTTGTAGGCGGACTGCTGGCTTTGTTTACTCCTTGTGTATGGCCGATTATTCCGATGACGGTAAGTTTCTTCCTGAAACGTACCAAGGATAAACGGAAAGGTATTCGGGATGCCTGGACGTATGGTGCTTCTATCGTAGTGATTTATGTTACTTTAGGTTTGGCCATTACATTGATTTTCGGTGCCAGTGCCTTGAATGACTTGTCTACGAGTGCGGTCTTTAATATCTTGTTCTTCCTGATGCTGGTGGTTTTTGCTGCTTCTTTCTTCGGAGCATTTGAAATTACCCTTCCGTCGAAGTGGAGCAATGCGGTAGACAGCAAGGCTGAACAGACTACCGGATTGTTGAGTATTTTCCTGATGGCTTTCACGCTGTCACTGGTTTCTTTCTCTTGCACCGGTCCGATTATCGGTTTCTTGCTGGTGGAAGTATCTACTTCTGAAAGTATCGTGGCACCGGCCATCGGAATGCTGGGATTTGCCATTGCGTTGGCTTTGCCGTTCACCCTGTTTGCACTCTTCCCGTCATGGCTGAAGTCCATGCCGAAATCGGGAGGCTGGATGAATGTCATTAAAGTGACACTGGGATTCCTGGAATTGGCGTTTGCATTGAAATTCCTTTCTGTAGCCGATTTGGCTTACGGCTGGCGTCTGCTGGATCGTGAAACCTTCTTGGCATTGTGGATTGTGATTTTTGCGTTGCTGGGTATGTATCTGTTGGGAAAAATCAAGTTCCCGCACGATGATGACGATACAAAGGTAAGTGTGCCCCGTTTCTTTATGGCACTTGCTTCTCTTGCATTTGCCGTATATATGGTACCGGGCTTATGGGGTGCCCCGTTGAAGGCAGTGAGCGCTTTTGCTCCTCCTATGCAGACACAGGATTTCAATTTATATAAGAATGAAGTGCATGCGAAGTTCAATGACTTTGATGCCGGAATGGAATATGCCCGTCAGCAGGGAAAACCGGTGATGATTGACTTCACAGGCTATGGTTGTGTGAACTGCCGTAAGATGGAACTGGCTGTGTGGACAGATCCTACGGTAAGCAAGCTGTTGAACGAAGACTACGTGCTGATTACGCTGTATGTGGATGAAAAAACCAAATTGCCAGAACCGGTGAAGGTGATGGAAAACGGTACGGAACGTACACTGCGTACGGTGGGCGATAAGTGGAGTTACTTGCAACGTTCCAAGTTTGGAGCTAACGCACAGCCTTTCTATGTGTTGCTCGACAACGAAGGAATGCCATTGAACAAGTCTTATTCGTACGATGAGGATATTCAGAAATATGTGGAATTCCTGCAAACAGGATTGAAGAACTATAAAAAATAATCAGTATGATTGCACAAGCAGAAAGAGAGCGTATCATCGCACTCATTCAGCGAGAAGTAGTCCCTGCCATCGGTTGTACGGAACCGGTGGCTGTGGCTCTTTGCGTGGCCAAGGCTACGGAAGTATTGGGGAAGTGTCCGGAAACGATTACCGCACGTCTGAGTGCTAACATCTTGAAAAATGCCATGGGAGTAGGTATTCCTGGTACGGGCATGATTGGTTTGCCCATTGCCATCGCACTGGGGGCCTTGAAAGGTAAGTCGGAATATGGACTGGAAGTCCTGAAAGACATCACTCCCGAGAGTGTGGAAGAAGGAAAACAGATGATAGCCGGTCAAGGCATTAAGATAGAACTGAAGGACGGTATCGAAGAGAAACTGTATATTGAAGTGGTTTGCTCGGCCGGTGGAGATGAGGCTATGGCTATTATCAGCGGAGGACATACGAACTTTGTGTATGCAGAGCGGAACGGTCAGGTTTTGTTCGATCATAGAACCAAGACGGGAGCTGAAGCAGATACAGAAGAAGTGGACTTGAATCTGAGCAAGGTGTACGACTTTGCTACTACAACTCCGCTGGATGAGATTCGCTTTATTCTGGAGGCCAAACGCCTGAACTTACAGGCGGCGGAACGTTCGTTTAAAGGAAATTACGGGCATGAACTGGGAAAAACCTTGCAGAGCAGCCGCAGTGAGCAGAGTATCATGGGAAGCAATACATTTACGCACATTCTTTCCTACACATCTGCTGCATGCGATGCCCGTATGGCAGGAGCCATGATTCCGGTGATGAGTAATTCCGGTAGTGGAAATCAGGGAATTGCTGCCACACTTCCGGTCGTAGTTTTTGCGGAAGAGAATCACAAGACGGAAGAAGAACTGATTCGTGCCTTGGTACTCAGTCATCTGACGGCTATTTACATCAAGCAGAATCTGGGACGTCTGTCGGCTTTGTGCGGTTGTGTCGTGGCGGCTACAGGAAGCAGCTGCGGAATTACTTACCTGATGGGAGGGGAGTATAAGCAGGTAGCTTATGCTGTGCAGAACATGATTGCTAATCTGACAGGTATGATTTGCGACGGTGCCAAGCCAAGCTGTGCTTTGAAGCTGACCAGTGGAGTATCTACCGCTGTGTTCTCTGCCATCCTGGCTATGGAAGGAAAGTGTGTGACTTCAGTAGAAGGTATTATTGAAGACAATGTGGATTTCAGTATCCGTAATCTGACGAAAATCGGTTCTGAAGGCATGAACGAGACCGACAAGCTGGTGCTCGACATCATGACGCACAAGCATTGTGATTGAGTTGTTCCGGTAATGAAACAGACTACAGACGCGAATTATATACAACAACTCATTACTGAAGGTGAACATGTGCATCAGGATTTCAAATTTGCCATTTCCGATGCCCGGAAAATAGCGAAGAGTTTGTCGGCTTTTGCCAATACCGGAGGGGGAAGGTTGCTTATAGGGGTAAAAGATAACGGGAAAATAGCAGGAATACGTTCGGAAGAGGAGCTTTACATGATAGAAGCTGCAGCTACAATGTATTGTAAGCCTGCCCTACAACTTGAAAACCAATTATATAGGGTGGAAGGCAAAGATGTACTGGAAGTTTATGTTCCCGAAAGCAAGGAGAAGCCTGTCTATGCCCTCGATGAAGGCAATCGGCCCAAGGCTTACTTGCGCATTAAAGATGAAACAATCTTGGCCACTCCGGTCCACTTGAACGTGTGGTTTCACAATAAAAAAGAAGTGGTTGTGACTTATACAGAGAAAGAACAGTCTATATTAAACCTGGTGGGGCAGCACGGCGAATTGACGTTGAATAAGTGTGTCAGGCTTTCAGGGCTTCCGCGGAAGCTGGTAATTGGTTTGCTGGCAGATTTTATTCGTTTTGACCTGGTGGAACCGGTATTCAGAGAGCATACATTTTATTTTAAACTCAAATCTGATTAATAAATTTCATGGATCTATTCACGAATATCATAAATGAAGCCAACTATGTCTTGTGGACTTATGTCCTGGTAATCATGTTGCTGGGATGCGCCATCTGGTTCAGTGTTAAGACTCGTTTCGTACAGTTCCGTATGTTGGGTGAAATGGTCCGGTTACTGGGTGATTCGACTGCTAAGATAAACGGGCACGAGAAACATATCTCTTCTTTTCAGGCTTTTGCCATTTCGCTGGCAAGCCGTGTTGGAACCGGCAATCTGGCTGGTGTGGCAACAGCCCTTACGGTAGGTGGACCAGGAGCGATTTTCTGGATGTGGGTTATTGCGTTGCTGGGTTCCAGCAGTGCCTTTGTGGAATCTACGTTAGCCCAGCTTTTTAAAGTCAAAGGAAAACATTCCTATGTCGGAGGCCCTGCCTATTATATGGAGCGTGGATTGAAGAAACGTTGGATGGGAGTACTTTTTGCGGTACTGATTACGGTCACGTTTGGTCTTGCATTCAATTCGGTGCAAAGTAATACCATGAGTGCTGCCTTGCAAAGTGCTTTTTCTGTAGAGCCTTTGAACTCAGGAATTGTCATTTCGGTATTAACCCTTGTCATCATTTTTGGAGGTGTACATCGTATTGCAGCTATCAGTAGTGTCATTGTTCCTGTCATGGCTGTCGGTTATATTGCATTGGCTTTGTTTGTTGTATTGGCTAACATTGACCGTATTCCAGCAGTTGTTGAACAAATTGTCGGTAATGCTTTTGGCTGGCATCAGGCTGTTGGTGGCGGAATAGGAACGGCTCTGATGCAAGGGATTAAACGGGGACTTTTCAGCAATGAGGCTGGTATGGGATCTGCCCCCAATGCTGCGGCAACGGCTCATGTAACCCATCCCGCTAAACAAGGATTTATTCAGGCACTGGGAGTGTTTACAGATACTCTGCTTATTTGTTCCTGTACAGCTTTTATCATTTTGTTCGGTGAGGATTATATTGGTAGTGGCCTGGATGGTATCCAGCTGACCCAAGCAGCGCTGACCAGTGAGGTTGGTAATATCGGAGGCATCTACGTAGCCATTGCTACTCTTTTTTTCGCTTACAGCAGCATTTTAGGAAACTATTATTACGGAGAAGCTAATATCCGCTTTTTCACTTCTCGTCAGTGGCCGGTAGTTTTATACCGTATGTTGGTTGGGGGGATGGTTTTGTTTGGCTCATTGGCAAGTCTGAATCTGGTATGGAACTTGGCTGATGTTACTATGGCTTTAATGTCCATTTGCAACCTGATTGCAATATTCTTGCTTGGCAAATATGCTTTTCGCTTGCTCGATGATTACTTGGCACAGAAGCGGAAAGGCATCAAAAGTCCAGTCTTTCACAAAGAGCAGATGAAAGATATTGAGCAGGATTTAGAATGTTGGTAACTATTTTCGTATCTTTGCAAATCAAAAAACAATAAAAAGTACAAGTATGAGTATATTTTCAAAACTATTAGGCAAGAAAACAGCAGAAGGTGCTGATGAAACGGTACGTGTGGGCGGAATGGAAGATTTCATGACGTTGATTCGTGTGTATTATCAGGCAGTAATGGCGGCTCAGCTGGGTATCAGTAACATTAACTTTCTGCCGGATTTGGCTGTATTTAAACGTACATTGAAGGTTCCTACGCAGAATAACAAACTTGGTATCGCAGAGCGTACACGCTGCCGCAAGATGCTGATGGATATTTATGGTCTGCCTGAAACCTTTTTCAAGGAAATCGACGGATCTATCAAGCGCAATTGCCGTAATGTGAACGATATAAAGAATTATCTTTTCATGTTCCAGGGATTCAGCCAGGATTTGATGATGGTTATCGGCAACCTGATGCAATGGAAGTTCCGTATGCCGGGTGTGTTTAAGAAGATGCTTCGTAACATGACGGAAAAAGCCGTACACGACATCCTGACAAAAGTAGACTGGAAGGATGATGGCGTACGTAAGACTTGCGGAAACATTCGTCAGTATCAGCATGCGCTGGGCTATTCTGAAAGCTGGATGACAGAATATGTCTATAACATCGTATTGCTGGCTAAGAAGGAACCTAAACCAAAAGCATGACGTTGGACGAGCATTTGCTTTCAGGAGTGGAGCATCATCCACTGGAACCCTTCCTTCCGGAGAATGCAGTCCTGCTGATGTTGGGAAGTTTTCCTCCGCAGAAGAAGCGCTGGAGTATGGATTTCTTTTATCCCAACCTGCAGAATGATATGTGGCGTATTTTCGGCTTCATTTTCTTTGGAGACAAGGATTATTTTCTCAGTCCTGAGAAGATATTTGATAAAGAACGTATCATTGCCTTTCTGCGTGAAAAAGGGATTGCCTTGTATGATACGGCTTCATGCGTGCGCAGGTTGCAGGACAATGCATCCGACAAGTTTTTAGAGGTCGTTTCGCCCACGGATATTGGGCTGCTTCTTCAGCAGCTTCCTTCTTGTCGGGCGGTGGTGACTACCGGTCAGAAAGCGACGGATGTGTTTTGTGAACAGATGGAAGCAAAAGAGCCGCCAGTAGGAGGAGGAAGTACGTTTCATTTCAGAGATCGAGAGCTGACCCTCTATCGGATGCCGTCTTCCAGTCGGGCTTACCCTTTAAAACTTGAAAAAAAGGCGGCATATTATCGTCAGATGTTCAATGACTTATCTTTACTGTAGAGGGATTTAAGAAAAATATTTTTCGAAATCCCTTGCAGTTTCCGAAATTTGTACTACTTTTGCAACCGCAAACACGGGAATAGCTCAGTTGGTAGAGCATCGGTCTCCAAAACCGAGTGTCGGGAGTTCGAGCCTCTCTTCCCGTGCCGAGATAAAAAGCTGTAACTATTCGGTTACAGCTTTTTCTGTTATAGCCTATAGACAATGGGAAAGAGTTTCCGGTGTCAGTCTCTTTTCCTCGATTTTAAGGCGTATTTTGAAGAGTGGGAGGAAAGTATATGAATCATCAATCTCAAGCAGTATTTAGCCGGAATTCGAAACCGGTGGTTGTGATGAATTTTACAGGCGTGTACAATTATGAGTCTTTTGCCCGGAATCGTCAGTTTGTGTGGCTGGATTGCCAGCATTTGAATGGAACTGAATGCTATTGTGATGAAGAAGGCGCTTCTGCCTTACAGCGCATGATAGCGGATTATTCTCCACAGGGAATTCATTTTATAGATTCAGGAAATTATCATTATGTGACGAAATTCTGGACCGATAAGCTGACTACTCCATTTGCTTTGCTGGTGTTTGACCACCATCCTGACATGCAGCCTCCTTTATTTGAGCATATCCTGTCGTGTGGAAGTTGGGTAAAAGATGTGCTTGATACGAATGCGAATTGTAAGAAGGTAATTATAGCCGGTGCTTCAGACCGTTTGTTGCAGGAAGTTCCAAAGGGATATGGCGACCGTATCCATTTTTATAGTGAATCTTCTTTGGATCAGGAAGCAGGTTGGAAAGCGTTTGCCTCTGAGCATGTGAGTGAACCTGTCTATATTTCTATCGACAAGGATGTGCTGGACCCTTCTTCTGCGATAACCAACTGGGATCAAGGTTCACTGACTTTATCAGAACTGGAGCAGTTGTTGGCCGTTGTGTTTCGGCAAGAGCGGGTCATAGGTATTGATATTTGTGGGGAATGTTCTTCTACCCTGAATTTATTTGAAGAGATACGAGAGACGGAAATCGATAATCGGGCGAATGGAGAGTTATTGCGCTTTTGCCGTTCGTTCGAGAAGAGATAGTTGATGTAAGGAGAGCATTAATCTATTATTCGACCTATTATTCGGCATCATGGAAATGGGTTGCAAAAAATAAAACTCGACCATTGAATTTCAATGGTCGAGCAATGCTTTTCATCTTCTTTTCGAAGACAGGATATTTGATGAGATATTTCAACAAATATCAGTACTTAAATGATAGCTCTGCTGATTAATAGACATTCAATTCAGCTTTGAATGTATTTATGTCTATAAGCAGAGTTTAAAATCAAAAAAGTATCTTACTGCTATTCCGATAGAGACCGCAGCTATTCCAATAGCTATATCGGTCATATTCCATTTTCCTTTATAATAGTGGCATCTGTCTGCATTTTCTTTCATCGCTAGCAGGATGATACCTACCGATGGAGAAAATAGGATTGTGGCCAAAAGGTAGGTTATAAATCCGAGTATATTATTCTTCATGTTGTTTTAAATCTAAAAAATTATTCTACGATGTGACCAGTATCCTTGTGAAGTGAGACAGCCCTGTTTTATAAAAAAGGGAGTATTAATCTAACACAGTTACCCATCCGTATGGGTCAGCTTCGTCACCGTACTGGATGCCACGCAGCTTGTGATATAGTTTTTCGCTGATAGGGCCTGGTTTGCCATCTTTTGCAATGACGTATGACTTCTGGTTCTCCAGGTCGTCAATGCGGCCGATAGGGCTGATTACGGCAGCTGTACCGCATGCTCCTGCTTCCTCGAAGGTAGTCAGTTCTTCTTCCGGAATCGGACGACGTTCTACTTTCATTCCCATGTCTTCAGCCAGCTGCATCAGGCTGCGGTTGGTGATAGAGGGCAGGATAGAGGTAGACAGCGGAGTGACGTAGGTATTGTTCTTGATACCAAAGAAGTTGGCAGCACCACATTCGTCGATGTATTTCTTTTCTTTTGCATCCAGATAGAATTCGCTGGCATACCCTGCATCGTGTGCCATTTTGTTGGCGCGGAGGCTGGCAGCGTAGTTACCACCTACTTTAAATGTACCGGTTCCGAGTGGTGCTGCACGGTCGTACTGGCGGATAATTACGTAGGGGTTAGTGGCAAATCCACCCTTGAAGTACGGACCTACCGGAGTGACGAATACCACAAACATGTATTCGCTGGCAGGATGTACACCTACTTGTGCACCTGTACCAATCAACAGCGGACGGATGTAAAGAGAAGCACCGCTTTCGTATGGAGGAATGAAGCGTTCGTTGGCCTTTACTACTTTCTTCACAGCTTCGCAGAATTTTTCAGTCGGAAGCTCCGGCATCAGGATACCCCGACAAGTGCTTTGCAGACGTTCTGCATTAGCTTCTGGACGGAAGATACGGATTTTACCGTCTTTTCCGCGATAGGCTTTCAGTCCTTCGAAAGCTTCCTGTCCGTAGTGCAGACAAGTGGCAGCCATGTGAATGTTCAATGTTTCTTCTGAACAGAGTTCGAGTTCTCCCCATTTTCCGTCGCGATAATAGCAACGTACATTGTAATCTGTCCGCATGTATCCGAAAGACAGATTCGACCAGTCTATTTCTTTCATGGTTATCTTATTTTATAAGTTTTTTGAATGTTCTTTTAGCTACGCAAGCAAAAGTACGGTTTATATTTACAAAATCCAACATAAAACCATTCTTTTTTGACAAAAACAAAGGAGTCGCTTTAAAAGGCGACTCCTTGTGTTAAAGTATCATTTTTCTTGGATTATTTCTTACGGTTGGCTTCCACCCACTTGCGGGCATTTACGAAGGCTTCCATCCACGGAGTGATCTGGTCTTCTTCTTTGCGGTCAAGCGGATAGTATGCGTTTTCCCATGGGAAGCAAGCACGTTCCAGGTGAGGCATCATGGCCAGATGACGGCCGTCCTGGCTGGCGATACCGGCTACGCTGTAGTCTGAACCGTTCGGGTTGCCTGGATATTCATCGTATGAATACTTCAGCACTACGTTGTAGTGGTCTTCCGGATAAGGCAATGAGAACTTACCTTCTCCGTGAGCGACCCAGATACCCAGTTTAGAGCCGCTCAGTGAGCCGAACATCACGCTGCGGTTCATCGGTACGGTTACGCCCAGGAAGTTAGATTCAAACTTATGTGAGTCGTTATGCAGCATCTTGCCTTTCTTCTTGTCTTCCGGAGTAATCAGTCCCAGTTCCATCATCAGCTGGCAACCGTTGCAGACACCCAGTGACAATGTATCTTCGCGAGCGTAGAAGTTGTCGAGGGCAGCTTTTGCTTTCGGGTTGAACAGGAAGCTTCCGGCCCATCCCTTGGCAGAACCCAATACGTCGGAGTTAGAGAATCCACCGCAGTAAACTACCATGTTGATGTCTTCCAGCGTTTCACGTCCGCTAATCAGGTCGGTCATTGTTACGTCTTTCACGTCGAAGCCTGCCAGATACAGCATGTAAGCCATTTCACGTTCACCGTTAGTTCCTTTTTCACGGATGATGGCAGCTTTGATGCCGCTCGGTGTACGACGGTTCGGATCGAGACCGAACTGCGACAGTTTACCGGTGAATGACTTGTCGAATACAAATTCCAGCGGTTGCTGCTTGTAGTTTTCGAAACGTTTCTTGGCACAGCCGTTCATGCTCTGCTTGCGGTCGAGCAGGTAAGAAGTAGAATACCATACATCACGCAAGTAGTCGATACCGAACTGGTAAGTGGCATCGTGCAGAGTTGCCAGAATGTGACGTTCTTCAGTCGGCACACCAATCTTCACGTAACCTACACCTGCATCTTCCAGAATTTTCTTGACTTCTGCCTTGTGCTTGTCGGCTACCTGGATAACTACACCCGGATTTTCGGCGAACAGAATCTTCACGATGTCGTCGCACTTAATCTTGTCGAGGTTGATTTCCATACCGCCTTCTGTATTGGCAAAGCACATTTCCAAAAGGGTAGTAATCAAACCACCGGCAGAAATATCGTGTCCGGCCAGAATCAAGCCTTTGTTCACCAGTTCCTGAACAGCCAGGAATGCGTCGCGGAAGTATTCCGGATTCTGTACAGTCGGCACGTCATCGCCCACCTTGTTAAGTGACTGTGCGAAAGCAGAACCACCCAGACGAAGCTGGTCGAAGCTGAAGTCAATATGATAGAAGGTAGATTTCGGTTTGTTGACCATGACCGGAGAAACCACTTTCTTGATGTCGGATACTTCACCACCGGCAGAAACGATAACGGTTCCCGGGCTGATAATCTTTTCACCGTTCGGATATTTCTGTGTCATTGACAGAGAGTCCTTACCGGTCGGCACGTTGATTTGCAGTTCGCAGCAGAAGTCTGACAATGCTTTCACTGCTTTGTACAGACGGGCATCTTCACCTTCCTGTGCACGGCAAGGCCACATCCAGTTGGCTGACAATGAAATGCTGTCCATTCCTTCTGCCAGCGGAGCCCATACCAGGTTGGTCAGTGCTTCTGATACAGCCAGTACAGAACCTGCTTCCGGATTAGCCAAGGCAGCCTGCGGAGCATGTCCCAGTGCAGTAGCGATACCTTTTTCGCCACGGTAGTCGAGGGCAACCACACCACAGTCGCTCAACGGCAACTGCAATTCACCCTGACACTGCTGACGGGCAATCTTACCTGTTACGGAGCGGTCTACCTTGTTGGTCAACCAGTCCTTGCAGGCTACGGCTTCCAGCTGCAGCACGCGGCGCAAATATTCATTCAGTTTGGTGACATCGTAAGAAACGTTTTCATAATGACGTTCTACAGTTTTGTCCACCATATAAGTTTTCGGAGAAGAGCCGAACATCTGGTCTACGGCCAGGTCGAACGGACGTACGCCGTCAGCTTGTTCGAAGGCAAAACGATGGTCGCCGGTAGTTTCACCTACCACGTACATCGGTGCACGTTCGCGTTCTGCAATCTTGTGTACATGTTCGATGGCTTTTTCGTCAATCAGCAGACCCATACGTTCCTGTGATTCGTTGGCGATGATTTCCTTGGCGGAAAGTGTTTCGTCGCCGATAGGCAACTTGTCCATGTGAATCAGACCACCGCAGTCTTCTACCAACTCAGACAGACAGTTTACGTGTCCGGCAGAACCGTGGTCGTGGATAGATACAATCGGGTTTTCGTCTTCTTCGCACAATGCACGTACCACGTTGTAAGCACGTTTCTGCATTTCTGCATTGGCACGCTGGATAGCGTTCAGCTCGATACCTGAAGAGTAACGTCCTGTTTCTACAGAAGAAACGGAACCACCACCCAGACCGATGCGGTAGTTGTCACCACCCATGACTACGACCTTGTTTCCTGCTTCGGGGCTACCCTTCAAGCAGTCGCGCTGTGTGCCGTAGCCCACACCACCTGCCAGCATGATAACCTTGTCGTAGGCATATTTTTCGTTGTTTTCTTCGTGTTCGAAAGTCAGAACAGAACCACAAATCAGCGGCTGTCCGAACTTGTTACCAAAGTCAGAAGCACCGTTTGATGCCTTGATCAGAATCTGTTCCGGAGTCTGGTACAACCATTTGCGCACCGGCAGAATGTTTTCCCAGTCGCGTCCTTCGTCTGTACGCGGATAAGAAGTCATGTATACGGCAGTTCCGGCAATCGGCCATGAACCTTTACCACCACCCATACGGTCGCGGATTTCACCACCTGTACCGGTAGACGCACCGTTGAACGGTTCTACGGTAGTCGGGAAGTTGTGTGTTTCCGCTTTCAGTGAGATGACGGTCTTGATATCTTTAATAATGAAGTAATCAGAAGTAGAGTGATCGGCCGGAGCGAATTGTTCTACCACCGGACCTTCGGCAAAGGCTACGTTGTCTTTGTAAGCCGAGATAATCTTGTTAGGATTTTCCTGTGTAGTTTTCTTGATCATCTGGAACAGAGAAGACTCCATTTCCTGTCCGTCGATGATGAACGTACCACCGAAAATTTTGTGGCGGCAGTGTTCAGAGTTAATCTGTGCGAAACCGAATACTTCCGAGTCGGTCAGTTTGCGGCCCAGGTCCTTTTCCACCTTCATCAGGTAGTCCATTTCTTCGCGTGATAGCGCCAGACCTTCCTTTTCGTTGTATTCTTCCAGGTTTTCGATGTATATGATAGGCTGCGGTTTGATGTCTACCGTGAAAATTTCCTGACCCAGTCCGTGATACATACGTTGCAACATCGGGTCGTGGTCGGCGTTTTCATCTTTCACCGGGAAGTATTCCTCGATACGACGGATACCGTTGAGACCCATGTTCTGGGTGATTTCAACCGCATTTGTACTCCATGGAGTAATCATTTCACGGCGTGGGCCGATGAACCATCCTTTCAGGTTGTCTTCGTTTTCCACAGTGGCATCGCTGTACAGCCAGCATAGTTTCTTGACGTCTTCAGCATTCAGTTCCTGATTGCATTCCGTGGCAATCACACTGTTTGTGGGTGTTCTGAAAAATAGAATCATAGCACTTGTATGTTATAATGAATATTCAATGCGCTTTAAAAGTGGTACAAAGGTAGGGAAAATCCTCGGAATTACGAAGAAAAATAAAAGTAATTGCGTGCGGTGTATTGGGAGGAATTTGCTTTTAGTTGGCGGATTGGATGAGGGGTAAGTGGTTTCTTAAAATAAAATAGAAAGGTAAGATTGATTGACTATTAGAAATAAAGTGTTATATTTGTCTCATGAGAAAAAAGTTAGGCAAATGGTTTTTAGATATAGCTAAGTATATGATCACAGCTGTGTTGCTGACTTCTCTTTTTAGCGGGGTGAATGAATGGGCATGGTATATGTATGGACTTGTGGTTCTTGCCGTATTGGTAACTCTTTTGACAGGACTTACGTTGCTTAAAGATAATAATGGGAGCAATTATTGTATCGGTGATGGTGATTGTTATTGCGCTCATCAGTTTGGCGTATTTTAATTACCAGGATAAGAAAGAAGCGAAAAAGAATATGCGATAATTTGAAAAAATAAGGGTGAAGAAGCTGTTTCAAAATTAATTGGGATTTTGAAACAGCTTCTTTTGTTATATCAGTATTATTATTGTAATTTAGTAACTGTAAATGGAAAATTCTCCTTATTATGAAAAAGATTTACTGGAAAGGTGTGAAAAGAAAAATCGGATGGTTCGTTGAGAGAGTCTTTGATTGTATCCTGATTTTTACGAACTGGTTAGGCTAAGTTCCATTGCATTTTTACGTTCCATTGAATATTAGTATCTTTGCACCTTAAATCTAAAAACTCTTTCTATTTATGTGGTTACAATTACTGTTTGTGTTACTGGCAATTATTGTCGGAGCGCGTGTAGGCGGCATCGGTCTGGGAGTCTTTGGAGGCTTGGGGCTGGCCGTACTTACTTTTGTCTTTGGTCTTGAACCCACCACTCCCCCTATTGATGTGATGCTGATGATTGTGGCAGTGATTGCAGCTGCCGGTTGCATGCAGGCTGCCGGAGGGTTGGATTTGATGGTGAAATGGGCGGAGAAAATCTTGCGTCGCCATCCTCAGCGCATCACGCTGTTGAGTCCGCTGGTGACTTACCTCTTTACCTTCTTTGCTGGAACGGGGCATGTGGCTTATTCCGTACTTCCGGTTATTGCCGAAGTGGCTCGTGAAACGGGTATCCGTCCGGAACGTCCGATGGGGATTGCTGTCATTGCTTCCCAGCAGGCTATTACTGCCAGTCCTATTTCTGCGGCTACGGTGGCCCTGTTGAGTATGCTGGCTGGATATCACATTACTTTGTTTGATATCTTGAAGATTTCCATTCCCTGCACCTTGGTGGGTGTACTGGCCGGTGCGATTTATTCCATGCGGGTAGGTAAGGAACTGAAGGATGACCCTGTATATCAGGCACGCTTGAAGTCGGGCGAACTGTCGGGTGCCAATTATTGTACGGCTGAGGTGGCTAATCCTGGCAAGGCGCTGACCTCCGTACTGCTGTTTTTAGGTGCCACGGTGGGCATTGTGCTGTTTGGTTCCATAGATAGTCTTCGTCCGTCGTTTCAAACCTCAGAGGGCGTAGTGGTGATGCAGATGGCACACATCATTGAAGTGCTCATGCTGTCGGTAGCCGCACTGATTCTGCTGCTGACTGGCACCAGTGGGATGAAGGCTGCTAAAAGTTCAGTCTTCAATGCGGGTATGCAGGCGGTAGTGGCCATTTTCGGTATTGCGTGGATGGGCGATACCTTTATCTCCGGTAACATTGCCGTCATCAAAGAAAATATATTCGGTTTGGTAACTGATATGCCGTGGCTTTTCGGTATTGCGCTTTTTGTCATGTCTATCCTGCTGTTCAGTCAGGCGGCAACCATCCGTGCCTTGCTTCCTTTGGGCATGGCACTGGGCATTTCGCCCTATATGCTGATTGCCCTCTTTCCGGCGGTCAACGGGTATTTTTTCATCCCGAATTATCCGACGGTGGTGGCAGCCATCAATTTTGATACCACGGGTACCACCCGCATCGGAAAGTATGTGCTGAACCATTCTTTCATGATGCCGGGACTGATTTCTACCATTGTAGCAGTCGGACTGGGTATTTTGGCCGTACTCTTTGTGTGATAGAAAACCGAAAGTCTCCCTTCATTGAGGGAAAAACGGACTTGTTGGTTGTATGTCTCCCTTACGTGAACTTTACGTTTCTCCAGCCGGAGCTGTAAGTTTCCCGTAGGGGAGACATATGGTTTTGTGCCGGGAGACGTAAAAAATGCAGGAATGTCTTCCTGTTATTCCTTTAGGGTTTCTTAAATTGTTGTTTTTTCAGATATACTCTTAATGATAATCGTATAAAAATGTAGGTACTTTCGTAAAAAAGTAGCATCTTTGCAGTATGAATTGGATTGAACAGGTTACTATACTTGATTTGTTGCTGAAGGGATTGATTATCGGCATTGTCGTGTCTGCTCCTTTGGGACCGGTCGGTGTGCTCTGTATTCAGCGTACGTTGAACAAAGGGCGCTGGTTTGGTTTCGTGACGGGAGTCGGGGCGGCATTAAGTGATATTTGCTATGCGTTGATTACGGGATACGGAATGAGTTTCATGGACGAACTCATCCTGAAGCATCATATTTTTCTTCAGGTAGTGGGCAGCATCATGTTGCTGGCTTTTGGTATCTATACTTTCCGTAGTAATCCGGTGAAGTCGCTTCGCCCGTCTTCGGGTACGCGGGGAACTTACCTGCACAACTTCGTTACGGCCTTTTTTGTCACCCTGTCCAATCCCTTGATTATTTTCCTGTTCATCGGTCTGTTTGCCCGTTTCTCATTTGTCATGCCGGGCAGTCCCATCGGTTTTCAGTTAGTGGGTTATCTGGCCATTATCCTGGGAGCATTGGGCTGGTGGTTCAGCATTACTTATTTTGTCAATAAAGTACGTTCACGATTTAATTTGCGCGGCATCTGGGTGCTCAACCGCATCATTGGTGTCGTGGTCATGATAGCGGCGGTGGTGGGAATCGTCCTGGCCATTGCCGGCAAATCTTTTTCTTGATAGGATATGTATATTTCTCAACAACTTAAAAAAAAGAATATCGCCGAATACCTGTTGTATATGTGGCAGGTGGAGGATTTGATTCGTGCCAACGGCTGCGATATGGAGCGCATCCGTAAGAATATCATCGAGCCTTATCCGGCTACCGACGAGCAGAAGAAGGAACTGGCCCGCTGGTATGAGGACTTGATTAACATGATGCAGCAGGAAGGGGTGCTGGAAAAGGGTCATGTGCAGATTAACAAGAACATCATCGTCTGGCTGACCGACTTGCACCTGCGTTTGTTGCGTTCGCCTAAATTCCCTTATTACAGTGCGGCGTATTACAAGGTACTTCCTTTTATTGTGGAACTGCGTGCCAAGGGTGGCGACAAGGACGTGCCTGAACTGGAGACTTGCTTTGATGCCATGTATGGGGTGCTGATGCTGAAATTGCAGAAGAAGGAAATCAGCGAAGAAACCATGAAAGCGGTGAAGGCCATCAGTGACTTGCTGGCGATGCTGGCCGGATATTATATTAAGGATAAGGAAGGCGATTTGGAACTGGATTAAAACATCACAGAACATGAAAAAGATATTAGTGACGGGAGCCAACGGACAGTTGGGCAATGAAATGCGTCTGCTGGCAGAAGAGCACCGGAATTTTGAGTATTTCTTTACCGATGTGGCAGAGTTGGATATCTGCGATGAACAGGCGGTAATGGAATTTGTATCGGCTCATCAGATTGATGTGATTGTGAACTGTGCAGCTTATACGGCAGTCGACAAGGCGGAGGACAACGTGGAACTCTGCGACAAACTGAATCATGTGGCTCCGGGCTATCTGGCCAAGGCGGCACAAAGTCGTAACGGCTGGCTGGTGCAGGTGTCTACGGACTATGTGTTCGACGGTACAGCCCATATCCCTTATAAGGAAGAAGATACACCGTGTCCGAATTCCGTATATGGCTCTACCAAACTGGCTGGTGAGCAGGAAGCGCTGAAGCAGTGTCCCAATACGATGGTGATTCGTACGGCATGGCTGTATTCTACGTTTGGCAACAATTTCGTGAAGACCATGATTCGCTTGGGGCAGGAGAAAGAAACGCTGGGAGTTATCTTCGACCAGATTGGTACGCCGACTTATGCACGCGATTTGGCTCAGGCCATTTTTGTGGCACTGGAGAAAGGTATCGTGCCGGGTATTTATCATTTCAGCAACGAAGGCGTGTGCTCCTGGTATGATTTTACCAAAGCTATCCATCGTCTGGCAGGTATCACTACTTGTCATGTGTCTCCGCTTCACACAGAGGATTATCCTACGAAAGCTTGTCGTCCGCACTATTCTGTGCTCGACAAGACCAAGCTGAAGAAAACCTACGGCGTGGAAGTGCCTTACTGGATGGACAGTCTGGCAGAATGTATTGAAAAATTAAAACAATAAATATGGCAAATCAGGAAATAGCAAGAAGACGAACATTTGCGATTATCGCGCATCCGGATGCCGGTAAAACCTCGTTGACGGAAAAGCTGTTGCTTTTCGGTGGACAGATTCAGGTGGCCGGAGCCGTGAAATCAAACAAGATAAAGAAAACTGCCACGTCCGACTGGATGGACATCGAAAAGCAGCGTGGTATCTCGGTTACTACCTCCGTGATGGAGTTTGATTACCATGACTATAAGATTAATATCCTCGATACACCGGGTCACCAGGATTTTGCCGAAGATACGTATCGCACTTTGACGGCAGTGGACAGTGTAATCATCGTGGTGGACGGAGCGAAGGGTGTGGAAACACAGACCCGTAAGCTAATGGAAGTCTGCCGTATGCGTAACACGCCGGTGATTATCTTCGTCAACAAGATGGACCGTGAGGCTAAGGACCCGTTCGATTTGCTGGATGAACTGGAGGAAGAACTGGTTATCAACGTGCGCCCGCTGACGTGGCCGATTGAGAGTGGTCCGCGTTTCAAGGGTGTGTACAACATTTACGAGCAGAAACTGAACCTTTTTCAGCCTTCCAAGCAGGTGGTGACGGAGAAGGTGGAAGTGGACATCCATACAGAGGATTTGGACAACCATATCGGTACACCGCTGGCTGAAAAGTTGCGCAGTGAGCTGGAACTGATTGACGGGGTATATCCGGATTTCAACGTGGACGATTACCTGAAAGGAGAACTGGCTCCGGTGTTCTTTGGTTCGGCTTTGAACAACTTCGGTGTGCAGGAATTGCTCGACTGTTTTGTGGAAATTGCGCCAAGTCCGCGTCCGGTACAGGCAGAAGAACGCGAGGTGCAGCCTGAGGAACCTAAGTTTACCGGTTTCGTGTTCAAGATTACGGCCAACATCGACCCGAACCACCGTTCGTGTGTAGCCTTCTGTAAGGTATGTTCTGGTAAGTTTACCCGTAACACGCCGTACCTGCACGTGCGTCATAACAAGACGATGCGTTTCTCTTCACCCACGCAGTTCATGGCACAGCGCAAGACTACAGTGGATGAGGCTTGGGCTGGCGATATTATCGGTTTGCCGGATAACGGTACGTTTAAGATTGGCGATACGCTGACTGAAGGTGAAATGCTGCACTTCAAGGGATTGCCGAGCTTCTCTCCGGAAATGTTCAAGTACATCGAGAATGCCGATCCGATGAAGACCAAGCAGTTGAATAAGGGTATCGACCAGCTGATGGACGAAGGTGTGGCACAGCTGTTTGTCAACCAGTTCAACGGACGCAAGATTATTGGTACGGTAGGTCAGTTGCAGTTTGAGGTTATTCAGTACCGTCTGGAAAATGAATACAATGCGAAGTGCCGTTGGGAACCGTTGAGTCTGTATAAAGCCTGCTGGATTGAAAGCGATGATCCGGCCGAACTGGAAGCTTTCAAGAAACGTAAGTATCAGTATATGGCGAAAGACCGTGACGGACGCGATGTGTTCCTGGCCGATAGCGGTTATGTGCTTCAGATGGCACAGATGGACTTTAAGCACATCAAGTTCCATTTCACCAGTGAGTTCTAAGGAAGACATAAGATGTAAACATAGAAAAAGGCAGGAAAGTGAATCGCTCTCCTGCCTTTTTTATGTTCTTAAATTGGGATATTTACTGAATGTTCCATTTTAGTTTTGGCATGTCTGTCAAAATCTGCTTGTGTTTTTCAATAAATCGTTTGAATATTTTATCTTTATTATTAATTACTATTAATATTAGTAGTTCTACTAAAACTTTTAGTTGTTTGTCTGATAATTTTCATATCTTCGTGTAGTATTAATCTTAAATGAGCTGTTTATGAAGAAACTGACACCCAAAGAAGAAGAAATAATGAATATTTTATGGACCCATGGTCCTTTGTTTATTCGTGAAATGTTGGCATTCTATTCAGAACCGAAACCCCATTACAATACAGTAGCTACTCTGGTGAAGCTGTTGGTAGAAAAAGGCTTTGTCAGTTATCGGGCGTTTGGAAACACCTACCGTTATGAAGCAAAAATAACAGAAAATGAATACAAGGGTTCGGCTATCGGAGAGATTGTTTCTCAGTATTTTGACAATTCTTATACCAAGGTGGTTTCTCAGTTTATTGAAGATGAGAAAATGAATCTGGATGAACTGAAGCAGCTGATAGCTCAGATAGAGCAGGGGAAGAATAATCGTAAATCTTGAACCTATGGTAGCCTTTTTAATCTATTTACTGAAAAGCTCTTTCTGCCTGACATTGCTCTATGGGTTCTATAAGTTACTTTGTGCTTCGACCACTCGCTTTTCTTTGAACCGATGGGTGCTGGTGGGCGGAATGCTGACTTGTCTGTTATTGCCTTTTGTTTCTCTGGAATTAGAGCATGAACCCTTAGTGCAGTCTCCTTTTATACTTATGGAGGAATGGAAACAGCCTGTTGATGTAGTATCTGCTTCTGCTTCCGGTATGGTGGAAATTACTCAGAAGGAAGCCAATTATTGGGGTTGGCTTGTGTTGTCAATGGTAGTTTATCTGTCGGGCTGTGCTTTCATCCTTTTGCAATGGGTTGTAGGCTATATCCGTCTGTTCCGTTGGATAAGTCGGCAGGAATATAAAGAATGTAATGGATTTCGATGGGTGTTGTACGATATTCCTGTCCGTCCTTTTAGCTGGGGAACGTATATCGTCATGAACAGTCAGGAGTATGAAGAATATTCTCCGGTCCGTCTGCATGAGGAGATGCATTGCCGGTATGGGCATTGTTATGACAATCTGTTGATACAGTTTATTCTAATCTTTCATTGGTGGAATCCGTTGGTGTGGAAACTGAGGTATGAACTTAATGGTGTTCATGAGTATCAGGCCGATGAAGGTGTATTGAATCAAGGCATCGATGTAAAAACATATCAATTATTATTGGTGAGAAAAGCAGTGGGCTCAAGGCTCTACTCTATGGCTTGCGGCTTTACTCACAGTTCACTTAAAAAACGTATATCTATGATGTCGAAAAGAAGAACCAGTAAGTGGGTCCGGCTACGTGTTTTGTTAGCCGTACCTTTGGCTGCAGGGGTCGTGTATGCCTTTGCGAGGCCGGAAGTAAAAGAAACGGTGGCGGATTATGGCGCAGCTCTTCAAACGAAGAATCAAGGAAAAGAAAAATCTGGATTAATGGTGAGGGACACATCACAGCAGCGGAATGCAGACAACTTGATGCTGGATCATATATCGTCGGAAAAGGCGTATGTGCTGGAATTGTATTGCAACCAGCGGAACCAGTTTCTTTTCGGGCCTGAAAAGCCTATTTCAAAGAAGAAGTTTGTTGATTATGAAACCATGACGGACGAGGCCAGGAAGCAATTGAAAGACTCTTTCGTCAAATTGTATTCTGAACAGAAAGAGGAAATGTTTCCTATCGTTGTCCGTATTGTAGCAGACCGCAATGCGAAGATGGGAGCTATTACTGCCGCCAAGCAGAAATTGGTAGAAGCGTATGATGAGGTCGGACGGGAGCTTTCGAAAACTTATCCTCAGGAATTGGTGAATGAATGTCTGATTCCCCGTTTCTATTATGCTTCTCCGAAAGCGTATGCGGATGTACCGGCAGGTGTGGCCGATAAGAGTGTTCCGTTGCCGGGATATGAAGTCCGTTTTTTGAAAGATAATGTGATAGTAGGTGAGTTGGAGGATTTTTCACTGGATGAACTTTCTTCGAAAATCAAGCAGTGGTGTAAGGAAAATAAGGCTGAAAACCTTGCAGTGTCATTGAAGGTACCTTCAGATGCTTCTGAAGGAGTAGTATATGATATCAAGCAGGCATTACGCGAAGGATATATGCTTAAACTGAATCTCATGAATGGTTTTTAGAATTGATCCGTGTAATTAGTCTGTATTTGAAAACTTAGTTTTAGAATTTATGAAACGTTTTGTCTTTTATTTAAGTCTTATATTCGTTGTATCGGTGTTTGCTTCTTGTCAGAAGGATGGTAAAAGTATTGTTACTCCGGTATCCAGTGGTCGGCCTTATGAGGTATTGGTGGTCGCTGATGACAAATGTTGGAACAGTCCGGATAGTGCGCTTTTCCATGTACTTGATACCGATGTACCGGGATTGCCCCAACCGGAACGTTCTTTCCGGATTTCGAGAATTCGTCCGGAGTATTTTGACCGTAGTACCCGTCTGTTCCGCAACATCATTATTGCGGATATTCAGGCTATCTATACTCAGACTAAATTCAAGTATACCCGTGACGCGTATTCTTCTCCACAGATGATTATGACTATCCAGTCGCCGAATCAGGAAGAGTTTGCCGAATATGTATCCAAGAATGGACAGGTGATAATTGATTTCTTTACCCGTGCAGAAATGAACCGGGAAGTAAAATTGTTGGAGAAGAAGCATAATGATGTCTTGTCTGCCAAGGTACAAAGCTTGTTTGACTGTGATATATGGATGCCGGTAGAACTGGCTTCGTACAAGGTTGGCCAACAGTTCTTGTGGGCTTCCAGCAATCTGAATGATTTGAACTTTGTTATCTACACTTATCCGTATACCAGCAAGGAAACTTTTACAAAGGCATATTTCATAGAGAAACGAGATTCTGTGATGAAAGCCCACATTCCGGGAGCAAAAGAAGGTATGTATATGGTGACTGCCGATTCCATTTTTGTAGAAGCTCGTAACATTGCGGTGCAGGGTGATTATGCATATGAAGTACGCGGTTTGTGGGAAATGGAGAACGATGCTATGGGAGGTCCTTTCGTTTCACATGTTCGTGTGGACCGTACGAACGGTCGGATTGTCGTAGTAGAAGGTTTCGTCTATAATCCGGGAAAACTGAAACGTGATCAGATTCGTAAACTGAATGCTGCCCTTTATACGTTGAAACTTCCTCAGGAGAAAGAGGTGGGAGAACTTCCTGTTGACAGTCAGGTTTCGGAAGAAAAAGGTGAGAAAGACAACTTATGAAATATAGTGTATTTATTATATCGTTGATTAACAATCTCTTGTCCTGTCGTAAAAGCATTAACTGAATTCGAAGTCGGAATTTCTCCTGTTTGGGTGGCCAAACCTTCTTTGCGGGGGAATATCTAGAGATACAAAAAGCCAACTAATTCGCAATGCTTTGTGTGTGAATTAGTTGGCTGATTTTATATCATTTATTGAGTAGCTTTTTTTATATCCTTAAATTTGCTTCCTTTGCCAGCTTCCCTTTTTCAGATAGAGATAGCTCAGCAGACCGATGGCTCCGGCATACACGTGTTCAGCGAACCAGCATACGGCTACATCCATTTTCAAAAGAAGAATGACCGTGACAATAAAAATCAGGTAGCAGGTCAGGGCTACTATCTCCAGCAGGAAGGCAGAGCGGGTATCACCCGTACCGGATACGGACTGGAAGAAAATGAATCCGGCGCATTGGAAGAGGTAGCTGGAGCAGAGTACCCAGAGGGTAGGGACGGCAGCTTCTACTAGGCCGGGCATGTCGGTATAGATGCGGAGTACATACGTAGGCAGACAGGCTATCAGCAGAATAACGGGCCAGACAATGCAGGTGCAGAGCCGTACGTGTTGTCGGATGGTGGGCATGACGTAGCGTGCTTCTCCGCTCCCAATCAGGTTACTGACCAGGGAGCTGCAGGTGGAGGCAAAGGCCGTGATGGTCATGAACGGGATACTTGATACGTTACGTACAATGTTGGTGATGGCCAGTGAGCGTTCGCCCAAATGCTCAATAAAGATAAAGAACAAGAACCAGGTACTGATGGAGACCGCATTCTGTATCATGGTCCACAGTGATACACCCATGATGCGTTTCAGTTCCGTCCATCGGAAACTCACCAGTTGGTTCAGTCCGTATTTGGCGCAGTCTACTTTCCGCGTGGTATAGACAATGAAAAAGAGCATAGACACCAGTTCTGCCAGTGAAGAACCGATGGCTGCTCCGGCAATACCTAATGCCGGAAATCCCAGCTTTCCGAATACCAGTATATAATTGAATACCACATTCGACGTCACCATGACGATGGAGTTGAGCGTGAGTGTCTTGGTTTGTGTGGTGCCCACGAAGAACGCCCGGAACATAATGGCCACAAACGAGAAGAAGAATCCGAATACGCGCCAGTTGATGTAGCTTACCGCCGCTTCGCAGATGCGCGGGGAGGCCACCAAATGCGATAATATCCAGGGAGAGAACAGTCGGGAAAGGGTAAACATGACCAGTGCCATGCCTAACAGAAAGTAAATCCCCTGATAAAAGATGGAACCAATCATCCGGAAGTTACCTTCTCCGTTGCGACGGGCAATCAATATCTGCGAGCCGATGCTGAAGCCGAATCCTAACATGAAGATGGCCAGGTAATATACTCCGGCAATGGCCGAGGCTCCCAGTTCCACTTCGCCCACACGTCCCATGAAAGCCGTATCGGTCATACCGATAAGCTGTTCCATAATCAGACTGATCAGGATAGGGTAGGCCACTTTCCATATTTCTCCATTGGTGTATTTGGTATTCATAAAAGGCAGGTATTAGTTAGGTGAGATGCAAAGATACGACATTTCTGCACAAAAAAAGACCATCCTTTTGCAAGGACAGTCTTTTGTTTGTCTTTTTCTGAAAGAAGAATTAAGCTTCAGCAGGAGCTTCTTCAGCAGCAGGAGCTTCTTCTGCGTTTGCAGCAGCTTCAGCTTCAGCCTTAGCAGCAGCTTCAGCAGCTTTCTTTTCAGCTACCTTCTTAGCGATTTCTTCGTTTACTTTCTTTTCAGCTTCCAGACGTGCTTTAGCTTCAGCTTTCTTAGCTTCTTCTTCCTTAGCCTTCAAAGCAGCCAGACCTGACTGTTTGTTTTCTTTCCAAGCGTTGAATTTAGCTTCAGCCTGTGCTTCATCGAATGCGCCTTTAGCTACACCGCCCAGCAAGTGTTTCTTCATGTAAACACCTTCGCGAGACAAGATGTTGCGTACTGTGTCAGTAGGCTGTGCACCTACCATTACCCAGTGTAATGCACGTTCAAAATTCAAATCTACTGTGGCAGGATTGGTGTTCGGATTGTAAGTACCAATTTTTTCAGTAAATCTACCATCACGTGGTGCTCTTGCATCTGCAATAACAATTGAATAGAACGCATATCCTTTGCGTCCGTTTCTTTGCAATCTGATTTTAGTTGCCATTTTTTAATTTAGTTTTTTAATGTAAATGATTTGAATTATGCTAATAACCCGTATTAGCGGGTGCAAAGGTACAACTTTTCTTTTGTTCTACAAAGAGTTGCGCAAATTATTTGTTGATTTCGCGCAGCCATTTCTCCAGCTCACCCGTCCATTGGCGTTTGTAGGGGAAACTGTCGCGGTATCCCCAGCCGTGTCCTCCCACCGGATAAGTGTGCAGACTGGCAGGAACTTTGTTCTTGACGAGGGCTGTGTAATAGTTCACGCTGTTGGCTACCGGTACTACCGTGTCATCGCTGCTGTGCAGAATGAAGGCAGGGGGTGTTTGCGGAGTAACCTGCAATTCATTGGAATATTTCTGTTCCAGCTCCTTCGAGGGGTTCTTTCCCAGCAGGTTGTCGTGAGAACCCATGTGAGTGTAAGCAGGGTCCATGGTGATGACCGGGTAGAAAAGAATATGGAAATCCGGGCGAGTTTCCGCATCGGTGAAATGAGTGGCGGTGGTGCTGGCCAGATGTCCTCCGGCTGAAGAACCCATGATGCCCAGTTTTTTTACATTCCATTCCTGAGCGTGCTGGCGCATGATGCGCAGAGCCTGCTGTGAATCGCTCAGAGGCACTTCATTGTGTCCGTTGGGCATGCGGTAGCGGAGCACGGCATACGTAATGCCCTGGCTGTTGAACCAGTCGGCCATGCTTTTCCCTTCGTGGGCCATGGCCAGATGTGAGTATCCTCCTCCCGGACAGGCTACGATGGCCATTCCGTTCCCTTTTTTAGCCGGATAGACGTAGAGAATGGCTTCTTTTGTATAACTTGGAGAATCGGTATCTCCATTCTTTTCTTCTGTGATGCCGTTGTCATTAGGGGCACCGTTGGGCCATACCTTCATTTCAATCGGCTGTTGTGCGAAGAGCGTGCCCGACATAAGCAGCAGGCCCATTAGTAGCAGTGTTTTCATGTGTGTGATATATTAGAGATTATTTTTTCAGTTTCATGCTGGCTTTTATCAGGTAAGTAATCAGCAGCAGATAAGCTACCAGTGACACCAGTTCGCTCATCGGGTTAGCCAGCCATTCTTCGTGGATAAGGTTGATGTCGCAGTAACGCATGATGGCACTCACTACACCCATCAGGGCACCTCCGGCAATGAATCCGGATGCCAGCAGCGTACCTTTCTCACCGCGTGCGTTGTTGACAGCTTCGTCCTTGCTGCGTGAAGTCACGTACCAGTTGATGGCTCCACCCACCAGCAACGGAAGGTTCAGTTCCAATGGAATGAACATACCCAGTGCGAAGGCCAGGGCAGGTACTTTGCAGAACGTCAGTACCAATGCCAGTGCAGCACCGATGCCGTAGAGCAACCACGGAGCACCTACACCGTTCATCAGCGGGTCGATGACAGCTGCCATGGCGTTGGCCTGCGGAGCAGCCAGTTGTCCGCTGGTGAATCCGTAAGAATCATTCAGCACCATAATCACACCGCCTACAGTAGCTGCGGAAACCAGTGTGCCGAGGAATTTCCAGCTTTCCTGCTTCTTGGGTGTGCTACCCAGCCAGTAACCGATTTTCAGGTCGGTAATGAAACCGCCGGCCATGGACAATGCGGTACAGACCACGCCACCCATTACCAGTGAAGCTACCATACCCGTGGCACCTTTCAGTCCTACTGCCACCATGATGACAGAAGCCAGAATCAAGGTCATCAGCGTCATGCCTGATACCGGGTTCGTTCCTACAATGGCGATGGCATTGGCTGCTACGGTGGTAAACAGGAAGGAGATTCCTGCTACCAGCAGAATGGCTACCACGGTATGCAGAATGTTGCCTTGCATTACATCGAAATAGAAGAAGAGTACCACGAGCAGCAGGGTGAACAGCGAACCGAAGGCGATGATTTTCATGGACAAATCCTTCTGAGTACGTTCCACGTTTTCTTCGGCCTTTTTGCCCTTCATTTCACTGGCAGCCAGGCTGACTGCACTCTTGATGATGCCCCATGAACGCACGATACCGATGATGCCGGCCATGGCAATACCTCCGATACCGATGCTCTTGGCATATTCCTTAAAGATAAGTTCGGGTGACATGTCTCCTACGGCTGTCGTGATATCCGGATTCCAGGCATTCAGCACCTGGTCGCCCCAGAACAAGGAAATGCCCGGTACAATAATCCACCATACGGCCAGTGAACCGGCACAGATGATGGCCGCATATTTCAGTCCGACGATGTAGCCGAGTCCCAGTACGGCAGCTCCCGTGTTAATCTTGAATACCAGTTTGAACTTGTCGGCAATAGTCTCGCCCCATCCGCAGATGCGGCTTGTGAAGTTCTCGTTCCACCAGCCGAAGGTTCCCACGATGAAGTCATAAAGACCACCCACCAGTCCGGCCATGAGCAGCGGTTTGGCCTGGTCGCCTCCCTTTTCACCCGACACGAGCACCTGGGTGCTGGCCGTAGCTTCCGGGAAAGGATATTCGCCATGCTTGTCTTTTACGAAATATTTACGGAAGGGAATCAGGAACAGGATGCCCAGCACACCACCCAGCAGGGAGCTGATGAACATCTGCATGAAGTTGACCGTCATTTCCGGATATTTTTCCTGCAGGATGTAGAGAGCCGGCAGGGTAAAGATGGCACCTGCCACGATGACGCCTGAACAGGCACCGATGGACTGAATCATGACGTTCTCACCCAGTGCGCCTTTGCGTTTGGTGGCACTGGAAATACCCACAGCGATGATAGCAATAGGGATGGCGGCTTCGAACACCTGGCCCACTTTCAACCCCAGATAGGCAGCGGCAGCCGAGAAAATAACGGCCATGACGAGTCCCCATGTCACAGACCAGAAGTTAACTTCAGGATACGTTTTTCCGGGAGACATGAGGGGTTCGTATTTCTCTCCCGGTTTGAGCGGACGGAATGCGTTTTCGGGCAGTCCCGTCGGTTTTTCTTGTGTCTCTTTCATGAATAATATTACATTTTGATTTGATTAATATTCTTAAGGGTGTCCAAAAGTAGTAAAAATCCTTTATATTCATTCAAAAGTGGGCTCATTTTTGTGTCATCGGAAAACGCACTTGCGTTTGAAAGAAAACGCCTTTACGTTTGGAATCAAATGCACTTGCGTTTTAAGTAAAATGCACTTGCGTTTGAAATGAAACACAAAGGCGTTTTTCCATGTACTTTTTCGGGCATAAAAAAACAGGAGAAACATCGCTGAAATGTTCCTCCTGTCAAGTATGAAAAATGATGAATCGTTACTGATTGATGTCGGCCGATGCCGGAGTCATGTCACCTTCTACTACCAGACGAGTGATTTCGTTCTTGGAGTTGGTGCGAAGGGTGATGGTCTTGCGGAAATGTCCCGGGAATTTGCCGGCACCGTTGTAAGTGACTGTCACCTCACCGCTTTCTCCCGGTTTGATGGGTTCTTTCGGATATTGAGGTACGGTGCATCCGCAAGAAGCAATAGCCTGATGAATTACCAGCGGGCCGTCGCCTGTATTCTTGAATTTGAATTTGCAAGTTACTTTCGGACTGCTTTCAGAGAAAGAGCCAAAGTTGTATGAGGTCTTTTCGAATGTAATTTCTGCCGTTCCCTGAGCAATGACAAACAATACATTCATGACACATAATAAGGTCGTAAATAAAATTTTCTTCATTTTCTTTGATTTTAATCCTTACTTTTGACAACTTCGCAAAGATACTACTTTTGTGTGAAACTGTTACTTTTGTGCAGTTTAATTAACAAACTTGAAGTGTTGTTATCGGTTTACCTGCTTCACTCCTTTCACCGTTTTAATCTTCTTTATCAGCGATTCAAGCTTGGCATTGTCGTCTACGGTCACCGTCAGCATGCCCGAGAACAATCCGTCGTGCGAGTCGATGCTGATGGAGCGCAACAGGATGTTGTTCTCCTTATTAATAATGGACGTGATGTTTGTCACGATGCCGATGTCGTCATGGCCGATAATACGGAGAGTAATCGGATACTGTTTGCCCTGGCTCTTTCCGGCCCAGCGGGCTTTCACGATGCGGTAGGGGAAGCGGGAACGCATCTCCTTGGCATTCGGGCAGTCGCAGCGGTGAATCTTGATACCGCCGTTGATGCTGACGAATCCGAACACTTCGTCGCCGTAAATCGGGTTACAGCATCTGGCCAGCGTAAAGTCGAGTCCTTTCAGGTTCCGGTCGATGACCAGCACGTCATCCTTGTAGTCCTTCGCGTCGGTGGGCTGCTGCATGTTGAAGCCTTCCGCACTGCGGTAGCTGATTTCTTCGCGCTGTTCAGTTTCCCGTTTCTGCATGTCAAGGTACTTGTCGATGATGTCGTTCACGTCCATCGATTCGTTGGCAATACTCTGATAGAAGTCGGTCACGGTCTTGAAGCCCAGTTTCCGAATCAGACGCATCAGGATGGCCTCATCATATTCCAGCTTCCGGTTCTTGAATTTACGCTCCAGCGTTTCCTTGGCAAACTGTGTCTGACGGGCTGCAATTTCCTTCAGGGCCTGACGTATCTTGTTGCGTGCCTTCGACGTGGTGACAAAAGTCAGCCAGTCACGCTTCGGTGTCTGCGTGTTCGAAGTCATGATTTCCACCTGGTCGCCACTGTTCAGTTTCTGGCGGAGCTGTACATTTTTTCCGTTGACGCGGGCACCCGTACAGCGGCATCCCAGGTTGGAGTGGATAGAGAAGGCAAAGTCGAGCACGGTAGCCCCTTGCGGCAGTTTGTACAAATCGCCTTTGGGAGTAAATACGAATACTTCGTCCTTATATAAATCCAGCTTGAACTGGTCCATGGCCTCCATGTCGCTGTCGGAGTTTTCCAGCGTCTCACGGATGGAATTCAGCCATTCATCCAAACCGCTTTCTCCCTTTATACCTTTATACCTCCAGTGGGCTGCCAGACCTTTTTCGGCAATTTCGTCCATGCGTTCCGTACGAATCTGCACTTCCACCCATTTCCCTTCCGGTCCCATCACGGTGATGTGCAGTGACTCATATCCGTTACTTTTCGGCACGGACAGCCAGTCGCGCAAACGTTTGGGGTTGGGCAGATACATGTCCGTCACGATGGAATAAGCCTGCCAGCACTCCTGTTTCTCCTTTTCAAGCGGAGAATCAAGAATGATGCGGATGGCAAACAGGTCGTACACGCCTTCGAAAGGACATCCCTGTTTCTTCATCTTCTGGTAGATGGAGTGGATGGACTTGGTACGTCCCTTCATGTGGAACTTCAGTCCGGCATCTTCCAGCTTTTTGCGTATCGGTTCGATAAAAGCCTCGATGTAGCGGTCGCGGGCCTGCTTGGTGGCATTCAGTTTCTCTTTGATATGATAGTACACGTCGTGCTGCGTGTATTTCAGTGACAAGTCCTCCAGTTCTGATTTCAGTTTATACAATCCCAACTTGTGGGCCAGCGGTGCATACAGATAGGCTGCTTCGTTGGCCACTTCCAGACGAGCTTCTTCGTTGGGGCTGTCCTTGATTTGCCGCATCAGGTTCACACGGTCGGCAATGATAATCAGGATGACCCGCATGTCTTCGGCAAACGACAGAAGCAGATTGCGGAAGTTTTCCGATTCAATGATGGGGCTTTTGGAATACAGTTCGTTGATTTTGACGAGTCCCCGTATGATGCCGGCCACGTCTTCTCCATATTCTTCCTTGACCGATTCCAGACTGCAAAGATTGTATTTCACGGATTCATGGAGCATGATTCCCAGAATCGATGCGCGGCGCATGCCGATTTCTTCGGCCACGATGACAGCCGTCTGCATATCCTTGATAATGGGATTCATCTGGAATACATTTCGCGGAATGGTACCTTCTGCCATCACCTTGACCAGATGGGTTTTCAGTTTGTGGCAGTCATCCTTTTGTAATGTATCTTTCGACAACCGCAGCAGTCGTTTGTAGAGTAGAATCAGTTGTTTGTGTTCCTCTTGTGTAAAAAAGTCGTTGTTCTCCATAATTCCTCGTTTTGCTGTTTGTGGGTAAAGTTACTTTTTTTCTGTTGATATGATGCACTCTTCCCGTATTTTTTATATTTTTGAACGTCATTCTAAAAACAGGAAGAAAATTCATTACCTAAATAAAGAGTTATTATGTTAACACACGAGGACAAAGAATTGTTGGCCAAGAAGGGCATTTCGGAAGAAAAGATTGCCGAACAGTTGGCTTGTTTTGAAAAGGGGTTTCCATTCTTGAAGCTTTCAGCAGCTGCTTCCGTAGAAAACGGAGGTATTATGAAAGCCGATGAGAAAGAATGCGAACAGTATCTTGCCGCATGGGATGCATACAAGGCAGGCGATAAGAAAATCGTCAAGTTTGTTCCGGCTTCAGGAGCTGCCAGCCGTATGTTCAAGAATATGTTCGAATTCTTGGGTGCCGAGTATGACAAACCTACTACCGATTTTGAGAAGAAATTCTTCGATCACATTCATGATTTTGCATTCTATAATGACTTGAATGCGGCTTGTTTGGATAATACAGGAAAGAACATCAATGCCCTGTTGTCTGAACATAATTACAAGGCAGTGGTTTCTAACTTGCTGGAGTCTGCCGGACTGAACTATGGAGCGCTGCCTAAAGGTTTGCTCAAGTTCCATCGTTATGCAGATGGCGTGCGTACACCGCTGGAAGAACATCTGGTAGAAGGGGCATTGTATGCTGCCGGAAAGAGTGGGGAAGTGAATGTACACTTCACTGTCTCTACTGAGCATCGTGCATTGTTCGAAAAACTGGTGGCTGCCAAGGCTGCTGAATACGAAGCTAAATATGGTACGACTTATCACATCAGTTTCTCTGAACAGAAACCGAGTACGGATACAGTGGCTGCCGACATGGAAAACAAACCGTTCCGCGACAAGGACGGTAAATTGTTGTTCCGTCCGGGTGGTCACGGTGCCTTGATTGAGAACCTGAACGACCTGGATGCCGATATCGTATTTATCAAGAACATTGATAATGTGGTGCCCGACCGCTTGAAAGCTGATACAGTGACTTACAAGAAACTGTTGGCTGGTGTATTGGTTACGCTGCAGAAGCAGGCATTTGAATATCTGGAACTGCTGGATGGCGGACATTACAGCCACGAACAGCTGGAAACTATTATCCGCTTCGTACAGCAGAAGTTGCGTTGCCGCAGAACGGATTTGAAAGAGCTGGAAGATGCTGATTTGGTTATCTATCTGCGTAAGAAACTGAATCGTCCGATGCGCGTTTGCGGTATGGTGAAGAATGTGGGCGAACCGGGTGGTGGTCCGTTCTTGGCTTATAATCCGGACGGAACCATTTCTTTGCAGATTCTGGAAAGCTCGCAGATTGACATGAACGACCCGGAAAAGAAAGCCATGTTCGAAAAGGGTACACACTTCAATCCGGTGGATTTGGTATGTGCCGTTCGCGACTACAAGGGCAATAAGTTCGACTTGCTGAAACATGTGGACAAGGCTACCGGCTTTATTTCTTACAAGTCTAAGAATGGAAAAGACCTGAAGGCACTCGAATTGCCGGGCTTGTGGAACGGTTCAATGAGCGACTGGAATACCGTGTTCGTGGAAGTTCCTTTGAGCACTTTCAATCCGGTAAAGACTGTGAACGATTTGCTGCGTGAACAGCATCAGTAATTTCCGGATAGTGGAAAAATAGAGATGTCCGCCTGTCATCTTTGTGAGATGGGCGGACATCTTTTTTATATATATGAAGAAAGTTATTGCACATTTCCTTCTTGTTGAGATAATTTCTCTCTGTATTCTCTCGGGGAAAGTCCTAAATTTCTTTTTACGTATTTGCCAAAAAATGACAAAGTGGCAAAATTGAGTTCATTGGCAATTTCCTTGATGCTCTTATCGGGAGATTTCAGCAGGCACACTATATCCTTCATGACATAACAGGTAATGAGGTCGGAAGCTGTTTCACCGGAATTTTCCTTACATACAGCCGACAGGTATTTGGAGGTGACAAACAACCGGTTGGCATAGTAGCTTACCGAGCGTTCCTTGGGGTAAGAAGATATCAGCAGTTCCATGAAGGCATTGAACAGATTGTTGGATGAATTGAATGCAATGGGCTTCAGCTGGATGTATTTTTCCATGGCATCCTGAAACTCGTAGATGAAGGCCTGCAGGAGGGCATTGATCAGTTCCTTCTGGTGGCGGTGAGGGGTACCGGTCAGTTTGGAATTCAGCAGATTATAGTACTGGCAGAAAAGCTGGCTTTCTTCATCGTTCAGGGAAATGATAGGATGCTGTTCCAGGTACAGGCGTGAGTACCAGTTGTTTGCGGATGTGGACATCACAAAAATACGTTTGGCATATTCTGGTGAAAGACAGAATCCGCAGCACTCAAAATCATCTCCTATCATGCCGTGTTTGAGCAGCGTCTGCGGGTGACAAATCATCAAATCATTCCGACCGATTTCATAAGAATTGTTGTTGAGAGATAAAGACGCTTTTCCTCTCAGGCATAAGATAGCCAGAAAAAAGTCAGCCCGTATGGGGGAATATTGTTCGGTTTCACTTACTTTATTTACCTGGTTCAAGATGATAATCTGTTCGTCTTTATAGGCAGCTACCTTTTCCATGATTTCGGTGCTGGACATTCTGATGAGTTCTATTTCTTTCTCCATAACTTTGATTAATCTATTCGATTGCAAATGAACAGAATGTTTTTCAATTCTTAGTGTCCTATTTTTCCTGATGAGTATGCTATAGGGAAGATAGTAAGGCCGGATAGAAAAATAGAACACTTCTAAGGTGATATGTATGCCGCATATTTCATGTAATGCCTTTTTCTTTGCGCTCACAAATTGCAGACATACTAAACATTTTAGAATTTATGAAAAAGAATTATCTGATGGCCGTTTGTTTGTTTCTGACTGTGATGTCAGGGTGTGGAAATAAAGAGCAGGCACCGCAGCAGGCAGAACCGGTAAAGGTCAAAGTGATGACCGTAGCATCATCCGTACGTAACGAAGCCGTTCGTTTTTCAGGTACGGTGCAGGAGGAAAACGGCAGTTCATTAAGTTTCCCGCTGATGGGACGAGTAAAGTCAGTAAAGGTCGATTTAGGAAGCCGGGTGCGGCAGGGACAATTGCTGGCTACACTGGATGAGGTTTCTATGCAGAATACGTATCAGGCAGCAAAGGCTGCTTTGAAGCAGGCGGAAGATGCCTACCAACGTATGAAGGAATTGCATGAAAAAGGAAGTCTGGCCGAGATGAAGTGGGTGGAAGTACAGAGCAAGTTGCAGCAGGCTCAGTCTATGGAGGCAGTGGCCCGGAAGAATCTGACTGACTGTCAGCTGTATGCTCCGTTTTCCGGAGTCATTGCCGAGAAGAGTCTGGAGGTCGGACAGAACGTGGTGCCTGGTGTACAGGTGCTGAAACTGGTATCCGACGACCGGCTGAAGGTACGGATATCCGTGCCGGAGACGGAAATCGCGCGCGTGGTAAGAGGACAGAAAGCCGTGATAGAGGCACCGGTTCTGAATGGAGCAAAGGCGGAAGGCGTAGTGACGGAAAAAGGTGTACAAGCCAATCCGCTGTCACGGTCGTATGAGGTAAATATTGGTATTCAGACGAAGAATACGGGACTGCTTCCCGGCATGGTGACAGAAGTCTGGTTGCAGGATGCCGATAAAAGTCAGGCATGCGTACTTCCGGCTAATGTGCTTCAGCTGGACGAACACAACAACTATTTCGTGTGGCTGAAAGGTGCGGATGGAAAGGCATCGAAGCGTGTGGTGGCGTGCGGCAAGTTCACGGCAACCGGTGTCACGGTGGTGAACGGTTTGAATGAAGGGGATGAAGTGATAGTAGAAGGACAGCAGAAAGTGTGCGAAGGAACTCCTCTGGCACTGTAAAAACGAAGTAAGACAATGGAAAAGAAAAGGAACATAGTGGAATGGGCCATGCATTATCGCCAGATTGTGATTCTGGTGACGTGCTGCCTGGTGGCATTCGGAATATACAGTCTGCCGCAGATGCAGAAAAATGAATTTCCTGATTTTACCATACGTCAGGGAATGGTGATTGCCGTGGCTCCGGGAAATACGGTCAATGAAATGGTGGAACAGGTGACGAAGCCTCTGGAAGACTACATCTTTTCATACAAGGAAGTAAAGAAGGAGAAGACCTTCTCTACCACGCGCGACGGGATTGTCTTTGTGCAAGTGGAGTTGAATGACGAACTGAACAACAAAGATGAGTTCTGGAGCAAGTTCAAGCATGGAGTAGCCACTTTCAAGTCGCAGCTTCCGCCGAATGTGCTTGCCATACAGGTGATGGATGATTTTGGCGATACATCGGCACTGCTGATTACCATGGAAAGCAAGGACAAGACGTATCGGGAACTGTCCGACTATATGGATGAACTGAAGAACCGTTTGCGTCGCATCAGCAGTGTGGGACGACTCACTGTGAGTGGAGAAAGGGCTGAACAGATTTCCATCTACCTGGATCCGGAACGGCTCTCACATTATGGACTGAACGAGCAGTTGATTGCCGGCCAGCTGTTTGCCAAGGGATTCGTGACCACGGGCGGACGCATACAGACCCCTCAGTATGTATTGCCGGTGCATGTGGAGAAGACATTCAACACGCTGTACGACGTGCAGCAGCAGATTGTGTACAGCGACCCATTGGGCAATGTGGTGCGCCTGCAGGATGTAGCTCGTGTGGTCAAGGAATATCCCCATGCCGACAGCTATATCAAGAACAATGGGACGAAGTGTATCCTGTTGAGTGTGGAAATGAAGAAAGGAAAGAACATCGTACAGATGGGAAATGATATCGACCGCGTGCTGGAAGAGTTTAAGACAGAGCTTCCGTCGGAGGTCAATATGTTCCGCATTACCGACCAGGCACAGGTGGTGGGCGACAGTGTCAATGCTTTCTTGCGTGAGTTGGTAATTGCCATCGTGGCCGTAGTGATTGTGGTGATGCTGCTGTTGCCGTTGCGGGTGGCACTGGTAGCTGCTTCCACCATTCCGATTACGATCTTTATCTCACTGGGACTTTTCTATGCCTTTGGCATTGAGTTGAACACCGTGACGCTGGCTGCCTTGATTGTGACGCTGGGAATGATTGTGGACAACTCTATTGTCATCATCGACAGTTATCTGGAGAAAATCGGCGAAGGAATGTCGCGCTGGCATGCGTCTATCTTCAGTGCCACACATTTCTTCAAATCCATATTCTCGGCTACACTGGCCATCAGTATCACATTCTTCCCCTTCCTGATTGTGATTCCCGGCATGATACACGACTTCCTGCTGAGTTTCCCCTGGTCTATTACGCTGATTCTGGGCATCTCCTTGCTGGTAGCCATGCTGCTGGTACCGTTCATGCAGTTCTGGTTCATCCGTAAGCCGATACCTTCGCATAAAAAAGGATTCTCGTTCATGGAATTCCTGCAGACCTATTACAATAAGTTGCTTGACAAGTGCTTTGCCCATCCGTATGTTACTCTGTTAGGAGGAATCGCTTCCGTGCTGGTGGGTATCTTCCTGATGGGGAAACTGCCGCAAAAGCTGATGCCGGTGGCCGACCGTAACCAGTTTGCCGTAGAAATCTATCTGCCTACGGGATCGGCTGTAGAAAAGACGGCCTGGGCTGCCGATACCATGGAACATGTGTTCCGTAAAGACCCGCGGGTGACTTCCGTCACTTCATTTATCGGTTGTTCTTCCCCTCGTTTCCATACGGCATACGCTCCGCAATTAGGAGGAACGAACTACGCCCAGCTGATTGTAAACACGAAGGGAAACAAGGAAACTGTGGAACTGTTGGATGAATATGCTCCACGTTACACCGATGCTTTTCCGGATGTGCGGGTAAGGTTCAAGCAAATCAGTTTCAGTCAGGCGGTCTATCCGATAGAACTCCGTCTGAGCGGAGAGAATCTGGATTCACTGAAAACCGTGGCCGGGAAATACCTGAGCATGTTGCGTCAGATGCCGGAAATACGGCTGGCACAGACCAACTTCAGTGAACCGCAGACTTCGGCCAAGGTGGTGCTGAAAGAAGATGAGGCTTCTCGTCTGGGCATACAGAATGTGCAACTGGAAAGCACGCTGGCCATGCGCTATGGCGACGGTATAAAGGTGGCCAGTGTGTGGGAAGGCGATTATGATATCCCCGTGACATTGAAAAGTGAGAGAGCCGATTGTGCCGGTTTCTCCGATCTGGAAAACGAACTGATTCCGGTATTGGGCGGTACGCAGGTTCCCTTGCGGCAGGTGGCAGAAGTGGTACCTTCCGTAAAAGACGGACAGCTGGTTCGCCGGAACGGTATCTATACCATTACGGTCATGGCCGATGTGCGCCGTGACGTGAACGTGACCGCCCTGACGAGTGTGATAAAAGAAAAAGTGGCAGCCATCCCTTTGCCGGATAAAGTGACGCTGGCTTACGGAGGTGACGACGAGCAGGACAATGAAAACCTTCCGCCTATCATGGCAGCTCTGGCCATTGCGGCTTTCATCATCTTCTTCATCCTGCTGGCTCATTTCAAACGTATTAGCATCGCTCTGCTGATTTTTGCCAGCATGACGTTGTGTGTGTTCGGTACGGCAGTGGGCGTACTGATACAAGGAGTGGATTTCGGTATGACTTGTACACTGGGTATCATCAGCCTGATGGGAATCATCGTGCGTAACGGCATTATCATGATTGACTATGCCGAGGAACTTCGGGCTACGGAGAAACTCTGTGTGCGTGATGCCATTTATCATTCTGCCCGCCGACGTATGCGTCCCATCTTTCTGACTTCGGCTGCTGCCTCCATGGGAGTCATCCCGATGATATTGGGCAAGAGCGGACTCTGGATGCCGATGGGTACGGTGATTTGTTACGGTACGCTGATTACCATGCTCTTCCTTTTGACGGTGCTTCCGGTGGCTTACCTGGTGATTTTCAGGGGAAGCAGTCAGAAACGTGCCCAGCTGGAAGCATTGGAGAAAGCCTGATGAGGTGATTAGGAATCAATCAAAAGAAGAATCATTATGAAAACGAATCGAAACAGAATAATAGCTTTTCTATTGATAGGTGGGGCGTGCATGAATGGGGCTTTCGGACAGAAAGCCTACACGCTGGATGAATGCATTCAGGCTGCCTTGACAAACAATGTGCGAATGAAGAATGCAACCAATGAACTGGAAATGGCCAAGCAGGACAAGAAAAAGGCATTTACCAATTATTTTCCGAGCGTGAGCGCGGCTGGAACCGGTTTTATGGCAGATAAAGGATTGATGCAGATGAGTTTGGGACCGGACGTGAACATGTCCATGCTGAAGAACGGAATAGCAGGGGGAGTCGGTGCCTCCCTACCGTTGTTCACCGGCGGACAGATTGTGAACGGAAACCAGCTGGCCAAGGTGGGAGTGGAAGTGAAACGCCTGCAACGGAATTTGTCCGATAATGAAGTATGCCTCACCACGGAACAATATTTCTGGCGGGTAGTGATACTGAAAGAAAAGCTGAAAACCTTGTCCAAGGTCGAAGCCCAACTGGCACGCATCCTGAGTGATGTGGAAGCTTCGGTACAGGCTGGAATCGTGACGCGGAATGATCTGCTTCAGGTACAGTTGCGGCAGAATGAAACAAAGAGTACTCGTTTGCAGGTGGAAAATGCCTTGTCGGTATCCCAGAATATGCTGGCACAGTACACCGGACTTTCATCTGATACCCTTGACGTGGCCTTTGCGGTGGATACTCAGCTGCCTGCACGCCCTGACAGCCTTTATTGCGATCCGGAATCGGCATTGGGACTTACCAGCGAATATGCTTTGCTACAGCAGAATGTGAAGGCCAGCCGCTTGCAATACAAGATGGCGGTAGGGAAGAACCTGCCTACGGTGGCCATTGGCGGAGGCTATGTATACCATAACTTCTTGCCGGAAGACCAGCGTTTCTGGGTGGGATTTGCTACGGTGACCGTTCCCCTGACCGGATGGTGGGGAGGAAGCCATGCCATTAAGAAAGAAAAGCTTCAGGTGAAGAACACGGAAAACCAGCTGGCCGACCAGGGAGAACTGCTGGTTATCCGTATGAAGAATGCCTGGAACGGGGTGAACGAGGCATACGAGCAGATGAAAATTGCCCGTCTGTCCATTGAGCAGTCCACCGAGAATCTCCGCCTGAATACCGATTATTACAAGGCAGGCACCTGCACGATGAGCGATTTGCTTGATGCACAGACTTTGTATCAGCAGAGTTGCGACAAGTACGTGGAGAGCTATACGGATTATGAACTGAAAAAAAGAGAATATCTGCAAGTCACGGGGCGTCGTTGAAACAACTTTTTCTTGATGTGAAGGGCTGTCGGGAAGTATTTCCGATGGCCCTTTGTAATAAATTCTGCATATTAATTGCATATTAATTTAATTTGAGCTATCTTTGCAGCGCATTTGGGAATCCGATAAAGTAAAAACGTCTTGAAGAAGATGTGGCTTTTTCAGGAACTTTTGTAGGTTTCTCACGTGAGAAACGTAGGGCTCCCGACCGGAAAACGTACGGCTCTGCAAAGTGAAACATAAGTTTCAGGGCAGGGAAACGTAAAAACTTATTCTACGTTTTCACAAAAACAGACTAGGGTTAGAACTTACACAGATTAGAATATAGTATACAGCGTATGAACATGTGCAGGCAACATAAGGTAGTTCGGATAAAGGTCAGTACGGCGCTTTACCGGAGATGTCATGCCCGTGCGCATTGGTTCAGCGGATTTCTTCATGAAAGTTTGTAAGACACGGGAAGTTGCGTCTTCCTGACGTGGTGTGAATCTTTCTTATAAACTTTTATTCTCAATTTTGTTATGTGGATTATTTTATTGATTGTCCTGGCGGGTATTCTGGCAGGATATAGCCTTCGTATGTGTGCTTTTTTGAAAAAAGTGAATCTGACTATCTCGTGTACCATTTGTCTGATGCTGTTCGTATTAGGACTTTCCGTGGGTTACAATCCGTTGATTGTGGGGAACTTAGGGTCTTTCGGCGGGCAGGCGCTGCTGCTCAGTGTGGCCGGCATTACGGGAAGTGTGCTGCTGGCACGCGTGGTATATCTGTTGTTCTTTAAGGAAGGAGGTGAGAAATGAAAGGAAGTTTGCTGGTATTGTCCATGTTCTTTGTAGGCTGTGTGCTAGGCTACGTGTGGAACTTTTCCGGATGGGAGTTGGGAGATACACACCACTTGTCCATGTATATTCTGTATGCTCTGATGTTTCAGGTAGGCGTCAGCATTGGCGGGGGAGAGGATTTCAAGGAACTGCTTCGTGGTTTCCGTCCCAAGATGCTGCTGATACCGCTGGCCACCATCGGAGGAACCCTGCTGTTTTCGGCATTGGTCAGTGTGCTGCTGACTCGCTGGAGTGTGTTCGACTGTCTGGCCGTGGGCAGTGGACTGGGGTATTATTCGCTTTCGTCCATCCTGATTATGGAACTTAAAACCCCTGATCTTGGTGCACAGTTGGCTACGGAACTGGCCACGATTGCACTTCTGACGAATGTCATCCGCGAGCTGGTGGCACTGGTGGGAGCTCCTTTCATCTGCAAATACTTCGGGAAACTGGCTCCTATTTCGGTGGCCGGAGTAACCTCGGTCGATGTAGCCCTTCCCTCCATTATCCGTGTGTCTGGAAAGGAAATGGTGCCCCTTGCCATCTTCCACGGGTTGCTGGTCGACATGTCCGTGCCGTTTTTCATTTCTTTGTTTTGCAAGCTGTAAAAGGAATCCCCGTCTGCAAAGCAAAGAGATGAAAACGGCGGCGGGGAGCCTTAGATGTCCATGCCCATGATGTAATCGTTCATGTAATATCCGTTGCCGATGGGGAAGTCCCCTTCGCGCACCTTCTTCATGCCCATGTGTTCATAGAATCCAAGTGCCGGATTCTGCCGGTTTACATTCAGTTCCATGCGGCAAGGTTCAGGATGAAGTTCCTTGATGCCCTTTATGGCCTGCTGGAACAGTTGCCGTCCGAGTTTGTATTTCTGGAAGTAGGGGAGTACGTAAATCTTCTGCAAGTGAAACAAATCCGTATCCTCCTGCTGGATGGACACATAGCCCGCAGGCTCACATTCCTCGTAAGCAATGTAGTAAATGTGATGCTCTTTCTTCATCTGGTTTTTCAGGCTTTCGCTGGAATACATCCAGTCCATCATGTAATCAATCTGTTCCGGAGTCAGAATGTGCTGGTAGGTAGCCGGAAAGGTCTGTGCCGCCAGCGTCCGGATGACTTCAATGTCTGCAAGAGTAGCTTTTCTAATCGTAAACATAGGCATTTCCTTTTTATAATGTGTTTTCTGCAAAAGTAGTTTATCTTTTGTATGTATGGGTTTTATCGAAACATAAACTTGTTAAAAGTTTTGAAATTATAATACCTTGCAAACATAGTATCAGTATAAAACCTATATTTGTGTCATACAAGATAAATGAGATGAAATGAATGTAGACAATGTAAAATCGCAGATGCGCAAGGGAATGCTGGAGTATTGCATTCTGTTGCTGTTGCACCGGGAGTCTGCCTATTCTTCCGACATTATCCAGAAGCTGAAAGAGGCCCGGCTGATTGTGGTGGAAGGTACGCTTTACCCGTTGCTGACCCGCCTGAAGAACGACGGACTCCTGTCGTACGAGTGGGTGGAGTCCACGCAAGGACCGCCCCGCAAGTATTATGGACTGACTCCGGAAGGGGAGGAATTTCTGAAAGAACTGGAAAGTGCCTGGGACGGACTTTCCGACACGGTGAATCATTTAAGACAAAACATTTAAAAATCACATGACATGAAAAAGACACTGACTGTAAATTTAGGTGGCACCGTATATCATATAGATGAAGATGCCTATATCCTGCTGGATAATTATTTGAACAACCTCCGCTATCATTTCCGTAAGGATGAAGGAGCGGAAGAGATTGTGCGCGACATAGAATCACGTATTGCCGAACTGTTTGATGAGGCATTGCGTGGCGGATTACAGGTGATTACTATTAAAGAGGTGGAAGAGGTAATTGCCCGTATGGGAAAGCCGGAGGAACTGAATGGTGAAGAAGAAGGTAACCCGTCTGCATCGAACAGCAAGACTTTCGATAGTGAATCGACGGAAACCAGCCGTCGTCTGTTCCGTAATCCGGACGACCGTATTCTGGGTGGAGTGGTATCGGGCATTGCAGCTTATTTCGGCTGGGATGTGACCTGGACCCGCATCGTCTTTATTTTGGCTGGATTTTTTATTCATGGTTTGATTCTGGCTTATCTGCTGGCATGGATAATCATTCCGCTGGCACATACGGCTACGGAAAAGTTGCAGATGCGCGGAGAACCCATCAATGTGGAGAACATCGGCCGGACGGTGACCGACGGTTTTGAAAAGGTGAACGAATATGTGCATTCAGAACAGCCCCGCTCTGCCTTGCATAAGTTTGGCAATGGGGTGGTAGCCGTGGTCGGTTTCCTGCTGAAGCTTTGTCTGGTGCTGTTGCTGATATGCTGCGCTCCTTTCCTGCTGGTAGGACTCATCGTCTTGTTTGCCCTTCTGATGGCCGCCACGGGAGTTATCGTCAGTCTGCCTGCCTTCTTCTATAATATATTGCCTTGGGTAGACTGGGGTGGTGTGTGCACCATGCCGGGAATGATTGTCGGGCTTACCGTATGCGGTCTGTTGATTGTCGGTATCCCGGTAGCCGGACTGATTCAGGCCGTCATGCAGTCGTTCGGTAGCTGGAAGCCCATGGGCACTTCTACGAAAGTAGTGCTGGTATTGTTGTGGATGATTGCTCTGGCTATAGGAATTGTGTTGTTCTTTCAGATTCCTTTCCTGACAGAACCACTTTTGTCAGCTCCTTTCTGGGGTGAGTTCCTCTGATTTTGTCAGTCTCGCCCGAATGTGTGAGACAAGAATGTCACATAAAACAGCCAAAATGGCAGTCCGTGTCAGAAAAAAATGCTGGCACGGGCTTTTTTTTGTTCTGGCATGGCATTTGTCTTTTAAAGGGCGTAACGTTTCGGCGTTACAGAATAAACCAAATTAGAAAATAATAAAAATAGATACAATTATGGGAAAGATTATTGGTATTGACTTAGGAACAACAAACTCATGTGTTGCAGTATTTGAAGGTAACGAACCGGTGGTAATTGCCAACAGCGAAGGTAAACGTACCACTCCTTCAGTAGTAGGTTTCGTAGACGGCGGCGAACGTAAGGTAGGTGACCCTGCTAAACGTCAGGCTATCACAAACCCGAAACGCACAGTATATTCTATCAAACGTTTCATGGGTGAAACTTACGATCAGGTTCAGAAAGAAATTTCTCGTGTACCTTATTCAGTAGTAAAGGGTGACAACAACACTCCGCGTGTAGACATCGACGGACGTCTGTACACTCCGCAGGAAATCTCTGCAATGATTCTGCAGAAGATGAAGAAAACTGCTGAAGATTATTTGGGACAGGAAGTAACAGAAGCTGTCATCACCGTTCCGGCATACTTCTCTGACTCTCAGCGTCAGGCTACGAAGGAAGCTGGTCAGATTGCGGGTCTGGATGTAAAACGTATCGTGAACGAACCGACTGCAGCTGCATTGGCTTACGGTGTAGACAAGGCTAACAAAGATATGAAGGTAGCCGTATTCGACCTTGGTGGTGGTACATTCGATATCTCTATTCTGGAATTCGGTGGCGGTGTATTCGAAGTATTGTCAACTAACGGTGATACTCACCTGGGTGGTGATGACTTCGACCAGGTTATCATCGACTGGTTGGTTCAGGAATTCAAGAACGACGAAGGTGCTGACCTGACTACTGACCCGATGGCTATGCAACGTTTGAAGGAAGCTGCTGAAAAGGCAAAAATTGAATTGTCTTCTTCAACTTCTACTGAAATCAACTTGCCGTACATCATGCCGGTAGCTGGTGTGCCTAAACACTTGGTTAAGACTTTGACCCGTGCTAAATTCGAACAGCTTGCTCACAACTTGATTCAGGCTTGTCTTGAACCTTGTAAGAAAGCAATGAGCGATGCAGGTTTGAACAACTCTGATATTGACGAAGTAATCCTGGTAGGTGGTTCTTCACGTATCCCGGCTGTACAGAAACTGGTAGAAGACTTCTTCGGTAAAGTTCCTTCTAAGGGTGTAAATCCGGACGAAGTAGTAGCCGTAGGTGCTTGTATCCAGGGTGCCGTATTGAACAAGGAAGCTGGTGTAGGTAACATCGTATTGCTGGATGTCACTCCGTTGACACTGGGTATCGAAACAATGGGTGGTGTAATGACCAAGTTGATTGATGCCAACACAACCATTCCGTGCAAGAAGAGCGAAGTGTTCTCTACTGCAGCTGATAACCAGACAGAAGTTACCATCCACGTATTGCAGGGTGAACGTCCGATGGCTGCTCAGAACAAGTCAATCGGTCAGTTTAACCTGACAGGTATCGCTCCGGCTCGTCGTGGTGTACCTCAGATTGAAGTAACTTTCGATATCGATGCCAACGGTATCTTGAAGGTTTCTGCTAAGGATAAGGCTACAGGTAAGGAACAAGCTATCCGTATCGAAGCTTCATCTGGTTTGAGCAAGGAAGAAATCGACCGTATGAAAGCTGAAGCTGAAGCTAATGCAGAAGCTGATAAGAAAGAAAAGGAACGCATCGATAAGTTGAACCAGGCAGACAGCTTGATCTTCTCTACAGAAAATCAGTTGAAAGACCTTGGCGATAAGATTCCGGCTGACAAGAAAGCTCCTATCGAAGCTGCTCTTCAGAAATTGAAAGACGCTCACAAGGCTCAGGATTTGGCTGGTATCGATGCTGCAAGCGCAGAACTTCAGGCTGCATTCCAGGCTGCAAGTGCTGAAATGTACGCTCAGACAGGTGGCGCTCAGGCTGGTCCTAACGCAGGTCAGGCAAATAACAATGCAGGTCAGGGTTCAAGCAAGAACAATGACAATGTACAGGATGCTGACTTTGAGGAAGTAAAATAACCTGTAACAAATAGATAACAGAAATTCCGTATAATCCGAAAGGGTTATACGGAATTTTTTTTAGCATATATTGGCTGAAATGGCAAATAAAAAAGTATGGTTTTCATGTTTTGTGGGGGACTTTTGTATATTTGTGCAGATTAGTTTGAAGGAATTGCGAACAAGAATGTTTCCAGCTATACAATCTGGAGATGCAGTCTAATTATATTATACCATGAAAAGAAGGTTTGTATTTATATCTGTTTTGTTGTTTTGTTTTAGTACTGTCTGCTCCGGTGCATGTATAGATGAAATTAAAACGTTCTATGCGAGCTATATGACGAATATTTTAAATGTGGATTCAACCAATGAAGCACTATGCAGGAAGTATTTAACTGAAGAATTGGCTGCTAAACTCCAAAGAATGCGTAATGCCACGGGAGGAGATCCGATTATACGGGCGCAGGATATAAATTCAGATGCAATTAAGACATTGAATGTAAAAGAAATTGCAGACGATTGGTATATGGTAAGCTATCTTTGGAATGAAAAAGATAGTGCTAGTCTGGTGGAGATTCCATTAAAAGTGGGGTGTGTGAATGAAAAATGTAAGATAGTATATATTACCCCTATTGAAAATGGTAGTCAATATGGAAATGAGTGGTTGACCGGTTTTGAAAATACAGCTTCATATAAAATAGATAGTTCGTCGGGAGAATCATTGGTCGAAAGTTTTTATAAACTTTACGTGGCTACCTATTGCAGCATGTGTAGCGATTTGAATTCCAGGTTACAGTCTTTTCGCTTGTCTCATCTGTCTCACACAGCTTTAGAACAATTCAAGAAGGTAGAATTAGAAAATTTGCAGGATGGTTTCGGGGGCTATGACCTTTTGATTACGAATTTTGATTTCGACAGTATGTGGTTTCACAGTTTGAAGGTTGTTCTGTTGGAGACTGATAATTACCAGGTTACTTATCAGGCCGGGAAGTATACGCATCAAATAAATATTCAAGTTGCATACCGGGACGGTAGATATTGGATTAATGCCATCACCGGAGTTCGATAAGTATTCATACCGTTATTTCTTCTTGCTCAGTTCTGCCCGTATACGACTGAGTGACTGAGGTGTAATAAACAAATAAGAAGCGATGTGCTTCAGCGGTACGTGCTGTAACAATTCCGGATTTTGCTCCAGGAGTGTCAGGTACCGCTGTTTGGCTTGTGCGGCACCTCCGTTTATCATCCAGTTTTCCATGTCCAGAAACTGGCGCTCAAAGATGATTCTTCCGATGTTGGCGAACAAGACGGAAGAAGAGAAAAAAGTCTCCAGCTTGCTTTTAGAGATACGGTAGACACGGCTGTCGCTCATAGCTTCGATGGAAACCAGAGAAGGAAGTCCGGCCACATATCCCCAGGAGGAAAAGATACTGTCACCTTGAAAAGCAAACCAGAGTGAAACATCCACTCCGTCGCGCAGATAATGTCCTCTCCAGATGCCGTCGGCTACTAGATAGAAGGAAGAGTTACGCTCTCCCTCCCGTACGATATGTTCCCCTTTCCGATAGGTAAGCAGTTCCATCTGTTCCAGCAGCTTTTCGGCTTCCGGCTGTGCCAGTCCGTATTTTTCACGAAGTATCTCAATAAAAGCTTTCATTCCTTTTTGCGTTTATGCAGGCACAAAGGTAATAAATCTTTAGCTTCGTTTCCTGCGACAATAGATGGTAATGACAAAAAGAAAGGTCAGCAGTTCGGAAACGGGGACGGCCAGCCAGATTCCCGATACTCCCCACAGTATAGGCATCAGCCAGAAACAGAACAGGATGAGGATAAAACCACGCAGCAGGGTGATGGCCATGGCCGGACGGTCGCGTTCCACACTCTGGAAATAGCCTATGGATACAATGTTGATGCCGAAGCACACGAAACCGGAAGCAAACAGGGGAAGTCCTTTAACGGCCAGGTCGTGTGCCGGATAGGAACTGTCGATAAACCACGAGGTGATTTGAGCGGAGAACAGGGCTGTAACGGCAAATACCACGACACCGCAGGAGATGGCAGTCAGCAGGGCCAGGCGAAAGGCAGCACGTACGCGCTCCGGATTTCCAGCACCGAAGTTGTAGCTGAGAATGGGCTGTGCCGACTGGGCAATGGCATTGTATACCATAAAAATGATGGGGAAGAAGTAGCAGGCGATGCTGTAGGCAGCCACTCCGTCTTCACCCAGGTAGTGAATGAATACGTAGTTGCCGGTAAACATCATAGTGGCAATGGCTGCTTCACAGAGGAAACTGGACAATCCCAGTTTGCACATATAGCCCGTGTTGCGGAGGGTGAGACGCAGACTCTTGGATGATAATTTCACTTTGCACAAGTGCAGTACCCGGTGCGGCTGCATCAGGTAAATCAGAATCATCAGGGCACCTACGATGTATCCCAGGCTGGTAGCTAAGGCCGCACCGAACATTCCCCATTTAAGAACGAAAATAAATAGATAGTCCAGTCCGATATTCAGCAGGGCCGGTATGATGTTGCACACCATGGCATAATTGGGTGAGCCGTCCAGTCGCACGAAGAACATGCCGGAACTCAGCAGGGCACTGAAGACCAGGAAGGGGACAAACCAGTGCATGTATTCCGTGGCGAGAGGCAGCAGACGGGGAGAGCTTCCCAGCAGCAAGGCAATTTTCTCCACATTGCAGAGGATGACTGCGGCGTAGGCGATGAGCAATAAGGAGGAAACCACCACTGCCTGCGTGATATTGATGCGGGCCACCTTTACCTTTCCTTGCGACAGGTGAATGGAGGCTACAACCGATGCACCAATACCGAACATCAGCGCCACTCCCGTATTGATGAGAAAAAGCGGAGCCGTAATGTTGACGGCAGCCAGGGCATCACTGCCGATACCTTTTCCCACAAAAATGCCGTCGGTAATGATGAAGATGGCCGAGAAAATCATTCCCAGCACCGTAGGGATAAGTAATTTCCGGAATAATTTCGGAATGTCCATACTTCCGAAGTCAATACTGTCTTTCATGTCTTTTCTCTGTTTTTTGCATTTGGCTGCGAAGGTAAGCCAATTCTTACACTAAAAAATTCACAAATGGTAATAAATCATTTTTTAGTCTCTTCCTGCAAATGCACCGAAAAAGGTTTGGGGGGCTGGTTTCTACGGTTCAGTCACTTCAGGCGCGGCTTGGGAATAATTCCTATGAAAGGGGACGATGGGGCCTGCTATCTTTGTGGCGTAGAATGATAATATTGTAGAAGAATGAAAACAGAGATTTTATTTCTTGCAGGGATGTGCTTGTGCGCATGCAGTCGTACGCCACAGGAACAGGCCTCTTTTCCCAGCGTGAAGGTAGTTCATGCCGAAGTCATGGAGGCTCCCTCTTCACGGTGCTATACGTTTATTTCGCAGCCTTACCGCTTGTCTGAACTATCTTTTCGGGTGGGAGGACCTGTACATGCATTTGATGTGCAGCAGGGACAGTTTTTCCGGAAAGGACAACTGATTGCGGCCATTGATGAACGTGATTTTGTCATCCAGAAGCAGCGCACGGAGGCATTGTATCGTCAGGCGGAGGTCGATTATGCCCGTATATCCAGTTTGTATGCCAAAGATAACATATCCGGCATGAATTATGAGCAGGCAAAGGCAAACTACGAACGCACCAAAGCGGATTATGAAGCGGCAGTCAACGCGTGGGAAGACAGCCGTTTGTATGCGCCTTTCGATGGTTATGTGCAGCAGGCGCATATCGAGCGCTACCAGGATGTGAAACCGTCGGTTCCGGTGGTGACGTTTATCGACCTTTCACGCATCAAAGTAGAAGCCTACGTGCCCGAGGATATGGCGTTGCAGATGCGGCAGAAAGATTCTGTGGCGTGTGTGGTCCGCTTCAATGCACTTCCTGACAGGGAATTTGTGCCTTCTGAATATTTCCTGACGCAGACTGCTACGGAGAACAACATTTCTTATTTGCTGACTGCCATCTTGGATAACAAGGACGGACGTTTGTTGGGAGGTATGTCGGGTACACTTGCTGTGTCGTATGCAGCCGATGGAGAGAAGAATCACCTGACACTCCCTCAGAAAGTGGTTTGCCATGACCCGGAACACGGGGCATTTGTGTGGTGCGTAGACGGACAGAGCCGGGTGAAACGAGTTGCGGTGACGTTGGGCAAGCTGAAAAAGGAGGACCGGGTAGAGATTCTGTCGGGCGTTTCACCGGACGACCAGGTGATAGCTACACGTTTGCCGTTTTTGTCGGAACAGGAGCAAGTGACCATCGAAGAATAAAGGAGGAAGACGAATGAAAGGATTAGCGAAATTCTTTTTGCAGAACAGGGCCTTGAGCTGGTTGTTGCTGGTTCTGATATTGGGAGGAGGCATTTTCTCTTACTACAATATGGGGAAACTGGAGGATGCGCCGTTTACGATTAAGCAGGCAGTGGTTACTACCTCTTATCCGGGGGCTTCTCCTATGGAGGTGCAACAACAGGTGACGGATGTGCTGGAGGAAGCCATTCAGTCACTGGGTGAACTGTATTATCTGAAAACGGATAACCGGGCTGGTCTGTCTAAAATCACGGTATATGTAAAAAAGGAAATCCGTGCCGATGAGATGCAACAGCTTTGGGATAAGTTGCGGCGGAAAGTGGGAGATGTGCAGTCCAAGTTGCCCGCTGGAGCCGGACCGTCGGTGGTGAACGATGATTTCGGCGATGTGCTGGGCGTATTCTACGGACTGAGCAGCGAAACGCATACCTATCGTGAGCTGGAGGATCAGGCCAAGCGAATCAAGAACGAGTTGCTGAACGTGAAGGATGTGGCTAAAGTGGAATTGTTCGGCGTGCAGAGTCGTACGATTGATATAACGGTCAATCCGGCATTGCTTTCCAGCACCGGTGTGACCATGGCCGATATAGCCTCTGCCTTTGAGCGTCAGAATAAGGTGGTGGATGCCGGAGGACTGGAGACGTCTTCTCATCGTTTGCGGGTGGAAGCTTCCGGCAGTTTCTCCAGTCTGGAAGAACTGGAAAATCTGACAGTCGTTTCCCGGCAGGGAGAATATTTCCGGCTCGGAGAGATTGCGGATATTAGCGAGAGCTATGTGCGTCCGGCCAGAAACCTGATGAAGGTCGGGAATGTACCTGCGGTGGGTATAGCCATTTCTACGGTGTCCGATGGAAATGTGGTAGAGATGGCGGAGCTGGTGGCAAACCGTGTGTCAGACTTGCGTGAGGAAATGCCGGACGGATATAATCTGGATATTATCTATGACCAGGGACACGAATCGGCTGTGGCCAACGAGGGATTTGTGTGGAATCTGATTCTTTCGGTCTTGACCGTGGTGGCCGTACTGCTGTTCTTTATCGGCTTCAAGAATGGAATCCTGATTGGCAGCGGACTGATATTCTCCATTTTCGGTACGTTGATTTACATGCAGTTTTCCGGCATAGCCTTGCAGCGTATGTCGCTGGCAGCCATTATCATTGCCATGGGTATGCTGGTGGACAATGCCATTGTGGTGTACGATGCCGCACTGGTGAACATGCAGCGGGGCATGCGGAAAAGAAAAGCCATACTGGATGCCGTGTCGGGCACTTCCATGCCGCTGTTGGGAGCGACTCTGATTGCGGTACTGACCTTTCTTCCGGTCTACCTGTCGCCGCATATCACTGGTGAAATCTTGTCTTCACTGTTCATTGTCATTGCGGTATCTCTTTTGCTGAGCTGGGTACTGGCCATTACGCAGAATGTATTCTTTGTGCAGGAGTTTGTGCGTCGTCCGCGTCCGGATGAACTGAAGGGCGAATTGTTCAGCGGCCGTGCATACGACCTGTTCCGGCAGGCATTGAGATGGACCATACAGAGACGTTATGTGGTTTTAGGAGCGATGGTGCTGTTGCTGGTCATTGCCGGATGGGGATTCCGCTTTATTCCGCAGCAGTTTATGCCCTTGCTCAACAAGCAGTATTTTTCGGTCGACGTCTGGTTACCCGAGGGTACACGCATAGAAGAAAGTGACCGTCAGATGACGGAGATGACAGCCTATCTGAATTCGTTGGAAGGAGTGAAAAAGGTGTCGTCGTTTGTCGGACAGACACCGCCTCGTTATTACCTGGCCAATGCGGCTTATGGTCCGCAGCCTAATTATGCGCAATGTTTGGTAGAAGCAGACACGCCGGAGAAGTCACGTGAGCTTCAGGCTATGTTGTACGACCGTCTGCCGGAAATGTTCCCGGACGCGCTGGTCCGTGTGAACAGTTTCGAGATAAACTCCATTCCGCAGGCCTTGATTGAGGCACGCTTCTGCGGAGATGATCCGGAGGTACTCGATTCTTTGACCAACCTGGCACTGGAAATCATGCGGAAGAATCCCAAGGTGCTGAATGCCCGCAATGAGTGGGGAAACATGGCACTGATGATTAAGGCCGATTATGATCCAGTAAAGGCCGGAAGGCTGAATGTGGGACGGCATGACATGATGAATGCCGTGAAAGCCGTCAATGACGGTACGGCTGTAGGGGTATATCGTGACCGCGACAAGAAAGTGCCGGTGTTGCTGCATACGGATGTCAAAGGTTCCTGGGACATGGAAAGCGTGGAGGACTTGCCGATATGGAACGGGCGTAATTCTGCTCCGCTGGGGCAGGTGGCCAACGGCATCGGGCTGGCATGGGAATATCCCCTTGTGCGCACGTACGACCGTAAGCTCTCTATGGCTGCCCAGTGCGACGTAAAGCGAGGACATACCATGAAAGAAGTTCACTCTGAAATCTGGGAAGAGATTGAGCGCATTCGTCTTCCGGAAGGATATACCTTCTTCTGGGACTCACAGTACAAGGACCAGAAAGAAGCCATGGCTGCACTGACTAAGTATTTCCCGCTGGCACTTATCATGCTGCTGGTCATTCTGGTCATGCTGTTTGGCAACTTTCGTCAGCCCTTGATTATTTTCCTCATTCTACCCTTGTCTTTGATAGGGATGGTCTTTGGTCTGTGGGTCACCGGATTTCAGTTTGGCTTTTTCTGTATCGCAGGCTGGCTGGGATTGCTGGGAATGATTATCAAGAATGTGATTGTGCTGCTTGATGAGGTAAATATTCAGCAGAAGGCTGGTGTGGAGCCTTATACGGCTGTGATAGAGGCCACGGTTTCCAGAGCCCGTCCGGTATTGATGGCGGCCCTGACCACGGTGTTCGGAAGCATCCCGTTGTTGTTTGATATTGTGTTTGGCGGGATGGCGGCTACCATTGTGTTCGGACTTTCTTTTGCCACCCTTCTGACACTGTTTGTCACTCCGGCTTTGTACACGGTTTTCTATAAAATATCCAAACGGGGTGAATAAAAAGAAGAAATGTGTGGCCCGATAAAAAATGTTTCTCTAATTTTATAACTATATTGAGATGAATAGAAGAATGATGATGTGCTGCATGCTGGGACTGGCGCTGGGAGTCCATGCCCAGGAGAGTGTATTCTTGCAGCAGTATCGTGAAAAGGTGAAGGCCTATAATCAGGATATAAAGTCGGCAGGATATGCCGTTTCCATCCGTCAGGAGGCTGAAAAATCGGCAAAGGCCGATTTTCTTCCTTCGCTGAGCGGAAATGCCAATGCCAGTTACACGGGTAACCCGCTGGAACTCTACAGGGAACTTCCGTCCATAGAAACTCCGCTGTATTTTCAGGGGCGTGACACCAAGTACGGGGCTTCCGTGACTTTATTACAGCCTGTCTATTCGGGAGGGGCACTGAAAGCCGGACTGGAGAAATCCCGAAAGGAAAAGGAGAGTGCCTTGTACGAAGAAAAGCGGGTGACGAACGACGTGTTGTATCAGGCAGACCAGTATTACTGGAATAAGGTGGCCTGTGAGGAAATGGTGGAGGTGGCTGCTGGTTTCAAGGAATCGGTGGCAGCCCTGGTGGAAGTGGTCAGGCATCGTGTGGAGGAGGAGTATACCGACCGCAACGACTTGCTGATGGCGGAAGTCAAGCTGAATGATGCCGAGTTCCGGCTGGAGCAGGCCCGCAATGAAGCGGAGGTGGCCCGGCTTTCGATGAACTCTTTTTCGGGAGAGGCTTCTGACAAGGTGATACTGACCGATTCGCTCGTGGTTCCGCTGACTGAAGTCCAGGTGTATGAACAAACGCTGGAAACAGCCATGGCGCATCGTCCGGAATTACGTATTGCGGCCAATCAGGTAGCTATCCAGCAGTCGGCTGCCCGGATTGCCAACTCACGGTATCTTCCCAAATTGTCTGTCGGGGTAGACGGAAGTTATTCTTCGCCCGGATATGACTTTAACTCAGATTTGGACCCTAATTACATGGTGTATGCCAAACTGAGTGTACCGATTTTTGAATGGGGGAAACGGAAGAATACACGGCGCATCGGCAAGCTCGATGTGAACAGGGCGCTGGAGAACCAGAGTAAGGTGGCCGACGGCGTTCGCTTGGAGGTGGAGACTGCCTACTATACTTATACGCAGGCCGTACGTCAGGTGTGCCTGACGGAAAGCTCGCTGGCCAAGGCGGCAACGAGTGAGCAGCTGGCTATGGACAAGTACAAGGAGGGTACCATTTCTATTGTCGAGGTGCTCAATGCGCAGATGTATCATCAGGAGGCGGAATTGAACCATATTCGTTCGAAGCTCCGTGCGCAACTGGCAAAGAGCAGTCTGGAACGGGCTGCCGGCCGTTTGGGCGAGTACTGATGTGAAGGGATTGTAATAATAAAGTAAACATAAAGCATGAAACAAGGAATGAATTCCGTGAACCGGTATTTGTGGGACGTACTGCTGTATGCCTGCATGGGATGTTTTTCGTACTTCTTTTTGGTGCACTATGCCGATATTCCCGTGCGGTTACAGGACAGGCTGATGACCTTTCATACGTTTCTGGCTGTCATTGTGTCGTTTTGCGGAGTGGGACTGAGCATGCGCTACATTAATGAGCGGTTGCTGACGTATTACCCTTATTTTCTGCGGAACAAACTCATGCTGTCGGCCGGACTGATTGCGGCAGCCGTTATCCTGCTTTTGTCCAATTACCTGCTGTTGGTGTCGGTCAAAGCATTGGCCGGCGTGGCTTCTCCCTTTCATCTTCAGCGCAGCGGACTGACGGTAATTCTGCTGGTCTGGCTGGTGGAGCTGGTGATTGTGGGACAGTTTATCCTGAACCGTTTCTATGTGGACGTGGTACGCCTGTACAAGCGTGCCGAAGAGCTGGAGGAAAGCACGGCGGAGGCCCGCTACCGCACCTTGCAGAACCAGTTGAACCCGCATTTCCTGTTTAACAGTCTGAATACCCTTGTTTCAGAAATTGAATATAACCCTGTGAATGCCATTGAATTTACCCGTAACCTGGCCGATACGTATCGGTATATCCTGTATTGTCAGGATAAGCATACGGTGGAGTTGAACGAAGAACTTCAGTTCCTGGATACTTACGTGCTGTTGCAGAAGGTGCGTCTGGGAGATTGCTTGCAGGTGGACAACCGGATTGCCGATAAGTTTGGCGAGACACCGGTGCCGCCCTTGTCGCTTCAGCTGCTGGTGGAGAATGTCATCAAGCACAATGTCATCAGCATGAAAAAGCCCATGACGGTGAAGATGTGGACGGAACCGCAGGGAGACGATGTATGGATTTGTGTGGCCAATGCCGTACGTCCGAAGCAGGGAGGAGTGACTTTCGGAAAGGGACTGGAAAACCTTTCCCAGCGGTATCGCCTGCTCTGTGGAAAAGAAATCGTGATTGAACAGAATGAAAAAGAATTTATCGTAAAATTACCTTTGCTATATGACCAAGATTAAGGCAGTGATTATTGAAGATGAACTTCCGGCGGCGCGTCTGCTCGACAAGCAGCTCAGGGAACTGCGTCCGGAATGGGAGGTAACGGTTCTTCCGGGAACGATTGAGGATTCGGTGAAATGGTTTGCGGAACATCCTCATCCGGACATTCTGTTCCTGGACATTCAGTTGACCGACGGTAATTCGTTTATTTTTATCGAACAGGCACGGCCGCAGAGCATGATTGTGTTTACCACAGCCTACGATGAATATGCGGTACGGGCTTTTACGGTGAACAGCATCGACTATCTTCTGAAGCCTGTGCATAAGGAACGGCTGGAGAGTGCCATTCAGAAGTTTGAACGTTTTTCGGGCATGGGGAAGGGCGAACTGAACAAGCTGCTGGGCATTGAACAGTTGCTGCATTCTTTTGCCGAAAGGCAGGAAAAACAGTATCGCACCCGTTTCCTGATATCGGGAGCCAAACGCTTCTATACGATTCAGGTGGGAGACATTGCCTACTTCTATTCGCTGGATAAGGTGACTTTTGCCGTGACAAAGGACGGGAAAGCACACGTGGTCGACCTGCCGCTGAGCAAGCTGGAAGAGCAACTGGACGGGCGTGTCTTTTTCCGGGTGAACCGCCAGTTTATTCTCTCGGCCGATTCCATACGCAATATCCAGCATTACTTCAACGGAAAGGCCGTGGTGAGTGTATGGCCGGCGTATGAGGGTACGATACAAATCAGCCGCGAACGGATGACTCTTTTGAAGATGTGGTTAAATAGTTGATTCTTTGTGCTTTATAAATCTGTTGGGATAAGTTGAAAAAACGCCTTTGCGTTTGATTCAGAACGGCCTTGCGTTTGAAGTAAAACGTAAGGCCGTTTCAGATAGAATGTACTTGTGCTTGGTTTGAAACGCAAGTGCGTTTTTTTTGTGTGAAAACATAGTGGTAATCGTTTAAATATTATAATTCAGCACTATAAATTTCATTCTCTTTCCGCTATGTTTCTAATTTACAGTAGATTATATTAATTCTTATATCGAACTCACATTAAGTTAATAATATTAACTTCACCAAACAGGCAAATTAAATTTTTCAATTTCAGCATCTGCATGTTCAGTACGGAAAATCTCAAGCACCTTCTTAATAACTTCCGGATGATTTGCTGCAACATTATTCTGTTCGCGAGGATCTACAGATAAATCATACAATTCAATATCTTGATTACCTTTACTAACGTTCTTAACAAATGCTTTCCAATTACCCATGCGAACTGCCTTCTGACCACCAGCTTCTGGATATTCCCAGTATAGAAAATCATGTTTTTCTTGCTTGTTATCCTCCCCAAGCATGGTAGGAAGCATGCTTATACCATCTGTTGGAGGACATTCCACACCAGCAACCTCACACATCGTAGGCATCATATCCCAAAAAGCAGAAAGAAGATTGGATTTGCTACCGGCTTCAATATGATTTGGCCAACAAGCAATCATCGGTACACGGATACCACCTTCACGCAAAGAACATTTTCCCCAACCTACCTCGCTTTTGAATGGTTTGGCACTATCAAAGAACGGAGAATCAGAACCGCCATTGAACGTGGGGCCGTTGTCACTTGTAAAGATAATGAGAGTATTCTCATATAAGCCTAATTCCTTCAACTTGGCCACCAAGCCACCAATCTGCTCGTCCCAGTGACTGATCATGGCTGAATAAGTAGCACGAGGATAACGGCAAGGGAAATAGCCCTTATCGCCTATATAAGGCTCTTCGTCACCGAATTTCTCAACATAATACTTAATCCATTTCTCAGGAGCTTGCAGAGGTACGTGAGGAACAGGAGTAGTCCAAAACAAAGCAAAAGGTTCATCTTTAGACCGTTCCACAAAATCTAATATCTCCTGATACATCAAGTCTGGAGCATATTGCTTCTGAATATACTTGGCATAGCTTTTCTCATCACGTGGATCAGCATCCTTATCAAGTTTTGTTCCTGGAACTAAAAGATGGTTATCCAAATATTCACGTTTTTCATTACGCCATAAGAAAGGTGGAAAATAAGTATGAGCCTGACGTTGGCAATTGTAACCATAAAAGAAATCAAATCCCATTTTATTTGGCGTACTGACAGAACCAGGATATCCCAAACCCCACTTACCGATACAAGCGGTTGTATATCCTGCCTCTTTCAATTTACGTGGAATCATAATTGTATTGGTGGGAACAGGACGCTGCCCTTCCAACGAGGAATCAGCCAACATCGCCTCATGGCTCCAAACATCTCCACGCTCGACACATTCATCATTTCCACGAATATAAGCATGTCCCATATGCATTCCTGTAAATAGAGAACACCGGGAAGGAGCAGAAACGGCCTGACCACTGTAATGGTTTGTAAAACACATGCCTTCTTGAGCCAAACGGTCTATATTCGGAGTCTCTATTTTCTCCTGACCGAAACAACCTATATCTGCACGACCTAAATCATCAGCTAAAATATAAATGATATTAGGTTTCTTGACTTCATCTTGACTAGTACACGAAGCCAAGGTAAGAGTTACAGGTATAACACCTGCAACAGCTGTTTTTATCAAAGATCTGTTCATAATGAATATTTTAAATTAATTAGTTTCAGGATAGCCCGGATTTTGTTTCAGTTTATCATTTAATACCAAGTCTTCAATAGGCAAAGGATACAAATAATATTTATCCAACCAGCCCGGATCTGGAATGCCCATCTGAGGATTTGCAGCCGTACCATAAATAATAATTCGTCCTGATTCTTCCCCATCTAACGCAAAAGGAAATTTACTGATATCAGGATTAGATTGATAGAATTTATTTTCCACATCTTCCTTACTACTTAAATATACACCCTTTGGAATTTTATTCAGATACTCTCCTTTTTTCCAGCGACGAATATCACGGAAACGGAATCCTTCGGCCATCAACTCTACACGACGTTCACGACGAATTTCCCATAATACAGGATCAACATCACTATCGCGAGTAGGATCAAAGCCTTCAGTTATTTCTGAAACTTTCATATCTGCAATATGAGCACGCTTACGAAGCTTATTTATTGTAGCATCAGCTACAGTTTGATCAAAACAACCTAATTCAAAAGCTACCTCAGCATGATTCACCAAAATTTCACCCATTCTAAAAATTGGTGCATCTGTATCAGCTTGTCCTGAAGCAATATTACTTGACGTATTATAATATTTCCACAAATAATATCCACCTAATGAATTTACATAAACTTGTCCTAAATTATAGCGTGAATCATTGAAATGAGGTACTGCTCCAATCATTTTTCCTTCCCACTGAAGAATAGGAAGTTTCTTTTCCGATCCGTCTTCTGCACAAATTTCATCCATCAAATCTAGGAAATGAGAATCTTCCGGATATTCTGTACGTTCAAAATTAGGATACCACACCGTACCGATACAAGGTTTTCCATTACTATTATATATACGATATGGAGGTACTACAGTATAATACAAACGACGATCACGATTAATAAACTCTACATTCATAGGTGCATCTCCTGTTGACTTATCACCCATAAAAACATTACTGGTATAAACAGGCTTACCATCTGTACAAAGATAAGACTTGACCAAATCAGCCGTAGGATGAGTCGCAAGTGCAAAAGCACGAGTATAACGAATATAAAGATGACCATAACCTGAAGTGTTTTGATAATCCTTATAAAGAATAATACCTGGTTTTTTAGCCAAACTCAAAGAGTTAAATATCGCATCATAACTAGGAATCAATTCTGTATATTTCTTCATTAATTCAGAGGAAGCTTCAAAACTAGCTTGCAAATACTTATTATATTCTGATTCTGTTGATAAATTATGATACTTTTGCCAGGTACCTTCAAACAACCCAAAACGGGATATCAAAGCATTGATACAATCTTTATTAATTGTATTCTCACCATCATTTTGACTTCCAATATGATCACGAGCATACACCAAAAGTTCTAGAATCTTAGCAGCCAACTCCAATCTAGGAGTAGCAGCTTTATATAGTTCCTCCTTATCACCATCAGTAATATAATGTTCCAAATAAGGAACATCACCAAAACGATCCATCATCCAAAAGTAATCCAAAGCTTTAAAGAAATAACCTACACTTCTCCAATGTTCTTTTTCACTCTCTGATAATTGAGAGCCATCAATATGATCCAGCATCAAATTCAATCCGCGAATGGTACTAAAATTCCATCCCCCACCACTAGTAGGCACTACAACCTTATCCCAAGCATATTGATTAGTTGAGTTCAAAGACAATTGCCCACATGTATTATCCGAATATGAATCACTAATATCAGCATTATAACTTGAATAATCGTAAACCATAAAAGAACGGTTTACATAAAACTGCCACATATAAGTTTTAAAATTCTCATTATTTGTAAAAACAGTTTCTACCGTTTGTTGATCAAGCGGCGAGCGATCCATAAAATCATTGTTCAGGCAAGAAGAACATAAGCCTAAACAAGTAAATAAAATAATATTCTTAAGATTCATCTTGTTCAAAATTTCAAATTAAAAACTTACATTAACACCAAAAGAAAACTGTTTCATTAATGGATAGCCGTATACTCCACTATATGAATCACCTGCCATACCAGAAGCAATAGACAATCCACCAACTGAAGTATCATAAGCATCAGGCATATAACCTTTAGGAAGGTGATGAAAAGTAAAGAGATTTTCAGCACTGAAGAATGCACGTAGAGAAGCCAAGTACATTTTCTTACAGATAGATTTAGGAACATTATAACCCACTGTAATATTTTTTAATCGCAAATAAGAACCGTCACGAACATATTTTGTCTGCCTGTTCGTATTACCACCAGTACTCAATTTTGCCGAAATACGAGGATAAAAAGCATCAGGATTATCCGAAGTCCAATGGTCAAGCATATATGTTTCTATTCCTTTCACATATTCACCTTGTTTTGGAAACAAAGGAAGCCACATATCACGTTTTCCTACTCCATTAAAGAAGATAGAAAAATCAAAGTCCTTATACTTCGCTGTTCCTGTAATACCATATTGATAACGGGGAGTACGATTACCAATCACAATTTGGTCACCAGGATTTGAAATTGTATTATCTCCTACATTTATCTCACCATTTTTATCTTGATCAATATAAATGACATCACCAGGATATACTTTCTGTTGTCCTTGCAACAAAGGAATACCTTCTTTAATGGTTCCATCAGAATTAAAGTCTGCTTCTGTCAAATAACGCTCTGTCTCATATCCCCAGATTTCACCATACTTCATACCTTTACGAAGCGCTAGGTTAGAACCACTAGTCAACAATCCTGTCGGATTATAATAATCTGTAATTTCAGCAGTAGAGTCATATAAATTCAATCCTAATGAATAACTGAAATCATTACCAATCTTATCATTCCACGTTACATTCAATTCCCAACCTCTTGTCCGAAGACTGGCCACATTTCCTTTCGGAGTAGCTGTTCCTAATATTGAAGGCAAGGGAGTGGTATTGGCTAACATGTCCTTCGTATCACGGATATAATAATCTCCAGAAACAGAAAGACAATCGAACAGAGTCAAATCCAAACCTACATTAATAGTACTTACAGTTTCCCAAGTAAAAGATGAGCTTACTAAAGCTGGAACTGTAAATGAAGTTACCCAGTCTGTCTGTCCCGGTAATATCCATTTTGGTTTATAAGTGTCAATCGTACTAATATAAGGATAATAACTACCTACATTCTGATTACCGATATTACCCCATGAACCACGTAATTTAAAGTTATTTACAACTGGACGTATATTTTCCCAGAAAGATTCTTCTGAAATTCTCCATGCAGCTGAAAAAGAAGGGAAGAAACCAAAACGATCATTCTTTGGAAAACGTGAAGAACCATCATAACGTCCATTTGCTTCAAACAAATAGCGATCCTTGTAGGAATAATTCAAACGGAAAAACAGACTTCTCAATGCTAATTCTTGAAATTGATCGGTTACCTGCATATCACCATTAGATTGAGAAAAAGACGGTAGATCTGGATTAATCAAACTTTTACGTGTTCCTTGCATCATCTCAAAATGATATGACTCCTGATTAAATCCTCCCATCAAAGAGATATTGTGTTGACCGAGTTTTTTTTCATATGTAGAAAATATATTGATAATATGCCGTTCATCAAACTGATTCTTCATAGTATAACTACTTGTCCCATTAACTGTCTTTAATCCCCAGTCATTGGAATCTAAAGTCGTAACTGTTTTATTTACTGTACGACTAGAGCCCCAATTACGATTATAAGTATATTCACCTGTAATCGTCCAATCCTTCAATGGCTTCACAATCAAGCGTCCTAATAAACGAATATTGCTAGCACGGGTAATAACGGGCTCATGCAATTCTATTGCATGCCTAGGGGTCGAAAAATAATACTCAGTTGGATCATCTTGACTACGGGTACCCACACCTAAGGGTGCCATAGCCATTGTTTCTCCAATTGAACCCCAGATATTATAGTTGCCAACACTACCAGTAGCCGTAGACATTTTAGTATTTGTATATTTTATATCTGATTGAGCTGTCAGCCAAGGAGTTGCCTCCAAACTAACAAAAGAACTGGCATTATAACGCGTATAGCTATCCTTATCAGTTACTAAAATACCATTACTGTCTGTTGCACCCATAGAAATTCTATACGAAGTCTTACTACTACCTCCTGCTAAAGATACGTTATGTTGTTGCTGGAAACCAAAATTATCCAACATATCATCGTAAGCATCTGTATGTGCCAAATTATATCGATAACCATCTTCTCCCCAAACATATCCTTCTGGATATTTTCCTTCTATCTCATATTCTTCAAGATATTGCTTCCACTGAGCAACATTTTGACCACCGAAATAAGTTTCAATACCCAAATCATCAAAATATGACAAAGTTTGACCAGGTGTTACCATCTCTGGTCTTTCAGCAACCTGAGAGAACGAAAAATTATTACTATAAGTTACTTTTACAGGTGTATCTTTTTTACCCTGCTTTGTCGTTACCAAAATAACGCCAAAAGCCGCACGAGCACCATAAATAGCAGATGCAGCTGCATCTTTTAAGACAGAAACACTCTCTATATCATTAGGATCAACTAAGTCAAGATCCATAGGTACATTATCAACCAATACTAAAGGACTGCCCCCATTTATACTGGTTACGCCTCGAATATTAGTATTTATACTAACACCTGGTTTTCCTGAATTTTTATTAATCTGTAAACCTGGAATATTTCCCTCCAAAGCTTCCAAAGCAGAACTAACCGGACGATTTCCAAGAACATCGTCCATTTTAACACTCGCCACAGCACCAGTTAAATTCACTTTTTTCTGTGTACCATATCCAACTACCACAACTTCCTCCAGTATCTCTGTATCTTCTTTTAGAATAACATTCAAAGAAGACTTTCCAATAACTGAAACACTCTGTGTTTGAAAACCTATATAAGAAACAGTCAAGTTGGCATTGTCAGGTACATCTTCAAGAATAAAGTTACCGTCAATATCAGTAATACAACCTATAGTGGTACCTTCAACTGTGACATTAGCACCTATAATCGATTCTCCATTGCTCGACTTCACAATACCTGACACACTCTTTGTCTTAGCCGGAGAAGACTGCTCCGATTTATCACTTATAACGATGGATTTAGATGATACAATGGTATAAGTCAAATTACGCCTCTTCAAAGCTTCATTGAGTACAACCGAAACGTCAACCTGACGTTTCGATATTGTAATATCACTTTTGTCATCTACCAACGTATTCCTATAGGAAAAACGATAGGTAGTCTGTCCCTCGATACTCTTGAAAACTTGTTTCAAGGTAGTATTCTTCAGTTCAACGGTCACTTTCTGCTCTTGGGCAAAGGCAGTCATAATACCTATGCAGAAGAAACAAACCGTTACGCAAAGCAATCTCTGCAACTTTGATTGATTGTTCATGTTTCTTTTTGAATTAGATTAATGATTCTTAAAATTAAAAGGTAAACAAGCTCGTTTGTAAATAAAGACAAGATTAAAATGTATTGGTACCAAAAGAAATGCATGTTAAAAAACATATAAAGATAAAAAATCCTATTCCCATACATAAAGCCTAAAGCACTATGTTTAGAAATAGGATTTTATCTAATGCTACCCTGTCAATCTTTAATGTAAATCCACCAATCTTATGATTCCATTATTCAAAATAGTTTTAAGATGATAAGAGTGTTCAATCACCTCCAATACCTCATTGATATTAGTACGACTCATAACACCTGTAAATAAATCGTTCTGAAAGTCTATTCCTTCTGTCTCTACAACAATAGAAACATGATAAATATCCTCAATTTCTTTCAACACTTCAGCAAATGGTACATTACGGAACACCAATTCGCCACGTTGCCAAGCAGAAGCATCTGTCACATATTGTTCTTCTTCAACTGTAAGTGTCCCGCGATATTGATCAAGAATTACCTTCTGTTTAGGCGACAAGATTACACCTTGTCCGGTCTTCAGGGATTGAAAGCTAACACTACCTTCCTCCAAAGAAAGTTCAGCCGTAGCATCAGTCGAACGAGCGCGAAGATTAAAAGTGGTACCCAACACGGATACTTTCAATCCTTTTGCACTGATGGAGAAAGGACTGGAAGGATTCTTAGCCACACAAAAATAGCCTTCACCATCGAATGTCACCATACGTTCATCTGAATTGTAATCGGAAAGATTATAAGACAAACGTGAGTCGGCACTCAACGTCACTTGAGTACCATCTGGCAAAGAAATTGTTACCTGTTCCCCTTTACCTGTGGTGGCTACAAAATCTTTCTGGGAAAGAACTGTATTCTCCCGATATAAGTAAACGGTAGCAATCATAAAAAGAGGAAGGAAAACAGCAACCGCTATTCGAAGTACCTTCCAATAAATAGGTACAACTCGATTAGAAGGAAAAAGTTGTTGGTCAATCCGTGATTTCAGTACATCTAAGCGGTGTGCATCACTTGAAGAAGCTTCAGCAGAATCCCAAGCTTCACGTAATGAATCTTCCAAATGGTTATCACTCATAGAGTTAACTTCCTTACGTAAAAATCTTAGTTCGTCAGGAGTCAATTTGTCATTTCTATATTTCTGTTGCAATTTATCCATATTGTTCACGATATATTAATAAAGACATTTTTTTTGCTTTGAAGTACCATTTTAAAGCCATCTATTCACAATATTTAATATTATACTAATCACAAAAATCACCAGAATCTTGGCAAGTAGTTCACGAAGGGTTTTCAATCCCAGGGAAAGTTGATTCTTTACAGTCTGTTCGCTCAATGAAAGACGTTCGGCAATCTCCTTATTAGATAATTGATAGAAACGCGAAAGAGTTATAACGCGTTGTTGGGTAGAAGGTAACTTACAAATAGCTTCCTTGACTATTTTTACATATCGTTCATATTCGATCCAGTCATAGTCTTCACCTGCAGACAATTCATTCTGATAATCCACATAATCTTCATAAACAGGAGAGTTAATAGTAGAACGAAAAGCATTAATAATGCGATGTTTGGATATAGTAAACAATAAAGAATGCAAGGTCTCTTCCTGACGAATAGCTTCACGACTATTCCATAAAGAAACAAATACATCTTGTACAATCTCCTCCGCATCCTCGCGAGACTTGGTATAATGAACACAATAAGCCAACAACTTACCAGCATAAAGTTTATATATCTGGTCAAAAGCATCCTTAGACCCACGTTTAAGTTCGGCAATTAAGATATGTTCTCCTTGCAACATCATTTTATTTCAAAGGTTTCAAAACTAAATATCTGTTATAATACAACTGACAAAAATAGATTTTTTCTGTAAAAACACATCTCATTTTTACTGATTATTTCAGTTGAAAGCAGAAAAACGTTTCTATATAGATAATATAACATGAGCTCGATATAAGAATTAATATAATCTATTGTAAATTAGAAACATAGTGGTAAGAGTATGAAATTTATAGTGCTGAATTATAATATTTTATTAGTGTCCGATAAACATATTCAATAGCCTGATTATCAGTATTGTTCTGATAGACAAGCCTCTTTATCAAAGCTGTTGCTTAATTTAATGTATATCAATAAGTTATTGATGGTTTGAAAAGCTTTATCGGACAGCAATGATAATATTTAAACGATTGCCATAATGTTTCCAGAGTCTAAAATTACAGAGATTTTTTTGAGAAGGCGCCTGCCATTGATGTAAATTTTGTCGATGACGGACAACTGTCTATTTTTAATCTTATATCGAACTCACGTTGATTTAAGGCAAAAATACTACTCGAATTACCTTATTTAACGGGATGATTTTCTTTCGTTTCGTGACTTTCGTGTACTTTTGCACGCTTATTAAGATTTTAAGGATAACGAGAGGAAATTATGGCACAGTCTAGAGAGATGACATCAGGGCCGAGTCTGCCGCTGATTCTGAATTTTACTTTTCCATTGTTACTGGGCAACCTGCTCCAGCAGACGTATTCGCTGGTGGATGCGGCTATTGTCGGAAAGTTCTTGGGTATCAATGCGCTGGCTTCTGTAGGTGCCAGTACGTCAGTTGTCTTTTTGATTTTAGGATTCTGCAACGGATGTTGCGGAGGTTTCGGCATTCCGGTGGCACAGAAGTTCGGAGCCCGCGATTATGTGACGATGCGGCGCTATGTATCGGTCAGCCTGAAGCTGGCGGCGGTGATGTCGGTTGCGGTGGCCATTGTCACTAGTCTGCTTTGCGGATTTATCCTGCGTTCCATGCGCACACCGGAGAATATCTTTGAAGGGGCCTACCTTTATCTGCTGATTACCTTTATCGGTGTGCCGTGTACGTTCTTCTATAATTTGTTGTCCAGCATCATCCGTGCGTTGGGCGACAGCAAGACCCCGTTCTGGTTCCTGCTTTTCTCTACCATACTGAACATTGTGCTCGATTTGTTCTGTATCCTTACGCTGGGGTGGGGAGTGGCTGGAGCAGCCATTGCTACGGTCTTCTCGCAGGGCTTATCGGCCTTGCTGTGTTACATCTATATGTACCGTAAGTTTGACATTCTGAAAACCGAGCCTGCCGACCGTCGTTTCCGTAGCGACCTGGCCCGTCAGTTGCTGTACATCGGGGTACCGATGGGATTGCAGTTTTCCATTACGGCCATCGGCAGTATCATGCTGCAAAGTGCGAACAATGCGCTGGGTACGGCCTGTGTGGCAGCTTTCACGGCAGCCATGCGTATCAAGATGTTTGTGATGTGTCCGCTGGATAGCTTGGGAATGGCCATGGCGACCTATTCCGGACAGAATTACGGGGCCGGAAAGCCGGACCGCATCTGGATGGGTATCAAGTCGGCCACGCTGATGATGACCGTCTATGTCATAGCGATTGGTGCCCTGATGTGGGGACTGGCCGAAAAGTTTGCCCTGCTGTTCATCTCGCCGGATGAGACCGAGATTATCGACGATACGGCTTTGTTCCTGCACATCAACACTTCTTTCTTCTTCCTGCTGGGTATGCTCAGTATTCTTCGTTATTCCATTCAGGGAGCGGGCTATACACGGTTGGCTATGTTCTCCGGTGTGTCGGAAATGGTGGCCCGTGTGCTGGTCAGTCTGATTGCGGTTCCGTTGTGGGGATTCTGGGGCGTATGCTTCGGCGACCCGACAGCCTGGCTGTTTGCCAACCTCTTCTTGGTTCCGGCATTTATCTATGTGTACCGCCGTTTGCAACGGATTGTGGTGAAAGAAGGACGGGTGGTGGCTAATTCCTGACAGTCATCCGCTTCCAGAGGAAAGGTGGTATCAGTCGCCAGAGAGCCACCAGTATGCGATAGCGCCAGTCAATCACGACAATGCGTTTCTTTTTCTCCAGGGCACACACAATGTGGCGGGCCACTTTCTCCGTATGCATCAGCATGGGATAGTGTTTGCCGTCGTTCAGGAGTCCGGTGGCCACGAATCCCGGACGGATGTCTGTAAAACGGATGGGAAGTTTCTGGATGTGAGCCAGTTGCTCCAGCGCATCGATGTACGTGTTCTGGAAACGTTTGGTGGCAGAATAGGCCGGAGCAGCTCCCAGTCCTTTGGTTCCCGCGATGGAGCTGATGACCGCCAGGTGTCCTCCTTTCTGTTGGGCAAAGTAGCGGAAAGCGGCTGTCACCATGCGCACAAATCCGGTGCCGTTGGTTTCCAGCGTGCGGAGTTCGATTTCCGGTGCCAGCTGGTAGTTCTGGTGGCCGATGCCCGAGCAGTGCAGGTAGAGGTCCATGCCTCCCATTTCTTCAATCAGTTCCTGCAGGCGGTCGGTCGCATCCTCCTGACAGATGTCAATGGCCCGGATGTGGATACGCTCCGGAGCCAGTTGCTGCAGTTCTTTCAGGTTCTCTTCACGTCGGCCTGCCAGTCCGAGTATCCATCCCTTCTGGAGCAGTTGCAAGGCCGTTTCTTTTCCGATGCCGGAAGTAGCCCCTACGATGAGGGCACGCTGTATAGGTTTCTTATTCATCAGTTGGTACGTATTTCATAAAGGAATTCCTGCGAAAGAGGAACTCCTTCGGTGGGTTCACAATGGATTTTTCCGAAAAGAGGCATCTGCGGCTGGAGCGGTTTCAGCTCTGCTGACAGGTGGTTGCAGAATGCCGTGTAGGAATGGTTGTGCATGCAAGGCCCCGCATCGTCACGGTACACCAGTACGTAATGGTTCAGGGGGCGGGCATGCACCAGTTGGTTGATTTGCAGAGCCAGGTCACGTGCCTCCCGCGGAGAAATACGGTCGAACAGGCTGGAGAGGTTGAAAATCACCAGTTCGGTCAGTACGGCATGGGCTTGCCAGAAGGCAGCAGGCACGGCACTCAGACGGGGATACCAGCTTGCCTGAATGTGCTTGTAGGTTGGTGAACGGAAAAAGGCTTCGGCCGTTTCTCCCATTTCCTGCATGGGGTAGATGCCCGTGTAGGTCAGGTCCAGATGGGGAAGGGAACGGCATACATCGGCAAAAGCCAGTCCTGAAGCTCCAGCTTCACACGAGAGATCGCAGAACACCACGCGCCCTGATACCTTACGGATGAGGTCGTGCAGCCAGTTGCCACTTCCGGTAAAGAGAGCCTGGGCGGCAGCATATTGTTTCCGCATGTACAAATAGTTGTATACCTGGCAGAAGTCAGATGGGGACATCTCTTCGGGCAGGGTACGGAAGTCACTCCGACCGTAGGCAGTGGCTTCGCGGTAGTAAATTTCGTTTTCTTCCAGCTGTGCCGGTGGGGCTATCAATTCCGAGAATACCTGCTTGAAATGCGCTGGCAGGGAATAGGTACCGTCTGTCACTTCCCAGTTCTTCCGGTACGAAGGCAGGGTGAAGTCTCCCCGGCAGAACGAGAGGGCATCCGTTTCCAGGTATCCGTTGTGCAGACGGATGTACTCCATCAGCTTGTAGAAGGTGATGTTGGCCCCGAGGATGTGCGGGTTACCCGTCAGCAGCAGTTGCTTGCGGGCGCGGGTCAGTGCCACATTCAGCTTGCGGTCAATCAGGAAATTGCCTTCCTGAAACGTATTGGCCGTAAGGAAGTTGAGCTGGCTGAAATTCTGTATGGTAAACGAATAGATGATAATGTCGCGCTGGCTGCCCTGGTAGCGTTCCACCGTGTCGATGGAGATGTCCTGCAAGGCAGGCAGCTGGAGGCGCGCAATCTCTTTTCGTATCATGGCAATCTGGTTGCGGTAGGGCACGATGACACCTACCGTCCGGTTCGGGTCGAAACGGGATTCCGTCAGGCGGTAAATATGGCCTAACAGGGTAGCTACAATCCGGGCTTCGTTCGGGTTGGTTTTGTCCGAGCAGGTCAGGTGGTCCGGAGCTTCTGCGGGAATGAACACCATTCTGCGTTCCAGCAGCAACTGGTCGATGGTGTCTTGCGGAGTCAGGCCGGTTTCGTAAGGCGTTTCTTCCAACTGATGAGGAAGAGGCACGCTCTCCAGTTGCTCCCGGTAGTAGAACGTCTGGTTCGGAAATTCGGCAATGGCCGGATGCATGCGTCCTTGCTTGTGAAGGATGCTGCGGCAGGTATCCGGACTCGATTTGTAAAGGCGTTCGAACAGCGAGTTGCGGCAATCTTCCAGCCCGATGTTCCGCAGCAGGAGGTCGGTCACGGCAGCTTCTTCCGCACTTTGCTGGGCAATGGCCGGCAACTGTTTGTAGTCGCCCACCAATACGAACTTGTCGATGGCGTTATGCTGCTGATGACGGGCAGACAGGATACCTATCAGGTCGGGTTCTAGAATCTGCGAGGCCTCGTCGATGATAGCCAGCTGGAAATGCTTCAGCGTGAACAGGTTGAGTCGGTTGTTGATGGCGGTCGTGGTACCCACAAAGATACGTGTGCGTGCCATCTTCTGCTGGATGTCGGTCAGTTTGGGACAATCATCCAGACTGTATTTCAGCAGGTAAGGTACGAAACGCTTGTCGCACGACAGTTCGTTGCCGATACGGATGAACGGGGTACGGTCGGCAATGCCGGAATCTGTGAGCATGGCACAGATTTCATCCACCGCCCGGTTGGTGTACGACAACAGCAGGATGGAGGTGTCCGGTTCACTCAGGGCTTCTTCCACCATGAAACGCAGGGCACACGAGGTCTTTCCGGTGCCCGGAGGACCTACCAATAGAAAGTAGTCCTTGGCCTGTTTCTCTTTCAGGATGAGTTCGTTGAAGCGGCCGTAATCGCCGTTCAGTTTGACGTCCTCCAGTTGTGCAGGCGGACGTACACCGAGCAGCAGTTCTTTCCGGTCGGCCTGTGCGGACAGAAAAGCGTACAGCCCGCGGAAGCCGTTGTTGGCGGACGTGTCCGAAAAATCGTGTTCTACGGCAAACACCTCTTCCTTGCCGCCGATAATGTCTTTATTTTGCTGTCCGTTGCGCAGCACTAAGGTCATGCGCTCCGGCTGCAACTCCAGAATGTTTCCCTTCATGAGAATCTGCTTTCTCATGTCCGGTTCTTCCTTATACGCATAGAGAATCACCATGTCGCCCGTACGGAAGTTGGGCAGGAAGTCCTCATCCTGTGTCGGAATGTGCAGTTCGATAAGGTCGTATCCTTTGCCGGGGCCGCTGCTTTGCTTCTCCTGGATGGTCAGTCCGGTCAGGATATTGCCCGCCTCCAGTTTCTCGTGCAGCGGGATATGCCAGTTGCCGGCAAATCCGTGAGACGCATCGTTGCTTCCTCCGGTCTTGCTGAGAATCTGTTCCTTTGATATGAACGTGAAAAAGCGGTTGAAGTAAGCCCGCTCCAGCGGTGTACAGCGTTTCAGGGTATTGATGGCCGTCTGCAGTTGCGGTTCCTGGTAGTCGTTCCACAGCTTTCCGCCAATCTGCAGTTCGTTCAGCAAATCGGTGCTCAGTGAGTCTACAATTTCTCCGATGGCTCCGTCGCCCAGTCGCATCTCGTTGTATACGATGAAATTGCGGAGCTTGATGCTCTCCCGGAACAGGTTCTCGGCAAAGTGTTCTATCAGCAATCCGTCGGCATATTTGGAATAGAGCAGGAAGGTTTGCATGTGGGCGGTTTCCTGTCCAAAATTGTACATCAGTACGCCTTGGTAGAGCATCATCTGAATGAAATGATCTTCCTTATGGCGGCGATGGTATTCGTCGCGCTTTCCGGCCTTCTGTTCGATGAGTACCTGGAAGTCTTTCTGCATCATGTCCACACGTCCCTGCAATCCTAGTTTCTCACAAATGAAGGAGGCTTCGAGCAGGGTATTCTTCTTGTTGAAGTTCCGTATGTTATGAGGCAGCACGTCGTGAACAAACGAGCGGATATTCATCATCTGTGCCTGTGCCTGTGCGTGAAAATCGGCCGGAAGAGAGCAGGTACAGAAGTCGAGGGCCGAAGCGGCAAAGAATTTCTTGATGGTGCGGGGGTAACTCACCGGCTCCTGCGGCTGCTCGTTGATATAGTCATCGAGAAACTGGCTGGCCAGGTTACCCATCAGGATGGGGGCCGTATTGGCTCTCGGCTTGATTTTGTTCATGAAATAGTTGAGCGGGTGGTGCCCATACTCCCGAAAGCAGGCAGCCAGCGAACTGATGTCAATCAGGTAATCGGGGTGAATCACAATAAGGTTGGGAATGTAGTGATTCTCCTCGTCCACGCGCACGTCGAGCAGGTTCAGCGGGAGGTTTTCTGAAAGCAGGTCTTTCAGGTAGAGCAGGTCGCCGTCATATCCTCCTTTGGCATAGTTGATGATGATGAACGGGTCGGTTTCGCTGTCGGTCGCTGCAAAAATCTGCGTGTCGTTCCAGCTGGTCACCGAAGCCCGTACGTACGGGATGTGCGACAGGCGTGTACCCTGATACGGACGGTTGGAGTGGGGGATTTCCGGAAGGATGGAAGCCGGAATATCTTCTTCAAAACCCAGTGAGACAAAGCGCACTAGTGCCCGCAGGTCGTAAAGGTATTCCTGCATGTCGGCCTGAAAACGGTCGCCCATAGCTGCGTTACAGTTGCGGCGCATGGTCTGGATGGCATAGCGGTCGGAGGGAGTCATTTTCTTCTCCTTGCAGATGTAATCCAGACGGGAAAACAGGTTGGCGAACGAGAGCGTGACACCAGTGGTCAGTTCATAACAAGCCTGCTCCAGCACTTTGTGGAGCAGGATATATTTAGCTTGTAAATTGTCGGGGGCAGCCGTCGGCTGATGATGAATCCGTTCGATACGGTTGAACAAATCGAAGGATTGAAGTTCGATACGAGACATGTGCAAAAAAGTGTCAGGAGAATGTTAAGGCAGTTTGGTCAGGTGATAGATACAATAAGCCTTAGTGAGTCCGCTGAATTCTCCCTTGTATTGTGCAGTCACATCTTCTTTAATCAAGCTGACGGTAGTTGTTTCTTCTTGTCCGGTTGTAGTCTGAGCGGAAGATGCTTCGTCCTCGAACAACATGAATGTGTAGGTCTTTTTGGTACTTCCTGCCATTTCAGCTTCGATTTGCTGATAAGGTTCGCCGGTATCTTCAGCATATTTCAAGGTACGTTCAAAAATACCAATCTGATAATTCCCTGTGTTGTTCGGGAAGATTTTCAGGTCGCCGTAAGTCAGAGAAGCATCGGAATAAGTGAACAGCATACGTCCGCCGGGCTGTACCGGTGCATCTTCGGTGATTCGTGCAATCAGTTCGGCTTCTTCCCCTTTGGTCAGTTCGTCTCCTTCTACAGTGGCACTGATGCTGTCTACCCGGTAATTGCTTTGTGGGTTGTTGACAGAGATGGACAGGGTATAGCTGTTGCCTGAACGGTCGGCAATGAGAGTGGTGGTGGCTCCGATGCTGACCGGAATGAATGTCAGGGTATCGCCATCGTAGCGGTAGTCCACGATTTCCTCGTTTTCGTTTTTGATGGTATAATTTCCTTCTCCTCCTCGAATCAAGAATTTCTCGCCTTTACTGAACAGGTTGATTTCCAGCTTTCCGTCAGTAATTTGTTGATGGTCTGTGGCACTGATCAGGTAAATAGGTCCATGATCATCCTTGCATGCCATAAAGGAAAGGATGACTACAATCAGAAGTATTCCATGAAAAAAATGTGTTCGTTTCATAAGTCGTATATTTGAATTGTTGCTTCAAATATACGACTTTTTTTGAATTTGTGCGGGGTATGGGGTAAAAACAAGGTCAATCAGCTTTTTCTGTCAGGGAATAGTCTCCGGCTTTTTCATCAATCAACTGTTGCAGTTCTGCAAGTGCAGGAACTTTCCCTTGGAAGGTAATGACGGCTTCCGGCGGAGTGAGTGTAACCTGAGCGGAGGCACCTTCCCACATGTTCAGCACTTTCTCTACGCGGGTGCGGCAGTGGTCGCACATCATTCCCTCTACCAGGTAGGTCTTCCGGACTTCGGAAGCGGAGGAAGCAGTGATTTCCGGCTGTGGGATAGCTGTTTCCGCTGCGGGTGCGGTGATTTCTTCAGTAGGTTGCACTTCTTCCTGTACGGTCACTGCGGTGTGTGCGAATTTCTTCCGTTTCAGTCGCAGACTGTTGCTTACCACGCTGACACTGCTCATGGCCATGGCGGCTCCGGCTATCATCGGATTCAACAGGAAGCCGTTGATAGGGTACAGAATACCGGCGGCTACCGGAATACCTATCAGGTTGTAGATGAAAGCCCAGAAAAGGTTTTCGCGGATGGTGCGTACGGTGGCCTGAGAAAGGCGGATGGCATCGGTAATCTTGTTCAGGTCGGACGAAATGAGTGTCATTTTGGCTACGTCCATGGCGATGTCGCTTCCTTTTCCCATGGCAATGCTGAGGTCGGCTTGAGCCAGTGCCGCACTGTCATTGATGCCGTCGCCCACCATGGCTACGATTTTGCCTTCCTTTTGCAAGTCCTTGATGAATTGGGCCTTCTGCTGCGGAAGTACCTCAGCTTGAAAGTGGGTGATGCCGCATTGTGCTGCAATTCTTTGGGCCGTTTCCGGATTGTCACCGGTCAGCATATAAGTTGAGATTCCCATTTCCTGTAATTGTCTGACGGCCTCTTTGGAGGTCGGCTTGATGCGGTCGGCAATGGCTACCACTCCTAATGCCTGCTGTGAATCGGCCAGCCAGATGACGGTCTTGGCTTCCTGGCTTAGTCGGGTAGCTTCTTCCGTCAGGGCAGGGGACACGGTAAGATGGTGAGTCTCCAGCAGTCGGCGGTTGCCGGCATAATAATAGGTTCCGTTGATTTTGCCTCGTACTCCTAATCCTGTCAGACTTTCAAATTCTTCCATGGGAAGTATCTGGCGGGTCTGATGCTGCACGATGGCTTGTGCCAGAGGGTGTTCCGAAGCGCTTTCCAGGGTAAAGAGCACATCGCCTAACGGAGATTGAAGAAGCGGGTCGGAGATGTCGGTCACCGTGGGGTGTCCTTCGGTTAGCGTGCCGGTCTTATCGAGTACGATGGCGTTTACCTTACGGGCTGTTTCCAGACTTTCCGCATCTTTAATCAGGATACCGTTTTCAGCCCCCTTTCCGATGCCGACCATGATGGCCGTCGGTGTGGCCAGCCCTAAAGCACAGGGGCAGGCAATGATGGTGACGGTAACTGCGGCCAGCAAGCCGTGGGTGAATCCGTTGGCATTGTCCAGCCATATCCAGACTAAAAACGAAAGAACGGCAATGCTCAGGATGGTAGGCACGAAGATAGCCGCGATGCGGTCTACTAATTGCTGTACGGGGGCCTTGCTGCCTTGTGCATCTTGCACCATGCGGATGATATGAGCCAGAACGGTTTCACTGCCTACTTTGTCGGCGATGAAACTGAAACTTCCTTTCTGGTTGATGGTGCCGGCATATACCTTGGCACCGGGAGTCTTTTCGGTAGGAAGCGGTTCGCCGGTGAGCATGCTCTCGTCTACATAGGAACTGCCTTCATATACGGTTCCGTCCACGGCAATGCGGCTGCCCGGTTTGACTACCAGTCGCTGACCCTGCTGTACTTGTTCCACGGGAATTTCTTTCAGCTGTCCTTCCGGAGTGAGAATAGTGACCGTGGCCGGCTGCAGTCCCATCAGTTTTTTGATGGCTTCCGATGTATTTCCTTTGGCTTTCTCTTCCAGTAACCGTCCGAGCAGGATAAAAGAGATGATGACGCTGGCCGCCTCAAAGTACACGTGAGGGTGAATACCTCTGCTCAGACAGAACTCCGGCCAGAACAGGTTGAACAGGCTGAATGTATAGGCAATGCCAGTACTCACGGCTACCAGCGTGTCCATGTTGGAAGTGCGGTGCTTCAACTGTTTCCAGGCATTGCGGTAGAAATCTCTTCCCAACCAGAACACTACGGGGGTGGAAAGAATCCACATCACGTAATTGGCGTAAGTCCAGTCCATGAAGCACATGCCGATAATGGCTACGGGCACGGAAAGCATCAGCGAAAAGAAAGTACGCTGTTTTAGTTGACGGTACTTCCGGCTATGTGCATCTTCTGCTATTTTCTCTTTTTGAGCATTTGTTTCAATGACCAGGTCGTATCCGGCATTCTGAATGGCACCTTTTAATGTTTCGGGTGTACATTCCTGGGGGTTGTATTCTACAGTGGCCGTGGCGGCTGCATAATTCACCTGAGCATGATATACACCCGGTTGACGGTTCAGTGTCTTTTCCACCCGTGTGGCACAGGCGGCGCAACTCATGTCCAGCACTGGAAAGGTTTGTGTAGTTTTAGTAGTATTCATATTTTCTTTATTTAGAATGGGACAAAATTACAACATTATTGGTTGAATTGGAAACTTCTGTTTCATATTTGTCTCTCAGGGGGATATTTCTTGTAAGGAATTCGTTATTTTTGCGCAAAATAAAATACAACTATTATTATGTCGCATTTAGCTCCTCTTATCAGTGATCTGGCCTTGATATTGATTAGTGCTGGAATCATGACATTACTATTTAAGAAATTGAAGCAGCCTTTGGTGTTAGGCTATATTGTCGCAGGTTTTGTTTGTAGTCCTCATTTTGCGTTTACCCCTTCGGTGGTAGATGCGGATAATATCCAGACTTGGTCGGAGATTGGTGTCATCTTCCTTTTGTTTGCGCTGGGATTGGAATTCAGCTTCAAGAAACTGATGAAAGTGGGAGGTTCGGCAGTCATATCGGCCTGTACGATTATCTTCTGCATGATACTGGTCGGTGTGTTTGTGGGCTGGATGTTTGGATGGAAGCAGATGGACTGCATTTATTTGGGAGGAATGCTGGCCATGTCCTCCACCACCATTATCTATAAGGCATTTGATGATTTGGGGCTTCGGCAACAGCGTTTTGCCGGGTTGGTGCTAAGTATTCTGATTCTGGAAGATATTCTGGCCATTGTGCTGATGGTAATGCTTTCTACCATGGCCGTAAGTAAGAATTTTGAAGGAAGTGAGATGATTTACAGTATCGGGAAACTGGTGTTCTTCCTGATTCTCTGGTTTGTGGTAGGTATTTATCTGATTCCGCTTTTCTTGAAGAGGGCACGCAAACTGATGAGTGACGAGACGTTGCTGATTGTGTCCTTGGCCTTGTGCTTCGGGATGGTGGTGCTGGCTGCCCGTGTAGGCTTCTCTCCAGCTTTTGGTGCATTTATCATGGGTTCTATTCTGGCGGAAACGGTGGAATCGGAACACATTGACAAGCTTGTGGCTCCGGTGAAAGATTTGTTTGGAGCTATCTTCTTCGTATCTGTCGGGATGATGGTCGACCCGAACATGATTGTGGAATACATCTGGCCAATCCTGGCGATTGTGGTAGCCATATTGTTGGGGCAGACTATCTTTGGTACGGGAGGTGTGTTGCTGTCAGGGCAGCCGTTGAAAATCGCCATGCAGTGTGGATTCAGTTTGACACAGATTGGTGAATTTGCCTTTATCATCGCGGCATTGGGAGTAAGCCTGAATGTGACAAGTTCTTTCCTATATCCGATTGTGGTGGCTGTATCCGTGATAACGACCTTCCTTACTCCTTATATGATTCGTTTGTCCGGTCCTGCTTATGGCTGGGTAGACCGTCATCTTCCGGTATTCTGGAAACACTTGTTGGAGCGTTATTCGGTAGGAGTGCAGCCTGTGAATCATCAGAACAATTGGAAAAAGCTGTTGACTTCTATTGTGCGTATCACATTGATTTACCTGGTGCTTTCCATCGCGATGGTGGTGCTGTCATTCAACCTGTTCCTTCCTCTTTTGATTTCCGCACTGGGAGATTTCTGGGGAAAGGTGTTGGGAGCGGTAGTGACCATCTTGTTGATTTCTCCTTTCCTGCGCGCCATGATTATGAAGAAAAATCACTCCTTTGAGTTCAAGGCACTTTGGGCGGACAGCCGTTTCAATCATGCACCGCTGATTTCAATCGTATTGCTTCGCATTGTGCTGGCTGTATTGTTTGTGGTTTACATCATTAAGCATCTGTTCCAGGCCTCTGCCGCGCTGATGGTGGGTATTGCCATCCTGGTCGTCCTGCTGATGATTTTCTCTCGTTTCTTGAAAAAGCAGTCAATCGGGATGGAAAGGGTGTTTGTGCAGAATCTCCGTTCCAAGGAAATCAAGAAAGCGTATTTGGGCGAGAGCCAGCCGGAATATGCCGGACGACTGCTGGACCGTGATTTGCACTTGTCGGATTTTGTGGTTCCTGCCGACTCGTTGTGGGGAGGAAAGACACTGATGGAACTTGACTTCGGAAAGAAATACGGAGTGCATGTGGCTTCTATCATACGAGGTGCACACCGCATTAATATTCCAGGTGGGGGAAGCCGGATTTTCCCAAATGATAAGTTGCAGGTTATCGGAACCGACGAACAGTTGTCTGTTTTCTCCGGACAGCTGGAAAAGGTGGCCGAAGGTTACAAGGATGAGGACTTTGAGAACCGCGAGATGTACTTGAAGCAGTTTGTCATTGCACGTAACTCGCCGTTTTGCGGGCGTACGATTCGTGAAAGTGGTATCCGCAACAAATACCATTGCCTGGTGGTAGGAATTGAGTCTGCCGACGATAGTAACCTGCGGCAGCCGGAAGTCTCTTTTGAGTTGCAGAGGGGCGATGTGGTATGGGTCGTAGGAGAGGAAAAGAATTTGAATGCGTTGTTTGAAGCCTCCGAAGTGACAGCCAAAGCAGAATAAAAAAAGCTGGACTTGCACAAGTGACATGCACCCCGAAAGTTAGACAAAAAACTTTCGGGGTTTTGTTATGTCT
>ERZ780190.114-NODE-114-length-85063-cov-6.836251_pt1 | contig 85063 bp, 104 predicted proteins | sample MGYA00510980_ERZ780190 | MGnify/ENA primary metagenome ERZ780190 (study PRJEB29588, sample SAMEA1972188) | human gut metagenome | biome: human gut; feature: human-associated habitat; material: faeces | place: Denmark | collected 2008/2010 ... | reverse complement strand
TATCTTTGCCCAATTTAATCAACAGAACAACGTAACACAGCAAAATGCAATCACCGTTGAAGAGGCACGTCAAATCGTATTGGAATCACAAAGGGTATTAGATAAACCAGAAGAGGCTAAACTATTGGAGGATAGATATGACATTAAGTCTCTACCTGAAGTAGTTGCTACTAAACAAGAAGGAGTAGATACAAGTAAAGAGGGTCTTAACCTTAATAAAGCAGAGTTAATGCAAATTACTGATGATTATAAGGGAGCTATGTCTTCATTCTCTAAAGAACATCATGAACTACGTAGAGAAATCGAAATGCGTATAGACCCAGACGAAGAAGACCCAGAGTTATACCAATATGAAGACTTTGGGGAAGAAGAGAAAGAGGACGGCTCATTTGCATCTCAATTCCTCCGAAATAGTAAGCTTCCATAGTTATATCCGGATATTGCATATTTAAAAAGAAAGAATTATATTTGCATATCAATCTTAAAATAGACAAAAATATGGAACTACCAAAGACATCTTACAGAGAGACTCAGGTTAACAAGGTTAATCAGGGTACATACTTTAAATTAAAACCAACTGATACTGCTCCAGTATGGGTAAGAGACCATTATGATAAATCATCTAAGACTTATGCTTGCCATAAGTATGATGACTCAAATCACGAAAAATTTCTCAAGGGAAAAAGGAAAATATACATTAACTTTACATTTTAATCACATGAACTTATTTAGACGAAAGAGATGCTGTAGTGAACTCATTGCTATTAAAAATGGCAACTTAGTATTCGAATTGAGTAATACTCATGTCAATGCTGCTTATAATACTTTACAGGCAATAATGAGGAAATCGGGTATATTCGATGAGAATCTATATTTTGACTTGTACCGAGAATATAGAAGACATTATGCTATATACGACGTAGTACCATCGTTGCTAAGGTATAAGCTACCATTGATATTTTCAGGTAGATATCCTAAAAATCTATTCGATAAGCAGTTTACCTTTGAGGAATTGATACCTAATGCTTTGGTATATCATGACTTACCAGAAAATTTCAGATTACCCGAAAGCTTAGAGAAAATCCTTTTAGAAGTCAAGAAAAGGGTATCTGCTTATATAGACCAAGATGGCATATCAAACCAGGGTTATAGGGATTTGGTTCGAACAAATTTCGTAAAACAATGGGATGTATTTAGAAAGGACCCATCTCTTATAGATTGCTATATGGATGCTCAATTGGGCATGCTATATATGTGGGCTAGAGTAGAAAATAAAACCATAGTAAAGAACATAATCGAAAGAACTCAAGATGAACTAGCTCAAGAGTTCTTATCTAAAAATGACGAATATGGAAAATAAAGAAAAGTTTGCCTTCAGAAATGTAAACATGTCTCAAGGTGTAGAGGTAGAATTTATTAAATTGCTTACCTCATTAGAGACTAAAAGTGATGAAGATATTATTAAAGCTTTTAAAGCTCAATTATCTTCTGGAGTATTAACTTGTCATGCAGAAATGTTATCTAGAACACCAAATCAGATAATATTTCAAACATCTCAATTCAGTAAACCCCATAACTTTTACAAAAACTGGGAACTATGGGTATTCTCTAATATCCTGGGTGTATGGACTCTAAATAGGTTTAGGATATGATTACAATGAAAAACCTCCAAGTAGAGGATATAAAAGATGAATGGTTATATAATGCCTTAACACAGGGCATCAAGGAATGTATAACTGCTCCAGTCCTAACTTTGGACCCCACAAAACCAGAACCCATTAAGAGGGCAGAAATGATATTAGAGAATTTCTCTCAGGAGGATTCTCCAGTAGTAGCTACTGTAATTGCTCCAGGCAATTTCATACAGATGATATTACCGAAACATGAGATACTTCTCTCGGTAATGTTTATCTATAAAGAGAGAAATACCTATGTACAACTCATAATACAAAAACTTGCTTATGAACGAGAAAAAATTACCACCAAGACTAATGGTTCTGTTAGTAGTACTGAAGGGTGAAAAGGTATATGGAATACCTCTCGAATCAGGAATAAAATTGGACCATCTAAAAGATTTCAATACACTGAGGAGAATCTTTGTACAACTATATCATGGAGTAGGTTTTGATACTAGACTTACCTATGATGGATTTAGTATCTTCATTAATGACCCACAACATTTAGGGTATGAAGAGTTTAATAAGTATTCCTCAGGTATACAAGAATTGGTAGAAGCAAAACCCATCACTGAAAATGACCAGGATATTAGGGAAATACGGAATGGGTTACTTACTCTCTTAAATCTCAGGAGTTATCAGAGATATTAGCTACTAAACTAAAGCAAGCCATACATGAAGTATTTGAAAAACGAGAAGAAGAAAGGTGGGCTAATGGATAAGGAACCCTCTTTAGAACCTATGGAGAGTTCAATCATAAGAGAGGCTCTATACTTGCTAACTCCCCAATTACCTTAATAATTGAAAGGCAGTCTAATCCACTGCCTTTCTTAGCGTATACACATCCTCAGCCTCCTTAAAAATAAAATAGATATATTTTTCTATAAAAATAAAAATGCTTATATTTGCATATCACTTTAAAAATAGACAAAAATATGAAAACGAACTCAGTAACTTACAATCAAGCAGACGAACTAACTAAGGTAGTTCGCAATTTCTTAGAAAAGAAATCTACATTTGAACTTGACTCCGATGAAAAGGGTCATCTCTTAAATCTTCTAATGGGACTCTTAATCAAACTAGAGGATGATTACAAACTCAATTGCTTGGATATTAATCAGGTACAAATCTATGATACTACCTATTATTCTTTCATTTTCGAATCAATCATAACTGCCGATACTAATCCCTATAAGGGGCAATTAGCATCTGCTGCAGTTCAATTCATGCATGAATTTACCGATAACGATGGGAGGTTCATATCATTCAATCAACTCGATAGAAACAACTGGATTTTCCAACTTAATTTCTCAATCGCATGACAAAGTATAACGTTAGTCCATTAGTTGCTCGGGAGATAGAATTCTCCCCGGGCACTATCTTTGGTGGTAGTTGGTGCCGATACTTTATTTCAATCACCCTACATCAATGCTATATAGAAGCAACATGGAAAACCCGTCCTAAAAATGATTTAGACGGGAACAAAGAAATCTTTAACTCTTTACAGGAGTATCTAGATTGGTTTGCTAATCTTAAGAAAACTTACGGAAGGAGAATATCCCGTAAACAAATGGTATATGCTGCATACGATGAAACAACACGTACCTTCAGTTACAAACCCTACGAGAATTGGGCTACAAGACGTTCTAAAGAGAAATTAAATAAGCCCAAAAGGAACCAATGCTGGCCGATGAATTATACTAATCCCTAACCAGTTAATATATCCTCAGGGAGTTCAGAAACACCAACATCTGGGCTCCCTTAATTATTGCATATTTAAAATATTATTTCTATATTTGCATAAGAGAAAAATAAATATAATTATTAACCGACCTCGAACAGGGTCACAAAACTTATTGCTTATGACAACTATTAACGAAATCTCAAATCACATTATGGGTTACTTTGATGGAACTCTTGATGCTTTTGGTTACACTGCTCAATCAGTTAACGAAATCTCAAATCCGGATGAATCATATATGGGAACTCTTAATCTCCAATTCCGGGATTATCCCATAGACGATGACGAAAAGGTAGAAACCTATTGCAGGGAATCAGATGCTTTTGAACGGGCAGTTCTTAATTACATCAACGAATTGCTTCAAAAGGAATATTATCCCAATGCCGGTTACCAATTAGAAAAACTCAATAATAACCATCACTTTATGGCAAATCACGAAGGGGATACTATCCAGGTACATTTCAATGATGAATCCCTTTTCATTATCATTACTATGACAGGGCAATATTAACAAAATCTTCTGGGAGGCACTCAAAACACCTCCCAGAACCTCCCTATTTATAAAAATAAAAGTAGTTATAAGAACAAGTTTAGAAATAATTTTGTATATTAGCAATGAGAAATATTTCTCAAACCATTTTAATATAGACGTTATGAAAGAACTAAAAAATTTAGAGGCCATCCGGGAACTGCTTGCTTCCCACCCCATTTATACTTATGATTACTCAGATGGTCTTCATATTAACAAGGAAGCTACCAATATCCAGGTTTACTCAATCGACTTAGAGGATGAACCTTTTGCTGCTTATATCTCGGGATATATCATCACATATGCTTCAGAGGAAGTTCTCTTCGAAAACTTAAGGGAAAACATTATTTCTCACATGGACTTAACAAAGGGTGCCGACGACCAATATTATGATTATTCACCCGCACAGGTAGAGGCTATCTTATTCGGAATCCTTCAATTAACCCCAGAACATCAGGATTATATCATAACCGGACTCAAAAAACATCTCCGGGAATTTATCCAAGACGATGAACAAGATGATGACATGATATCCCAATATACCAACATTTATAATGCTATCGAAAAATGGGAATCAGACCACGGAGAAACAGAAATCTTCCAACAACTTGCAGTATCAGAATTATTTAACCAACTAAATAAATAATCACTATGGTAAACTTATATAAATTACTCAACGTACTGGAACAGGGCATGTCTCTGTTCCAACTTAATAAATGGAAAACCGAAGGCATCTGGTACCCAATTACCCAATACAAAAGGGAATCAGATGAAATACAGGTAGTAACCAATTTATTTATTGCTGACCAAGAACAGTATCATATCCAACTATCAGGTAATTATCCAGAAGAATCCGATGACTGGAATAACTTTCTAGAGGAAAACCAATGGAAAATCTACCCATTACTTGCAAACATAATGCAGGTCTTCTTGCCCACAGGGAACTATCAGATTATGTATACCTTATATCCACAAGGACTCATATTAGTAATTGCTAAACCCATAAACAAATAACATTATGATTACCGAAGAACTTAAACATACCTTAGACTCATTACCTTCAGGGGTACATGAACAAGCCAGGGAACTGGTAAAAACTTGGAAAACTGCCAATGACCGAATAATAAACGAAATCTTTGAACTTTCAGAAGAAGAAGACGATGAACTTCAACAAATTGCTGATGAAGCTAAGGGTAAACTATTTACCCTATTATTTGGCCCACTCTATCATCATTACGTATCTCAATATGTATTAGACCAGGACTATTTTGAAGAAGAGGAACAATTCATTGAGGACCTATCAAAATATTATAACCTATGACACCATACATCAAAACCAATTAATCAAACTATGCGACCATCCCGAATGGTTTAACTATATGCTAACTATATGGGATAACAATCCCGAAGAACCTCATAAGGCTAAAGCTAAGAGAGATCCTTAAAGTAAACCCAACAGATATAACCATAATCGATATAATATCACTACCATGAACATCCTCTATCACATAATCCGAATAATCCTATCCGTAGTCACCATTCTAACCCTCATACGTAATGAGAAAATATACCAAGCCCACAAGCATACCCACCCAACAAACAAAATAAGGTATATCATCTCACAGCTAATAATACTAACCCTATACACCTCATCACTAATCCTGGTATCCCACACATATGGGATTATACTAAGGCACATAGAATAATACTAAAAACTATGGGATCATTAATCCCACTCATCGTAACAATCTGGCTCCTAATCCCAAATGAAGAAGCCCCCCTAACAAAGAAATCCATCCACAGATCATAATCCCTTTAGTATATGCCCTCATACAGGTATACCCAATCGAATAAATACCAGGTACCCCCACACCACCCAACCCAAAAAACAAAACAAAATCATACTAACGCTAACTAAGGTACAATATCTACTTATCCCCCTCTATAACTAAGATACAATATAATACCTATCCCCTCTATAACTAAGGTACCATCTATTAATATAATAATACCCAATACATATATCAAGGTACCCCGCCGGGGGTTTTGGGGATTTAGGCAAACAAGGCTAGGCAAATTTACCCTTACTATACAAAGCCACTCAACTCACTATAGCCACTATACTATATAGCTCTACTACACACTTTAAAGGCAATCACAAAAAGGCTAAAAGGTACACAAAATCCGACCATTAGGGGCCCCTAAATCCGATTGCCTTGAGTACCCTTTATATGTATTATATTATAGATTGCATTCAAGGTAATTCGAAGGTAGGGGATTATATAATACAGATATGTTATGTAGCTTCTATGTATGTAGGTAGTATAGCTTTAGTACATCGTCGATTAATGGCCATCACAATTTACCCCTGATTACCTTCACCAAGTTATTATATTATGTATTATATAATAAGTATTGGGTTGGGATTAGGTAATAGGATATTAGGTTTTAGGGCTAAATGGTTTATAGGATTTAAGGCCTTCAAGGGGCATATTTAGGTAATATTCCTAGTAACTCTGTATTTTATTTGCTTAGTATTTATATTAGCATTAACTTTTGTATTCTAGGACAATTTTGTGATTTAGGGGTACCTAGATTACCGAGAGTCATTAGGTATTATATAATATATAAGCAATAGGGTAGGGAAGGTAAAGGGCAATCTCCATTAATGGCCTCTGGGGATTTTAGAGGGATAAAGGCAAATTAACCTTCAAGGCTATTAAGGCCCTCACAAGGCAATTGAGGTTATTGCATATATTATTCTTATATTTGCCTTGTAATAATAACCTTTTAAATAGTAGACGTATGAAAACAATTAATCGAATTTCAAACCTCATCATCCTTGCCCTAATAAATTACGCTAAGGATTATCCATGGGCCTCCTACATTGCCAATTCCCTTTCACAATTCGATTTGATATTGCCAGAACTAATGCAATCGAAAGCTAAGGAAATATCCATCTACCTTAACACAGATGATTGCATTATGGAATTCTCATCCGAAATCCCTGACCCAGAGGAAATTGAACCCGATTTTACCTTCAACATCAAGTATATAACCTTTCAGGTATACTTCGATTAATATATTAACCCAGAGCCTAACTAAGGTATCTGGGTTTTACTTACGCTAACTTAGTAAGCCCTTATAGGCTATCCTAATCTCTATAGGCTTACCGTAGTCCCTATAGGCTATCCTAATCTCTATAGGCTTACCGTAGTCCCTATATGGCCTTATTAAATTAGGACCAAAGGGTTTTATAGAGGGGTATATCTTAAGGGCCTTAATCCTTTATCACCTTAGCCCATTAATGGTCTTTAATATACATGTATATAATACACTTCCTAGAGGACAGGCGTATGCTATATAGGAATACCCCATATACATATCATATATGCCCACTACAAGGCGTGTGAAAATTACCCTTGTGAACCCCCAAAATTAAGTGCAAATATTAAGTCCTTTTAGGGTGCACAATATTTTCTATTTTATGAATTTTTCACTAAAATAATTTTGAAAATAAAATTATTCATTTTCTCAAAAATTTTTCTTGAAAATGTTTGTAGATTAAAATAAAGTTCGTATCTTTGCAATGTGAGAAAAACAAAGCGATATTTGAATGACCCTTTAATTAGAACTTTTTAAGAAATTATTCCTCTGAAAATTTTGCTAATTAAAAAATAGTTCTTATCTTTGCAATACAGAAATGAAACAAACCTTATTAGATAGTTTAATAAGTCTTGAATATCTATCAAAAAGGTCATAAAAAGAATAGTAATAAAATATTCAAGCGTTTTTATTATGAAGAATCAAATTAACAAAGTGAATGTAGAAAAAGCAATGGCAAACAGTAAAGCAAATAGTCTAATTGCTTTAGACATTCTAAAGTCCACAAAAGAAAGAAATCAAGGACTCTTTAAAACAGCTTTAGGGACAAAAACAGAGATTTATAAGAAAGAGTTGTTTTTGGGAGCAAACGAAAAGCAAATCAAATCTTTGCGAAAAAAGTTCAGAAATATTACTTTTAGTTTCCTTTCTACGATTGCAACAAATGCAGATAAAAAACTAATTGAGGGTTTTATAGACTTCTATAAACAAGTCTATGTTTTAAATGACTTTTCTTTCTCTTCTATTGCAAGTGAAAATACTAAAGAAGAAAAGAAAGCGATTCTAATAAAAGGGCTTGAAATCGTGAAAAAATCAATGAAGTAAAACAAAATCAGATAAGGAGTAAAATTTTACTCCTTATCATAAAAATAAGACTATTATGGTATTAATTCTGTTTGTTATCTTATTAGCTGTTTTTATTAGTGCTTTATATGTGGTTTATATTCTTTTAAAACCGAATCATAGAATAATATCTACTGTTATTGACGTACAGACTTTTCAATTGATTAATGTAGAGCAATTTCTATTGATTGAACAAATAAGCATGGACTATTTAAATGAGATTGAATATACAATTTATAAAGAATTTTCTTTCAAAACTTTTTTACTATACTTATGCTATTGTTTAAATGAACAATTTGAAGAGAATCTAAATAATCATTTAGTAAATAATTGAGAAAGCAAAGGGACAAACATAAAAGTTTGTCCCTTACTTTTCATTTTTGAAGGTTAAATTTAACAGAACCGTACGCCCCATTTAATACCACAACTTTCGAAGCTTTCGCATTAAGGGGTACCTTGAAGGCAAATTACATATTTTACTACCCCACAAAAATCACTCTTCATGATAAGGGCATGCCCAGATATCCCACACCACACATACTCACACAACACACAAAGAAGCCAGAGACCTAACATCCCTGGCTCTCATCCACCTTATCCCTCTGGCAGATTACAATATCAAAGTTCTTTCTATAAACCAAAAACTTATAAAGATATGGAAGAAAAAACATCATTCAAACTAGCCCGTGCAATTACAGATACAGGTACTGTATCTTCAGAGGGTGGTACTATAACCTACCGTATCACTTCCCTCAAAAAGAAACTGGTAAATGGCAAAGTAGTTTCAACCTCTACACCCTCTTGTACTTTGGGCTCAGCCTCCGTAAGTTGGGCTACTTGGGGAGGAGTTACCGTTGGAGATGGTTACTTAGATGTAAAAATTAACTATTCAGAAAATACTGGGTCCTCAAGGTCTACTACTCTGATATTTTACCAGGATGGATCTGGTAACAAAATCAATCTCACAGTAACTCAGGAATCCGGTGTAACCTATACTGGATACATAAAAATGGTTTCAAACACATTGCCTTTAGGTGGTATTAAAAGTAGTACTGCTCAAATCATTGTGATGGCCTATTTAAAGGGTAGTGATGGGTCTAAAAAGCCAGAAACTCCCCATGTGGGTAATGCTCCCACTTGGTGCTCAGTATCCATTGAGGCAATGGATTCTCCTGAGAACCATTACAGGTTAACCCTGACTGCTTTATCGAGTAATCCAACTGGAGCTAACCGTTCAGGGCATATCTTCTTAACCTGTGGGGATGGTAACCTTAGTATACCAGTAACTCAAGTAGCTCTAATGGCTTCAACATTCACTCTCTCTGGATTGCCCACAGATAGAGGCTACTATCTCTTTGGCAAGGGAGCTAAGCCACGGAATACATCATTTTCAGATCAGTCGTATATACAGGGTATCTCAGCAACTGGTACTGCTACTATAATGATTCCATTCCAGGCCAATGACTCAGAACCAGCTTCTCGAATAGAATGTACTACTGGAGATAAAGTAGATGTATATACTAAATCAAGTGCTACCTGGATATTAGAGGGGTCATTTATAGTACCAAGTGCAGGAGGAACAGTATCAATCTAAAAACATTATACATTATGGAAAATAAAGTTCTTAAATTAGGGGGGGGGAGGAGAGATCTACCCAAGAGGTATATGCAGAAATAAAACGGGGAAACTCTGAGAGATGGACAATACAATCTCAAAAGCGTAAGTATGTAAATGGCAAATCGTCCGGGGTTATTGAAGTTGGTTATTCTGCTAGCATCAATAACCCGGACTATCTTCTGGAGGAAGACAAAAGTAGCAATGTTATTCAGATTACTGCACGAGGTGCCGGTACTTCTGGGCTTTGTATATTTACACAAAATGAATCTGGTAATAAAATAAATCTACACCTTACTACTCCCGAAGAAAGAGAACATTGGGAAATACGTTTTAATCCTATAACCACCAGTGGAATAGACATGGGTGCTTTTTTTAAGGTTACTACCAGTATTAGTGGCGAAGGTGGATCTATGGCTGATAGTAACAGAGATAATAAGAATTGGATAGTAAATAAAAATAGATATGCTATTAATGTCTATATTGCTAACCTGTACCCGGGAAATTTCCAAATGTTGTCTTGGTCCTGCCTTGATAAGAATGGTGATGCTTTTATGACTAGCTACGATTTACCAAGTAATTCATACTTTACAACAAAAACAACTGGATTGGGTTCCTATGCTCTTACAAAAGTTTCAACTCCCTCTGCTAGCAGTGATACTCCTATACTCTCCAGTAGGTTTAACCCCACTAAAAAATATCCATTAGATTTGGATTTTTATTGGGTAGCTCCAACTTAATACCTGTATTAAGATAATATCCCAATTATAAAAGCAATTACCCAGAATATAAGAGCCAGTGTATATGCAACAGAATATCTATGCCAGGGATACCAGCAAGTAATATAAGAATCTACTTTTAGTATTTCTGGATGTTCTTCTTCGTATTTTTTATCTTCTTCTCTAGAATCATACTTATATAATATGAAGAAAGGTAAGAATACGAAGAAGATTATTAAAGCAACTGGGAACAAGAGTAGGAGAAGAATCTCCCACCCTTGCATTGATGACCCAGCATAATTACCATCTCTGTCAAAAAAGTATCTCATAGTAATTTGTATTTTATGTATCTGATTAATAGATAAATTGGAAATAGAGGTAATACTATCCATACCGAGATGAATAAAACGAGAGAGTGTATTTTGTGAGTATAGGGTAAATAATCCAAGCAAGCCCTTACAAAAAATACAGTGAACGGTAAGCATACCAAATAAATTATTGCTAATACAGTAGTCATTGTTCTTTGAGGTATTTGTTAACTATCTTGGTTAGCTTCTTATCGAAATCAATCATCATATCGAAAGCTTTCGAATCTTTCATACTTCTAATTTCCTTATCAAGGAGTTCTATGTTTCTCTTAATTGAGAAATATGCCTTGTATGCAAGGAATACTCTTTCATTTTCTTCGGTGAGTGGAAGAATTTCCCCCTTTTGCCCATCCAATCTTGGGTATGTATCATCAGGACCCAAGGTTCTTGCAACTTTTACTCGGTTACTGAGCATTGCGAATCCACCTTTTTTATCAATAGATTCCACTGTAACTTTCTCAATGATGGGTCTTCCAGATAATGTGAAGAGAACCTCATCCCCCTCTTTAAGCTTTTTGATTTCTTTCTTTTCTTTTTTCATATCTTTATTTATTAAGAATTTTTCTTTATGCAAATATACGAAATTATTTCTTATTTATTGCATTATCTATTCTATTTTTTATAAATTCATAGGCATTGCCCCGGTAATCCTCTAGCATTTTGTATTCCTGTGGAGATAGAAATATTCCGTTTACTTTAAAAGCATCTCTTAGATGCTCCGGTATAGTACCTTGGTGAGTGATGTTATTATAACGGATAATGAAAAGTTTCTCTCGGTCTTCATCTATAACACCAAGTGTGTTTACTGGTTGGAGTTTAGTTTGGTAAATTCCCCCAAAAGCAGAAGGTACCATTAAAATACTTCCCGGTATTCTAGTTATCCAATGGGAATAATCGGGAGTAATTACGGCAATTTTCTTCTCTTTTTCAAGTTCTTTATCATAAGCTAATCGATTAAACCAAAAAGCACATTTAAAACAAACTTGTTTTCTTGCCATAAGTTGGGGAATCTCTCTAGTTTCATCGAATTCCTCTAAATTAATTGGTTTGCCACATATCTGGCATTCATTTTTCTTGCCCATATTGCATTATTTTATAAGTTATATATGATAATAGAACCTCGAAACATATTGAAAATGGGTTATAAGCAATACTTTTGTTACTAAAATTGAACCATTAAAACTGATAAGTTATGGATAAATTAACAAATGAAATGATTAAAGACCTTGCTATTCGCTTAGGTCTAGAACCTGCTCTATTGAAAGCCGTTCAATTGGTAGAAGCAGCAGGTAGAGATGGGTTTTTAGCTGATGGTAGGCCTCAAATCCTCTTTGAGGGTCACATTATGTACAAAGAAGTACATAAGAAATTCCCTGACAGAGATTTATCTTACCTTTGTAAGAGATATTCTACGATTTTCTTCCCTAAATGGAATAAATCGAAGTACTTGGGAGGTGTACACGAGTACAAAAGACTCGAATTAGCCAAAGAAATTGACGAAGAATGTGCATTGAAGTCTGCAAGTTGGGGTATGTTCCAGATTTGTGGGTTCAATCACAACCTCTGTGAATGTAAAGATGTCTTCGAATTCGTTCATAAGATGTCAGAATCTCATGCAAATCAACTAGAACTCATGTATTATTTCATGAAAAACTCTGGTTGTTTGAGTAATCTCAAAGAAAAGGACTGGGCTGGCTTTGCCAGAAAATACAATGGTCCCGGGTATGCCCAGAATGCCTACGACCAAAAACTAAGAAATGCTTACGAAAACTTTAAAGGTAAATTATGAAAAGATGTCATTTTAACAGCTGGGTAGCAAAAGTATTTCTTTTCCCCAGTTACAAAGCAATTACTCTGGTGTATAACTCATTCTTCAAACACAAAGTAGAAGAGTGTAAACCCGATGATATCAATCACGAGTGTATTCATCAGATACAACAGATTGAATGTAGTATAGTGGGTTTAGTACTCGGTATCATACTTTGGTTATCATTCGGTATATCCTTTTGGTGGGTAGTGGCTCTGACTTTTGGATTCTTCTACCTTTGGTATGTTATTGAATACCTAATTATCCTGTGCTTTGCCAAGTGGGATAAACAGAACGAAAGATATCATGATGTAAGTTTCGAAGAAGAAGCCCACAATAATGATAAGAATCTGAGTTACTTGGAAGACCGTAAGCCATTTGCTTGGATTAAGTGCATTAAATTGAGAAGCTACAAGAAATGAAAAAATTAAAAGTATTAGGGGTGTCTGCTGGTGCAGGCATCCTTTTGTTCCCTTTTAGAAAGAATTTGATAGCTAATATAGAAACTCGAGGAGTATTTTATACTAAAGGCTTAGAGCAGTGGAAATTGAACTTTGGTGGTATACCATATTATAAAGATGAAACCTTCCCAGATTGTAAGCCAGACATCATACTTTCAAGTCCAGACTGTGGAGCATCTTCTATTATGAGGCTTTCAAAAGTAAAAGAATTGGGCAATCCCCAAGAGAATAAATCCCTGAATCTAGTAATTCAATCAATCTTACATTATAAACCTAAGATATTTCTTATTGAAAACTTACCTCGTTTGCTATCTTTGCTCCCAAAGGAATATCTTCAAAAAACTCTTGAAGACTATAAACTTATTTTTCACGAAAGAAGCGTTTCTGACTACGGTAACTCACAGTTATCACGAAAGAGATTACTTATCATTGGAGTACATAGAAAAACGGGTAAGAAATATTTGAATGCTTTTGATGAAGTATTTCAAGTAAAAACTCCAACAACTACTAGAAATCTACTAAAACCACTCACATTCTCTCAGGAAAATAATACTAACCAGATCCCGTTTATGAGTAAAACTCTGGCAATGTATGACTATCGGAAGCTTCCTGAAAAGAAGAATCTTACAGTAGCAAAGATACATAGACTCTGGGTTAGAGATTTTAAAGATGAAAAGAAGTGGCCTATCAAAACTGCAAAGATGAGTACTCTCCCAGGAGTATATCGATTGGAGTATGATAAACCACCATTAACTCTCAGACCTGCAGATAGGCAATTTAGACCAGATGGCTACCCTTTGGGAATCGAAGACTTCAAGGCAATTATGGGATTCCCCGATAAATTCGAAATTTACCTTCACAAGAATGGTGATACCTTCGAAGGTGATTTTAAGGATTACCATTACTGGCTTAACAAGGCAAGGTATACAATTGCCAAAGGGGCAGTAGGGGAAATAGGTATTTGGTTCAAAAAATGCCTCAAAAAGGCAAATACCAAGAAACCTTGAGTTTCAGCTTTATATATAAAGTCTTATATATAAGTTTCTGGGGTGCCTTGAAATATATAGATATATAATATACTACGTATATATATCTATATATTTATCTGCGTATATATAGCTATTCATATATCATATCGTAAGTAGTATATTTGGATATTATCTCACTTCGTTCGATAAAGGTAATCGCTAAGCGATTACCGAATAGATAGTATCATTAAAGCGTGCGACTATTTCAATTTGAAAACTTAATACATCGGATTATGAGAATGATTAATGCAAAGTACCCAATTACCGAATTGAACATTAACAACATCCTTAAGTTCTTTCGGATTATTTATCGGAATTTACCTTCGATACGTTTTGAGATTATTGAAACCAAAAGTACTTTTCAATTCAAGTTCCACATCATTAAGTCAAACTTAAGTCCAGTAGAACGTTATTGGTTGAAGAGTAAGATTAAGAAATTCATCAAGTATGAAGACATTTAAGAGGGCCTTGTTTATTGTATTTCTAGGATTTACTATTTACCTTTGCTTCAGGAATTACAAACTTTCTCGAGAGGTTGATTCCCTGGAACTAGCGGTCAATGAAATCCCAGATACAGTATACACAGAGAAACCCTTCAAACCAGAGAAGAAGTACTCAGAAAAAATTGAACCAGGTAAAATCTTAGTTCATGATAATAAGCAGCCAACTCTCTTTCCTGATTCCATGCTAAGGCAGCCAGTTATCAGTAACCAAGATTCCCTGGTTCAAATTGTTTTGAAGAAAGATAAGTTGAACTTAAGTCTGTTCAATAAGGAGACTAACACTTATTCAACTAGACTATTCCCAATCGACTTAGATAAGTACAACTACAACTGGTATGAAGGTCAATTAACTCGAAAGAAAGTTGCAAGGTTATCACTTAGTCCATACGTTTATGGCAAATACAGACCTTTCAATAATCTCTTCGATATGGGAGCTGGTCTTTCAATCAAGACTAAGAGATTTAATTACAAACTCGGAGTCAATACCTTTTACTATCCGAAGATAAAATCTGGTATAGGTACTGACATCGAATTTCAAATAACGTATAACTTTTAAGTAATGGCAAAGACTATCTCAGAAACTAGAACTACTTTAACTCGAGAAGAGCTATCAAACTTATCCCGAGTTTCTAGTGATGTTTTCTTTTTTAGCCTTTTTTGCTATGTGATACATCCCGTAAGAGGAAAGGTAAGATTTGATTTATACCCATTTCAGAAATCAGTTCTCTACAATTTCCTTGCCCAACGATTCAATATCATTCTCAAATTCCGTCAGGCAGGAATTACAGAACTTATTTCTATGTACTGTCTTTGGTTGGCGATGTACCATCCCAACAAAAAGATAAACATTATCTCTATCAAAGACACAACTGCTAAGAAGGTGCTTAAGAAGATTAAGTTCATGTACAAGAATCTTCCATGGTACCTTCAAACTCCCATAATCAATGGTAGAGCTGGAGAATACGGTTCTGCTTCCATGATAGAATTTGATAATGGGTCATTTATTGAATCAATTCCGACATCATCCGAAGCCGGTCGTTCGGAATCCCTTTCTCTTCTGGTAATTGACGAGGCAGCAGTAGTAAGATGGGCTGCTCAAATTTGGGCTGCTGCATTTCCCACTCTTTCCACTGGTGGAGCTGCCATCGTCAATTCCACTCCCTATGGAGTTGGTAATTTCTATCACTCAACTTGGGTAGATGCCATTGCAGGAGGTAATCCTTTTAACCCAATTCGATTATACTGGCAAATGCACCCAGAACGAGATATCAATTGGTATAACCAAATGTCTTCTGCTTTGGGAGCAAAACGAACTGCACAAGAAATTGATGGTGACTTCTTATCATCTGGTAATACAGTCTTCGACTTAGCCGATATTAAAGCTATCGAAGACTGCCTTAATGATTACCCAGTTATTAAGAAGAGATTTAATGGTCAATACCGACAATTCTGTGAACCCGAATCAGATAAAGAATATTTCATTGGTGCAGACGTTTCAACTGGTAGAGCTTCTGACTACTCTTCATTTACTTGTATGGATAAGCTAGGAGAAGAACAAGTAGTATATAAGGGAAGAATGGCAGTGGGAGCTTATGCTAAGTTACTTGGTGATACTGGGAAGTTGTTTAACTGGGCAGTAATAGCTCCAGAATCCAATGACGTTGGTTTATCAGTAACTTCTAAGCTTCAAGACGAAGGTTACCCTAACCTTTACTACTACCAGAAGATGCTAAAGAAAAAAGGTAAAAGTAGACCTGAAATGGATAAATCCCCTGGTTGGTTAACCACCCAAAAGAATCGTTCAGTGATAATAGAGAACTTGGAAGAAGATATTCGATTAGATCATGTAATCATTAAGGACCCATTCTTTGTACAAGAAGCTTATACTTTCATCTATGATGGTTTAGGTAGACCTGTTGCAATGGGTAAACATAGGGCTAACAATTCAGCGGTAGATGTAGACCTTGAAGGAGATGTATATGCCGATGATGATATCTTTGGAAAAGCAATATGTAATCACATAAGGAAAGGAAAAACTAACGTAATCGTACAACCAAGATGAAAAAGTACTTCAATTTTAGTTGGGGTTGGGGACGTAAGAAGGACCCTCCCAAGAATGGTACATCCTCTAATAAAGAGGAAAAGCCTGCCACATCGATTTCGCCTGGTAGGGTTTCAGTTGACGATGATAGCGATAACTTAATTACATCATTACAAGGGTTGACTAAATTAGTTGAACCCTCTTTTCGTGTTGATGTGATACCTTTAATTCGGGATTTATATAAGGTAAATCCTGATATGGGCATTGCATTGCAAGATATGTTTAAGTTAGCTAACACCAGTCATACAGTAACTTTCCCTAATAATACCGATGAAGAGGCTTCAAAGATGAGAGAACATCTTAAGAAAGCCACCAAGGGATGGACCAGATATACTGCTGGTATAGATGGTTTAGTTAATAAAATGATTGTTCAACTTCTTGTAAGTGGGGCAATATCCGTAGAAGGAGTACCAAATGATAAGCTTGATGGTTTGGCTACTGTATTATTCCTTAAGCCAGAACACATCAAGTTTAAACGTGAATTAAATGGGGTGTATGCTCCTTACCAAAAGAATATAAATTTCTTTGTTAAGCAACAAGATTACATTAAGCTTAACCCAGAAACCTATTTCTATGTTGGTATGTTCAATGATACGGATGAACCTTATGGAGTTCCTCCATTTATGCCTGCATTGGATTCTCTCAAGGGTCAGAATGACATGAAGGTTAACTTCAAACATATCATGGAGATTTGTGGTATGGTTGGTTTCTTAGAAGCTAAGATGCAGAAATCTCCACAAAGACCAAATGAGAGTATAAAAGCTTATGAATCCCGATTATACCATGAACTTAATATCCTTAAACGTAATGTTAAAGAGGGTATGAAGGATGGAGTAGTTGCTGGTTACATAGATGACCATGAATTCAAACTAAATTCTACTACTAAGGAGCTCGGTAATATCGAGAAGCCTTGGAATATGAACCAACAATCTGTAGCAAATGGGTTGGGGGTTAATGGCTCTATCATTGGGGTATCATCTACTACTGGTGAAGGTGCAACTGGTATAATGCTGTCTAAGATGATTAGCCAGTTAAAAAATATCCAAATGCTTGTAGCTTATGTATTGGACCGACTTTATTCTCTAGAACTGCGTCTGGCAGGCTTTAATAATAAGGGGATGAAGATTGATTGGGGAACTTCTACAGTTTCTGATGAAGTTAAAATCCAACAAGGTCTTCAGTATAAGATACAGAACCTTGACTTATTGTATAAGGCAGGTATCATTAGCCAAGAGCAATATGCTTGGGCAATGGGTTATGATTCACCAGATGAAAAGGAACCAAGAGTTTCACTTGAGGACCAATTTGCTAAGGGTGGTAATACAGACCCACAAGAGGGTACCAAGAAGAAACAAAGACAGGATGATAAAAACCAATCTGCTCGTAGGTCAAGAGATAAGACAAACCCGGCTCCTTCTCGAGGAGACCAAAATATTAAAGCAAGATGATTAAATTCACAAAGAAAAACAAAGAGCATCTTGATTCTATGGTGATAGGTCAAGGCCATACCATTATGGCTGGGTATATCCCAGAAGCAGTGGGAGCCCAGACTTTCTCCGAGAATTATTACAAATGGAAGAATCCTACACTGGACACCATTGCTCAATTTGGATTTTGGGGAGGGGATATAGATTATAATACCTATTACCCTAACCTGGATAAATCGGAATTAACTCCAAAGGATGAAGAGTTTATCGAACCTATGTTCCGATTACTTTCAGAAACGATTGTATCTAAGAATTGGAACCCGACAGACTTTGGTCAGAATGGAGTACTAAAGGCTTCTATGAAGATGTTGCTTGGTCAAACAGTAAACTGTGACCATGAAACCAACATTGGTAATGCTATTGGTGCTGTATCACAAGTAATGTGGCAGGAATCCTACAAAGACGGTAGCTTTACTATACCCGCTGGTATCAATGGTATTCTGAAAATCGATGGTAAGGCAAACCCAAGAATTGCTAGAGGCATCCTTATGGAACCTCCTTCAATTCATAGTAATTCAGTTACTGTACAATTTAAGTGGGATAAATCCCATCCCCAAATGGAAGATAACGAATTTTATCAGAAACTGGGTACTTATGACTCTAAGGGAGTTATGGTACGTAGAATTGTTACTGAAATTGTTCGTTACCTTGAGACCTCACTAGTTTCACATGGTGCTGATTCATTTGCCCAGAAAATTGGTTCGGATGGTAAAATCATTAACCCAACCTTTGCCAAAAGAACTTGGGCATCTTATGAAGAATACAGAGATGATAAATCGAAGCAATACTTCTTTACTGATTATAAATCAGATTTAACATCATATCAAGAAAAAAACGATACTCAGGGTTCTTTTAATGATAATGATGCCAATGATAATCATTCAAATAAAGATAACATGAACGAATTACAAAAATTTCTTGAAAGCCTTTTTGGGGATAACATGCTTACCCTGGAAGAAGGTAAAGAGATGAATCAGGAAAATGTAATTGCCTGCATTCAGACTTTGGTATCATCCAGAAACGAATTGCAAACTTCGGTAGATAATCTTACTACAGAGAAAACTTCTCTTACGGAACAGATTACCAACTTGAATGCCGAAGTAGCTAACTTGAAGGAAATGGCAACCGTAGGAAAGAATCACATTGCTTCTCTACGTGAAAATGCCGTAGAAACCTACAAGAAGTTAATGGGTGATAAGGTAGATGAGACAATCGTTACGATGCTCAATGCCGAGACTACTGGTATTACTACTCTTATTTCCTTGACCAAGGATTACCAAGCTCGCTTGGAAGAGAAGTTCCCTCTCACTTGCTCAAAATGTGGTTCTAAGGACGTCAACCGTGCTTCCTCAATTGCTGAGGATGATACCGAGGGTAAAACTGGAACCCAGGGTATCAGTACCCAACTGAATTCAGAATCTCCGAGTACTAAGAATGTAATCGATAACTTGTATCGAAACAAAATCAAATAACTAATATAAATAATCCGCGTTATGGAAAAAACTAAAATCGTAAACGACCCTCAGCAACTTACTCTCTTTGGGGAAAGAACCCCGAGAGCGGTGATTTACAAAAGTGAGTCACACAAATTGCACCAGGCTTTCAATGTTGAAGCTGGAGAGAAAATCGTACAGGGTATGCCAGTGGCTTTGAATGAAGAAGGTTTGATTTACCCTTGCACTGATGTAGCTACTCAAGTTTATTTGGGTGTAGCAGTAACGGATAACGTTAACCCTGCTTATCAACCTCAAAGAGATTTCCCGGTAGAGGTAACAGTAGCTATGGAAGGTTACATGATTTGTAACTGGGTATCAAACGGAAATATCGAAGCTGGCTATGTAACTCCCGATGGAGAATTGCTTAACGATAGATTCGTAAAAGCTAGCCAAGCAACTTCAACCCAGTTCATTGCCCTTAATCCTGCAGAAGAAGCAAATGAGGTAATTCAAGTACTCATCAAATAAGAGAAAAGAAGTTATGGAAAGTAAAATAGATATTACAAAGTTGAAGGCTCAGGATTTTATGAAAGAGCTGCCGGAAATGGTAAGAAGCTTGGAAGCTGTTCGTTCCGGTTCACAGGACAAGAAGCCTGTAGAGGTAACTTTTGGAGAATTGGTTACCGGTAAATGGGGTATTTCAGAAGATGAACTTTTTGAAAAGATGGGCATCAATCCAAAAGTGGACACGATGCAGAACATCTTTACAATGCCCCAACAGAATATTCGTTGGATTGTTCCGGAAATCATTCGTGCTGCTATCACATTGGGTATGCACCAGGCTCCGTTCTATCCGAATATCATTGCATCTGACCAACCAATCAATGGTTTGCAAGCAATCATGCCGATGGTTAACATGTCGGATGCTGCTCCTGCAAAGGTTAATGAGGCAGAAACTATCCCATTGGGTGATGTTAGCTTCGGACAGAAATCGGTTAGCCTCTTCAAGATCGGAAAAGGTTTCAAACTTACTGATGAAGTTCGTAACTATGTTTCGCTCGATGTCTTGGGAATCTACCTTCGTGATTTTGGTGTTCAGTTGGGTTATGCTCTGGATACTCTGGCTATGGACGTTGCTATCAATGGTAACAACCCTGATGGCTCTGAGTCTGCCCCGGTAATCGGTGTATACGAAACAACTAACGGTATCACTTACAAAGACCTTCTGCATATTTGGGTACGTGCTGCTCGTATGGGACGTAACTTCCAAACTATGATTGGTGGTGAAGACCAGGCAATCGAAATGCTGAACTTGCCGGAATTCAAGGATCGTCACTCTGGTACTACAGAAGCTACCCTGAATGTTAAGTCTCCTGTTCCCAAGAATGCTGACTTCTACATTCACCCGGGTACACCCGACCAACAGTTGTTGTTGATTGATACATCTGCTGCCTTGATTAAGCTTACTGCTCGTCAGTTGATGCTTGAATCTGAAAGAATCGTTTCTAACCAGACTCAGGCAATCTATGCAAGCTTGACTACTGGCTTCTCTAAGATGTACCAGGATGCAACTCTGTTGCTGGCTGCCGACAAGAAGTTCTCAGAATTCGGCTTCCCCGAGTTCATGAACGTAGACCCATATTTGATGGTTAACCTAGAATAATAAGGGACGTCCGGTTTCATCTATATAAATTCCCTGAGAGGGTAGGTAACTAAAAAGACCTATCCTCTCTTTAATCATTTTTAAATCTTAGGAAATATGGCTAAAGATAAATATACAGTAACTGTGGGACCAAGAGCTTACAGTTTTCATGACCAATCAACCGGTATTACCGTTTGTAGAGGAGAAGACAAGGAACTCTCCCGTCGTCAATTCCGTGCACCAAAGATTCAGAAGGCAATTGCCTCTGGCCATCTGATTATCATTGCTGATAAATCAGAAATCGAAAAGTATTCAGAGGCCGACATCGAAAAGTTGAATAAGAGACTGAATGCTCAGTTCAAGAAAGGCATGACTATTGAAAAACTTGCAAAGGGATATTCCCTGGAAGAACTGAAACTGGTAGCAGGTCTTCATGAAATCGTTGCCGAGAAAGATGATACAGTAGAAACAATTCTTCAGGCTTTGCTAGAAGAATTCGAATCCTCTTCTAAAGGGTAATCTATGAAAATTACATAAGACAGACTAATATGAATAACAATCTGGACTTTTTGTACGTTACGTCAGGTCTGGAAGTTTCATTCAGAGTCATATCCAAAGTCCCGGCCAAATCTATTTTTGACTGGGACTTTGGCGATGATAAGGGAGAGGTTTTCAATGGTGGAAGACATGTTTCCTATTCTTATGAAACTCCCGGTTTCTATACCGTAACATTACATGTAACTAACTCTAGCGGTTTAGATATCACCGTAGATAAGACTCTGGTAGTTTGTGATTATGGGCATACGGCATTAGCCGATACAATATATAACTTAATCGACCATTATATCCCTTCAGAAATATCTGATGGGATGACCAGGGAAGAGAAATCTATTTACATCACTAAGTGGCAATATTACATTGGACCTCTAGTAAACCATACAATTGCACCAGATAAGTATACAGATGAATTATGGTATGAAGCACTAGAAAACCAATTAATAATGGAATTGGCTGCCTGGGATTTTCTCAATGTGAAGATACTTAATCTATTAACAAGTACTTCAGAATACCTAAGTCAATTAACTTCTACCAAAGAACAAACTGGTGATGGTACTTCTAAACCCGAACTTGCCCGAGGTGATAGGATAAAACAAATCACTACTGGGCCCACTGAAGTGCAATATTATGATACCTTGGCAGATGCTACAAGTTCCCTATGGAAAACACTTTCTCAAGCAATGCAACCGGGTGGATTAATAGATGAATTAAGAAAGAACCTTTGTATGTTAGCTTCACGATTGGAAATCTACTTACCGTTCTGTGATGAAGTATTCAGAACCGTAGTTCCCAAAGTAGTTAACAGAAGGCAACCTGGAGTATTAGATGGACCCAACCCAAGTGCTCCAGTAAAAGGTGGTAAGAAATCAATCTTAACTAAGTTATGACAAAAGAACCCTGGAGAATGGTAAAGAACCGCTCTTGGGATAGATACAAGAAAATTATCACTGACTTCTTAGATTGGGATGCTGGTAGACAAACCATAACTTGGGCCAAACATGTTAATCAGCTTCTCAGTCATGCCGAAGACAGTATACCTAAATATTATAACATCCAAATCGAAGCATTGTGTTACTACAATGCTTTCAGAAACTGGCCTATCAACAAGGCAACCATCTCAGGAGAATTGGATGACGAAAACTTATCAATACTAATTTCTAAATCTTATATAGAACAAATCGGTTATCTTACACCGGAGGGTTATTGGGATTTTAATTGGGAACAAGATAGGTTTGTAATTAATGGTATAACGTATAAGCCTTCTGGAGATACTCAGACTGCTCAGGCAAAGGATGAGGCTTTAGTTTTCATGATTATCCTAAAGAGAGACCGAGATACCAAAGTTGAATTTGTAGAATAAAAATAAAGTATATGGCAAAGATGTTAGTACTGAGGTGGACACCAATTACTACAAACAGTGGAATTTGGTTTGATAGTAATCGGGTTATCCTCAATGGTACCTCTGGAGTTCATATTGAAATGAAAGGTAATGGCAATGATGTAACGGCATTTCAATCGATGACCGGAAACAAATTTGTCACCTGCTTTCAAGATTACTTCGGAGATATCTGGGATAAAATAATACCTCATCCTGGTATAGGCCAGGTAATAAAGTTCCGTGTAAATAGGCTTCCTGATTATGCTTGCATACGGGGAGATATTGAGGACGGTGGAGATGTAGACCCCGAAAATCCGGATGTACCAATGAATGCCTTCTGTGGTTCAGAGGGAGAACCATTCAGGGATATCGATTCTGAATTCTTACTGGGTCGTCAACGTGCAGTAATTAATCCTTAAATTTTATAAAATATGTATGTAAGTAAGTATTATACCTGCGAAGAAATAGACCAGCGGTTATTACAGGGTTACTATGATGACTTTGTTAAAGCTGGCTTTGGGGGAACTATAAATGAGTTCTGGGCCTTCGTACTTTCTATCAAGAATAAGGTAGATAAGAAAGAAGGATACGACTTATCGAAAAATGATTTTACCGATGCGTTGAAGGCTAAACTTGATGGCATCGAAGAACATGCAAATTATATCACTAAAGTTTCTCAGCTTGAGAATGATTTGAAATATCAAACCGAGGAAGAAGTTAAACAGATGATTAGTGATTTGGTTGATGGTGCTGATGATGCCCTTGATACTCTTAAAGAGTTGGCAGAAGCATTGGGCAATGATCCCAACTTTGCAACTACTATCACTAATAAATTAACCGACCTTCGTACTGCTTTAACCGAAGAGGTTAATCGTGCTAAGGAAGCCGAAGCTGCTCTGGGTACTGCAGTAGCTGCAGTTCAGGATAACCTAGAATATGGGTTAGACCAAATCAATAAGAAGATTGATACCGTTAAGGCAGACTTAAAAGCTGAAATCGACCGAGTTGAGAAGAAGGTAGATAAGAATGCTGAAGACATCAAAGACCTTGAAGATAAGGTAAATCAAGATAATGGTGAACTTGAGAAAGAACTCAAGGGCCTTATTCAAAAGGAAAAAGATGAACGTATCGCTGCCGATAATGAGATTAAGGAAAGTGTAAATAACCTTAAGACTCTCCATATCAATGATAAGGCCGCACTCGAGGCAAAGATTGCTGAAGAAACTACAAATCGTACCAATGCAGATACCGTACTGGATTCTAAGATTAATGAAGAAATCACTAATCGCCAGGCTGATACTTTAGCTCTTCAGGGTAAGATTGACCAAGAGAAGGTAGACCGTCATTCTGAGGACCAAGTTCTTCACAATGAAATCTCTAAAGAGGTAACAGATCGTACTAATGCAGACAATGCTCTTCAAGGTAAGATTGACCAGGAAGCTCAAGCACGTACTGCTGCAGACCAGGTATTACAGAACAATATAGATTCAGAGGCTACTGCTCGTGCTGCTCAGGATTTAGTTCTCGAACACAAAATTGAGGATATAAAAGAGCAGGGTGTAGAAGACAAAGAACAATTGCTTAATGCTATTGCTGCCGAGGCTGCTGCTAGAGAAAAGGGTGATAAAGACCTTGATACTAAGAAGGTAGATAAACGTGAAGGTTATTCTTTGACCAAGAATGACTTTACTGATACCCTCAAAGCTAAATTGGATGGCATAGAAGAAAAGGCAAACTATATTACCCATCTCTCTCAGCTTATAAATGATGCCGGTTTCCAAACTGAAGAAGAAGTAAATGCTGCTATCCAAAAGATTATTGGTTCAGCACCAGAGGTACTTGATACTCTTAAGGAAATTGCCGATGCCCTTGGAAATGACCCCAACTTTGCAACTACTATCACTAGGAAGTTGGCTGCAATCACAGAACAGGTTAACCAAGAAATCGAAGACCGTATTGCAGGAGACGAGGCAAACAGTGCTGAGGTAGCTGCTGAAGTTCAAGCTCGTAAGGATGCAGATACTGCCCTTGAAACTAAACTGAAAGAATACGTAGACAATAAGTCTGCTACTGGAGATGCTGCACTCGGGGTTGTAAGGGATAACCTTAACAAGGAAATCCAAGACCGTAAAGATGCCGATGCCACAATTCAGGCTAACTTGGATAAGGAGATTGCCGAAAGAAAGACTGCTGATGAAGCATATACTCAAAGTCTGGCTAACGTTAACCAGCGTATCTCAGACTTGGCTTTGAGTATGCAAGAGTCTATCAATACTTTGCGTAATGAGCTTACTGAGCAGGTAAATGCCAATACTACGGCAATCGCTACTAATCAACATAATATCGAAAGAAATTCAGAGGCAATCACAAACTTAACTAAGACTGTAGGGGATAACTACAAGGAAGTTAAGGATATGATTAACGAGGAAATCGTTGACCGTACCAATGCTGATAGTGCTTTGAGTTCTCGTATCGATACTCTCAATATTGACCTTAATACTGAGAGTGTAGAAAGAAAAGCTGCAGACCAAGTTCTTCAGGTAAATTTGGATAAAGAAGCAGCAGACCGTACTGCAGCCGATAAAGCCTTGAGTACTGAGTTTACGGCTAAATTGGATAATGCTAAGCAGGCTTTGGAATCTGAGGTAGCTAATCTTAACACTAAGCTTGAACAAGAAAAGGAAAATCGTATTGCCGGTGATAATGCTTTGGGAGTTCGTATTGATTCTCTAGAGGCAGGTAATACCGATGCTATGAATGAATTAAAAGCAAAGGTAAATGCTAATACTACTGCTATTAATGCAGAGAAAGACCGAGCAATTGCCAAAGAGACTTCTCTTGAGGCCCAGATTGATACCAACCTTCAGAATCATAAAGATGATATGGCGGGTATCAACCAAAATATACTTACCGAAAAGAATGACCGCTTAGCTGGTGATACTGAGTTGCAGAATAATATCGATAAGGAAGCTACAGAACGTGCTAACCAAGATACCCTTATTAATAATGCTATTGCTCAGGAAAAAGCAGATCGAATTGCTGCTGACAAGGCAATGGATGGAAAGAAGGTAGATAAGGTAGACGGTAAAGTACTTTCTTCAAATGACTTCACTGACTTGCTATATGCCAAGTTGGATGGCATCGAAGAACATGCAAATTACATCACTAAGGTATCTGAGTTATTAAACGATTCAGATTTTCAGAGTGCTGAACAAGTAGAGGCTGCTATCCAAAAGATTATTGGCTCTGCTCCAGAGGTACTTGATACTTTGGCCGAGATTGCTAAGGCTCTCGGTGATGATCCCAACTTTGCAGCAACTATGACTGCTAAGCTTACTGAGTTGGAGAATAAGCTTGAAGCTGAAAAGAATCTGCGTGAACAAGGAGATAATACTCTGCAACAGACTTTCACTAACTTAAGTAATACTCTTACTACTACGGTAAATGAGTTGAGAACTTTCGTAACTGAAACTCGTACGGAGCTGTTAACTTCCTTGAATGCTACCAATGCTCTGGTAACTCAGAATGCTGCCAATATTCAACGTAATCTGGAATTGATTCAGGGTATTCAGGGTAACATTAATGGTAACTATACTGCCATTACCGATTTGCTGAATAATGAAATCGCTGCTCGTAAGGCTGAGGATATTCGATTAGAAGCAAAGATTGACCAGAATACTTCTGACTTAAATACAGAGAGAGAGGAAAGAAAGGCCGCAGATAAAGTTCTCCAGGATAACATCGATGCAGAAGAAGCTGCCCGTATTGCTGCCGATACAGCTTTGGGTAAACGTATCGATAAAGAAATTCAGGACAGAACCGATGCTGATACTGCCTTAGATAATAAATTCACTAACATTACCGATGACCATGAAGAAAGACTGGTAGCTGAAGAAGGTACTTCTGATGCTTTGCCTGATACCATGGTTACTGATGTTAGTACTGTAACCCGAACAGGTACTCAGCTTTCTTTCAAAGTAAAGACTTCAACCAAGGATAAGGCAAATAACCAATATGGTGAAGAAGTAGAAGCTACCAAGAATTTACTTCCGGTAACTCAAACTCTTGCTGGAGTTATGTCTGCTGCAGACAAGGTTAAGTTAGATGGGTTAGACCCAAATTCTTTAACTGATATCTCTGCAGCTTCTGATGCTAATAAAGTAACAGTAACGGTAACTAAGGATAACGGTTTGAATGCTGATACTACCGAAACTTTCGATTTGCCTCAGGTATCGGCTACTAAGGCTGGTACGATGACTGCTAAGGATAAGGTTGAGTTAGATAGAATCTCTACGGCTAACTTTGCTCTTGGTGCAGTAACTCCCAATGAAACTACTGTTGGCATTGCTGCTACTAAAACTGTAATTGAGGATGGTACTGTAGAACAGAATCCAATTACTTTACCTGCTTCTACTGCAGAAAAAGCTGGTGTACAATCTGCTGCAGATAAGAAGCTGTTTGATTCTCTTCCTGAGAAGTTTATAAGTTATCATAGGAATTCAGTTCCTTATTCAGACCATGTAGACTTAGTATCTCAACCCTCAACTTTTAATAGAGATACTGGAGTATATGAATTAAAGGGCACTGATAATATCAGTATATCAAAGGCAACTAAAGAAAATGCCGGAGTTATGACTGCCGTAGATAAGACAAACCTGGATGAGACCTTACCCAATGCAATAGCTCAAGAAATCCAGGATAGAAAGGATGCTATTGAAGCTTTGGATGGTAAATCGGAGGCAGCTCTTGCTGAAGAAGTTCAAGCCCGTAAGGATGCTGACACTGCTCTCGACACAAAATTTACTAAAGCAGTAAACGATGAAGCAACTGCTCGTACTTCTGCTGATACTGCATTGGGTGCAAGGATTGATAAAGAGATTGCTGATAGAACTGCGGCAGACACTGCCCTTGATAATAAACTGCAGAATAACATTAACACTCTAGAAGCTAAGCATGATGCCTTTGTAGCAACTAAGGGTAAGGCTGATGGCTTTGCTCCATTGGATGGGAAGGGGTTAGTACCTGCTAACCATTTGCCTTCATATGTAGATGATGTACTTGAAGTATATGCTACCTATGATGTAAGCCCCACTGGAGGTCTTACTAATGTTCAATTGTATACGGATGCAGGTCACCAAACTCCCGTAGTTGGAGAATCTGGTAAGATTTATATAAATGTTGCCGATGGTGAACCTCCATACCAATTCCGTTGGTCAGGTACTAAATTCGTAGACAGTAATACTTCGTCTCTTATCATTGGGGAAATCGCAGGTACTGCTTTCGAAGGTAGTAGAGGTAAGCATCTTGAGGATGTGGTATCTAGCATGCCTAAAAATTTAATTAGTAAGGTTTCAATAGCTAACAAAAATAAGCGTAATGTTATTATCTTATGTAACTATTCTGCTACGGATGGTCAAGGGCATTACATTGATAAACCCGATGGGATGGTAATCCCTCTAACTCCAGCCACTACTCGAGAAGCTGGTCTGATGGATGCCGATAGTGTAATAATGCTTAATCAAACCTTACCAGATGCTATTGAAGCTGAACAAGAGGCCCGTATTGCAAAAGATAATGAGATTAAAGCATCATTGGAAACCGTACCAGAAATACTCTTGGCAAAATCTAGTAATGAACCGGGTAGTCTTCTTAATTTAGGTTTTACTACTACTGGCATATCCATTAATTACTGGTATGCAAAAAAACAGCAGAATGGACATTACCAAGTTAATGATTCTCAATCTAGTATTTTACTCCCAGCAGCAACTAAAACTGCTGCTGGTGTAATGACGGCATCCGATAAGACTAAACTTGATAACACAGTACAAGGCTTGGCAAATGAGATTACGGATAGAACCAATGCTATCAATTCTCTTCGTACAGAATTAAAAACTTACGTAGATGGATTGATTGCCGATAAGGGTTCAGATATAACTGCCCTGGAAACTAAGGTAAATAATCACATTGCCAATAAATCTAATCCTCATACAGTTACTAAGGCTCAAGTTGGTTTGGGTAATGTTAACAATACATCGGATGCAGATAAACCAGTATCTACTGCTCAGGCTGCTGCTATTGCCGATGCTAAGGCTGCAGGTACTGCTGCTCAAACTTCTATCAATAGCCATGCAGGTAGAAAGGATAATCCTCATACAGTAACTAGAGCTCAATTGGGATTGGCAACTACTGACCAGGTAGTATTTGCTAAGACTACGGCTCCTTCCGGTTTCTGGAAAGAGTCTTCAGATATTCGACTCAAAGATAACATTAAAGATTTGAATCATACTCTAGACCAGATTTGCCAGATACCTACTAAGTCATTTACTATGCTTGGTAAGGAGGATGAGGGAACTATTGCTCAGAACCTCGAAGGCTTAGGATTTGGTAAATATGTGGAAGAAGTTCCAGTAGAGAAATCTACGGTACCCAATCCAGAGGAATTCGAAACCCTGGAAATCAACGGAGAAGAATACGTACTCGTAAAACAAGTTAAATATCACAAGATGTCAACCTTGGCAATCGAGGGTGTTAAACTTCTCTATGATGAAATCAAGACTTTGAAGGCAGAGATTCAGGAACTTAAAAACAAATAAATCTTATGGGAGAGATAGCAACCTGGAGTGCTGTCAAAAGTAAAGTAGGCCTTGGTAAGGATGGCAATGACTGTCCTACCAAGGCTGAATTGTTAGCACTCTCCCCTACAGGAACAGGGGAAAATTATGTGGGGTTGGAACTATCCAATGCCGGTTCCTATGGAAATAACGAAACAGTAAAGTTAGAGGATATTCATAAGGTAACTTATAAATATACTTTTACTTCTAGATACAGTAGTGTAAGCTTTGATGCTTTGGGTAATCCAAGCTCTTCTAATCAGGGGTTTGGTTTTATTTCTACAAAACAGAAATATTGGGATGGAGTAGCTAATGGGGCTGAAATTACGGTAAATTATGTTATTAGTAATAAACCTGCATGGGTAACTAATCATCCTCAAACACCTCCTTGGACTGCTTCAGAGAATTTGGGATTAACCTCTCGGTCTGATTCCAATACTCTTGTTACACAGGATGAATCGGGTAAAACTTTTAAATTAACCTTTATTCAAGCAGCAGCCTCTCAATCTTGGAGTTATGGTTGGAGTGTAACACCTACCTCTATGTCTTTTGGGGCTACTGGAGGTACCAAAACCTTTTCAGTTACTTCTTACAAGCAAGAATTAAGAAATGGGCATAATTATGGTAACCAAATAGCTTTAACTTATACTAGAGCCAACTCTGGTAGCGTATCTGGAAGCGGTACTTCTGTAACTATGAATAATAATACTTCTACCAGTACACGAAGTGGTACGGTAACCTTAACCCAAGCTGAGACCAATAAGAAGGCAACTATCAGTTGTTCTCAATCAGCAGGTTATAGAACCTATAGTGAAATCACTGCCAGTGGAGGAAGCGTATCCGATATACCTGCCGGTGGAGGAAGTAGAAGTTCATTCTCAAGTATGCCAACTTATTCTCAGACTTGGGGATGGAATGGTTCTACAACTGGAGGAGGCACAATTACAAGCGGTGCTAGCATTAGTTATGGTACTGCAGTTAGTGCAGGTTCTTTGGGAACTACGGTTAAATCTAGAACCCAGGTAGGAACCCTTACTGGTACCTTATCACTAAATGGTAAAACCAAATCTGTAAGTGTACCAGTATACCAGGCAGCAAACGAATTTACTGGGTATACCTATGGTTCTTGGAATGTAAGCTTAAGGGCAAGTTCTTATACCATCGGTAATACTGGAGGTAGTGTAACTTTGTACCCCAGTGCAAGTAGACCCAGGTATGCTAACTATACCTCAGGTTCAAATACAAGGGATGGCTCTGATAGTGCTACTCCAAGTTTAAGTACCAATGGTACCTCAGGATTTAGTCTATCAGGTACTACACTTAGGGCTTCTGAGAATACCAGTACAAGTAGTAGGTCTATTAGAGTCTTTGCTAACTATGGTGGGGCTTCTGATTATGCAGATATTACTCAGGGTGGTGCTAGTGTATACTATAATTATTACTTTAATTGGGGGAATTCACCCGGAAGTCAGATTTCTAAATCTATTAGCCATCCTGCTTTGGGAAAAACCGAAGAGGTTCCATTCATCTCTTATAAAAAGAAAGTGATAAATGGTACAGAAACTTCTGATATATATCCGGTGGGAGCAAGTCGAAATGTACCGAGTTGGGCTACTGTTAATATAGTAGATAATGGGCTCTCAGTTAAAACTCATGAGAACACTGCTGAATCCTCAAGGTCTGCTACAGTAACAGTAACTCAATCAGAATCTGGTAAGAAGATAACACTTACTATTAACCAGAGTGCTGCTACTATAACCTATGATTATGTATTTAGGATATCATAGGTTATATACAACACCGGTATTTATAATGGTACCTATTATACGACCAATCTTGATAATATCATTAATGAGGTATCAATGCAGAAACAGAATGCTTTAAATATTTTAAATAGCAAAGCCAAATTTGAGGCCGTTGTTTCTGAATGCGATAATATTCTTGGTTTAATTAATAATCGTTCAGAATCACCTCGTAATCCTGCTCCAGATTTCGAAGAATTTAAGTTATCCATGAATGAGAGGTTAACTAACCAAGAAACCCTTTTTATTAAGGATTGCTCAAGAATTGGGATTAGATAAACCTAAACAATAATAAGAATTATGCCAAGTAAGTCGGTTAATATTACAATATCGACTCCAATTGGTCATCTAGAAATATACACAGACAAACGAGAACAAGCTCGTGCAGAAAGGTTGATTGCTAAAACCCCAAGTATCTTAACCAAAGGCTATGCGAAAGGTACAGAAAAGTTTGGTAATCAACTTCTTCGTATAGTAAGACGAAGTTTGAATACTGGTGTACCTCCAAGAGGTTCCGGAGTATCTTGGCCACCACATGCTCCTGGTACCATAAAGAAGTATGGGGACCATACCATGCTAAATCTTACTGGACAATATGCCAGGTCAGTTACCTTAGTAAAAGGTAAGAAAAGAACTTTCGTTGGTTTACCAATTGGAATCAAGAAGATTACTTATACTGGTAAGACTTCAAGAAGAACTTTGAATCAGATAGCTATCATGTTAGAGTATGGTAGTAGAGATGGTAATTTACCACCTCGTCCTCTCTGGGCTCCTGCATTTAAGGCTGCTGGTGGAAAAGCTGCCTTACAAAAGGAAATACGTAATGAAGTTAGAGAAGAAATAAGGAGGATTATATAATGGCAGTAGATTTTGAAATATCTTCACTATCAGGAACTGGTACTGCTACCATTCGTGTAAAACCGAAAGCAGTAAATACAGAACAGACCTTAAAAGAGCAGGTCCTCAAGGTAGTAGTTCAGGGTGTAGAAAGGGAAGTAACTCTTATACAAAAGGCTGCTCCTAAAATAGTAGAGACCTGGGGAACTTATTTTAGTATCACTCCGGAAACTACTTCCCATACTTTCGATGGTACTAAAAGGGGTGAGACTCTAGAAATAGGGGTATATAGTTACCAACAGAAGTTTATCGATAATAAGCCTCAAGATGAATATCGTGCTGTAGATTGGAAAGTTGAAAGCTCCTCAGATTGGTTAGATGTAACCCAAGAAATTGGAGAAGCTAATGCCGCAGGTAAGCTTACTATCAAAACTAAATCTACTAATCAAGATCACAACCCAAGTAACTATGACCCCTTGGAAAGAACTGCTATAGTTAAGATTATCTCACAGCAAGAACCTAACACTGAGATAGTTTTAAATATAACTCAATCTCCAGGTACTAGAACTACTAAGTATGGCTTTGAACCAACCCTGAATATACCCTTCCCAAATCTTGGTCAAAATACTAGTACTGCTCAGATTAGTAATGTAAAGGGTTATCAGTACTACCTTATCAACGGTATTCAAGTTGCTAAATTTGTAAAACAATTTAAGATAACCGATATAAGTAAGACAATAGAGGGTCAATTCCCTGGAGGTATTGGTTCTGAACCAATACCATTTAAAGTATGGCTTACCGATTATCCTTCAAATATTGCTACTCAATGGGTTAGTGAATTAAATTGTGTTGGTCATTTACAAACTACCCTGAGTGGTTTTGGAGGTATTCAGGTAACTTATAATGGGTATATTAATGACAATGGCAATCAGAGTGTTCAATTAGATATTAGATTAGGACTTTAATGGTAAACTCAGAAGAAATAGTAGAAAGAACTTTTTATATCTCTCTACTTAGTACAATGTTAGAAAGGGGTCTTACCTTAAACCCAGAAGACTTCTTACCTTTGTCTCAAGAAAACGAAAAAAGATTTCAAGAGGCAATCAAAGGTATGAAGAAGTTTATACCACTTTTTGGTATAGGGAATAATCAAGTAAAAGGCCCAAAGACTCTCCCAAGAATAACCATAGAACTACAGGGTTATTATGCTGGAGATATTGGTGTGAATAAGTACATTATTGGTGATAAACTTGAGGATGGTAATTACCAAGCTTCAGAGTTTCCTTATGAAACAAAAGATATTACTATAGATGTACATCTAGTTTCTCAAACACAAGCCGATATGAGGTTGCTACATACAATCTTATATACTGGCTTACCTGCTAGAGGATACATGAGACCATACTTCAATGACTTAGAGGAATGGGAAAAGGGCAGGCTTGCTCCCACCGGAAACCTATTCATTGAGATTGGTAATTATTATGACCATCAAGATGTAGAACATGGTATACTTGAGAAGGTATACACTTATGTATGTAAAGACGGTATTCTTCCAGAAAAAGCTTTGGGAGAAGGTACTCTTACACCTATCAAGGATATATCAGTTCTTATTGGATTGTTAGAACAAAACGAAAATGAAATGTTAGAGTTAAAAGTACCTAAGGCATAGGTACAATACTCTAGGGTATAAATTAAACAAGTAATTAACTTTAATCACAATAGGATTATGCCAACTTCACCTCACATTGACTTTAAGTTTAAGAACAACAATGTTCTTCAAACTACTCCCATGTTAGGAGTTTCTTGTGTATTGGCTAGAACTACTAAGGGCCCATACGATGACCCCTCAGAAATCATCTCTACATTCTCTCAGTTCCAAAGAATCTATGGTTCTGAAATTGTACCAGATGGTTCTGTATCAAATATCGAAAAGGCTTTGCAGGGTGGTTCTAAGCTTCGTGTTATTCGAGTACTTGGCAAGGGAGCTGCTCAAGGTACAGTAACTGCTTCTCAGGCTGCGGCAAGAAAAGCTAAAGATTCAGAAGATGGGATTTCAGTTGCTTCTGCTGTACCCGACTCGGCTAAACCCTCTGCTCTGATTACTTTCAAATCAGGTAGTACTACCTATAGTTTTGGATTAGTAACCAAGGGATATGGAGATCCCATTGGTAGTGCAGATACTTTCCAGGTTGGTTTTTATAAGCAAGCTAATACCTTGTATTATAAAATCCATTCGGCTAATGGGCAAGTACTTGAACAGGGTCCAGTAATAACCTACAAAACTGCCGATGATAACAATAATACTTCGGTAGATTACCTTGCTCTTAGTGAATTTGCTAAGAACTCGGAATATATTAAGCCGGTAATTACTGCAGGTTCCTCTTTTGAAAACCTAATTAAGTGGCTTACCGATGATATCGACGGTACTAAGAATGCTATCACTATTACCGTGGGAGATGCTGCACCCTCCGAAACAGAGAAACTGTTTAATGGTACTATCGGTAGTGCAGGTTCCACTCCAACTGCCGAAGAATGGATTGCTTCACTGGACTTGGTAAGAGACTACACAGACTTCTACCAATTGTTTATTTCACATATCTCTCAACACTTGGAACAAGATTCAGGGGTACTCAAAGTATACAAGGCTGCTGCTGATATGGCAAAAGAACTGATGGAATGGGTACTGTATATCGAAGTTCCCAAACACTTAACCCATTATACTCAAGGTACTCAGGCAAGAGATTACAAAGCTCAGGTTACTTGGGTACAGACTTGCCTTGGTACTGTAGGTAACTCTAAGTACATTGCCTACTTTGGTGGTGGACTTAAGTACTACAACGAAAATGGTAATCTTCAGGATTCCGATGTAGTGGGTACTATTGTGGGTTTGGGAGATGCCTCTGCTACTCAATATGGTCCTTGGAAATCCTTTGCAGGTATGAACCGAGGAGTTATTGGGGATGCAGTTGGTCCAGTATGCCCCAACTATGGTTCTCCTTCTCGATATAACGAACTGAACACCCTTGCTCAGAATTATATCAATGAGATGGTAATCAAAGATACTCCAGATGCAGGTAAGCAAACCATGCTATGGCATTGCTTCTCTTCTCAAGTGAAACAGGATTCTGAAAGGTTCCTTTCAATCGTAAGGTTGAATCTCTACTTGAAGAAGTTCCTTCGCCCGGTACTCAACAAGTATATCGAAGAACCAAACGTTTGGAGTACTTGGAAGAGAATCTGGTTGGAGGTTAAACCTACACTGGATTCATTGGTAGATGAAGATGCTATGACCGAGTATACCTGGATGGGTGACCAAGATGCAACTTCTTGGGATGACCTTTCGGTTAATAACGAAGCAGATGCTCGTCAGGGTAAGTACCGTGCTATCCTTAAGTATAAGGATGTAGTTCCTATGCAAGAGGTAACTATGGAGATTGTAATCGATGCAGCTTCTAAGGCAGTATCAATCGTAGAAACAAGTAATAACTTATAAACTCATAACACAATGGGAGCAAAAGTAAAAAACCCACGGAAGAAATTCTTGTGGAGCATCATGTTCCCCAAACACCCTATCAATACCTATCTATTCCAAAGTTGTACTTTGCCGGATATTGAGATTGACCAGGTTGCTCATGGGGACGTCAATAGAGACGTTAAAACTGCAGGTAGGGTTACTATAGGTAATCTTATTGTAGAGAAACTTATGACTACTGCAGGTTCAGACACATGGCTTCATGATTGGCTTTATGCTTGCCAAGACCACATAGTTGGTGGAGGTTTGGTACCAAGCCAATATTGGGAAACGGCTATTGTAAATGAACTTGCCGAAGATGGAGTCTCGGTTCTTAATACCCACGTCTTCGAAGAGGTATGGCCATGTAAGATTACCGGCTTAGACTTGGACAGAATGGCTTCAGAGAATACCATTGAGTCCATAGAGTTCTCAGTTGGTACTGCAGATAAATACTAATTCCTTAGTATATTTTCACTAAGATTCGGTGGAGGGGTGGGATTCCCGTGATAGGAGCTCACCCCTTTCTTGTTGTTATACGGAGTACTATGAACATTTGTAAACATTAAATATATCAAATTATGGAATTTAGAACATTTAGATTTACCGGACCTTCTGGTTTCGAATATGAAATCAGAGAACAGAATGGTGCTGATGAAGATATCCTCAGTAACCTTTCAGACATGAAGACTTTGATGAACCTTACCAAGTTCATTGCAGCAATTGTAATTAGAACTACTGCTACCCCTAATGGGAAATTAACCATAGATGATGCCCTTAACTTACCAGTCAATGACCGTTATGCTATTATCTTCAATTCTCGTATCTTCTCTTTGGGAGAGGAAGTAGAATTCGAATATGATTGGGGCAAAGAGAATGGTGGTAAGATTACTTATGGCCAAGACCTTCATGAGTTCCTTTTCGATTACGGTACTGCTCCAACTGTAGAGGATTTAAATCAGAAGCCAGATGCTATCCCTTATTATCCAGAGGGAGTTAGATTGGTAGACCATGAATACACTCTTTCATCTGGCAAGAGAATTAAATTCGATTGTATGACTGGTAAGGGAGAACAAGAGTTCATGAAGTTGCCTTTGGATAAACAAACTAAGAATGCTCCTCTTCTTTGCCGTAATCTTCACTTAGAGGTTGATGGTAGTTGGGAGAAGGTAGAAAACTTTACTCCGTTTACTGCAAAGGATATGGCTGAGATGAGAAAGCATATCTTATCTATGGACCCTATCTTCAAAGGTGAATCCCATATCACTAATCCAACCACCGGAGAAGAAAGAACTTATCCTATAGTTTGGGCACCGAATTTTTTCTACCTGACGGAAGAGTAATGTTAGAGAGTGATTTTGTTTATATCACCAGAGCCGAGATAGCCTTAGACTATTTCGGCTTTTTACGTCTTCCGTACCGAATAAGGAAAATATTCAAGGAAATGGCCGAGCAATATTATAAACAATTAAAGAAAAGAAAGTAAATTATGAATACCAGTAAGAGTATAATAGAGGTCGGTGTTGCCATGGTTTTAAAAGACCGATTCTCTCAAGAGGCCGGCAAGATATCTGGGTCATTCAGAACAATGATGAATGATATGAATACCTGGAATAGAGGTATACAGATGTCAGCTTCCAATACAATGGACTTCGGAATGCAGCTCGTAGGGGGAATGGCAAGAGCCTATAAATACTCTGCGGGTGTTCAGAATGAAGTTTGGACTGCTTCGAAAATTGCTGGTGCCACCGTTGCAGAACAAAGAGAAATGTTACAATTGGCAAAAGATGTCAATGAGATAACACCTCTTACTGCTTCGGATGTTGCATCAGGACAAAGATACCTGGCTATGGCAGGTAATAAATTCGAGGCTATTAAAGAAATGATTGGGCCAGCATCTAAGCTGGCTTCAATCTTTACAATGCCAGTGGGACAGAAAGGTGGTGTAGCTGACTTGATGACCAATATCATGTCAATGTACCAAATCCCAATGGGAGAAGCCGCTAGAGTAACCGATGATTTATATACTGCAGTTACTAATGCAAATATATCTTTAACAGACTTAGCCAAGTCCATATCTTATGCAGGAGCAGATATGGCAACTGCTGGAGTAGACCTTCGGCAAACGGCTGCTGCTATTGGTGTATTGGGGGATATGGGTATACAAGGTTCTATGGCAGGTACCTCACTGGCTAATATGATTCGTTACTTACAACTATCCCTTGTTAATCAAAAAAAGAAAGGCTATAACGCTTTAGCAGACTTGGGCTTAAGTCCGGATGAGTTTTTCGATGCTCAGGGTAACCTTATAGATCTTTACACTATCTATCGGAAATTTGCCAAGGCGGCAGTAGACTTACCTTCACGGATAGAAACACCAGCCTTCTTCAATATATTCGGAGTTCGAGGTAATCGTGGTATGCTTCCAGTACTTCGAGATATTGCTTCTGGTAGAGATAAGATGGGTAAGATACTTGCAACCTATGGCCAAAATTTGGGAGCAGTAAATCGACTCAATGAAGAACGTCTTAAAACCGATGCAGGTGTAATTGACCAATTCGAATCAAATATAGAGAACTTAACAGTTACCGCAGGTGCAGCTTTGGGTAGAATCTTTACTCCTGTTTTAAATGTTGGTAATAAAATTGTTAAGGTAATCAATGATATCTCAGAAACTTGGGTTGGAGGTTTTGGTCTTAGAGTAGGAGCTACTGCAGTAGTAGTAGGTACTATTGTTGCAGGATTTAATACTGTAAGAGGTATTATTAGGTCTGTTGGGTATTTACAGACTATTGCTACTGCTTCTACTGAAGGTATGTCTGCTGCAGCAATAAAAACTAATACTCAGTTTGCCATTATGGAAGCCCACATGGTAAGGATGGTTAACCTTATGAGAACCATGGTTCAACTCCAAATGATGTTAAGCGGTATTGGTATGAATTCTGCTGGTAGATTTTATAACGCTAAAATCGGAAGATATGTTAAGACACCAAATCCTGGAGTACCATTAGCAACTACTATGGCGGGTAATTTAGCTGAAGAGGCTTTAGCTGGAGCAGGTGCCCAAGTTGGTAGTCAAGTGGCTGGGCAAGGTGCTATAAAAGGTTTAACCTCTATAGGTGGTAGACTTATGAGATTACTCGGTGGACCCTGGGGATTAGCAATTACTGTAGGTCTTCCTTTATTAATTGAGGTAGGAAGCAGTCTTATTAAGTCAGTAGATAGGAATACAGAAGCTCAGAGTAAAGAAGACCCATCTGCAATCAGGGCTCAGAATGAAGAAAGGTTCTTGAATGCAATGAGAGCAGCTATTAGAGATGGATTAAAAGATGGTAAGATTAACATCAGTGTAGATGGTGAGATATTGGGAGATTATTCTTTGGGTTCTCAGCAAGATTATACTGGTGTAGCATTAGGATTATAAAATTAAAAACACTATGGCTAGAGTATTAAATAAAGCAGCAGGTAAGGTTGTTGAAAAGTACAATGACCTTACAAGAGATACAGCAGGTGTTCTTACGGGTCCATTAAATAAACTATGGAGAGCTCGGATATTACTCAATCGAACTCTTTCTACTCTTCCCAAAGATGATGCTCCAAAGGGTAAACTCTATACTCCCAATGGGGTAATGGGAGAAGCTCAGATATCCTCTAAGAACCCTATTCTAAACAAACAACTCCAGGCTAAATGGAGAATGGAATTACAATTCCCGAGATTAGAGGAGAGTGAGGGAGTAGACCCAGCAAAGGGGAATAAGAATACTACTAATTACAGAAACTTCGAGGCTAAAGCAGATGTTATATATCAGAATGAGGTAAGGATATATAATATGACTGTTAACCCCACTCAATATATTACCCTACAGAATAGACCTCCAGAAATAGACTTTAGAGGAGAAACCACATGGGCCACCATTAAATCAATGGGTCGCAATGTACCAATGTATCACTTTACTGGAGCTGAAGACATTATTCAATTCAATGTGTCTTGGTACTGTAATGACCCAGAAAATCCCGAGGAGGTAATCAATAAATGTAGGTTATTAGAATCATGGACTAAATCTAATGGTTATCAGGCTGCCCCTCCGATTGTTAAGATTGAGTGGGGGGATTCGGGCATCTTTGATAATCACAACTACATCCTTACTTCAGCAACCTATACTCTGAAGAACTTTCAGAATGGTTATAGGGTAAGGGTACCAGGAAAGCCAGCTACTTTTGGTAATGGTAGGTTATTGCCTGCAGCAGCAACTCAAGAATTGATTTTCAAGAGAGTAAGTGCATATAACTTATCCTATGGAGATTTTATAAATTCTGATTCACTTAAAAAGACAGGAGGTATTAAATATGATTGATGTTAACCAATATCTAATAGGGGCTAGTCCTTATAATAATGCCTATGCTCTAAATTACGGAGATGGTGATTACTCTTTAGAAGCTCCAGTAGTTTCTGTACCTTCATCCTCAAACGATATTCAACATACCGTTAAGGATGGAGAGACTTTACAGAATATAGCCTATAGATATTATGGTGATTCTGGTAAATGGTATCTTATTGCAGAAGCTAATGGTATACTAAATCCTTTTAAAGAGGTAGAAAGTGGAACACTTATAAGAATCCCAGTTTATGGCAGCTAAACAAAAACCTATATTATATAATGGGATGGGCCAACCATACTTGGCTCTATTCGATTTTAGAGGTATGCCAATAATGAATCCCATTACTGGTATACCTCTTGGAGCTTATATTAGTACCTGGAATTATAGGTATGATGAAGAAAAAGAAAATCTTGCTACAATTACATTTGATACTGGAGACCCCGATACTGTAGATATAGAGGCTTTACAAGAAGGTAGTGTGATATGCTTACAGTGGGGATACATATACCCAGACGGTCAATTCATATCGGGTCCAATTAAAACCATCAAGGTTAGGGACTTTGAGGCAAAGTTTGATTCTACTGGTACTCATGTAACTATCAAATGTATAGACTCTATCGGGGATTTAAGATATCAGCCACCCTATAATTTCTCTGAAGCTTCAGAGAACAGTTTATCTTCATATTTAGATGGGGGTTGTGATAATGGTGTAGGTGTAATCATAGAAATCTTTCAGTAATGGAACAACGAATAATAAGTAATAAAGTATATGAGTCACTACAGGTACCTACAGAGAATACTCGTACTACTACTGGAAAGGTACTTTATGCTAATAAATACAGTGGAGTAGCAGAAGTGGCTATGCCAGAAGATTTGAAGGCTTTGATTAATAGTGACTTTGGATTAGTTGGCAAGAATATCTTAGTTCAATTAGAACAGAAGATGAGAGGTTATACTAATGGTCCTTGGTATATAGATTCAAGAGATAATGTTATCTATATACATAATAGGAAATTCCACGAAGAACCCGTAACTGTTTATACTTATCAAGGTGGGAATGGGGAAGTACTTAGTGTTCAATTTTCTACTCAGAAGGTAACTAAAAGAGTTAAGGCTACACTCTCTCCTGCTATTAATCCTGAAAGTAAAGACTTAGAAATATTAAGTACTGGAATTGATGATACCGAAAAATTACCCGAGATAGTAGCTAATGAGAATAATGGGGTATATTATAAGAACTGGCATACCTCAGTAGGTAAATATGGTGCTGAAAATAATCCTCAAGATATACCAACTATTATGGAAATGAGATTAAAGCATACTATAAATACCGACCCTAACTTAAGAGCTTCAATTGAAGCTAGGAAACAATTGAATGACAAATGGAATCGAGATGTAGCAGAATATTCTGCTTCTAGCCCAGCCGAAGCATATAGACAAGGTAAAGAAAAATTCCTTAATGAACTTAGTACAGACCAGGTAAGAAGTATCATAAATAAGGCTATTCAAAGAGAAGAATTTCCTGCTGATAGACGTGCAGCTTTAAATGCAGCCCTTAAGAATGTGGTTAATGGTAAGACCTTAGATGAAGATATATACAATATCCTTAAGAACGAAAGATACCTTTTTGAGGGTAAAGACCAAATGGAATACATGACCATAGAAGACCTGGACCCAAGAGACTTTGACCCAGAACATACTCCCAAGGGTGGAGCTAATGCTTGGAGATTAGAGGATGAAGAAAGTGTTTATCGAGGTATATCGGCTTTAAAGAAAGGTCCATATACCATGGTGATTGATGACACTCCGGTTATCAAATATAAAAATCCCTTAAATAAGAGTTTGGGTATTTATAGTGTTACAGTGAAAGTTCAGCATTGGAAAAAAGCTAATGTTGAAATACCCCTGTACAAACTTTATCATAACTTGTTCAGTAGATATGGTGGGATAGATAAGTGGGCATGGGCAGCTAATGCTAATGCTAATGGTGGTTTAAAGTCTACTGAGAGTAAACTTGTTTGTCAGATGCAAGTTGTTGGAAGGCCTTTACTAGCTTCTTCTCAAGTATTAATCTTAGAGAATGTGGGTAAACGATGGTCTGGTCCTTGGTATATAAAACAATGTACCCACTCTATGGATGCAGGTCAGGGATACGTAACTAACTTGGGGTTAGTAAAGAATTCAAGTAGGGCTGGTTCTACCACTTCTAAAACTGGTCTATCTACTCAAACAGTTGTAGCTAATGATGCTAAAGCTAATGCTATAACTTCCAAGGGTAAAGATAAGAAGGCTTTAAGTAATATTAACGAATTAGATTTGAGTTGGACTTACAATGAAGTTGCTTATTTCATCGAATCTGGTATTATGGACAAAGAAGGAAATGTATTAGATGTTAAACGTAGAGATGAGATGGCTCGAAAGAAGGCTTATTATACTGAAGTATTGGCTAAGACTCCAATCGAGAAAGCAGAAGGTATAGCTGTAAGTTCTGGTAGTTTAACTACTTCTTCTGGTAAAGTAATACCTGGAAAGATAACTATCAAGGATATTCAAGTACCAGATGATTATTGGGTTAAATTCGATTACATGGGAGTAGCCATAAAGAGATTCAAAGAATATATCAAGAATAAGGAAGTGAGGTAATTATGGGCTATGAAACTGCAAAGATAATAACCGAAGAAGGCCTAGAGGGTCTTGGAAGGTACTACTCTATTTACCGTGGTATAGTTGTTGATAATAATGATACCGAAAAGAAGATGAATAGAGTAAAAGTATGTATACCAGAAGTAATGGGAGGTACCTTTGCTTGGGCTTTACCGAAAGGACAACATGGTTCAATAAGTAGTGGATTTAAGTTCTTAGCCCCTAAGGTAGGAGATATAGTATTCATTACTTTTGAATTTGGTGATCCTACTAAACCCTTATGGGAATATCATGGTTGGAGTATGAATCAAGTACCCCAACCCTTGGATGGCCCAAATAAGATGGGGATAGTTACTCCAGAAGGTAATCTCATTGTAATAGACGATGATAATGGGAAACTAAATCTTTATTTTAATGGAGATATCTCAGTTTATTCTGAATCTAATGTAGTGGTATCAGCTAATAAGGATATCAATGTATCTTCAGGTGATACCCTTATATTAAATACCGGAGAAAATCAGGGGTTAATCAATATTGCTCAACTAACCGAAAAACTAAATCAAACTATCCAAGAGCTAGAACAACTTCGCAGTATGTTCAATTCTCATGTACACTCAGGTGTAACTACTGGACCAGGTTCTTCAGGTCCTACAGTAACTCAAGTAACTAAACCTTTCTCACAATTCGTTGTAGACGATTATGAGGATAAAACCTGCATACACTAATGGAAAAGAATTACTTTACAGACTTAGTTGGTATAGGTGTAACTTATCCTATCCAACTTACAACTAATGAAAAGGGTGAAAGAGGTTGGTACCCAGTGAACGGAGATTTCAAACTTATCAGAGATAATATAAGTTCGATATTATACTACATGATAGGCCAGAGATTTCGACAGGAAAACTTTGGTAGTAAACTATGGCAATGTATTGAGGAACCAAACTCACAAGCCCTGAGTTTTATAATTAAAGAGTTTTTAAAACAAGCCATAGGTGCTTGGGAACAAAGGATAACCTTCCAAAATATCACAGTTACTAGAGTTGATGCAAAAATACACATAGAAGTAACATATGTAGTAAATGGAACAAACTCTAGTCAGTACCTCGATATCACCTATGACCGGTCGGATAATTCATTAAATACACAATAATATGGGAATCACAAATAAATGGCTTAACCCATACCAGAGGTCTTATCAACAGATTAAGGCCAAGCTGGTTGAATCCCTTATGGGACTTAAAAACCCCCAAGGTCAGAAACTCATAACGGATTATTCGGAGGGGAATATCTTAATTATCATCCTCTCATTATTTGCGGCAATTGCCGAAGTACTTCACTACTATGTAGATAACATGGCAAGGGAAACCTTCCTATCTACGGCAAGAAGGTATGATTCGGTAGTTAAACATGGGGCTTTGGTAGATTATCATGCTCGAGCAGCAATTGCTGCTACAGTAGATGTAATCTTATCCAGAAGCATTACTGGTAATTCTATTGGAGCTAAGTTAACTATACCCCAAGGTACTCTGTTTACAGATTCTAGTGGTAATTCCTGGTTATCTGCTAGAGACGTAACTTGGTATTCAAATGTAACCACTTGTAAAGTACCAATTATACAACATGAGAAGTATACTGCAAGCGCTCTCAATAATATGGTAATACCCACTGGAGATAGAGTTATAATTCATCTGGGTACTCTACCCAATGGTAAGTATTATGAACAAGGTTCTATGTCATTGCAGATAGGTGGGGAAACTTGGGTATTAGTAGATACATTTGCAAAATCCAAACCTACAGACAAACACTTTATGGTTTCAGTAGATGAGGCACTCAATCCTTATATAATGTTTGGAGATGGTACCTTTGGTAAGAAACCTGCAGCAGGTGCAAAGATAACCAATGTAGTATTCTATTTAACCAATGGTTCTCAGGGTAACGTAAAGAGTAATACTATTACATCCGTACCCTCAATTATTTCTTCTTCAATCACTGATGCTACTGTAAGTAATGCTTATGATGCTGGAGGAGGTTCAAACTATGAGAACTTTACAATGCTCAAGGAACATATACCTTTGAGTGTAAAGACTCTGGGAGTAGCAATTACTAAGGAGGACTTTGAAAGCTTAGCTATGTTAGTAGATGGTGTAAACAAAGCTAAAGCCGATTATGAATGCGGTAGAAAGCTTACCGTATATATTAGCCCAGATGGTGGAGCAGTTGCTTCTTCTGAATTAATTAATAGGGTATATAATTTATTATCCCAAAGGGCTCCTATGACTACTTGGTTGAAGGTTAAATCTGCAGGCAAGGTTCAGATTATTCTAGAGATGGATGTTACCGGTAAGAAGTCTTATAAGACTGCAGAGATACAAACTCAAATTCTTACAGCATTATACAATGCCTATTCTCCAGAGCAAGCTCAGATAGGTGGAAGCGTAAGGGTATCGGATATATATGCCCTAATAGATAACTTATCAACCGTAGATTATCTTCACCTTACCAAGTTTTATATTAAACCATGGCCCACTACCATCTATGGTAATAAGGAATTAAACCTGGGCCAGTTTAAATTAAACAAGGCAAAGGGTTCTATGACCTACTACATAGCCTTCAATTCCTCAACTACCTTTACAGTACGTTCGGTATCAAATGGTTATGTAACTACTGGCTCAGTTGGTAGCTCTATCCAGATTATCGATAAAGCTAATGGTTTTGATTTCTCTTTGGACATTCAGAACAACAGCTATCAATCGGGCTATCGGTATTCTATTACGGTATCAGAACCTAACCATGATTATGAAGACCTCGGTTTTAACTTACCGGTATTCGAAAATGCTTCACAGTTAACATTAACAGTAAACGAAATAGTATAATGGTGAACCTTAAAAATCTAATCGATTTTTTGCCATTCGAGTATAAGGACCAAGACACTTATAAGGTAAATGGTAAGGGCATCTTAGAAAGGTTTCTAGAAATTTGTGGAGAGCATTTTGAAGATTATATTACGAAGGACATTGAGAACATTCTGGATATTATTGATATAGATAAGGCTCCGGATATGTATCTCAATTTCCTTTGGCAATTCCTCGGAGAAATGCCCTTTGCTTATGGGAACACTATAGATGCACAGAAATGGGCAGAGTACTTTAATGGGTTCTACTCCGATGCTAAACTCCAAGAGTTATCTAAGCTTTGGATAATACCAAAGGAGGGACCCTTTACTTTAACCAGTACTCAAGTAAGAAACATCCTGAAGTATTCGATATCTCTTTTTAAAATAAGAGGTACCTCTGAGTTCTTCGAAATAATGATGAGGCTGTATGGGTTAACCTGCGTAGTAACTGACCCTGCAAAGGCTGATAGTTATGATGGTTGGGTAAAAGGTAATCCGCACTTTGACCAGTATTACCATTATGACGATAAGTATACCTATGATAATACTTTCGATTGTTCTCAATGTATACCGGTAACCTTTAGACTTACCGGTCATGGATATACTTCGAACTCGGCAGCTTTCAGAAAATTTAGAGAAGCCGTAGAGGCTTTCTTTAAAAGATTCATACCCTATCATGTATCTTTCGATATTCAATATGGGTTTACCGTAAATGATGGGTATACAATTAAAGCTGAGTTAGTAAATCCGAACCAACCCAATCTTATTACTTCAGAGGTATATGAAGTACCGGTAAAGGTAACTGTAACTTCAGATTGGATAAATGCCGACCTAAGATATCAGATATCCAGTGATAATATAAATTGGGGTTACACTAAACACGAAAGTGGTTCCATTTTTAATATACCCAGAGCAGGTACTTATTATTTTAGAAGTGTGGGAGACCCTACTAAGGTAACTCAAATCACTGTTAATCAAGAATCCTATAATCGAGTATACTCTATTACTTGCGACCCCCTTACTGGAAAGATAACTCCTACTAACCTAAAAGTAAGTACAGTAGTAAGGGCAAACGTATCCTATAAGGGTACCGTGAAAACCTGTAATGTACGATTATCCGGTACTGATATAGTGAAAGTCTCTGGCTCAACTTGGGAATTTTCAGAGCCTGGTACCTACAGCTTTGAGATTGTAGAGTTCCCAGTAAAGCAAACTTCCTTTGTTGTAACTCGAGAAGAGATTACATATAAGGTAAGATGTACACCTTCTGAATTTAGAGTTAGGGATAGTATCAAGGATGCTACTACCACTCTTACCATCGAATCGAATTACCCAGAATCATTTACTGGTGAACTATATTGTAGGCTAATTGGTGATACTAAGTTGTTTAAGAACGGTGATAAGTTTACTGCTAATAGTTATGGTACTTATAAGTTTAAATGTACACTGGATAAAAGGGAAACCGATGAAGGTGTAGGTATATTCGAAGTAGTATCTGGTAAGACTGCAGTATATAGAATTACTGTTAGCCCACCAACAGTTACATTATTCAATGGCTCTGCAAAAGCTATAGTAAAGATACAACGTATTTCTGGTAATGGGGATGATTATAGAGTAAGGGTAATTGAAACTGGGGAAACCTTTAATGCTCAGAATGGTTATGTATATACTGCAAATAGGGCAGGGACTTATACCTTCCAGTCTGTAGCTTACCCTACTGCTAAGACTACTTTGGTAGTTAATAATTCTCCAGTAGTATATCAGAATAAATTAAAGATAGTACCTTCGGATGCTACAGACAGGCATTGGAAAGAACCCAACTGGGCATTACCAGAAGACCAGATAGATGATACTTATGCAGTATACCAATTACTGGATGAGAAGTCTGCTTGTAAGTTCCATCTTGAGGAAATGAAAAATGAGGTCAATGTAAGTGGTACTGCTACCTGTGATGAGAACGGAGAAACCTATAACCTTGGTGAGGAAATTGTTCTTACCAAGGCTGGGACTTATACCTTTGTGGCAGATGATGGTTCTTCATTAAGATGTCAAGTAATACTGGAAGATTATCCTACAATCATCGAGATTTCTTGTACTCCCACTTATGCAGAATTAAAGGGAGATGTTAAACAAGTATCTACTTTAATCAAATGTACTTCTAATAAACCTGACTTCGATAGTCGAATAAGGGAAGTTGGTAAAGTAACTACTTATGACGCAGGTGGTGCTGGTTATGAATTTGTAACTGCACAAGCTGGTGAATATATCTTTGAATCTGTCGTAGATACTTCAAAGAGAACTAAGTTCACTGTAGTAGATGCAGACCTCTTAATCGTTAGTCCTCAAAAGTTAGAATGGGAACATGATGACCTCTCAGAGAAAACATTTACCATTACAACTTACAGTAATCAATCTTGGCAAATAGTAGAACAATGATAAATTCAACAATCGATAGAATGACAGAGACCACAACTCAGTCTTTATTCAAGACATTCACTGTGGGTATATTTGGAGAGTGTACACAAATCTTGTATGATTTGAGATGGATGATAGTTCTTGCAATAATTCTAATCCTATCAGATTTATGGTTTGGGTTATCGGCAAGTAGGTTACAGAAAATCGAAATTCGAAAATCTAGAGCTGGAAGAAGAACTCTAAACAAAATAGTAGATTATATCTGTTATGTTCTACTTGGTGCTGTACTTGGTAAAGCTATTGGGGAACCCTATGGGATGAACCCAATAGTGGTATCAATAACGGTTATGGTAATATGCTACTGTTTCGAAGTAGATAGTATATATGGACACATCTGTGAAATACATGGTATTAAGAAACGGTACAGTATATGGAGAATACTCTTTAAATTGTTAACCCTCAAGTTCAAGGATGTAGGTGAAGCATTTAAAGATATGTCAGAACAGAAAAATCAATTTAAAAATACTAAGGACAATGAAGACGTACTTTAAGTATGAAGGTATTATTAAATCAAAGGAAGCAGCAGAAGCAATTGCTGCTCCTTCTGGTTTAGGACCATTCTGTGGATTTGGCTCAGCTACCATAAATGGTAACAAATTAGTGGTATCTCCTCAGGGAGTTGCTGGAAGTAAGTATGCCAATGTAATCAAGGATAGGATTATGGCAAGGTATATGGCAAAGGCTTCAGAAGATGGGGAATTGCCAGACGTGAACTTTGGGTGTATTTCAAGAGATGGGTATGTATTTATATCCGATGAACAAACGATTACTATTGAGAACATCCAAGGTACCCAAGGTTCAACAGAAGAAGTATTACTCTTTGCAGTACATACTACTATTTCTGAACCAGTAGATAATCCAGTAGACTTCGTAGCTTATTGGAATGAATCTTCCGAAAGCTTTTACACATTGTTCAAAAAGTCTCTGGATATTTATTATCCGACTGCCGAAGAGAATCGTACACCGGATATCATTAATAATGATGTATATTCTAATTACGATATGACTTATAGCAATCTTCTAGAGATGGTAGAGAGTGCTTGCCCTTATTACTCTAATAATAAAACTTCCGTTGTTCTTATCGGAGTATATGGTAAGGGTACTGATGCAATGACCAAACGAAATGAGAACTTTGCTATTGTACCTTATCAAGGTAAGTTCCAAGAAATCCCTTATACTACTGCTGCCCAGAGTATGATGAAGGAATCAGTGAAAAGATTAGAACAAGTAAATTCAGGATTCCCGGTAATAGATGAATCTGGTACTAAGTTAAATATCAAGCAATACATCAATAGTCAGATTGAGGCTATCAGAAAAGAATTCTCTGAATCTCTGAGTACTGCTAACTTACCAATCGGTTCTATCATTCTTTGGGAAACCGATGTAATACCGGAGGGCTGGGCAGAATATACTAAGGCAGCTGGTAGAATAGTTATTGGTTACCAAGCTGGAGGAGTTCAGATTGGAGATGAAGTAATGCTACGGAATGTCGGAGATTACTATACACCCACTAAGGGTAACTTCTTAATCTCAATTAAAGGTGATGACCTTCCTAAGCATAGGCATGCTCTTGGTGTATCTAAAGGTAAACAAGATAATGCCAATAACTGGGAGAACGTTCGTCCTCAATCTTTCTTTAATAGGGAGACGGGATTGAATGGAGATTTCGGTAGAGGAACTCCTACCAAGGGTATTCAAGATGGTGCTATCGTAGTAAGCTGGAACCTATTAGGGGAATCTTTCTTACAAGAAACTTCGGTAGAAACTTTGGATATTGAAAAATTGCCACCGACTATTACATTACGATATATCCAAAAGATATCATCATAAAGTTGTTATTAGTTATTTAGTAGTATTAAAACTCATGTGTATTACTTGTATTGTTTAAGAGTAAACATTTGTTTACAATCTGTGTTTTGCGTAGTAAAAATTAATTGGGAGAGGGACGTTGGGAAACGCCCCTTTTCTTTTGTGTTAATACTTAAGTTCTTCTTTAGCTCGGTCTTCCCAATATTGTATATCTTGTCTAAGTTCTGATATATATCTCATAGATTCATTAGTCTTAGGCATTTCGAAAAATTCGATAAGCATTATATTAGTTATTCGAGTACTATTTTCAAGCCTTTCCTTGATAAAAGGGGGAGGAGTAATTAATACCTCAAACAAAAGATAGGCATCTGGAGAAAGCTTATCCTTCATATAAGTATACATCATATCAAGCATTTCTGATTTAGCTTTCTCTTCTTCGGTATCATCCTCTAATTCTTTATCATTATCGAATAAGTCATCGAGTTTAAAGAGGCTTTGATTATACTCTGCCTGTTCTCCGTATGCAGAACGAAGCAATTTATTTTTGAATGTACTAAGTGATGCAAGGATTCTTGCTTTAAGATGTTCTTCAGTACACTCACCGTAGTATTTGTTGAAAACAAATAACATCTTATCCCAGAAATAAGATTGGATTATATCAGGTGTAAGGTTAAACCGCTTATAATCAATCTGACGGGTAAGATTTCTGATTACTGGCTTACAGAGTTTATAAAGCCTGTTGAATGTAGCTTCATCGTATTCCTGCATAGGTTTTAATCTATGAAGCTCTGAGCCATTATTTCCTTTACTTTTTCCCATGTTATTAAATATTCGTTGTGCAAATATAAGAATTTTTATTCATATAAAATAATAATATTAAATATTCGGGAGCTTAAGGTAGTGGATTAGTAGTTTCTAGATAGATGTCAACATACTTAGAACTATCTCGGTACTATCAAAATCTATTAGTTTATATAATATTGCAATATAGATATGAAGAAGTTTAAAGAACAAGTTAAGTTTTCGTTCAGTCCGGATTTTCAATTAGAGATACTCCGGTTTGTTTTAAAAGATAAGGAAGGAGGATTAGTACTCAAAAGGATTAAATCCAATTACCTGGTTCTCATAGAACACTCCCTTATCTTCGAGGGTATATCAAAATATTTTAAGAAGCAAGGCAGAATGCCCTCCGAGAATATCCTAAAGGAAGTATTAAAAGAGTTACTAGAATCTAAAACCTATGTGGATTTGGTAACTAAAGATGATATACCCCATATTAATAAACTAATAAGTAATCTCTATCATATACCCCTATCGGATTCTGATTATATAAAAGAAAAGATATATCAGTTCTCTACTTATGTTGAGATGAAGAACTTAAATGATTCCTTCGATTTGGATAACTTCGAACAATACGAAGAGTATTCGAGGAAGATTGAAAAGGTACTTCAGAAAAGTAAACCTAAGAAAGAAGATGAACCTTTATATATGATTCGGGATATTACCGAGAGACAGTTTAGAAGACAATCAGAACCTTCAGTTATACCTTGCCCATTTAGGCAGTTGAATGAACTGACTAATGCAGGAGGTTATCCAGAGCATTCTGTTAATGTGATACTAGATAAACCCAAGGCAAAGAAAACCTTCTTTATGGTAAACCTTGCAAGAGGTTATCTCAGAATGAAGAAGTCAGTATTATATATTGATACAGAAAATGGCCAAGAACAAATCATGGACCGTTTTATTCAATCCAGTATCAATAAAACTAAGAAGGAATTATACTCTGGTGAGTATGATAAACTTGAGGCAAAGCATTTAAGGAAACTTGCAAGGTTTGGAGTTGAATTAGTAGTTGAGCGTGTACCAGCGATGATTACTAATACCACTTATATAAGAGAGAAGATAATTCAACTCCGTAATCAAGGAATTGATATTAAAGTTCTTATGGTTGACTACGCTGGTAAACTTGCATCAATAGCGGGGGATAGGGAAGATTTTGAAAGAATATCTAATGTATATGTAGACCTTCAGAATCTGGCAGAGGAATTACATTTAGACATTATATGGACTGCTCATCACATTACTCGTGAAGGTAAAAAGCATAGGCTTACTCGGTATGATGAGAATGATATCTCTGGTTCAATTGCCATTGTTCGTAATGCCCAGGTTATCATGGGTCTTAACTCTACTGAGCAAGAAGAAAAAGATAATATTCTTCGAGCTGAGATAGTAGTACAAAGGGATGGTCTTCCTTCCGGTAGAGCATTATTCAAATGCGATGTCGAAAGGCAAAGATGTACGGAATTTACAAGGGAACAACGTAAACAATATGATGAAGTGTATTCTGGAGTATTAGATTCTATGATGAAGAGTTCTAAAGATAATCCCTCTGCAAATAAAGAAAAGTATGAGAAGAAATCAGGTGATATCTAAAAGAAAGTTAATCTCTAATATAGTAGGGTGGCCAGATTATTATATTTCTAAGAGAAGTAGGTTATATAGATACTACCCTAAAAGAAAAGTATAAGCTAAGTAAAGCTAGTATTAGTCACTACTTAAATAGAAGTTTATGAAAATAACAAACCAGTTTAAATCTAGACTAAGAACTTACTTCGTTAAACGATTAGGTGGTTATGATTATAGGCATGGCTGGATGCGTATACCAATTTGCCCCTATTGTGGGAGAGAACATAAGTTGGGAGTTAACCTTTCTATGTATAGAACCAATTGTTTTAGATGTAATGCCCATCCTTCTCCTGCTCAATTAATAATGGACATAGAAGGATTTACTGAGTACCATGAACTAATTAATTTTTTGAACAATGGCCAATTTGATGAACTACAGTTTAAGGAAGAGAAAATCGAACTTGCCGAAAGTAAGCCCGTATATCTCCCTGATGGATTTAGAAATATTTCGCTCGGAGACAGCCAACTTGCAAAAAGCATTCGGGGATATATCAAGAAACGCGGATTTAGCCTCGAGAAGTTTTCAAGATACGGTATCGGCTATGGAACAAGCGGCTCAACGTATGGGTACCTCATTATACCCTTTTATTACAAAGGCCAACTTAGATATTACAATGCTCGAAATGTTATCGGCAAAGGACCCAGATATAATAACCCAGACAAAGACATCACCGGTTTGGGAAAACAATTTATCATCTTTAATCATGATGCGTTGGAGATGTACAGGTCAGTATTCATTTGCGAAGGAGCACTTAATGCTCTCACAATTGGGGATAGAGCAATTGCCACAATGGGCAAAGCTATTAGTCAGTACCAAGTCAATGAACTACTTAAATCCCAGTGCCAAAGATATATTATCCTTTTAGACCCCGATGCCAGGTCTTATGCTGTTAATCTCGCACTTAAATTAGTAGCTTATAAAAAAGTCAAGGTAGTATTTCTTCCAGAGAGTTTTGATGTAAATGATTTGGGAAGAAAACAAACACTTAAGCTAGTATATGCTACTCGGTATCAAAGTTATCAAGAACTGATTCAAATCAGAAACTCTTTGGAGTAAGGAGTTCCTATTATATCATAAAATAATATAAAATAATATATTTATGCGTGAACCCTCTATCCATATAACTAAGTCTCAGTTTGAGGAAATATTAAATACCTTAGAGGTAGATAACTTCCCAGTTGAGGCTTTTTTTGTTATTGCTCGAAAGGAGGCAATAAATCATAGAGCAGTCTTAGTTTCTAACAATAAGAATACTAAGAAAGTTTCTAACATTTTACTAGCATCTAAGGGGGATGCTGCCCTTGTTGCTGATATTTTATACGCAACTCGTATAAAGTTAAAGCATAGGGGAGTTCGTAAAATAAATGAGAGTAATTCCCGAGAATGGGCAAATTGTAAAAAACTTGCAGAAGTATGTAATACCTTTTGTGAAGATTTTAAATTTGATACCCGGGAAGGTTTTATCAAATACATAGAGACTGGGTTAAAGAGGATGACTGATTATAGGAATGTTATGCAAAGGTTGATATCTATGCAGGATAACATTACTAATCAAATAGATGCCGAGATAGAACTCAAGGAAGATAAAGACCCAGGCTTTACCAAAGATATCCATGATGAATTTATAAAAAGGGTTGCTAGTGTTACTGGTATATATGAATCTTATGAACATCAGCCAGAGAAATATGTTCACTTCCTTAGGATTCATAATCTAATGGATGAAAAGGATTGGAATGTATTTCAATTTTTGGATGCCCAGTTCGAAGCCCTTGCTTGGTGTAATGGATTACCAGAACCAAGTCAAATGTATAATGATAAGGCTATCGAAAGATATAATAAATACTTATATAAAAATAAAGGTAAACGAACCTTAGACGAGCCTCAAGTAGAGGGGAGTCTTTGGGATTCTATAAGAAAATGATATGAAAGGTTTACAATTTTTCGGAAACAGAGTAGAGGATGCAGCTAATGCTTTTATAGATGTCCTCAAGTATTCAGACCAATCCGTGGATTATCCAGATTTTAAGGATATCGAACCATGGCCTGATGAGATAATTAATATGTTCTATGTGATTTGGAAGAATGCCAAGTTCTCAGAACTAAGTGCCATCATTATGTATACCCAACAGTCTTCTAGGTTTGAAGAAATATCCGAATTGATGTTGGGTATTGGTTTGGTAGAGATGAGACACCTTGATAAGATATCGGACTTTTTACAAAAGGCAGATCCCTATGGGGATTACTCTACCATGAATATTAATCCTACAATTGAGATTGGTTCTACTTGGGAACAAGCTTTAAAGATTGCTTTGAATTCCGAGATAGAAACTATTGGTCACTACAAGAAAATCCAAAGAGCAATTGCTCAATACGAGGAACGTCCAGATTACGATGATGTGAATTATTTCCTTGAGAAATTGATTGCGGATGAGGAGCATCATATTAAACTTCTCAAGGAAGCAATGGGTATGGATAAATCTACTAAAGGTGTAACGGTAATTATCAAATGAGTAAGATAATTATTCAGAATGGGAATATGTGCGAACTTGACTTACCTCTTAAGTTCGCACAAAAACTTTATAATGAGTTTGCCATTCGACATCCGAATGCTTTCTACTTACGTACAAGGCAAAGAGGTATGCAGAATTGGGACGGTAAGATTCATTACATCACCAAGACTGGGCAATTTAAAATAGGTTTACTTCCCAAAGTATACGATATGTGTATTGAGATGGGGATTAAACCTAAAGTTGTAGATATGAGACAACCTTTACCTAAAGTCAGTAAAGTAGTTACGAATATAGGTAAATATAAATTAAGACCAGAGCAAGAGAAAGCTGTTAAGTCTGTGATTAATAATCGAGTAGGGGATATACCCTTTCAAATTGGAGTATTGGATTTGACTGTAAATTTTGGGAAAACCCTTATCATGACTTCTCTTTACTTGTCTTATAAGAAACAGTTAAAGACTTTGCTAATAACTAATGACTCCGATTGGTTAAACCAAGCTAGAGAAGAATTTAAGCAATATCTCCCGGGGGAGAATATCACATTTGTTCAAGGCAAGGTTTTAAACTGGAGTAATTTTACTATAGGTATGGTTCAGTCTATTTCGAGGAACATGAGATTCTATCAAAAAGAATTATCTCAGATAGACATGGTACTTGTGGATGAGGCTGACCAGGGAGGTAGTAAGCAATATCAGAATGTAATCACTCGGTTATTTAATACCAGAGTTCGTATAGGATTATCTGGTACCATTTATATGAGTAAGCTTGCTAAGGATAAAGTTAAGAATATGAACTTAGAATGTTTCTTTGGTAAAGTACTTGCTGAGTTCAAACTCAAGGATTCTATCAAAAAGGGTTACTCAACAAAAACCGTTGTAAAGATGGTACCTGGTAAACCCTGGTATGGTAATTGGGAATCCGATTGTATTTCCTATAAGGAAATATACGATGATTCAATCACCAATTGTTATACAGCTTGGTTAATGGCTTATAATAGATTACTATGGAACCTTAATCAAGGCAGATACCCTGCTCTCGTAGTATGCAAGCATATTGCACATTGTGAAAATCTATATAAGTTCTTTAAAAAGAAACTGGGCGATGCCTATAATATTGCCTATGTGCATGTTAATACTTCCTCTAAATTAAGACAACAAATAATGAAGGATTTTAGAGAAGGTAAAATAGATATCCTGGTATCAACTACAATCATTGCTCGAGGTAAAAACTTTCCTAAGCTTAAGTATTTACTTAATGCAGCAAGCATGGATAGTCAGGAAAAATCTATTCAGTTTCTTGGTCGTTTGGTAAGAACTGATAAATCGAAAAAGAAAGTATACCTTGATGACCTTCACTATCCCGGGAATTATTTAGATAGGCACGGTAAACATCGGAAGCAATATTATCAGAGACAAGAATTGAAAGTAATACTGTTAGATAAGCTATGGAAGAAACATCCTAACCATAGCCTTATTAAGAGTTAACTAGAAGTACTATGAGTATTTACTTTTTCTCCGTAGGAGGAAAAGAAGATTACAATTAATAAGCATATGGGCATTATGAATAATGATAAACTAATATGTATCAGAGACGAAGATGATACTAAACTAACTACTCTCTTATCAGATGGTTGGAGGATAATTCAAATCTCTGCATCGGGTATTTATTGCTGGATACTCTTAAGGAAACCCAATAACACTAAAAAGAAAATTAAAGGCTTTCAGTGATGGAGAAATATATTTTAATTACAGCGGTGATTATTATGATAATAATACTCGCTTTAGACTTCATATTTTCTAAGGATGGCTATCAATGCCATTCATGCAAGAAACGTTTTCATAAAGAGGATTTGGAAATCAAAGGATGGCATTTCAAAGAATGGGTCTGTCCTAATTGTAAACACATTAATTATACTTATGATGAGGAAGATTAAAGAATGGTTTAAGTCTCTCGTTGTTGGGGAGGTACATAATCCTAAACATGTATTCAACTGTAGAGATTTGATATGGATATCAAGCTTGGAAACTTCTCAAGATACTCCCGAATGCTTTACTCATTATTTCTATCTGTACTGGAGTAATGATATGGTAGTCAAAGTATGTCAAGAGAGTCATGATAGAAATTCATACCAAGAATTATATAAACTCAGGGAACTATTTATTAATAACATGGGTTATTCCTATGTTCCGATAGAAGATAACAGTGAGATATACATTTATTATAAACGTAAAAAGGATATATAATGGCTAAGAAAAAGAAACAACTTCCTGACTTATCGAAGCAAGATATTCTTACTCCCATAGATTTAACTCAGTTGGGAACTAATGGAGATGTTTGCTTCGGTATTGGGTATGACTTATCAACTAAAGAATGTAAGCTATGCGGAGACTCAGAATTATGTGCATTCAAGATGTCACAGAACTTGAACATCACCAGGAAAGAACTTGAACAGAAGAATCAATACAAGGATTTAGATGTACTTGAAGATACCGTTGGTATCAAGAAATACATCCGAGGCTTGATTCGGAAAGGGAAAGACAGAAAAGAGGTTATTACCAAAACCGTTGAGAAATTCGAAGTACCAAGAAAACGTATTAGAGAACTTTATAAAGAATGTACTAAATAATGAAACCAATAGAGATGATATGGGCTATGTTCAAGGTATACCTTAACAACCCAAACTATTTTGTAAAGCAAGGAGATGTACTTGCTAATTTATGTATGGAGGGTTCTACCGATGTAATCAGGATGTGTAATTCATTGGGAGTACATATTTCTAGACCCGAGAAATTAACCTTTGGACAACTTTTACGTAAATGTAATATATTATGAACAGATTTAGATTTATCAAAGTAAGGGAGGTAGTATCTCCCAACAGAGCAAACCCAAATGATGCTGGGTTAGATTTTTATGTACCAACTGATTTATATCCTGAGGATATTCATGACAAGAACGAATTTGATTCAAATGGGTATATTTTAGATATTCCATTTAATGGAAATTTCATAAGGCATATAGCTTTAAAACCAGGTCATCGTATACTTATCCCCTCGGGTATCAAAGGTTTGCTAGAACCTCCTGCATCTATGTTAATGTCAGCAAACAAATCTGGTATAGCTACTAAGAAAGGGTTAATCTTTACTGCCGAGATAGTGGATTCCCCTTATGTTGGAGAGATACATATTGGGATATATAACACTTCTCAAGAGATTCAGGTTATCGAGGCTGGTCAAAAGCTGGTACAATTTATTCATGTACCTATTTATATTACCGAGCCAGATGAGATTCAGCAAGAGGAGTTTTATACTGAATCACAAATGTGGGGAAGCAGAGGAGATAAAGGATTTGGTTCATCTCAAAACATAAAATAGTGGAAGATAATATATTAGGATTCCCAGGATATCATATTACTCGGGAGGGTAAGCTTTATAATAAGGGACATCCCGTAAAGACTTTCTTCCATAAAGGATACGAACGTACTAAACTTAGAAATAATAAGGTATCTAAGAATGTAAAAATACATAGATTAGTAGCAGAAGCCTATATACCTAATCCGAATAATTTACCAGTAGTAATGCACTTAGATGACAACCCTTTGAATAATCGTTTAGAGAACCTTAAATGGGGTACTCAAAAAGATAATGTATATGATGCCATTAATAAGGGTAGGTTGAAATTAAAAGGTATAAATAATCCTATGTATGGAGTAAGTAGAAGAGGTCTATTTGCTCCTCATACTTCATTAACAGTACGTAGTATTCGAAGATTAGAGAGATTGAAATTAAAAGGTAATACTAACAAGTACATAGCTAAAAGGTTGAAGGTTAGTAATGCTACTGTTGGTAATTATCTTAATGGTAAACATTATAAAAGTTAACATTTTGGATATAAGGAATATAAGTGAACCAGTACCTAAAGTAGAAACTAATGGGGTACTATTAAAGATGTATGAATTGGGGTTAGAACAATTGCAGGGATATAGGCAAATAGAGCAGTTACCTGATTATCCATTTGATATCAATAATGCAAAGAACCAGGTAATACTCAAAGACTTTATAGGAAGAGTAATAGAAGAACTCACCGAGGGGTTTGAATCTACCGAAGAAGTATTTGAATTATGTCAGAAGAATGGTTGGAATATCGAGAGGTTCAATGAAAACGAATGTCAATCCCTATTGAATTCTCTTGCTAATGCAAATGAAGAACAAGCAGATGCTTTAGGCTTTTTCTTTACTCTTCTAGTATATTCAAATATACTTCCTGAAGATATTCTTAGCTATAATAAGGCAAAGAACTTATTTGATGTGATGGCTATGGGTGTTAAAGAGTTAGTGGTAAAATATTCCGACTACCAGAATTTATTGAAATTCAATATTATTTGTGAAGAGGATTTTTTTGATGAAGATGGTAAATGGGAACAAATCATCTCTTACATCCCTGGTTTTCATAAGATGAATGAATTATCACATGAGGCAGAGAAGTTATACTTATGGGAAGTGATATATGAATTGAACAAGGCAAGGAATTTCCTTAAGTCTAGACCTTGGAAACAAACCCAAGTAATGACTAAAGAGATAGACTTCCAGGAATCACTGGTAAAAGCTTTCTACCTATATATGGGATTCCTTGCATTGAATGGGTTCACAGACCAAGGGTTATTCAGTTTATTCTTTAAAAAACAGCGTCTCAATAGATGGAGGCAACAAACTAATTATTAACATGTCAGGATGGAATCATAAATTAGAGGGACTTCAACTTAATCCGGAGGAGTCCCTCCATTCGTTAGAATTTGCTACTTCACAAGAGGCATGGGAAAAACTTAATGAGGGATTCTTAAGATTAGAGCCTGCTTTATTTGCAAAAGGGGCTATTGCCAATAGTGGGGTAGCTGTAGTGTATAATGTATTTATAAAGATACGAAAAGCATGGGTAGACCCAGAATTTGATTATGGGCGATGTTTCAATTATAAAGAAACTAAGTGGACTAGCTTATTGAATAACTACATAGATTTTAATAAGCTTGACTTGTTGCGTAGTAAACTGAGAGTACTGAGAAATAAGTACAATCAGAATTACAATATAACCTATATGTTTAACAATCATCATGATAACGGAAAGCAATGTCTAATAGCAGCGACTTTTTCAAAACGATTCGGGGAGGACATCCCAGTTATTACAATGGTAGTTCGGGCTTCGGAGATTACCAAGAGGTTAATATTCGATTTCCTATTAATTCAACGAATGTCAGAGTACGTATATGGGCCGGACCAGTCAGTACAAATCAACCTATTTGCGACTCAAATGTACGGAAATGTTGAGACACTTCTAATGTATCATACCCATAAACCTTTGAAGAAGGTACTTAAAGGAGCAGAGGAGAATTCATGGAATAAGAGGATAAAAGAGATATGGAAAAAATTCCAAAAGGGCACAGAGAAGGAATTTTCTTCATTCAAGGTATTCTTTAGAAGTTTTAAAGTGCTTCGACCAGATTTATATGAGGAAACATATAAATCAATGAAAGCAAAAGAATTACTTCTTGAATACGAAGATATTGAATACCCGGAGAATGTAATTTCTTACTCTCAACGTAAAGCCTATAAAAAGAAACTTTTAAAACAAAAGAACAATGGAAGCTAAGGAATTTTTAAATCAGAAGCGTATAGGATTAGTAAACAAATTCTATTACCAAGTTTTTGAGATTAAAAGAACGGTGCAGAACCAGATATACCCTTGTTATTAAAAGAGGTAGAGGATTTTGATGATTTTGTATATCGCTACTGGCATATGACCTGGGTTAGTTCTACAATGTCATACAATTAAATATTTATATTATATGAGGATATATTCTAACAGTTTTGAGTTAATGTCCGAAATGGGCAGAGAACTCAACAGTTATGGTCAAACTGTAAAACCAAAGACCTATCAGAATAAAGTGATTGAAGGTAATGAGGATTTTATTACAAAAGAACTCATTTGCCAACAATATTGTTTAACTTCACTTGGAGACCCGGTATGGTTATTCGTATTCTCTCATTCAAAAGAATGGGCAGATGCAGAGTTTCAAGAAAGGGTATCCCATAATGATATCAATCCAGGAGAAGCTTGGAAATTAAGAAAAGACTTATGGGAACAATTCCTTGATGATAAGGGTAGGTTCGATTACACATACAATGAGAGAATGGGTGAAGTATTAATATCGGATTTAGTTCGTCTTTTAAAGAGAGACCCAGATACAAGAAAAGCAATTATACCAATATTTGATCATGATGATACCTTATACTATGGTGGTAGACAACGTATTCCTTGCTCTATGTATTATGATTTTCTTATTCGTCAGAATGGTAAGGGGGAGAAGGTATTACATATTTGCTATCATCAAAGAAGTTCAGATTTTATAACCCATTTCGGTAATGATGTATATCTTGCATGGAGACTTATGGAATATGTAGCTAAAGAGGTAGGAGTAAAACCTGGTTACTTATATCATGCTATTGATTCTCTTCATGCTTATAAGAAGGATTGGTTAGCATTATCATCCAATCTGGAAGATTTACAAGAGAAGTATTAATAATGAGGGATGTATCTACTACTGGTAGGTATGTCCCTTTTTCTATTTTAAAATATGGAGACACGGTATACAATAATAAAAAACAAGAAAGAGCTTAAAAAACTTATTGCTTGTTGTAAAGCTACTGGTTATGCTTGCTGTGACTATGAAACTGATGGTTCACCAATTTACAATAAGAGTTTCAAACCCACCCTACTCTCAGTATCTTGGATGCCAGGGTTTGGTGCTTCTATTCCATTAGACCACTTTGAAACAAAAGATTATACATCTCCAGGGTGGAATTGGAAGAAGATGCTAAGGAAATTTGGGGAAGAGGTAATCGAGAATTATGAGATAACTAAGGTTGCATGGAACTGGAAATTTGATGATCAGATAAATCAGAAGTATCAGATATTCTATAGGGGTACTTGTTTAGATGGTATGCTTGCAAAATATGTTCTTAATGAGGAAAAACCCCATGACCTAAAATCAATGGTAAGAAGGTATTTGCCTGAGCATGGTAATTATGAGAAACAAGATGCTTTTGATAAAATACCTTGGGATAAAAAAGAATTAGACCCACTTTGCCATTATGGGTGTCAAGATACAGATTATACTCTTAGGTTAATGATATTCTTTGAGAAGAAGTTGGTGGATTTAGGTATGTACTCGGTATTCCGTAATTTATTCATGTGTAATTCACGAGTACTAACATCGGTAGAAAAGGAGGGTTTATATCTAGATACTGAGTTCAATAAAAAGCTTTTGGAAGAATATAAACCAAAAATAGATGCTGCTAGAGACGCAATATACGCTTTGCCAAGAGTAAAGAAATTCGAAAAGAAGTATAACCAAGAAAAGATTGATAAATATATTCAGTCTATTGAAGACGAACTTGAAGAGTTAGATTATAATGACCCAAAAGATAAACGGAAGATTGCATCAAGGGAACAGAAAATCTCAAATATCAAAGCAGGTATATTCACAACTAAAAAGGAACAAGAATTAATAAGGCCCATTAATTTGGGTAGCCCAGTTGATTTACCTGCATTGATGTATTCAGAAGATGGCTTTCATTTTGATGTGATTAAGGATAATGAATCTGGTAAACCAAGTACTGATGAAGAAACTCTTACTAACCTTAGGTTAACGATTAAAAAGCCAGATTCACCAAAGGCAATATTCCTTGATAAGCTTCTTGAATTACGAGGGTTAGAGAAAATGTATAAGACCTATATTTATGGATGGTGGGAAAAGGTACAAGATGATTCTAGATTACACGGTAGGTATAATATACAGGGTACAGACTCTAATCGGTTTAGTTCTGCAGACCCAAATATGCAGCAGATACCAAAGACATCGGTAGATCCCAATATCAAGAAACAATTAGTTGCTCCTCCGGGATATTTATATATGGCATTTGACTACTCACAGGCAGAGTTAAGAATGATGGCTCATCTATCGGGTGATGAAACATATCTTGATGCTTTTGCAAAGGGGGCTGACCCTCACTTGGGTATAGCAGCAGCAAAATATGGAGTATCAATTGAGGAAGCCTCTAAAATATACGAAGATGAAAATCATCCTGACCATAAATTATGGAAGACTAGAAGAAAACAAGCTAAGCAAATTGCATTCGGTTTGATTTATGGTATTGGAGAAGCTTTACTTGCAGTAAAATTATCCGACCCAAAAGCTGGTATTATAGTTACTAAAGAAGAAGCCCATAAAGAAATGGAGGAGTTCTTTGAGAAACACCCAAAGATACTTAAGTTCAAAGAGAAGCAAGAGAAATTTCTTCGTAAGCATGGGTATTATACCCAGTTATTTGGTACTAAGAGAAGATTACCCCAGATATACTCAAACGATAAACAAGAAGTTGCTTATGCTATTCGTTTGGGACTTAATTTCCCATGTCAAGGTGCTGCAGCAAATATGACCAACTTCGGAGCTATTCTTGTTTATTGGTTAATGAGACAAGGTAAATTACCTCGTATGCTTGAAGTAGCAACTGTTCATGATGCAGCCTATTTTTACTCAAAGCCTGAATATATTAATACTTGGACTGTTTTTAAAATATGGGATATATTGAGAAACCCTAGTACTAAGAAATATTTTGGTTTTCAAGTGGATGATGTAGATATGTCAATGGACTTCTCTATTGGTAGGTCAATGGCAGAAGAATTACCTTTTATTCCTGGGTATGATTATAGAAAGATGCTTCAACCAGATTTCTCAGTAGAGGAGTATATGGAAGAACATAAGAAGTATAAGAATGTAATCATTAAGGATTATCCTAAATTGTTTAGTAAAGAGATAAAGCAGTATGAAGAAGATTTTAAACGGGCCCACGGTATGGAGGGCTAAATGCCCAGTATGTGATTGCGAATTTGAATATGATACCAGTGAAACTTTTGGGGTTTCTAATAAATCTGGGGATTATTTTAGGATAGTACAATGTCCTAATTGTAAAACTAATATAAAGCATTCAGATTCAGTATCTACCATTACAGGAGTGAAAAGAGAAGATACTATGTCTACATAAATAATATAAATTTATGGAATTATGGCAACACAGAAAGAGATTGATAATGCAAGTAAGTTAACTGCCCTTACTTATATGGTTGCAGGTTGCTTAGGTTATTCTATCGAAAATTTACTTAAGTATTTAGATGTGGTTAATCTAAGGTTGAGTGGACAAGAAAAAATGTTACTTAACCGATTAAAGACTCAGTTATCTCAAGTACAAACTAATCTTACTACTTTAGAGGGATGGGCTTTTAAAGTAATGGCTACGGATGAGGATGGTAAACTTGCTTATGAAGATGCCACCCATATTTATTGGGCTGCATTTTTAGCATTACTCGATAGAGGTGGTACTGATAACTTATGCGACTTAAGATTAATGGCTTTGGTAGATAAGATAGGCATCTATAAATCTCTTCTTAATTTGCCTGGTATGAAACTCTCTTATCAAATGGCTTTTGCTCAAGTAACTAAAGCAATAAGCAAAGGGGAATTTAGTAAAGAAGACTTTAAAAACCTATTAGAAGTTTATGAAGACGGAACTAAAAAAACTAAAGGTTAAATTTGAAGGTAAACTTATTGAGATTGATATTCAAAAGGAATTATCTATTAATGAGAATATCATTAATTCTCAGCTACGAGAATCTCCTTCTAGTTATTATGTACTTGCTTCTTTGAGAGATAAGTATATAAAAGAAAGGGATGCTCTAGCAAGGGAAAAAGAAGAAGCTTATTCGAATGCCTGGTTATATTATAAGGATGCTAATGAAAGATGGAATAATGAATATGTATCTCATAAGGCAAACCTTAACAAGAAATACTCTTCTATCAATGAAAGGTATTTGAAAGCTGTAGAAAAAGCAAATAAGTTCATAACTATATGTAAGTGCTATGAGTCACGCGAAAATATATTAAGAACTATTAATGCGAACCTAAGAAAAGGTTAACCCATTGAACTATAAACAATTACTAACTTTTAAAAACAGTATTAGAATATGAATTATTCAATGACATTTATCTCACCTCTTGTAGCTGAGAAATTTAATCAAGAATTACCCGGATGCCCAACAGAAAACCGGGTACTTATTTTATCTCCAAAGGAGGTAAATCAAACTAAGTCAGGTCTTATCATTCCCGAGCAAGTAAAAGAGGGAGTACCTCGTAAAGGAGTGGTAGTAAAGAGGGGGGAGATTACAGAGGAATATAAAACCTATCGGGAATTGGTGGGCATAGGTAGGATAGTTACCTATGGTTTGTATGCAGGCAAGGAACTAGAATTCGAAACAGATAAATTATCTTCTGCTCTTCAAAAGATCTTAGAGAAAAACGTTCTTACCGTATTGAGTATGAACGAAGTAGTTTACTCAGAACCAAATAATTAAAACTAATAATTATGATAAAAGACAAGAAGAAAAAGGAAGTTTCATCAGAGGGACTTTCTACAAAAGAAAAGATGATAGCTAGAAAGAAACAGCTAGAATCTAAGGGAAACGGAAGTGGATTGGTATATCCAAAAGAGGGAACTCTGAGAATGAGAATTAAATCTCCGGGTGATGACCAAGAATTGGGTATCGAAATTATTCAATTCTACCTGGGTGGCAATTTGGGAGGAGTTATATCTCCGGCTACTTTTGATGAACCTTGCCCATTCATGGAGAAATACCAAGAATTGAAAAACTCCAAGGATGAAGATGACAAGGAACTTGCCAAGAATTTGGTACCAAGAAGAAGATATGTTATCGGTGGTATCATTTACTCAGACGAAAAGGGTAGTAAGGTAGATTACGAAGGCAAAGATAAGGGAGTTTTAGTTCCTCGCTCAGTATACCAGGATATCATTGACCTTTACCTTGATGAAGATGAGGCAGGTGATATGACAGACCCAAAAACTGGATACGATATCAAGGTAATTCGTTCCGGGTCTGGTAAACTAGATACCACTTATTCTGCCCGTGCTTGCAAACCAACTAAGTTGGACAAGAAATATCAAGGTACAATTGACCTTGAGGGGATAGTTCGTTCTCAAATCAAATCCTATGATGAGTTGGAAGATTTACTTTCACAGTATCTAAACGAAGACCATGGGGATGACGATGATGACGATAAGTCAAAGAAGAAAAAGAAAAAGGGAGTTCACAAAGACCATTACATGGAAGATGATGAACCTAAGAAAAAGAAAAGAAAATACAAATCGGATATTTAGGGGTTAGTAATATGGTTTCATTCGAAGGTGGTAATTAGATTCGTTCTGTTATCACCTTCTTTAGTTTAAAGACATTACATTATGGCAAAGAAATCTAAGGTTGGTTTAAAAGTACCAACAGCAAATGAGATGGCAAAGAAATATGGAAGTATGATTAAATTAGCTTCAGAAGTTACTGATACCGATTTATATATACCATCTACTTTCTTTGCTCTGAACTACTTATTCGGTAAGGGTATTCCTTATGGTAAAATCGTTGAGATTGCTGGAGAGGAATCCTCTGGTAAATCTTTAGTGGCTTATAACTTTGCTTATGCTACTCAACAACTTGGAGGTCATGTGATATGGGTAGATGCTGAACAATCCTGGATGAATTCATGGGCTGAAATCAATGGAGTAGACCCTGCAAGAGTAACTATTGTTAATGATACCCGTATTGAATATATTGCAGACGTAGTAGCAGACTTAGCAATTTATTTACGTTCTCAATTAACTCACAATGAACCGATACTCTTAGTAATCGATTCCATTGCAGCTACTGACTGTACTGATAATATAGATGCTAAGATGGTTGATGGTAAGGCAGAAATGGGAGGTAGAGCAAAGGCTCTTTACAAATACTTCCGTATCAGAAGTGAGTTATTCTACAAGCTGGGAGTATCTCAGATTTATATTAACCAATTAAGAACTGCTTTAAATGTCGGATTTGGAAAAGATAACACAACAACTACGGGAGGTGCAGCACTTAAGTTCTACGCTTCAATCAGAGCTGCTTTCTATTCAGGAAGGTCTGTTACCATTAAACAAAATGGGAAAGAAAGGAAAGCTGGGAAACTTGTCACTATCAGACTTATTAAAAATAAAGTTGCTCCTCCTCGACCTACAATCAGCAAATGCCCTGTATATTTCAATCCTAAATTCCACGAAGTCGGGTTTGACAGATGCTATGCTTTAGAGGATGTATTAGTAGATACCGATGTAATCGAAAAAACTACTGGTGGGTATAAATTGAAAGGTAAAACTCTTGCAAGAGGGGAAGAGAAATTCCAAAAGCTTTTGGAAGAAGACGATGAACTTCGTAGAAAACTTTTACGGAAAGCTGGAGTAAATACCATAGGTACTACTAAAAAACAACTGGAGAAAATAGAAACAAATCTATTCCCAGTCGATGGTGTAGAATATGAAAACTATTCAGATTCAGAAGAGGAGGAGGAAGACGATGAATAAGAAAGAGGTAGAAGGTATAGAGAAAGTAATTAAAGAGTACCTTAAGAAAAATTTGAGAATGGAATCTAGGGTTAGGTATCTAGATGCTTATAGCCCACCAGAGAATTATTTAGATGTATATCTTGGAGAGGAAAAGATTCAAGAAGTTTCACTTTATGAATTAGATTTTGGACGATGAGCAAGAAAACAATATTACTGATTGATGGAGAGAATATTCTCCATCAGTCTTTTCATAAGTTCGAAAAACTTAAATCTACCGATGGCAAACCGAGTGGGGCAATATTCGGATTTTTCAAATCTCTACATATGTATCTTACAAGGTTCGAACCGGATGAGGTTTATGTTTCATTTGATAATGGTCATTCACCAGTAAGGATGGAGTTATTGCCCAATTACAAGGGACATAGAAAAAATATATCTGTAGATTACGAATCATTGCAAAAGCAAAAGGCAATTATAATGAAAATGCTGGGTATGCTAAGAATTAATTATATCTTCGATAAAAAGAAATCTACAGTATATGAAGGGGATGACTTCTTAGCATACCTTGCAATTAAAAAATTCCAATCCGAGAAAATGATACTTATATCATCGGATAAAGACTTTAACCAGTTGCTATCAAATAACCTGAGGCTATACAATCCGAGAAAAGATGAGATGATAAGAATGGATAACTGCAAAGAATTATTCGGTTATCATTCTCATGAAACGGTAGAGTACCTTGCAATGGTTGGAGATACTTCCGATGATATACCAGGGTTCCCGGGTATAGGCCCAGTAAAAGCAAGGAAAATCCTTGATGAGGGTAGAATTGAGAAGTTTATTGCCCAGAGTAAGAACAAAGAATATCTTCAAATATGGAAAAGGAATGAACAGTTAATCGACCTTTTCTGGTTTGTAAGACATAATCCATTGGATAAGTTACCAATTAAGTCAAAGAAGAAGTTTAAGTATGAGAAATTCAAAGAGCTTTGTATCGAATACTCTTTAGCATCATTTTTGACAAATGAATTTATAAAACCATTTAAAGCATTACATCATGAGTAAGAGAATTATGTTTGTGGGTCCCTCTGGTATAGGGAAGACCACTTTAGCTAAGTATGTAGCTAAGAGAGAAGATCTACCTTTTATTTCTGGTAGTATGTCAGATTTATTACCTGCTACTGAAGGGGTATCACATAATGAAATATTATCCCTCGGTTCGGAGGCAATGTATAAAGCAGATTTTCAACTTCTGAACAAAAGGAATAGGTTATTCAAGGATAGAGAATACTTCGTAACTGATAGGAGTTATGCAGATTTGGCTGCTTATTTTTGGTATAAGCAATCAAGAACTTTACCAGAATGTGAAATGGAACATTTTTTCTGTCAATGTAAGACTTTAATGGAAGATCAATGTGATGTAGCAATCTTCTTACCATTAAATCTAGATACTTATAAGCATTGGTCAATGGAAGATAATGGTAAGAGAATACTTAACAGATTCTTCCAAGTTCAGATATCATCTCTTATGGGGGAATTGCTTGCAAATTGGGAAATACCCACTATTTGTATATCTGAGCTCGATTTAGGTATGAGAACGGAACAAATCAATTACCATTTAGATAGGATATGGGGAAAGAAGTAATAGCAATAGCCTTTTCAGATTTACATATAAATCTATGGGCTAAGTTTAATGAGAACAATCACAGGACCCTGAATAGTTTCAGGGTTTTGTCGATTATACGGAAATTATGCAGAAGGTTTAACTGTCCTGCATTATTTTGTGGAGACTTATTTCATAAGGCCGAAACAATGGACCAAGAATTGGCAGAGATATGTTATAACGAACTAATCGAAGGATTTTGGATATATGCCATATCTGGAAATCATGATATTAAGAAAATAAGTAAGGTTGGTACTAAACCCTTTAGCTGGCTTTATCAAGTAGAGAAGTATGGTATCATGATATTAGATTATGAAAAAACCCAACTATCTTCTACACATAAAGATATTATGGTATATGGGGTTCCTTATATTGATAATAATGTGGGTCTAAGTGAATACTTAAAGAAGTTAGAATTAGATAAAAGTAAAAAGAATATTCTTTTACTACACACCGATTATCCTGGTGCAAAAGATACAGATGGTAGGGAAATAGATTCCGTAGAAAACTTAAATGTGAATGTTCTCAATAAGTTCGATTTAGTATTATGTGGGCATATACACAAACCACAAAGACTATCAAAGAAGGTTTATATGATTGGAGCCCCTAACCATCAGAGGAGAACCGATAGGGGATGTGAATTGGGGTATTGGAAAATCTATGAAGATTTGTCTCTGAAGTTTGTACCTTTGAAAAATTTCCCAAAGTTCATCGATGTAGAAAGGGAAGAGGATATTAATGATGATGGCAATTATTATACGGTAATCCCTCAAAAAGCTAGTACTCCAGTTAATAACAAACATAAGATTACTAAGCAACTTTCTAAGAAGTCTCTAGCAAAGAGATACCTAAGAGAGAAAGGTATTAAAGATGAGGTTAAAACTAATCTATTAATTGAAACACTTAAAAAGGCAGAGTCATGTTAACGTTCTTAAACTTAGAGGCAGAAGGATTTTGTTCAATAGAATCCTTACATCTACAATTAAACCCAACTTGTACCATACTTATCAAGGCCCCAAATGGGAAAGGTAAAGCACAACCTTTAGAAGAACCCGTTTTAACCGCTAATGGTTGGAAAAAGATGGGGGAATTAACTCTTAATGATAAAGTAATTAACCCAGTTACAGGTAAACCTATCAAGCTATTGGGTATTTATGATAGAGGTCTATTAGATACTTACAAAATAACCTTTTCTGATGGCTCATGTACTGAATGTGCTGGAGACCATTTATGGTCAGTATTCAAATCGGGTAAAGCTAAAGACAGACTAAGAACCTTAGATACCGAGACTTTACTAAAGGATTATAAGGTTGAGAATAAAACTGCTTCTGGTACTTTCAAGTATAGGTACTCAACCCCATTAACCGTACCAATTGAGGGTAATTATACTAAATTACCAATACACCCCTACGTATTAGGGTTTATATTAGGCGATGGTTGTATTTCCGGTAATAGGCCTACAGTTAGAGTATCTACCGATAGAGAGGATTGGCCAGAGATAGTTGATAGATTAAGGTCATATTTGCCAGACCCAAACCTGGTTCATGAAGGTACAGAGGTAAGAGGGGCTAAACATTTTAGGATTCATGGTTTAGGTAAAGAACTCAAGGATTTAGGATTAATTGGTTGTAAGTCTAAAGATAAGTTTATACCAGAGTTATATTTGAAATCATCAATCGAGAATCGTAGATTATTATTAGCTGGTTTATTAGATACTGATGGATGTGTTGGTTCCAAAAAGAAAATCTCAAGGGTTTCTACGTATTCATCTAAGAGTGAGCACTTAAGAGATGGTATTAGCTATTTGGTAAGATCCCTTGGAGGCCTATCTACTAAAAATGAAAGTACCCGGTTTAAGTATGGTAGGTATACTACTTCATATGTGTGTTCAATACGACTAGCCTTTAACCCTTTTCTAAGGAAATATAAAACTAAATCCTATGGTGAGTTTACCAGGAGAAATAGAATGGTAAATACCATAAGGAATATTGAATATATAGGGAAAAAGGTATGTAGGTGCATTAAAGTAGATTCTTCAGAAGGCCTATATATTACCAGAGATTTTATAGTTACCCATAATTCAACTATTCTCTCTGCCTTGGTATGGGCAATATATGGGAAAAACCTAAAGGGTGTTTCTGAGGTAAATACTTGGAAGCAAGTAAGGCCTAAAGATTACAAGGGTACTAAGGTACAAGTATATTTTCAGAAAGATTCTCATACATATAAGATAGTTAGATGTCAAAAGTATGATGAAGTACTTGAGGATGGTGCTAAAGGTAAAGACAGACTTATCTTCATGAAAGATGGGGATATAGTTGATATCAAAGGGAAGGGGAAGATACAAGATTTTATAAACCGAGAGATAGGTTTATCATATACTCTGTTTATGAACTCAATCATGTTTGGTCAGGGTATAAAAAGACTCATACAAGAATCCAATTCTGATAAGAAAAAGATATTCGAAGAAGTATTTGACTTAGAGTTCTTAAACCTTGCTAAAGGCATTGCATTACAAGATAAAAATAACTTGATATCTCAAATAAATGAGGTAGAGCATGAGTCTCAAATGCTTAAGAAAGAATTAGAGGCTAACAAGGAAGCTTACTTCGATATGAGAGATAGAGAAAAATCCTTCAAGCAAAAAATCAAAGAAGAAAGAAGAGAGTTAAAGCAAGATAGAGAAAAGCTAACTAAGCTACTAATTGAAAAACAAAAACGAATCAAGAATGAAGTAGATGCTTCGCTTCAGATAAAGATTAAAAAACAAAATGAACTAATCCTTGATTTGAGGAGTAAGATAAAAGATGCCAAGAATTTATCAAATGTACCTCTTAAGAAAGTAATTAAAGAATTAGTAATACAGTTAGAAGCTGGTCACTACAAACGTGCATTACGTGATGCCAAATCAATATATAAAGCGTTCTCTGACCTTGATAAATATGATAAGGAGTATCAGGAGGCATCAGAAAGGTTGGAAGAACTTAGTAGTGTAAATGATAGGTATAAGAAATTAAAATCAGACTGTGATGATACTGCTTCTGATATTGCTTCTATTGACGAAGACCTGGCTAAGCTCAAGCAAGAAAAGCTTAAGGTCATGTCTCCAAAGTATAAACAAAAACTTAAGGAGATTAGGGAGAATTTACGGAAGGTTGATGAAGACTTTCACAATAAAGAGTTAGAGTTAGAGAATTATAACTGGTTAATTAATGACCCATTGGGTAATAATGGGATTAAGGCTTATCTATTTGATTCATCCCTTGAGTTCTTAAATAAATGCCTTGATAAGTATTCAGAGGTATTGGGATTTAGGATTGAATTTAATATTGATTTGGGCACTGCTAGAAAAGAATTTGTTACTCTTATTGAAAGGGATGGGCAAATAATTGATTATGATGAACTTAGCGGTGGAGAAAAAACCCTATGCAATTTCTCTATGGCTCTAGCTATGCATGAGGCTTTAACTGCTAGTAAAGGGGTAAATATTATATTGTTCGATGAAGTATTCGAATCCCTAAGTTCGGATAATGTAGAATTAGTTACTTCTTTAATACGCAAATATTCAGAGGGAAAAACCGTATTTGTGATTACTCATCTTGAGGGAGTGGTATTCAGTCATTCTAAAATATTACAAGTAACAAAAGAAAAAGGGCTATCATACTATAAATACTTGTAAACCAAATTTACAGGCATGAAAAAGTATGATAACATCCCAGGATTCCCAGGTTACTACATAAGTAAGAGAGGGCACCTTTGGTCTAGATATTCCAAGGGAGTTCTCTCTACTGTGTGGATTAAAAAGGAATTTTATTTGAGTTCTACTAATGGTAGGTATAAAACTTCTATAGTTCATGAAACTTTAGGAAAGATTAAAATGAATCGGTATAGATTAGTAGCTTTAGCCTATATCCCAAACCCTAATGGTAAACCAGAAGTATGTCATAAAGATAATAATCCTACTAATGATTATTATAAGAATCTATATTGGGGCACCCATAAAGAAAACTTACATCAAATGATTAGAGATGGGAGATGGTATACTCCTTTCACTAAAGAATCAAATCCTAATAAGGGAAAGAGAGGCTGGCAGCTAAATACGTCTTTGAATGAACAACAGTTTAGAAGTATACTTAAATTAAAAGAAGCTGGGTATACTAATACTGTTATTATTCAAAAGTTAGGTTTAACTAAAATATCCTCATCAGGTATAAGTAGAATCTGGAAGAAATATAAAGTAGGCTATTACGATGAGGTTTTAAAACTATAACGATATATATATAAAATACAATACATTATGAACTCTAAGAATAAAGGAAATCGATTCGAAAGAAAGATAGGTGCTTGGTTTACAAAATGGACCAGGTACAAATTTGAAAGAAATAGAGCAGGGAGTGGAGCTTGGCATTCAAACAAGGACTCCACTTCCGATTTAACCTGTACTGATGAAAGGCATGCTCATAGATGTAAGATATCTATCGAATGCAAGAATTATAAAGAGATTAAATTTGAACATCTACTCTTAGGTAATAAGGGATGCGATATATTGAAATTCTGGGAACAAGCTTCTAAGGATGCAAAAAGAGCAAATAAAGTTCCCATACTCTGTATGAGATATAATTCAATGCCCTCAGAAGAATTTTTCTTTGTAGTTGGAAAGGATTTATCTTCCGTATTCTATAAACCCCTATTCGATAAAGCCAATATTATGGTAATCGATGTACCAAAGATAGGTGAGATTCTTTATGTATTCATGGCTAGTGACATATTGAAGAATGTAAACTATAAGTTAGTACATAAACAAGCTAAGTTAATTCTTAAAACCGGTAACCCATGAAGAAGCATACCCCATACTCATATTGTATATTTTACCTTGAAAGGAAGTACTGTGATAAAATCAATAAAGAACTCAAAGAAAAGGGGTATGACCAAATCAAGGCAATTATTCCTATGGTAAACGTATTAAGAAAAACCACAAAGGGTAAGAGGGTATTCGAAGAAGTACCAGTATTATTCAATTATGGTTTTATGAGAATGCCTACTAAATTAGCATTCTCAAGGCCATTTCTTAATAAGTTACGTAGAAATATATCTGGTATCAGAACTTGGTTACGTAATACCGAGACAATGCACCCAAGAAAGAAAAAGGTAAGGATTGACAATGCCGAAGACTTTGATGATTTTTCTTTAGTGGCTACTTGTAGTAGAAAAGAAGTAAGGCGATTTAAACGTATTGCTAGAGAGAATAAGAAGTTTTCAGTGGATGATTTAGTCAATGTAAAGCCTGGAGATTACTTAGTATTACGGGGTTATCCTTATGAGGGAGTAGATGCTACAGTATTAGAGGTTGACCATCTTTGTAAAAGAGTAAAAGTTCTTATATACCCTGAAATGGGAAGAATGGAAGTATGGTTACCTTTTGACAACGTTATATATAGTGTATATTTAAATCATGATCCAGATAAGCTTTATGCTAATTCTGGGGAATATGACCCTAATCAGATAACCAATGAAGCAATTGATAGTATAATGAGATATAGGAGAATTTAATGTTATGAACGAAGCTCAACAAAAAGCCTGGAGTTGTTTAATTGATAAAGAACAACAATCATTATTCCTTCAACTATCAGAAAGTAAATCTTCATGGGAAGCTGGTGAAATTTTAAAGTTATCTCATTACAAGTATCTTGAAATCCGGGAACGGTCAGAGAAATTCTTTAGGCTATTCTCGGATTTTTTTGAGAAACACACTTCTATTTTTCGACCAGATTGCCCCTGTGAGAGGAATTTCCAAGATTATATGGAGGGATGTTTAGAGAAAAGATTAAAGAGAAAAGAAGCAAGCTTATTCACAGGAGACTCAGCTCAATTACTCCCAAAGGTAAACTCTAAAAATATAGAGAGAAACATGAAGAGGTTAAAGGAGTCTGAGGATGAATGGGACATAGATACTCTAAGATTAATTCTTGAATTTGATAGGTGGAATAACTTTAGAATACTTCCAAGGATGCTACAACAGCCATCTGCATTTAAAAGGCGGTCGAATAAGAGGGATAAGATATATATCAAATACCTACTTAATAGGGTACCGGATTGGATGCACACTAAACTCAAGGAAAGGTTTAGGTATAAAGTAAAACCAGGAAAGAAAAAGTATTGGGTAGCTTTAATATCTGAGGACCTATATACCGATGGTTATCTATTGTTACCAGTAAGACCTTTGGATGAAGTAGTAGATGAATTTAGTAGATTTTACATGTATGTATTCAAAACTAAAGATGATGCTGATACTTTTGGTTTTATGGTATCTAAGTTCATGATTAAAACCGAATCTGTTAAGCTTGGACAAAAATTCTGGCCAGAGTACCGTTGCTGTGTGGAAAGATCAGTAAACTATAATCAAGTGAACAACATAGAATTCAATATTAAGAGATTGGATATGGCTTATAACACACATATCAAGAGAAAGCATAAAAAACCTAAATCCACTGCTGCGAACCGAGCAAAAACCTCGGATTTTTATAAAAATAAATAGAGAAATAAGATAAGATTAAATTATTTATTCTTATATTTGCAAAGAAAATAAATGAATATTTAAAAATATTGATGATATGGCAAAAAAGAGTAGAAAAGATATGAAAGCCCCATCCAAGGAGAAATCAAATTTCCTTGGTGCTTCTGGGAGAAACATGACCTATAAGGATTTAAAGAGAAAGGCTATCATATTAGGGATGCCTTTCCCTAATGCTTGTTCTGCTGGGGTATTTGATTTATTACATTATATCAATGTATCAGAAGAAAAGCCCGATAAATCGTTAATCGATAAATATGACGATTGGATGGATAAGCAATTAGAAAATATTGGGTATTCGAAAGATGACCCATTAAGAAATTCTCGATTAAGGCTTGGGTTTCTCGGAGAAGAAGGGGAAAATGGGCAAAGAAGAACCAAACGAGTTCCTGGGATAAAGAAACCTCGAGAAAAGAAACCACCAAGAGAGAGGGATGAATTTAATCTTATCAAGGGTACAAAGAAATCTTATGTATTCGAATTAACTGCAAAAGGTTTTGAACTTGATAGAATTATTCGGAGAATGAAAAAGAAATTCCCCGAAGCAAATGAGAAATCTATCAATCTTTGGTATAGAATGGCAAAGAGGAATATAAATGGTAAAACTAAAGGAAAGTAACAACGGACCCATACGACCAGATAGATATTATATATGGACTTGGAGACCAGATACTACCAATAAGATTGTTACTGAAAAGAAATTATATAGGAAACATCTAACCGGTATACCATACTTTACTAGACACCAAGTAAAGGTTACCTTAGTTTATCTTTATGGTGTAGATGTTCTTCAATATATCCATATAATATCTGGGAGGAAACTTATAAAACAAGGCATTAGAGAATTATCCGATATGAATGGTAAACTTCTTAAAAAGGGTAGTACTAAATTCTGGTTTAAGGGTAAATTCGTAAAAGCAAGGAAGTTCATAATGCCCGATGAATATCACATGGATAAACACCGACGAAGAAGATTTATGGTACAAATGCACCGAGTCTTTAAGTCTAAAGGAAAAAAGGAATTCAATGAAAGGTACTCAATCAAACTCTATGGACAACGGCAAGGCATATCTCCCAAGTATACAAGGCAAAAGAGATTACAAATCAATCTTGCTATCCTACAGGATTTACAACAGGCTGAGTCAAGAGGAGAAACATAAATTCAATCTGTTATTCCTGCAGTATCCTCCATTGGTAAGTTCATTGGCTTTATATTTAAGAAAGAAGATGAACATCCCAATACAAAAGGTACTATTTATCAAAGCACAAAGGGATATGCTTGAAATATTCGATGAGGCATCACTTAAATTTTTAGGGTATTTGCCTAAAGAAAGGTTTATTAAGAAGTCTCTATTATTTCAAGGGTTTGTCCCATTAGAGAGTATTAAACTTAGAAGGTCTTATGCTTATATAATGACAAATAGGATGATAGAAAATCAAATATGGGTCTACCCAATTCGATTATCCGATAACTATAAAACAATGATAAAAGGGAAATACAAATCCTATACCGAAGTATTTGGGAAGGTGGGTATTCCTGGGATAACTAAAATTAAATATAGCAATGAATAATAACGAAGGTTTTAAAATCACAGCACATCAACCAGCAAACCCATTTGCAGGTAAGAAGTTTAAGATAGTCACTTGTCAAGGTGACAAGGAACTTGCCTCTCAGGCAATAACAATTGAATCTCAAGTAGAATTAAAGACAACTCTAGATGAGATAAAACAATTCAATATTGCTCAGGAGGAATTAGTAAAATCTGGGTATACTCAGAAATCCATACTGGTAAAGAAACTTATAACAGAGTGATATAAATAAATTATTAACTAACTTAAACATTACGAAAATGGCTAAGAAGAAAAAAGAAGTGGAACTGAAAGAAGTTTCCAGAACAGAAATCAATGGTGCAATCATCATTAAGTACGAAGACGGCTCAGTAAAGATTATCCCTGCTCCTATCATGCTTTCTGCCGAAGAAGCCGAAGACCTTTTTGGTTCTGAATCCGATGACGAGGAAGAAGAAGAAGAGGAAGAATCAGACGATGATGATGAGGGTGATTCCGAAGAAGAAGAGGAATCGGATGATGACGATGATGACGATGAGGAAGATGATGAGGGTGATTCCGAAGAGGAAGATGATGATGATGATGATTCCGAAGAGGAAGAAGAAGAGGAAGAACTGACCGGTGAAGAACTTGCCGAAATGGACTTCGAAGAACTTGAGGATGTCTGCGACGACAAAGATCTTGAAACTGACCCAGACGATTACGATGAAGACGACGTCGAAAAACTCCGTAAAGCAATTGCCAAAGAACTCGGTCTCAAATTGCCGGCAAAGAAAGAAACCAAAGGTAAAGGCAAGAAAGGGAAAAAGTAATCTGGTAATTGTATTCAAGATTTAAAAGAAGGTATGGAAATTTCCCTACCTTTACTATCCACTATTAATAAACGTAAAAGTTTACTTATAATAACCATTAACTTATAAAACATTAAAAATTATGGCAACAAAGAAATCAGACTCCAAGAAGAAAGGGGATAAGGAAAAAGACCCCGAAAAAGAAGCTAAACGTAAAGCTCGTCAAGAGGCACTCAAGAATCGGCCGGCTGAACAACGCCCTAACAGCAAGCAAATCGACGTTATTTCCATTAACGACAAATCCAAGGTAATGAACTTTGGTTATGCCGTTAAGAACAAGGAAGGCTATCAAGGTGTAGTGGTTACTTCTGTATTGGTTACGGATGGCAAACCGGTATCAACTTCAGTTTCATTCGTTCCGGGAACTCTTACCGTTAAGTCTAAGAAAGGACATGGCGTTATTTGTTCTCCGAAAAACAAAAAGGCTAAGGAAGAAGAAGAAGGGGAAGAATCAGAAGATTAAACTCTAACTTACTAACTACTATCCCATATGTCTGCTATATAAATTTAGAGTTTAAGTTCATATGAATAACATCTACACTTAGGACGTTGTTCAGCCAAAAGCTCATTGCCTGTGAAGGTAGTGGGCTTTAATTTTTTATACCCATGGAAGAAGAGAAATTAGCAATTCGAAAGAACATTCGAATACTTGCATTGGATAATCTAATAAATACTTATATTGATGCACTAGAAGATAAAGAATTAAACCTGGGACCAGATGAAAGGGAACTTGCCCTCAATATAATAAATGAGGCAAGAGAAATGCTATCAGAAGAAACTCAGGAAGTATCTAACCAAGTAATGCAAAGACCCAAATGGAAAAAGACTTAAGATTATTAGTGGGAAACATTAATCAAACTCTCAGAGAATTAGATTATGTTTCGTACCTTAAAAAGGTAGCTCTTAGTAAGGGTAAGAAAGGCGAATACCAATCCCATAGGTTGAAGAGTAATTATCTGAAAAGAAAACTCATATCTCTTAAAGGAGCCCTGAATAAAAAACTTCATGGGACTTATATTGTTGCCCAATTTAATTTTATAAGGGGGGAACAGAAAGAAACTTTTGAACAGACTTTTACGGACTTATCTCAGAAAGAGGTAGAAGATATACTTCAACTCGAGGCAGTTTTAAAACAATGCAGTTTAGAAATCCTAGAAATTAAGGAAATCCCAACCCAAATTAGGAAGGTATAACTATGGTATTATGTAAATAGGAAATTCAATTATTCACCTAATATAAATGAAAATGGCTAAGAAAGACGAAAAGAAGAGTAAATCGGAATCCAAGACTCCGGAACTCACAAAGGCTAAGAAAGCTTTGGATGCTTACCTTAAAGAGAACAAGTTGGACCCTACTAAGGATTGGACCAAAGACAAGAAACATGGTAAAAAGGTTACCGAACTTGTAAACAAGCTCAATAAGGAAAGAGACAAAGTTGCTGCTGCCTATCCTGAAGCTGACCAAGAGAACAACAAGAAATTGGTAAAACTCCAGGAAAAAGAGAAGAAGGAAAAAGCTGAGAAGAAGGAAAAGAAAGGGAATGGCGGTAGAACAGCTACCAAATACGATTATCCTCTCATCGATGGCAGAGAAATGACTTCGGCTGAGAAGAAAAAATATCGTATGGAGCAAAGAAAACTTGCTTCAGGTAAGGCTCCCAAGGAGGAAAAGGAAACTAAGAAAAAGAAGGAAGAAAAGGTAAAAGAAAAACCGGCTTCCGATAAGAAAGATAAGAAGGCCAAAGACAAGAAGAAAAAGGAGGCCGCTAAAGAAGAAGATTAATAAGAGCACTTTTTACTTTTACTTATCATATTTTTGAGTATTCGTTAATAACGGTAGAAGGCCTGGCAATATAAAAATTGTTCAGGCCTTTTATTTTCTAATTAAGTCGAAAATGGAACAAGAAGTATATAAACCAAAACTTAGAATCACTACACTATCAGAGAATGGTACCCCATTATCCGATAGGTTGGTAGATGCCTATACCGAGATGAATTCAGGTCCAAAAGTACAGCATAACGGTCCTATAAGAGTAGAAGTAACTCTTACTAATAAACAAGATATTGATAACTTCAAAGAATACTTAGATAGGTTATCTGGTACATTGCCTGCTAAGGCACCCAATGTTGGCAGAGGAAGACCTGCAGGGTCTACAACTAAGGAATTGGAATCACCAAGGGAGGACATTCTTGCAGATGTAGAGAAAATGATTGAAGAGGGTAAAAGCCAACAAGATATCATTAAATATCTTAGGGGATTGGGATTTGTATTTATCCTTACTGAGGACTTTCTATTTCACTTTCCTGGATTCGAGTTCAATAAAAAGGATGTGGGAGAAGCAACCGACAATAAGCAATATCCAAATTCATTCTCTTGGATGGCAAGATGTATCAAACGAGCTAAGGACCCAAAAGCAGATAAATTTGACCCAATGGTAATCTTTGGTTTTAGCATTCTTGGGGGACCCTCGAAAAAGATTATCCCATATCTCTATAAGGAAAGGAAGAAACCATTAAGGGCCCAAGTTGGTAAAAACGTAATCTCCTTCTCTCAGGCAGAATTCACTAAACTTCCAAAGTATATGTTAGAATCCGAAAGGATTAAGTTCTCTACTGAACAGAGACAATTGCTCTTAAGTCCCGAAAAGAAGCCTTCTAAATTCTTCCTAAGATGGGTAAACGATGCTATATTTCCAGACTCCATAAAGGAAAAGATGGAAGAAATCAAGAACCGCTAACACTTACCTCCGTATTTATTAAAAGAGTATTTTATATAAAATAATTTTAGTATATTTGCATATAAAGAAAATTTAATTATGGACAAGGAAACAAAAGACATCGTAAAGCTCATTGCTGGTATTCAGATTGAATCACTCAACTCAATCAAAGAGGATGTTAAAAATGGGAATGATATTGCCCAAGACTTAATCAAAAAACTCCTTCAGATTGAGGATGACGAAATAATTCGAGCACTAGATGAGCACATTGAATTATACGTGGAAATCAAGAATACTCCTCAACTGATAAATATGCTAAGTGAATACCAAATGCTGGTATGCTCTCACATATTATTCAGAATGGAAGATGAATGGGTACATACTAATTCTCAGGGAGTACTTGGTACCTGGGCAATATTCCAGAGGGCAAATTTCAAATTCCACCCAGAACTAACACTTTTAAAATTCTAATATAGACATGGAAAAGAACGAATACTTAGAATCAGTAGAAATGAACACTGGAGTCGAAATGATTCCTTGCGAATCCTCTAATATTGAGGGCTTTGGTTATGACTCAAAGAAGAAACACCTTTGGGTTGCTTTTAAAGGTAATCGAGTTTATCGCTATGATGATGTACCTTATGAAATCTGCAACGGTTTACATCAAGCAGAATCAAAAGGTAAATACCTTGCAAAGAACATTAAAAATAAATTCGAAACTACAGGTTATGAACTCAGAAACTAAATCCATATTGGGCCTGGTAACCCTGGGGGCAGTGATTTACTTTATTGGTGAGAATAGAACTCATCCAGTAGAAGTGAGCACTGCTCCTTCTCATTTTGAAAGTCCCATAACCAAGTTAATCTCTCTTCAAGATAGCATGAACATTAAACCAAAAGAAGAGAAGAAGCAATGGTATAAATATAGGGTAGAAATAGAAACGATTCCAGAAAATCAAATCTATAAGATTGAGAAATCTGGATACCAGCAATATGAAGTTTCTAGATTGGGTGAAACTTATTCTTATGTAACCTACGAATTTACCTCAGACAAGGTAATGACTACTCAAGAAGCCTATGACTTCGTAAAGAAATATCCTGAAAGATGTACAAGGGTACCCAATACATCACAAGATAACATTTACGATAAATATAACGAGGATTATGAAGATTACATAAATGATCCAGAGGATGAAATTAACTATCCTCCAGAAATCTTCGACTTCCTAGCCGATTAACCCGAGCAAATAGAAAATAATTCAAATAAAATTTTTCTATTTAAAATAAAGTTCTTATATTTGTATCAGAAAAAGAAATTAATCATTTTACTAACATTTTAAATATAGACATTATGGAAAAGAATGAAACAAAGGTTACTAACCTGGTTGCAACTAAGGTTGCCGAACAACTTGAAGGAATTAAAAATTCTAAGACTGCTAAGGCTTCTGCCCCTAAGGCCAAAAAGACTAAAAAGGAATTGGTAAAAGATGCTCAAGAAGCTGCCACTAATTTTGCCAATGCCAAATTGGTAGAACTCTCTCCTAAAACCAAAACTTCCAAAAAGGAACAGGTTGTCAAGGAAGTTAAGGAACAACAAAAACCATCCATCATCGAACAGGTAATTTCTAATCGGGAAGTTAAATACGTATACCCTGCCGATGTAGTTGATACACTTGCTCGGAAGAAATGGAGACAACAAACTCGAAACGAACTCCATCGATTGGAACTTGCAATGGCTCGTATCAAGGACCAGAACTCCAAGGAATTCAAGGCTGCTGCTAAAGCATACGAGGACTTTAGAAAGAAAGTCCTCAAACCCGAACAAGTTGCATAAACCTTTATTAACCAGATGCCCGGGATAATTATCCCGGGCATCTTAATTCATACAAAATGGATTATACTATCTTCTCTGATAAAGAGATGCTTAAGCAGGACAAAGAATTGGTAGAATTACATAAACGATGTTGTAAGTCCTATCTAATCCAACATTCACTTAAGCACTCCAAGATTAAGAAGTTCTTTATCGTTTACGATTGGTATATAAATACCGATAACGTAAGGAATTTCTTTTTCAGGCCCATAAACCTTTTCATTCAGGCCTTGATTTTAGGGCAACTTGATGAAATATCCGATTACATTAATCCTAACAAAAATGAAAAACGAAAAAAGAAACGAACCAGAAAAGTATAACGTACTTTACTGCAAAGGCAAATATCAGTATAAATCTAAATATCCCCAAATAGAAACTAAACATAAGGTTATCTATGCAGGGCCAGTAGAACCAATGGCACCCATCTGGGATAATGTATCAGATATATTAAAGAAATCTGATAGAATTTGTACTGAATCTCGAAGAGAATTAAAGAAGTTAGAGGAATGTTCACAGAATAACCTTTACTTCAAGGAAAATGGTATTACCCATATAATCATATACAAATGTTTAGAGAAATAGTTAAAGACCTATATATAGGCAAATCGAAGTTAACCATAGAATGTAACCAAAAGGAAATACCCCAAACTACTCTGGTTCAAGACATATTACAGAATACTGGATTTACGGGTAATATGCCCGACTACGGTACCTATGGTAATTTCAAGGATGGGAAATTTGAGATTACTCCAATGATGCCTAAGCATTGCTTATTTATTACTGGAGTACCCAAAGGGGCAATCCTTGATAATTTCAGAATTAGAAGAACATATTGGTCCTCTTATTATGAAGATGATGTAAGAGGGTACTTATTTCAAATTACAGATGAAAGTATACCTCGTTTAATAATCACAAACTAAATCTATATGGAAGCAATCGATTACGTAAAATTATTTAAGCTCGACCAAGAGAATTATGACTTTAAAAGGGAAGAGTTTATATCCGAATTAGGTAAAGAATTTCTAGATTATTGCCAAACTACCTCAATTGGGATAGATAAAAAGACTGGCAATATATACTACTACCGATTTAGGGAAATAGTTAAGAATTTCGAAACTAAATTCTGGGCAATCTCAGAACTTAAAATAGGAGAACCATTAACTCAGAAATTATGGAATGCCTTTTTCGCTACTCAGGTAGTTCCTTTAAGGCAAAGGTTATTCCCAAAGGTTCAGAAATTAATCGAAGAGCAAAAGGGGATAACCAATAACCGTAGTAAACAAGACAAAAAACCTACGAACCATAAAAAGGCAAACTATGGCAAGGGAAATCACAGACCTGCATGGGAATAAATTTAAGGTAGGGGATTATAAACTTTGCCTTAATATTCCCATCACTGGGAAAGGTAATTTAGTATTCACCAGGGACCTAATCTCTGGTGAACCCTTTAATTTATCAGTAAGTAAGAAAAAATATAAGGGATATTTCTATAACCTATCTTTGAATCTGTATGTAAGGTTCGATTTAGAGTATATGGGTTATGATGAAAGTTCCGATATCAGAAAATCTCATTTGTATGTCAGAAAAGGAAAATAAAATGGTAAGATTCCCAAGACCTATGGGGACTACTGCAATGGCATTAGAATATCAGAAGAACCCAAATGATGAACTTCTGATAAAGATACACAACTACATTATTAATCAATGGCTGATGGGTAATGGTGTATTATGTGGTATCACCTATGATATCAATACATTCTCATACCGTATGGGTATAGATATTAACTACATACGGGTATTTATGAGAGATAGGCTATTAAGCTCTAGAATATGGGATAAAGAAAAGGCAGAAGATTTACTACAAGCATTAATGGGAGAACAACTAGCATGGGCATTAGAAGACCGTATGGAAATAGCCCATCAGGTTAATATCCTAAGAGAATCTCAGGGAGGGAAATACGTACCGTTTATATCTGCCGAGCTGGGAAAGGCCCTTAAATTAAAGCTTGAATCCTCTACATCTCTGCAATCAATAGTACGTAATCTTACTGGAGGAAGTACTACAAATATCTTTGCCCAATTTAATCAACAGAACAACGTAACACAGCAAAATGCAATCACC
>ERZ780190.100-NODE-100-length-88464-cov-14.014094_pt1 | contig 88464 bp, 55 predicted proteins | sample MGYA00510980_ERZ780190 | MGnify/ENA primary metagenome ERZ780190 (study PRJEB29588, sample SAMEA1972188) | human gut metagenome | biome: human gut; feature: human-associated habitat; material: faeces | place: Denmark | collected 2008/2010 ... | reverse complement strand
GCATGGAAACGAATACCGCCTTTGTACGGGCCAATGGCATTGTTGAACTGCACACGATAGCCGAGGTTCGTCTGAACTTCACCCTTATCATCCACCCACGTTACACGGAAAGTAAAGATACGGTCAGGTTCAACCAGACGTTCTATAATTTTCGCTTTCTCGAACTCAGGATGTTGGTTATAGATATCTTCGATGGAAAGAAGAACTTCCTTTACGGCTTGAAGATACTCAGACTCGCCGGGGTGCTTTGCCTCTAAAGAGGCCATGATACGTTCGATATTCATAATATTACGTTTTAAAGGTTATTACCTTGTTGACTTCACGCTATTCAAACAAAATGTCAATGAATAACACCGCAAATATAAGAAAACTTTTCAAAACAGCTAAATTTTACGGTTATATTTTGATTAAAGAATGATAAAATGTCAAATCCCCGGCATTCTCTATTCATACCTAAATGGTCTATTCTTTTCCTATTCTGTCAACAATTCGCCATAACGGCATAAATATAGAAAAAATTATAATAAAGAAAATAAGAAATGACGAATAATTTACGAAAAAAGACACAATCCTCACGGACTATGCCTTTCCAATTGCTAACTTTAATTCTTAAATGCTTGTATTAAATCCGCAACATAATAATTACTATGTACGGACAAGCTTCATAATTTCTTCAATCCTTTTACCTCTTCTTTTGTTGCTTCTCGAACACTGATAGCCACCCCTCCACTACTTGCCAGAGGTTGACGCAGCACACTCTTTGACGTTACTATGCCACGACGGATGTCATAGCTCTGCGGATTATCTTTCCAGTCTGCATCCCGACCATCTGCATAAACGGTAACAATATATTTCCTTCCTTCGGGTAAGAAAGAGAAAGGAATAGTTGCCGTACGAGGATGTTCGTCGGTAATAGCACCTACATACCACTCTTGTTTTCCTTTGGCTTGACGAGCCACTGTGATATAATCACCCGGTTCGGCTTCCAGATACCAAGAATTGCTCCAATCCACCGCTACATCCTTAATAAATTGAAACGCATCGGGAAAACGGCGATAATTATCCGGCAGGTCTGCTGCCATCTGTAACGGAGAGGGCATCGTTACATATAGAGCCAATTGTTTTACCAATGTAGTACCCGCCTGACCTTTAGGTTTCGAACCATTATAATACGAAAGTTTTGTCTGGAAAATACCAGGAGTGTAATCCATCGGACCACCCTTCAACCGAGTAAACGGCAAGATACAAGTATGATCCGGATCATTGCCCCCCATAGATTCAAACTCACCACCACGGGCAGATTCTTGCGCTACCCAGTTGGGCCAGGTACGGCACAAGCCGGTGGGACGAACAGCCTCGTGACTATCTACCATAATCTTATAATCAGCAGCACGCTTCACCACATGTATATAATGATTGTTCATCCATTGTGAGGAATGATATTCACTACGGGGAATGATTGAGCCCACATATCCGGTCTTTACAGAATTATAGCCATTATCTACCATAAATTGAAAGGCTACATCCAGCTGCCGCTCATAGTCGGCAGCATTAGCAGCCGTCTCATGATGCATGATAATCTTTACTCCCTTTGATTTGGCATAGGCATGTAGTACCGCAACATCAAAGTCCGGATAAGGTTTGTCAAAAAGGAACTGACGATCCTTACGATAGGATGCCCAATCTTCCCAACCTTCATTCCAGCCCTCAACCAATACCGCATCAATACCATTCTCCGCCGCAAAGTCTATGTACTCTTTCACATGTTCAGTATTGGCCGGATGATGTCCATTAGGAGTTAACTTTGAATAGTCGGTTATGCCGGGTTTAGCCTTATAATAGTCGCTATATGCCCATGTACCTCCTCCACCAGTAAACATCTCCCACCAGACACCGATAAATTTCTGTGGCTTAATCCAAGAAGTATCTTCCAGCTTACAAGGTTCATTCAGATTAAGAATCAACTGAGAAGCAAGGATGCTACGTGCATCGTCACTAACCATAATTGTACGCCACGGGGTATGCAACGGTAATTGCAGATATCCTTTCTTTCCTAATTTATCGGGAGTAAGATGAGCAGAAAAGTTAAACTCTTTATCATCCACATTCAGCAACATGGCAGAATAATCTACCAAGGCAGCTTCATGAATATTGATATAAAGTCCTTCGGTAGTCTTTATCATAAGGGGTGTTTGTACTGTGAATGAAGTCGCTTTAGCTTCATATCCTTTTTTACGTAGATTACGTTCCATAGCTTCGCGCACTTCGGAAATGGCCGCAGTAGTATAGGCAAACTCATTCGTATCATAATCACCGGGAATGCAATAGAGTGTATGATTACCGGTCAGATTGAATTCCGTCAGTTCGTCTTTTACCGTCAGATAATTCATGGTTTTCTGCTCCGGCAACTCATAACGGAATCCGAGTCCATCGTCAAACAATCGAAAACGTACAATCATCATACGGTCGTGCTTTGCCGGTTGTGAGAGAGTGACAGTAAGTTCATTGTAATGGTTACGGACTTTTTCATACTCTCCCCATACAGGCATCCAAGTTTCATCAAAAGTAGAATTTGTTGCATCAAGAATCCGGAAGCCATTTGACAAATCCGCTTCTTCCATAAGTATTCCCAAGGCAGAAGGTTCTACAACCGGCTCTCCTTTGTAATATAAGCTATAGACCGGCCCCCCCTCGGAATCAAGCACAACATTGAGTTTCAGATTCCCATTGGGAGATGACAATTCGTGTGCCATCGCCACACAAGCAATTCCCAGAAATACAACTGTTAATAATACATGTTTCATATACATCCGTTATTGTTGATATATAAAATATTGATAAGGTTCCATCGTCATTACTGTAGGCAACTCCACATCCACACCGGCAATCACATCGGTCATGGTCTTGCCAGCATGCTCCATAGGTACTTTCACTTGTACAGACTCATTGGCAGTATTCACCATGACCAACATGCCATGACTGCCTGCTGCCCGATAAAATGAAGCGACATCTCCGGTAGTATAAACTTCCAGTTCACCACCACGTACACTGCTCGTAGCTTTATAGGCTCTGATGATTTCTGCCATCTCTTGCGCAAAGACTTCATTGGACTTCAAGTCTATAACTCCGTAATTGAAAAAGTTAAGTGACCGCGGATAGGCTACTTCCTGCGAACTATAAATAAGAGGTATCCCCTCGAGCATAGTCGTCAATACAAAAGCAGACATGGCACCACACTCACCGCCATAACATTCTATCGGTGAAGCCTCACTTGCCTGGTCATGATTAGTAGAATAGCGTAACCGTAACGTACCCTTCGGCATTCCCTCCAATTCGGAAGTATTCATAGCATAAAGGTCAGTAAGTGAGCATTTACCGGCATAATAGTCTTTCAGTTTACTATGGAAGTTCCAGCCGTAGAGCAGATTGAAACCATTGTTCATTAAAGACGTTTTTCCGCCTTCGGCAAGCATCAGCAAATTATTGTCAAGTGTACGGAGCTCGGCGATTGCTTTCTTCCAGAAAGCATCTGGTACCCCCTCGGCATAATCACAACGGTATCCATCAATACCAATTTCTGTTACCCAATACTTCATGGCATCAATCATGGCTTGCTGCATGGTTTCGTTGTCAAAATTCAAGTCAGCAACATCCGCCCAAGGCTGTTCTTGAGGTTGTACCACATTGCCATTTGCATCCTGTGTATACCAATCCGGATGCTCAGTCACCCAAGCATTGTCCCACGAAGTATGGTTGGCAACCCAGTCAAGAATCACTTTCATTCCTTTGGCATGGGCAGCATCTACCAGTTCTTTCAAGTCTTTTTTTGTTCCGTAACGTGTATTCAGCTTTTTATAATCCTTTATACAATAAGGTGAATTCACACTTTTCAGTACTCCCGGCTCATTTACAGGCATCAGCCAAAGCACGGTAGTTCCCAGGCTTTGAATACGGTCAAGCTCTGCTTTGATGGCAGAGAACGCATTTTCTTCGGCAAAAATGCGGGGATTTGCCTCATAAATCACCATATCCGAAGCCATGTATTCTTCCTGTGGGACGGGAATCGGTTCCATGTCACTCTGACTATCACTACACCCCATACAAGAATGTAGCATCGTAAAGAGCAGTGTCGCAATTATTACTTTTTTCATATTTCTACTTTTTATCTATACTTATACTCATTGGCGGAACTGATATCTGCAAAAGGAGCATCCAAACTCTCCAGTGATGGGCATTGGCAGAAAAGATACTAAGACTTAATACTAAAAATCCCGGAAGCCAATACTAAAAAACAAAAGAGCTAAGAGATAACTTCTTCCCAAGGCTTGGTTTTTCTATCCCAAGACTTGGGATAGAAAAACCAAGCCTTGGGACATATATCCGCAAGATTGAAAAGAGATATCCTATCCCCAATCTCATTCCACCAATAGGTCATTTAACATCTTCATTACTATACAAAACTCATTTCAAGAAATTATTCTGATTAGAAACAAAAGCCGCTTCAGATTCCGGTTCAGAGTCTCCGTCCGGATTGTTAGGGTCAATCTCCTCACCAGCTATGTCCGTAATACGGAAATAATAATCTCGATCAAGCGTCACTGCTGCGAGGTCAAATTGTGAGCCTCCATTGTTATTATTCATTATCAGATTGTAAGTCAATCCCTTATTTGCTTCACCTGTATCGTAATAATTATACGTGACACCTTTTATCTCAACACTACCGGTTGGTAATATTCCTGGCCAACTGCCAAAGAGTTCCGGTATATCATTTCCCCACGCATATATGGTTGTTTCTGCCCATCCGGACTGGTCTTCAATAAATATGGCATAACCATCATGGATAACCACTGCATCCGGATCTATTTCCGTCCAACCGCTTTCTGTGATTTCCAAATATATGTCACGGTCAAGAGTAAAGTTCTGTGGTCCATCAAATTGTGAACCTACTCCATTATCGTTAAATATCAAATTGTAAACCAATCCCTTATTTGCTTCACCTGTATCGAAGTATTTATAGGTAATTCCTTTTATCTCAACGCTACCAGTAGGTGAAATACCGGGCCAACCTCCAAAAAGTTCCGGCAAATCATTTCCCCACGCATAAAGTGTCAGTGCATCCCAACCTGTATTGTCCATCACGAACACAGCATAACCGTCATGAATCACTTCACTTGGGTCTTCCGGCTCCTCAAAATAAGCATTCCAGCGGGTTACCGTTATATCAGTGCGAGTACCTACCTTAGCCGAAATTTGATGTAAAGCATCCCCATTCTGCAAAGTACGCTCTATACCTTGTGTCTTAGAAACGAAATAAAAGCCATCGGCAAGTGTCTTTCCATTAACAAAATCTTCCGGATAGAGGTATATGCCCCATTTAACATCATTGTTTGCAGCTTTCTCCATCTGCCACTTAAGGTCTCCGGAAGCAGCATCCTGACCTCCATTGAAATCGCCTGCAATATAAATTATTTCATCGGCACCAGTTCCTTGGGGCATAATCACCTCCAGCAAGATAGCATCGCTACGAAGTTCAAATTGCGGCAACTCATGGTCAAACACAATTTCCTCCTTGTCACAACTACTGATGAAAGCTACAAAAAGCAACAAAAGCCATAGCGGATTACATATATATTTTTTCATTGTTACTATTATTATAGGATGATTAATAATTAGGATTCTGTACCAGTCCCGGATTTACCATAAGGGCAGACTGGGGCAAGGGATACCACTCGTATTTGCGGTCACGTTTAGCCGGATAGCTTAAACCGTCGTCCGTGGCACGGCCAAAGAACCACCATTGCCCTTGCGTAAACTTATCGAAACGACGCAAGTCTGTACGACGACGACGCCCCTCTCCCAAGAATTCAAGTCCCCATTCACTCAACATCCAATCCATATCAAAGGATGTAAAACCAGGACCGGGCTGCTCGAGAGCCGATTTATCTGTAAAATAGCGTGTTTTAACTCTATATACCAGTTCTTTAGCACCTTCCGTATCACCTGCACGCATTTTACATTCAGCAAGAGTATAGACCACTTCACTCAAACGGAATTCCACCTCATCGATGTTTTGGAAATCAATGCCTGCACTCTCCGGATAAACCGGATATCTTACCAAACGGACACCTGAATTCGTTTCACCCCAGCGAGGTGACATGACAGTCTCCAGATTACGTCCTAAATTAAGGAATGTACCCACCTGATCCACATAAACCAAATCCTGACCGTCACGGTCGGCATCTGCTTTCAAAGCTGCACCCTTACCATAGTTGGCTTTAATAGCCCCTTTCAAGAAAATGCCTTGATAATTTCCTGTTGTTTCATTATACACATAGTTCTGCTTACGGATATCTTTATCGTGGAAACGTTCATAAACTGCACCTAACTTATCACCGTAGTCGGTAAGAAAGCTCTTAGGATTGTCAGTACCACCATACGGCTGTACATTTCCAGAATTATCCCATGAAGGTGCCAAGCATACACAATTCCATCCGCTCTGGCTGTATGTACCTCCAAAGTAATCCCAACAATTGTAAGGCATGAAAGGCATGTTACGCATCCAACCGGTATTGACCTGACCGACTTCCATCGCCAATGCCATTACAACTTCCGGACATTCTACATTGTTTATCGAATAAATATCGCGATAGTCATCGGTAATGCTGTAAGTACCATAATCGCCATTCAGAATTTTTTGGCAAAGAGTGGCACACTCATTATAACTGTTTTGTTTGATAAACACCTCAGAATTCAGCAACAAGCGCATCTTAATCATACGATTGGCAGCTTGGTTCATGCGGTTACGAGTCTTTCCAGAACCATCTTCTTTCATAAGATCTGTAACTGACTCATCTAATTCCTGACTGATAAAATCGTAGATAATCTTGCACCCCTTATCAAAATCAGTATCTGCAGAACCAGGGATTTCCGCACCCGAAGAAATGTTCAAGGGAAGTGCTCCACCCCAAATCTCAAAGATATTGTAGTATGCCCAAGCACGCAGGGTACGTACTTCGGCAATATAACTATTCAAAGCATCCTCAGTCATGCGTATAGATGCGGGGCTGATTGCCTGCAAATCTGTAATAAGCGTATTGCAAAGCCCAATAGTGGTCCACGCATTCTCCCAAGTTTGGCGAATAATGGTTGATTCTGACGTCCAGGTATGTGAAGACAAAGCAAACTTCAATGCCTCATCCCATCCCCAAAGTCCACCGTTCCAACTGCGCCATGCCACCTGGTCGGCAGAAAACTCCTGCAAATACCAGAAGTATTCCAAATAACTATATGCAGCTTTCGAATAGATGGCTGCCACTGCCCCCTGAACACTCGTCTCATCTTGATAATAAATTCCGGCATCCACACGATCGAACACTTCCTCGTCCAAATTAGTACAAGAGAAAAGTGAACATGACATAATCATCGCCAATAACCAACGACATTTTATATATTTCATATCTTTCATATTTTTAATAATTTGTTTCTCATTTATTTGAAGCGAAGAGTCACACCTAAACTCAATTGAGTTGCTGTAGGATAAGCACTATTACTATCTACTCCCGGCTGGATACCATTCACGTCTATAATTGAAGGGTCATTACCAGAATATCCGGTCAAGGTAAACAGATTCTTGGCAGACAGATATATGCGCATATTATCCAGTAACTTACGGTTCTTAGGAGTAAAATTATATCCCAAGGTTACATTTTCCAGTTTTATGAAGCTACCATCCTCCAGGAAATAGGAAGATATTACTCCACCACCGGTACGGATATTCTTATCTTCCAGATACGCAGAGCGAAGAACATTATCTGTACCACATCCCTGAAGCCCCATACCATATTTACGCATATTGAATACATCAAAACCGAATGTACCGCGGAAGAATACACTCAAATCAAAATTTCTCCAAGTCAGGTTGTTACTCCAAGACAAGAAGTGCTTGGGAGCACCATTGCCAATATAACGTTTATACTTGGCATCAGCCTGAGAAATCGGTATTTGCTCATCTTTATCATTCAAAATAAGCATATTGCCATTTTCGTCAACACCTGCATATTCATAACCGTAGAACTGCCCTATCTCTCCCCCTTCCTGCACACGGAAGAAATATTCGCTGGAACCAGTACCCGGTTTTAAGTAAAGGTCGAGATAAGATGCCTTGTAAATATCGTTAGAAAGTTTGGTCAACTTAGTCTTCCCATAAGAATAATTGATTCCGCTCGTCCACTTCACTGCTGTTTTAGTAAGGATATCACCATCCAAAGATACTTCTATACCGGTATTTTTCGTTGTTCCAACGTTAACCAAAATAGTGGAATAGACAAAAGGCGGTTGAGGTGCCGTGTACGTATAAAGCAAGTCTTTAGAACTACGGTCAAAATACTCCACTGAACCACGTAAACGATTCCATAGAACAAAATCAACACCCAGATTAATCGCAACGCTCTTTTCCCAAGCCAAATCCGGATTAGCATTACTAGAGGGAGCATAGCCCGTTACCCAACGCCCGTCAAAGAGATAACTACCATTGGTATTGTAAGTAGAAAGTGATTTATAAGCATCAAAATCCGAACGACCGGTAATTCCGAAAGAAACACGCGGTTTCAAACTGGTCAACACTTTCCGGGTATTCTTCATAAAGCCCATCTCCATCATTTCCCAAGCCAAAGAAGCTGCTGGGAAGTACCCCCACTTTTGGTTAGCACCAAATTTGGAAGAGCCTTCATAGCGCAACGAAGCCGATGCAAAAAGCATATCCTTCCAATTATAGTTCAACCGACCAAAGAAGCCAATAAGTGTCGATTCAGAGCGACCGCTATATAAACTTGCCAAACCATCCTTCAGATAAGAGCCACTGCCCAAATCCCAATATTTCGTATTATCAAAAGAGAAGTCGTTGTTACTACCACCAATCTGTTCCCAGATAGACTTCTCATAAGTATAGCCCACTACAGCCTTAATATTGTGGTCGCCCAAGTTCAGTGCATAATTTCCCAACCACTCCAATCGATTGGTGTACCATTTCTGATACTTCATTTCCGCACGTCCTTTATAACCATTCCAATAGGACTCCGAACCGGCAGACGAAGCATAATATTGTTGCTTCATGTCATTGTAATGCAATGAGTAACTTAATGTTGTATTCAACAAATGCTTTTCTGTCTGCAAAATATTCAGTTTAGCCTCAGCCGTACCCAACAAATACATACGCTGGCCGTTGTTATCTCTCAAAGCAAGCTCCGCAACCGGATTGGTTGCACCCGTAGGAGAAGTAGGCTGATAATACGAACCGTCTGCATTATATACCGGCATTGTAGGATTCATTGTGAGTGCCCTATCGAAGAAACCATCATTTCCCCAGGTTTCATTTACACGACGTGCACTCAACGAACCGTTGAATTGTAAGCGATTCTCCAGTACACGCTGTTCCATAGAAAAACGACCTCCAAATTCTTCACGACCACTCACGATGTCAAGTCCATTGGCACTTTTGTAATTGAAGGAAGCACCATAGAAACCATTCTTTGTGCTACCATCAATAGATATATATTGGTTTGTGTCGTATGCTACATCACGAGTAATCAGTCCATACCAGTCAGTGTCGGCTCCATAGTCTGTACCTCGTCTCGAACGACGGAATTCATCAGCCGACAGAATATCCGGAGAGGGCTTAGCTACATTAAAAGCGATGTAACTGTCATATGTGACTACCGTTTTTCCAGCTTCACCCGAGCCACGTTTCGTTGTAACTAAAATCACACCATTAGCACCTCGCGTTCCGTAAATAGCAGCTGAACCCGCATCTTTCAATACCGTAATAGATTCAATATCCTGTGCAGCGATGTTACGGATATCGCCACCTGCCACACCATCTATGACAATCAAAGGACTATTACTTGCAGAAACAGATGTTGCACCACGTACTTGTAATGAAGAACTGGAGTTAGGATTGGCAGCTGCCTGCGTATTGACATTCAAGCCCGCGACTTTTCCCGATACCATTTCCATCGGGTTATTCATAGCCCCCAAATTAAAATTTTTCTTATCCACTTGTACAATGGAACTGGAAACTTCTTTTTTACTCAATGAACCGTAACCCACTACTACAACTTCTTCCAACACCTGCTGGTCATCATGCAAGACAACATCAATCTTGTTTCTACCGGATACGTTCAGTTCCTGCGTTTGGTAACCTACATAAGAAAAAATAAGTATTGCATCAGGATTGACATTCAATAACACATAGTTACCGTCAATGTCAGTTATCACCCCCGAAGTTGTACCCTTTACCAATACACTTGCACCGATAAGACCTTCACCCGTTGCATCGGTCACCTTTCCTTGTACCTGAAGTTGTTGCGCAACAGCAACACCAGTCATCATAAGAAAACCCAGTAAAAGGATCATGCGCTTTTTAAGGCATCTCTTTAGACTTTTCTTTTTCATCTTATTAGAAATTAGTTAAACAATAAATAGATTGATGCAAATGTATTATCAAAACAAACGCACGATTTGGGCTGAGATAAAAATCTAAAGTCCTGCAACAGGCAATCAACTATAATACAACGTATTACAAAAATGCTATTGCTACTAATTTCTAAATCATTTCTAAACTTTTTAAGGCAGAAGAAAGCCTCAAAAGGAGGATAAAATCAAAAAGAAGTTATTTTCATCACTCGTTCTTCAAAGTCCTCTTTACAAAGAGACTTGTTTTTTAGCTTGGAACGATAAGTATAGATGGTAGTTATGGAATAACGCAAAAATTCTGCAATACGCGCACTGTCTGTAATACCTAAACGAATCAGTGCAAATATGCGCAGTTCGGTAACAAGCAATTCTTCATTTTTAGGATGCAATTGTTCTTCAACTGGCAACAAACGATTAAATTCTTCTACAAAGTTAGGGAATATCTTAAGAAAAGATACATCGAAATTGTGATAGAACTCTTTCAACTCTTGATTTATGAAACGGTCGGACTTCAATGTACGATATAACTCCTCAAGTTTACCGGCAGCAGCCTGCTTGTTCAATATGCGGCGATATTCTTCCATCTTACTTATATAAGAGGAACTTAAACTGAGGAAACGTCCCAAATACTCTTCCTTAATATGATTGGCTTCCGTAAGAGTCTGATTAGTATGCAATAATCGTTCATTAGCCTCATGTTGAGACTTGTTCAGCTTCTTCAATTCACTATTCAATATACTCAATTGGGAATTGGCAGCAACAACTTTTTTACGGGCATAAGACAATTTTTTCATTTGCCATAGCACACACAGTACTGTCAATAGAAGGAAAACAGAAAGGATACATATGCCTGTAATAAACATTCTCTGCCGCTGTTGCTGTATTTCCTTTTCTTGCTGATAAGCACGATCTATGAGCGGAAGCATCTTGGAATTCTGCGAACTACGCAACCGAGTAGTATAATAATTAGCATCTTCCATACTAATCTTGATATAGTGATTAGCACGTTCCAAATCGCCCATTCCATAAAGTAATTCCGCTAATGCGCACAAAGAATAATTTTCTTTCACCACTGCCCTAATGTCAGCAATGGCACTGCTAATACGTGCTTCCATTTCTTTCTGCTTGTTCCCCACGACATGATAAGCAAAAGCCAGAATTGAAGTAGCTACTGCATACTCACGCGTATTGGATTTCAACCGAGGTAAAAAATTCTTCAATAAACATATAGCCTCCTGACTTTTTCCCTGGTCAATGAGCTGAGGTGCATGCACGACTACATATCTATAAGTATCTTCCGGTACTAGGCTGATTATAGAATCCCTATACAAATTTGCTATCCGAAGATAATTGTTCACGTAGTTCCGATCAGTGGCGTACTCTGCCTGATAGAGATATAGGTTTTCAAAACATACATAATAGTCCACTATATTTTCACCCTCCAACGTGTTACGAGGAAGCGATTTCAGCAATTCCATTGCTTCAACAAAAAGGCCCGAAGTATTTAGAATATGTACTTTATTTAATATAGAACTATTTATCCATTGCCTATTATTTAGCCGTGTGGCAATAAGAATATTTTCATTTATATAATGTAATGCAGAATCACTAATATAAGAATTATATTCGGCAAAAAGACGATTTTGTATCAGATAACGCTCCATGTCAGTAAGCCTCCCTTGCTTCAACTCATCCTTTATCAAAGAAATATACCGTTCTTTTTCTTCCTCGTATTGTCTACGCATCACGATAGTCTTATCCAGAACAGACAAAAGGCTATCTATTGCAGATGCATACATACCAAGCGAACATGGCAACAGCATTATTATTAAAATCAAGATACGCATCATAGGTTAACATTGTGACATAACTTCGCAAAGTTACAATTTTCTTCTGTTATGAAAATACGATTTTAGTATTTTCTTTGGCATTATAAGTCGTACATCATAGGGATTATACATCTACCGAAATTCATATTTCCTCTACTTCGGATAGCTTTTAAAGCTTTTATGGCAGTTTTCAAACCTCCTTCTGCCTAATAATGGCTAACATTGCAACCGAAACCAAAGGTTGACATCAACATGAGAAAGACATTATTATTTTTATACCTTTTATCTCTCGGCAGTATTGCCGCATACGGTCAGACACGTCTGACCCAAGCCCCCAAACTGGAACGACAACTCCACGAAAGCGGACTGATACATCAACCCCTCCCCCTGGATATTGAAAACTCTTTCGAAACCAACGGATGGAAAAAGGAGGTCTTGCAAAGCGCTCCTCTCACCCGCTCGGCAGGTACAGAGGGATGGAGTCATTCCGGCGCAGGAAGCATGTCCTTCAGTACGGAAAAGACCGTTTCCGGCAAAGGCAGCATCAAACTGCAATTCCCCACATTCACCGGGAAAAGGGCGACCGGCTCTCCTTCCGACCCAGACTATGCCACCTACGGAAACAGCAGTGTTACCTATCATCTAGACGGCGCCAATCTGGAGAAGTACAACCGCATCGTATTCTCCATCTATCCCGATTGCGACGGCGCGCGCATCGTCAACATGAACCTCACGTTTCGCAATGCAGATACTCCTGCCAAGAAAGGATATAATCAGCCTTCGGGTTCACACCTCATTAACCTTATTAATAAGGAGTGGAACCAATGCTTCCTCGAAATAGACGAGTATCAGCGCGACAAGGTGATATCCATCACCTTCAGCACAGCCCTCAAAGGCAAAGACCGGACTACAGGAGATTCAGCTATCTACTACCTGGACAATCTACAACTGCAAACGGTGAAAGCCCCTGAGAAAGTCAGCGGATGGATACCTGCCGATGGAAAAATCTCCTACTCGACAACCGGCTATGCCGTCAACCACCCCAAAACCGCCCTCATCAACACAAACCTCACCATAGACGCCGGAAAGCGCTTCCAACTGCTTACCCCAACCGGAGAAATAGCTTACGAAGGAGACATCCGAAAAGAGAAAACCACTCTCGGAGAATTTGGCCTTATTGATTTCACCTCCTTCAATAATCCCGGAGAGTATCAGCTGAAGGTCGGAACATCGCTAACTCCCACCTTCCGGATTGGAGAAAGACTTTGGGAAGATTCACAATGGAAAGTGCTGAACTTCATCTTCTGCCAGCGCTGTGGACATCCGGTTCCCGGCAAGCATTCCACCTGCCACGTAGACCTCATGTCCCGACATGACGGACGCAGCATCTCCTACTCCGGCGGATGGCACGATGCAGGAGACTTGTCCCAGCAAACCTTGCAGACGGGAGACGTGACCTTTGCTCTGCTCGAAGCCTATAATAAACAAAGAAATATCAACCCAGCCCTCGCCGCCCGCCTGCGTGAAGAGGCGGAATGGGGAGTAGAGTTCATCCTAAAGAACCGCTACGGCGATGGTTACCGCGCCAGCAGCATGGGATTGCTTATCTGGCAAGACGGTGTGTTCAATACATTGGACGACATATCTTCCGTACGTGTACAGAACATGGCATTTGACAACTTTCTCTATGCCGGATACGAAGCTTACGCCTCCATGACGCTGGACAACGACCCGATGCTGCAGGAATACCTATTGCGCGTGGCCGAAGAAGATTTCGCTTTTGCTATGGAGAAGTTCAAAAAAGATGGCTTCGACCAGTTCGTCCAGCCTTACGAACACAGTTACAACACTTCGAAAAGTCAGTATATGGCTACCATCTCCTGGTCGGCAAGCCAATTATACAAGCTGACCGGAAAACCTTCTTATGCGGACATCGCCGCCGAATACATCCGCTACACCCTCGACTGCCAGCGCACGGAACCGCTGAAAGACAAAGACGGGACACGCGGATTCTTCTACCGGGACAAATCCCGCAAATCCATCGTACATTACATACACCAGTCGCGCGAGCAGGTCTATATGCAGGCTATGGTGATGCTTTGCGAAACCCAGAAGGAGCACCCCGATTACCCTAAATGGGTGAATTCCATACAACTATATGGAGACTATCTGAAAGGAATGATGAAGTATACCCATCCCTACGGTATGATTCCAAGCGGTGTTTACCATGCAGAGGAATATAAGGATACCACCAACTTCTACGCCCTCCATCTGTTTCCCCCTGCCAATGCCAAGGAACTGTACACGGAACAGATTAAACGAGGAGTACAACTGGACAAAGAGCACTACATGAAACGTTTCCCCGTGTGGTTCAACATTTTCAACGGCAATACCGCCATCCATCTTTCCAACGGAAAGTCCGCCGCCATCTGCGGAAACTTCCTGAAGGACAAGGAACTGCTCAACATCGGTCTGGAACAGTTGTACTGGACCGTAGGCAAGAATCCTTTCGGACAATCCTTGATTTATGGAGAAGGACACAACTATCCGCAACTGAATACCTTCTCTTCGGGAGAAATGACAGGAGAGATGCCCGTTGGTATCCGTACCCTGGGTAACGACGATGTCCCCTATTGGCCGCAAACCAACAATGCCTGTTATAAAGAGGTATGGATTACCTCGGCAGGCAAATGGCTGTCTCTGATTGCGGAATATTAGATAATGGAGAATTAATAACTTATAAATTATAAATTACAAATTATGAGACATCTGTTTATTTTATTGTTTACGGCTTGCACCCTGCTGACGTACGCACAAGTCCCCGAAGGTTATCCGGCAAACTATGCCAAAGCTCCTCGCTTCAAGGCCTTGATTTATTACACGCAACATGCGGAAGAAGCACACGTACAATTTGCAGAACAAGCAACCACTTTCTTCAAGAAGCTCAATTACGGTGACGGCTTTGTTCTGGATATTACTACCGATTTTTCAAAATACCCATACGAGAAACTGAAAGAATACAATGTCATTATCATGCTTAACACATCCCCCAACACCAAGGCCGAACGCGATGCTTTTGAGCAATACATGGAAAACGGAGGCGGTTGGGTAGGTTTCCACGCAGCAGCCTACAACGACAAAAACACGCATTGGCCCTGGTTCGTTAAGTTTCTTGGTGGTGGGGTGTTCTATTGCAACAACTGGCCTCCCCAGCCGGTATTGGTCGAAGTCGACAACGAAGAACATCCCGTTACCAAGAATCTGCCTGCATCATTCGTGGCTCCCGCCAGCGAATGGTACCAATGGACTCCCAGCCCCCGCCAGAACAAGGACGTAGAGGTACTCTTGTCCCTATCTCCCAAGAACTATCCACTGGGTATCAAGGATGTAGTGAATTTTGGCGACTTCCCCATCGTATGGTCCAACAAGAATTACAGAATGATTTACCTGAATATGGGGCATGGTGACGAAGAGTTTATCGACGGTACACAGAACCTGCTATTGGTTAATGCTTTCCGCTGGGTAGTGAGCAAAGACAAAAGCGGCAACCCGTTCCTCAAATAAAACGGTTTCCATAACAGCAATCAAGAGAATAAATAGGGGATAATTCCCCTATTTCCTATGTTAACACTACGTTTTTATGCCGAAACAGATACTTTTCCTTCGAAAAGTATCTGTTTCGGTCGTTTTATATAGATACCCTTGCCGGTTCCCAACGGGCCGGAATGACAGTTTCATATCGTTGAAACCAAAAGTTTCACTTGCTGAAACTTTTAGTTTTACGAAAGGAAACTAAAGGTTTCCCTTAATGAAACCAATTATTTTCCCAATCAAAACTTCTCGTATTTAGTCTCAAAACTAAAAGTTTCATGTTGAGAACTAAGACAATAGCCACTTTTACGATTCACCCAATAAATAGGAGGCATCATCTTTTAGAAAGATTGGAAAGCGTGATAGATGGTTGTAACGTTTTTTATCTGTCACGGGTATCTATCACGCTTTAATTGATTTATAATCAAAACAATACACCCATTTGCGTGATAGCATGACAGATGTTTTGCCAAAACAAACTTTGTGAAGGAACAAAAAATCCCCGGTATTATTCACAAGGAAATACCGGGGACTCTTCAGAAAAAAACAATCAAAACTTATAACCAGCCAGGGTTCTGTGTCAAGCCACCTTTAGCTCTATCCATTTCCGACTGGTCAATTGGAAAGTATCTGAACTTCTCCGTCCAACCTTTGTTACCTAAAATCTCTGTTCCTTTATCGAAACGCAGAATATCAAACCAACGCTGCATTTCATCCATAAACTCATACCCACGCTCTTCAAAAAGAATATCCAACAGCTCCTGCTTGCTCTTTCCGGCCAAGTTGATACGATGCTCTTTGTCTTTGAAAGCGCGGTCTCTGACCTGGTCGAACCAGCCTTGCGCATCGGCACTGGCAGTTCCGTTGATGCGTACATCAAGCTCCACAGCCAGCAGCAAAACATCGGCATAACGGTAAATACGCCAAGAGTTATAATAGTTATCCGTAGGATTCACCGTAGACGTCGTCTCCTTTCTCGGATGAATCTTATAGTGCCCCAGACCCTCGTAATTTTCCTGCTGGTCACTGACTTGGAAAGCACTTCCTGCCGGTAGTTCACCTTTGGCCACCATTTCTGCCACTTTTTTAGCCTCGTCCGCATAGACAATGACTGTTCCCTCACGGCGCGTATCACCTTCCTTAAACATGTTGTAAACAGTACTCGGCATGGTATTCTGCCCATAACCTTCGCCCAAGCCGCCCTGCTCGGCACTTCTCGGGTCAACAATGTTACGACCGCCCAAAGAACGTGCAAGCCCAAACCCTTCACCGGAGTTATTGCCGGCATAACATACCTCAAAGATAGATTCCGCACACCATTCTCCGTCTTTCACCCATAAGTTTTGATAATCAGGGTTCAACCGGTATCTTCCACTGGTGATTATTTCTTTCATGTCATTCAATGCCACCTGATATTTAGTCTCATCACGATGGAACAAAATAATTTTGGCACGAAGCAGCTTGGCAGCATCCCGGCAAACGCGTCCCTGCTGTGTAGCACTGCGCTGGGGCAGATACTTAGTCACTTCGTCATCCAAGTCACCCATCATAAACTCATAAATTTCTTCACGGGTTCCTTTGGCAACGCTATACATTTCACTGGCTGCCAGATAATGTTTGATAAGCGGGAATTGCTCATACCCCATAAACAGATGGTAATAGAAAATGGCACGGTAAAAGCGCGCTTCGGCAGAAATGGAATTGACAAAGTCTGCACTGAGGTTGCATCCGGCCAATTTGTCAATCAACAGATTGGCAGCAATGACTCCATTGAACAAGCCAAAATCCCACTCATTCCACCAAGAACCATATCCCCATGCACCGAAACAAGAAGTCGCGTCATAGGTAAAAGTATCCCATTTCGTCTTGTAAGACCCCTCACCGATACCACCGCCGGTTTCGGACTCATCACCCAGCAAAGAAGAGTAAGACCAAACCTCCGGCATACGGGTCTGCATTTCATTCATCACGGCATACAAGCCCTTCATCATATCGTCTTCCGTCTTATAGAATTCGGTTTCCGACACCTGAGTTCTCGGATTCACTTCCAGAAAATCTGAACAAGCTGTGGTCGACAAAGCCATCGCACCCAAAGCCAATACCTTTAATATCTTATTCATTGTATCTAATTTTTAGGTTAATCAAAATGTAATATTCGCACCGATAGTATAAGTACGTGCTTGCGGATATGTTCCCCCGTCAAATCCATCACGTGTTCCCACTTCAGGATCATAACCGCTGTAGTTGGTAATTGTAAACAGATTTTCGCCCTGCACAAAGAAACGCAGCCCCTTGACGCCGACACGCTGCAACATCTGTCCGGGCAGACTATAGCCAATCTGCAACACTTTCAAACGCATATACGAACCATCTTCCACAAAAAAGTTTGAAACCTGATAGTTATTGTTGTCACCATCTATCACACGTGGTACCCAATTGGAAGTTCCTTCACCGTGCCAACGGTTCAACCAGGATTTGTCGTAGTTACCAAAAGTCACGTTGGAACGTCTGTACAGTTTATAAATATCGTTTCCGATACTTCCTTGAAAGAATGCACTGAAATCCAGCCCCTTCCAATCGGCAGAGAGCGTAAATCCATATGTCCAGTCGGGATTCGGCTTACCTATCATAGTACGGTCATCGCCATTAAGACCATTTTTACCGTCCAAATCTTTAAAACGGATATCTCCGGGCTTGGCATTCGGTTGTATCAACTGAGTCTTTCCGTTAGAATCTACGTAGGTATAGCTATCTATCTCCTGCTGATTCTGGAAAATACCATCATGCAAGTAACCGTAGAAGAAGCCGTACGGACGCCCGTTCTCTCTCCAACTGACCTGGCCGCCCATACCACCGCCGATATTATTGAGACCGACACGGTCGGGGCCCTGGTCTGTTACGGTATTCTTCACATAAGAAGCATTTCCATTGATACCCAGATTCACTTCACCCACCTTAAAGCGATAGGACGCTTCGAACTCGATACCTTCGTTCTTCACTGTACCCGAATTGACCGTCATACTGCCATAACTGGTATAAAGAGGAATCGGCATGGAAAGCAGCATGTCCTTCGTCTTCTTCACGAAATAGTCGGCAGAGAATGTCAATGCACTGTTGAAGAAACGCAAGTCAATACCCAAGTCGGTCTGTTCGGAGGTCTCCCATTTCAAATCGGCATTGGCATAGCCACTGGGCAGCATGCCCGTATATACCTTTCCATTTATGACTGCATTCTTACCCTGACTCATCATACTTGTATAGGCAAAGGAGCCAATACGTTCGTTACCATTCTGTCCCCAGCTTAGACGTATCTTGGCAAAATCCAACCAGGAAGGTCTGTTCTCCATGAACTTCTCACGAGTCAACACCCAACCCAAAGAAACCGAAGGGAATGTAGCATATTGGTGCTCGCGACTGAAGTTTGACGAACCGTCCCGTCTCACTACCGCTTCGAACAAATACTTTTCATCATAATTATAATTGATACGTCCGAATATGGATGCAATGCGGTGATCTTCCGCCCCACCCCATACTTTGGACTGTTCTTCGGGCGCTGTGGCCGTGTCTATATATCCCTTGTCTATATCCACCACCAGCAGATTATAATCTTCCGCTTCCAAATTGGAGTAATGGTAGGAAGACATACTTGTACCGAACAGTGCACCTATATTATGACGGCCGAAAGACTTTGTATACGACAGTACATTTTCCCACTGCCAATAGGAAGACTCCCTTTTCTTATCCTCTACCTTGGAAGTAGCATTCTTACTGGTAGCATTCAGCTCGTAAACCGGAGTTACATTCTTGATGGAATTGAATACCCATTCCGCACCATAGGTAGTCTTGAACTTCAAGCCCGGCAACAAGTCGACATCAAGGTTAAAGTTCGCACCGAAATTCTGCGGCATAGTCCTCTGGTTGTGGTTGACCTGCATGGCAGCCAGGGGATTGTTTATTTCACGCATCTCAATGATATTGTATGCCAAGCCGTTGGGAGCAATGACATGATTTGGATAAGTTACGGCATATTGCTCCAGTATAGCAGGGTCGGTCTGATAAACCGGCTCGGTAGGAGGCAACATATTCATGGAAGTAATCAAGCCTGCTGCTTCACTATTGCCAATAGTATTACCAGTCTGGATTGACTTGGAATAGCTTGCAATTGCACCAAAACTAATCTTATTCAACCAATTTCGTGATTTCGTGTCCAGTAATACATTATTGTAATTCAAGCGTACATTGTAGCGTTCATAATCAGCATGTCCTTTAGCATAAATACCTTCTTGCTTTACATAACCGAAAGAAGCATAATAGGTAGAGTTGTCCGTACCTCCACTCAACGAAACCTTGTGGTTCATAATAGGAGCATTCTTGTTCTGTAGTTCCTTTTGCCAGTCGGTATTGACGCTGGAAACAGTCGGGAAATAAGGGTCCTTACCTGCATTGGCAGCCATTTCATTCATCAACATCTGATAATCCGCACTACCCAGCAAATCCACCTTCTTGGAAGGATTCTGAATACCATACGTAAATTCATAGTTCAAAGTAGCCTTCCCTTTAGTACCCTTCTTCGTAGTTATCAGCACAACACCGTTAGCACCACGGGCTCCGTAAATAGCGGCGGAAGCTGCGTCTTTCAGCACTTCAATAGACTCAATATCAGAAGGATTCAAATGACTGATACCACTTTCAGACGGCATGCCGTCTACTATATAAAGCGGATCGGAGTTGTTGACCGTACCGGTACCCCGAATACGAATCTTTGATTCCGCACCGGGCTGACCTGAATTAGAGATAATCTGTACACCGGAAACTTTACCTTTCAAAGCATTCTGAATATTTGTAGGATTACCTTTATCCAACTCTTCACTGGTAACACGGCTCACAGCAGACGAAAGTACACTCTTCTTTTGTACACCATAGCCTACTACAACTACCTCGTCCAGCAACTCAGAAGAATCAGTAAAACGGACTTTCAGATTTGTATCTGCAGCAGTCAGTTTATACTCAATAGGCTCATAACCGATAAAGGTGAAGACCAACACATCACCCACAGAAGTTTTCAGACTGAAATTCCCATCAATATCCGTCACAGTACCCACAGCCGGATTACTTTTCATACTGACATTAGCACCCGGAACCGTTTCTCCGGAAGGATCATAAACGATACCCTGCACATTAATTTGTTGTGCGAAGAGCTGCAAAGTGCAACTGAGAATGCAAAGCAGCAAAAGGACTCTTTTTCTTTTCATGATAATAGTATTAGTTTATAAAATAGAAAGTTATTCATATTGTATTGATACAAATTCCAATACTTCGATAAGCGAAATTACGTACTAAACAAGAAATGGAAGTTGAATATTTCTCATAAGGAGTTCATTTACTAACACATCCATAAAAAACGTTTTATTTTAAACTTAAAGTGATAAAGTTTAAACCCATAAAAAAACGGATACGTTTCTGTACGTACCCGTTTTCTTCCAAATCCATTGATTATAAAAAGTATTACCTTTCTAAAGTCCAGTTAATGGCATTTCTGAACATGGTCGTAAACCCTTCCGTTTCGTACAACTTACTACTATGCCCTATCTGGAAATAAACATTGCGTGCCTTTTTGCTTTCATTGACCCAAACCACCGGATGATCGCCCATCTTGATGTCCGATGCAGGCGTGTAGCTCGATTCGTCTACATTGGCTAATACATGTACATTAGGGCGCGGACTCTTGTCATAAGTATACCACTCGTCATCGGGCACCACGAAAGAGGCCGGAACATCCTTCATTACCGGATGCTGTTTATCTTCCACAATCAGCGTACCGTCGGCCAGCGGAGCTATGTAGTTCTTGAAACGTACACCACCCATGAAATCAGAGAACCATTGCCACATGGGATAACCGTCAAACTCGCCCAGCAAAGTAGCATGATGGAAACCTATCCAGCCGCCACGGCCTTCTTCTATATACTTGACGAACGCATCTTCCGCTTCCTTCGGCCAAGTATAAGGCGGGAAATCCAATTGAATAACCAGGCTGAACTGCGACAAGTAAGCCTCCGTTATGTTCCTGGCATTGTTTATCTCGGTAATACTGAAATTCCCCTTTACACCTTCGGCCGCCAACCACCTCAAACCGGCATCCGTAAATCCTCCGTGCTGTCCGCCACGTTCCGTCAACACCAGTACCTTCGCCTTGTGCGGCTTGCCCAATAGGTTTTCTGCTACCGTACGGCGCAAATCACCCTGTTCATTGTCTCCGCTATAATCCCAATACATGCCTCCCAGCAAATCTTTATCCAGAATATACTGACACTTGATGGCAAGTGAACGGGGATTCTCAAAACCAAATACCAACGTATCATTCTTATCGGCCAGATAAGGCACTTGAGCCACCTCATCCCACTTTTCAGTATATTGGGTATCCGTATTCCCTACCTTATTATAGTCTTGGAAGCTGGGATAACCGTCACCTCCACGACCATAGAAGGGCATACCCATCACCAGCTTGGAAGGCGGTACGCCCGCTTTCAAGTGTGCAGTAACGGCACCGTCCGAAGTAATGTCACCGCTATGTCCTGACGGATAAAGCGCCGAATGGTGCTTGGGAGCAGAAGCCATGTCATAAGCCATGATATTCACAAAATCGACGGAAGGCAAGATAGCCTTGAAGTCAATGTAACGGGCAGAAGCTACGGTGGCAAGTGTCAGTTCCTTTTCATTGCCGATGGCAGCTCTGATATCCTGCATCAGAAGTGTAAAATTCTCCGTATCGTCCGGTGACGAGGATATATTTGCCATAGAGCTGGTGGGATATTCCCAATCGATGTCAATGCCATCCAAAGCGAACTCCTTCACCACACGGTCACAGTCCGCGGCAAAAGCACGGCGATATTCATCATTGGCAGCCATCTCACTGAAACGTCCGCTTCCCCAGCCGCCGATGGAAAGCAGCACTTTCAGCTCCGGCTTCTGTTTCCTCAAATCAACAATCTGTCTCAAACGTTCCTCATTATCAATCTTGACACCGTTAAAGCTCTCGTTTACATGACCGAACGCATAGTTGATATGCGTCATGTACTGCGGGTCGGGCATCACCTCACTCCACGAAGTGACATAAGCAACCACAACCTTTGAATCGCGGGAAGCCGCAACGACCTCTTCTCCCGACTTAACGCTACCGCATGAAACCAATACGCCCAAAGCGGCAGCCATCATCATTCTAATTTTTTTCATAAGTACTATCTTTAATTACAAATTATCGCAGGTCTGACGGACCCGTGAACCTATCAATGCATAATACAGCATAAACGCTTCTCCAAAAAGAACGATGAGCCATGACCATCTCCAGCCTCCAAGAACATCGGCAAGCACTCCTTGCAACAAGGGCAATATGGCACCGCCTACCACTCCAATCATGAACACACCCGAAGCCACCGAAGTGTATTTTCCCAAATGGGCAACGGACAAAGTAAAGATAGCTCCCCACATGATGGAATGGAACAGACCTACTGCCGTGAGCAGCCACGGATTATTCAGAAGAATGGCCAGTAGGGCGAGTAGTCCTGCCGATACCGTAGTAACCGTCAACTGCACGCGGGGAGAAATCCTGCTCAGGCTGCTCCCCACCAGGCGGCCCACAAGCATACCACCCCAATAGAGCGTAGCCATCAGTGCCGGAGAAGCATAATCCATCTCGATGGCATACAGATTGATATTGGCCCCGATACAGACTTCCACTCCTACATAAAAGAAGATAGCCACCACGCCCAATGTCAGATGACGGAAGGACCATACACTTTTTTCCAGCTTTTCTCCCTTCTCTACCCTGGTTCCTTGGATATCGGGCAAAGACAATTTCATCAACAACAATACAATCAAAGAAATAACAGCCATCAATGCCAGGAACGGAACCATCAGCTGGTCAATCTGAATGTCCTCCATAGACAGACCGCCGAACACGACACCGGTCACGAAATAAGGAGCAAGCGTAGTTCCCACAGAATTGGCGGAACCGCCTATAGCCAAACGCTGAATGGACTGGGTACCCTTGACATGGCAAGCCGTCAGATAAGGATTTATAACCACTTGCAGAATGGTGGCCGAAGCCCCTACCACGAAAGAACCCAGTAAGAAAATCAAGAACCCTCCAGGGATAACATTATTTCCTGCATGCCAATTCGCTTCAGGAAAGTGTACTGTGAAATAGGAAGAGGCAAAGAACAAACCAAGTCCCACAATCATCACCAGCAATCCACGCATCAATGTTCCTTTATATCCGTATTTGCTAATCCACGACGAGCCTACCCCTCCACAAACCGGATAAGCAAGGAACCAGGAGAAAGTAATCAAAGTAGCAAAAGTATTTTTCAACCCGCCCACTTCCGAAAGAAAAGTTTCTTTCAGAGGACCCTGAAACTGAGTATTGGCAGTCGTAAGGAAACCTACAATAAAGAACAAGAACACCATCGTGATGAATGGCCCCATATAGTTTATTTGTTTTTCTTGTTGTGTCATAGTATTTTGATTATTAATTCAAATAATTAGTTATCAGCCGCCTGCAAGGCGACTTAGCAGTTAAGCATGCTTGCCGCCGCCTCATCCAGCAGAAATTCACAGTTGGGATGAAGCTGAAGGATGGAAGCAGGAACATCTGTTGTCACAGGCCCTTCAAGCATCCGCTTGACAATATCCGCTTTATTAGTCCCTTTGGCAACCAGTACAATCCGGCGTGCCTGCATAATGTTCTTTATTCCCAAAGTAGCCCCTCCCAACTCTTTATCGGGAGGAGTACCCGTTTCTCTACGGATGCGTTCTTCCAGTTCCACATTCATCCGGGTCACCCATGCTTCACCGCCAAAGGGAGATTCCGGCTGGTTGAATCCCAGATGTCCGTTCTCACCCAACCCTAAAATCAGCAAATCAATGCCGCCACGGTTCGCAATTTCCTGCTGGAAATCCCTGCATGACTGTTCAAAATCACCAGAAATGGTAGGCAGCATCAAAAAATTCTCTTCCTTGATGCCCAATGTATCCATCAACTCCGTTTTCAGCATCGTGTAGCATGCTCCGGCATATTCGCGCGGCACATTCGTTACCTCATCCAATCCGAAGAAAGTAACGGTATCCACCTTAAACGGATATTTAGTATAGATTTCTCCCACCAACCGATGAAGATTGCCGGTAGTACGTCCCGTCGAAAGTCCTATCACACTCTCCGGTTCATTCAACATCTGCCCGATGATGCGCCATGCAGCCGTGCAGTCAAACTCCTTTTCATTCTTTGTTATTGTTATTTTCATATTCTTAATCATTAATTCCTAATCACATATTCATCGCCACCGCGCCGGCCCCCAGAAGCCCGATAAATCCGGGATTCAGTTTCGTAATGACAACCCCGTTGCTGACAAAACGCATGGTCGTAGGATGAAGTTTCTCCAGAATCTTCTCGTGCATATACCCGTCAGCCACAATGCCTCCACCCAACACCACCGTGTCCGGGTCAATCACACGTACCAGATTCATGATAAGATTGGCAAGCGCCTCAGCTGCATTCTCCACCAGCACCGTACAGAGAGGGTCACCTTTCTGACTAAGTGCAAACACCTCACTCACAATCACCCGTTCCCCTTTTTCAGCCGGAATATGCAGGCCGGTCTCATACTGGTTGCGGAGCAGACGGGCACAATTGTCAAAACCTATGCCGGCAGCAATCGCCTCCACACAGTCCATCCGTCCACAACCGCATTTAATGCCTATGTTCACACCTACACGCACGTGTCCCACTTCGCCGGCATTGAAATGGCTGCCACGGATTTGTCTCCCATTTATCACCGTACCCACGGCAATGCCTGTACCTACATTTACGTATATGAAGTTTTTGGAAATTTGTCCGAATCCCCAGACGCGCTCGGCTCTTGTAGCGCTCTTCACATCATTGTCTATATGGCAAGGCATGCCATATATATCCGACAGTTCCTTTGCCAACTCAATCCGCTGTGTCCTGCTCGGGTCAATCTGCAGCCAGACACCTTCGTTGGGATCTACACGCCCTATCAGCCCAACACCCATCGCTACCGGTTTCTGGTCATACCAGCCCACGGTACGGATATAATCATCGAGCGACGACTTGATGATTTCCAGCGCAGCCTGCTGATTAAAGTAACCGGAGTCATATTTCTTATACCTCAAAATGTTGCCACGGCTATCCATTTCGCCAATCAGCAACTTCGTGCCTCCTAAATCAAGACCTAAATACGTTTCCATTTTTTATATGCGTTTTTTAATATTGTTTACTGTCCACAATATTACGCACTATCAGGGAGACAAGGGTTTATTCTCTGACAAAAAAGGTTTAATACTTGTCAGCGGTGGTTCAAAAGCAGTCTTCATGGCTCTAAATTTTGCTGGGACTGGTGCCAAACTGCTTTTTGAAGCATGTACTAAAATATTTCGGGTCAGAAAATCCGACCATATTCGCCACTTCCCCTATCGAATATTTCCGGGAAACCAGCAGCTCTTTTGCCTTGTTCAAACGGACAATGCGGATGAAATCATTCGGTCCCTGCCCGGTCAGCGTCTTTATCTTATTGTAGACAGAAGTGCGGCTCATGCCCAGCATCCGGCAGAAGTCATTGATGGAGAATTCCGAATCGGACAACTCCTCCTCAATCACTTTCATAACCTTGTCCAGAAACTCCTTGTCCAACTGGCTGGTATAGTCTGTCTCTTCGGGCTGCGCATCCATCGCCAACACGGTTTCGCGCAAATGCTGCCTATTCTGAAGAATATTCCTGATACGCACTTTCAGCACAGACAAGTCGAAAGGCTTGATGATGTAGTCATTGGCACCGGCCTCCAGTCCGAAGATGATATTTTCCCTCTCACTCAGTGCGGTCAGTAATATAATAGGTATATGGCTTGTATCTACCGATGACTTCAGAATCCGGCACAATTCATCACCTTCCAGTACCGGCATCACAATGTCCGAGATAATGATATCAGGATTGATTTCCCTTGCCGTCTCCAATGCCTTTCCGCCGTCGGGCACGGCAACTACCTTATATTCGGAAGACAAGCTGTCCACCAGATACTCCCTCATATCCGCATCGTCCTCCGCCAGAAGAAGGACATTCTTCCCGGCACGTTCCGTTTCTTCATGCACAGCCCCGGTAGCGGCCTGAGCTTCTTCCCGGCCGTCAGCCTTCGCTTCCACCGCCACGCTCGCCTTTATCCTCTGCGGGAAAGTTACCGTAAACGTAGTTCCCTGCCCTTCCACGCTACTGAAAGAGATGGTGCCGTGATGCTGTTTCACAATGCGGCGCGTAATCATCAGACCGATACCCGAACCGGTTTCCTCAAAGTTCATGGCATTCTGGGCTCTATAATATTCGTGAAAAATATTGCCCTGCTCCTCTTTCGGAATGCCGATACCCGTATCCTTCACTTCAATAGTCCACTTCTTTCTTGCAGTCTTCACCAGTATGTGAATGACTCCCTTCTCTGTATACTTCAAGGCATTGGAGAGCAGATTGTCTATGATATGATCCATCTTCTCCCGGTCAATCCAAACCTTGGGCATATCCGGCTCCACCTCCAACTCTATCCCGACGCTCTTCTGCATGGCGGCTAAATGAAACTCCGCCATCTTTTCCTCCAGATAAGCCTTAATGTCGTATGGAGAAACCTTCAGACACTCCTCGGCATGCAGTTCCGTTTTCTGCAACTCAAGCAGTTGAGTAATCATTCCCATCAGTTTTTCCACATTCTTCATTGCCACCGCAACGGTTTTCTTACCCTGCTCCGGAAGTCCCTCCTGCGCTTCGAGCTCGCTCAGCGGAGCCTTTATTAAAGTAACCGGTGTACGGATATCATGGGCTATACTGATAAAGGAACGTATCTTGTCCCTTATACGCCCCTCGTTCACCTTATGCCTCCTATACTGCACAAACATGTAGACAAAGACAGACAACAAGATGAAATAGAGGAGCAGCGCCCACCACGAAACCCAGTAAGGGTTATGAATGACAATGTCCAGACTTCTTTCTCCCACCTGCTGCCCGGTGTACTTATCAAATGCCCGCAAGCGGAATACATACTTACCGGACGAGAGATTCATATAGCTCACGTTCCGCACTGAATTGGAGTGTTCCCACTCCTCATTGTGATTTTCGAGCCTATACTCATACCTGATACGATGCGGGACTGCAAAGTTGATGGCAGAGAAGGAAATAGAGAAGGAGTTTTGATTATACTTCAAATCTATTTTCCGGGTATCATTGATATTCGTTTGCAAAAGAGAGCCTTTCATTCCCGCTTTGACCGATTCGTAAAGCAGTTTAAAGTCTGTCAGAATCAGCTCAACAGACACATGGGGCCCTAAGTCCAAAGACGGGAGAAAGGAAAGAACCCCTTCTGCAGTGCCGAAAGCAAGACATCCATTCTTCAACTTAAGGGCAGCATTCGGGTTGTAATATCCCCAGCTGACATCCAAAAAATCATTGGCACTGATGATAATATCCCGGGAGCAGTCCAAGCAATACAATTCCTTCTCCGTACTGAACCAGATACGCCCTTCGTTATCCTCCAGCAGGCTGTTGATGGAATTGGAAACCAGATTGTCATCTACGGTATAGGCATGCGCCTCTTTCCCATCCGGCCCAACACGTATAAGGCCTTCCCCGTCTGTAGCCAGCCAGGTATCGCCGGATGAGGACTGCATCAGGCAACGGACAGGATAATGCAGAGAGATGTCTCCAAACGTCTGATGCCACTGCGTGTCTCCCGACTTCTTATCAAAGACGGCCAACCCGCTGCAACCGGCAATCAGTAATGAGCCCCCCTTACCCGGCTTTATGTCACCTATGCAATCAATCGGGTAATATGTATAAGTATCCGTCCGTATATCGTAACGGGTAAACTCTCCTTCAATACCACCGAACCAGACATAATCCCCTTCCGCATAAATGGCATAAACATAGTCGGTGGCCATTCCCTTCTCCGGATGTGCATTTCTTTTCTCTTTCTTCTGTACCCGTCCGGTCTGTTTATGAATACAATAGACACCGATACCATAGCCACCTACCCAGATGTTTCCCCCGGAGTCTTCGGCAAGTGCCAATACCACTTTGCCACTATATTCCGTACCGTCCAGATAGTGGGTCCATTTGCGTGACCGAGGTTGATAGAGGCTGACGCCGTTGTTTGTACCATACCAATAATCTCCCTCCGAGTCCTGAAACATCACATTTACATGGTCCGACTTCAGGGAATTATCATTATTGCGTTCGTGCCTGATTCTATAGACATCCGGCATCTCCGGATCCAGATAGCTGATGCCATTCGTAGAAGTGCCAATCCATACAACTCCGGATTCATCCACACAAATATCGGATACCGTATTACCACTCAAGCTTTTGTCATCATCCCCGTTATTCATATAATGGTTCAAAAGTTCTCCGGTAGCGACATCCATGCAAAAAACACCTGCACCGTCGGCTCCCACCAGCAGCAAATTATCCTTTGTCCTTGCAAACGAACGGATAGGTACATGAGGAATCCGGTCATTCAAGGAATGTATTTGCCCTTCGGGACCGTCAAGCACAAATACGCCGTTTGAAAAGGTACCGATGAACAGCTTCGCTCCGAAGACATAGAGCGATTCCACATGCATCTCTGTATGCAGGCCAACCGGCCTCGTCTCAAAAGACGAAGAACCTGCCGTTCCTACCCTCGTCAGCCGGAAGACACCCTTGTCGGTGCCTGCAAAAAACACTTCATCTTCCATTTGGACCATGCAACGGACAGATTGCCCCTTCAATCCGGCAAAAGACAGCCCTGCACTTTCTTCCCAAGAATAAAGCCCCTTCGACATACACAACCACAAACGGTTTTCGTCATCAAACAGCATATTATACAATACCGGAGAAGGCAGGTAATCGGCCAAGTCCACACGCAATTGGAAAGAGTCCGTCAGTTTGTTGTATGCATAGATTTTTCCATTCTTCAATGCAACCCAGACAATACCCTCCTTATCACACATCATGGTAGTGGAAGACTGGATATTGTCCCTGGAATCAACCATTCCGTCCAACTTGTAATGCTTGATTTCATTCCCGTCATAACGATCTATCCCGACATGAGTATACACCCAGACAAATCCGGCTGAATCCTTGTTTATCTGGAATACTTGCCGACTGCCCAATCCCTCCTTGATACCCAAGGTGCGGAATGAACCGGCAAACAAGTCAGCGGACAAAAAAACGAACACCCATAACAGCAGAAATGTACATGCAACGGATTTATATGGAAACGGATATGGAGCAGACATAGGTCATATATTGTTTTTCGGATGCAATATTACGCATAAATATAAAAAAAACGGTCGAAAAACTATCCGAATAGGTTCGATTTCTATTACTTTTGCCTTCCGAAACCAACAAATCATGAGAAGCCATGCTCAGTAAGTTCAAATTAAACCAGCTCTATTTCAAGGACACACAGTTTGCCAACCTCATGACACGGCGCATTTTCAACGTCCTTCTGATAGCCAATCCTTACGATGCTTTCATGCTGGAAGATGACGGCCGCATCGACGAAAAGATATTCAATGAATACACTTCGCTCTCCTTGCGCTACCCTCCCCGTTTCACGCAGGTTTCCACTTGCGAGGAGGCGCTGACACAGCTGTCCTCCATCTCTTTCGACCTCATCATCTGCATGCCGGGCACGGGAGACAACGACAGCTTCGACGTGGCACGATACATCAAAAACCTGTATGAACAGATTCCGATGGTGATACTTACCCCTTTCAGCCACGGCATCACCAAGCGTATTGCCAATGAAGACCTCAGTCCCTTTGAGTATGTGTTCTGCTGGCTGGGAAACACCGACTTGCTGGTTTCCATCATCAAGCTGATAGAGGACAAGATGAACCTGGAGCACGACGTCAACGAAGTGGGTGTGCAGCTCATCCTGCTGGTGGAAGACGGCATCCGCTTTTACTCCTCCATCCTGCCCAATCTGTATAAATTCGTATTGAAGCAGAGCCAGGAATTCTCTACTGAAGCACTGAATGCCCACCAGCGCACACTGCGCATGAGGGGACGTCCCAAAATTGTACTGGCACGTACCTATGAAGAAGCCTTTGGCATCTACCAAAAATATAAGAATAATATATTAGGTGTCATCACCGACGTACGCTTCCCCCGCGTAGAACGGGGCGAGAAGGACGGACTGGCCGGTATCAAGCTCTGTGCCGCCATCCGCAAGGAAGACCCGTTTGTACCCCTTATCATACAGTCCAGCGAATCGGACAACGCAGCGTATGCAGCCAAATACGATGCCGCCTTCATCGACAAGAATTCCAAAAAGATGGATGTGGACCTGCGCCGTATTGTATCAGACAATTTCGGCTTCGGCGACTTTATCTTCCGCAACCCGGACACGCTGGAAGAAATTGCCCGCGTAAAGAATCTCAAAGAGCTGCAGAACATTCTTTTTGCTGTTCCGGCAGAATCATTCCTTTACCACATCAGCCGCAACCACGTCAGCCGCTGGCTCTACTCGCGTGCCATGTTTCCCGTGGCAGAGTTCCTGCGGCCCATCACCTGGAATAGCTTGCAAGACGTGGATGCCCACCGTAAAATTATCTTCGAGGCTATCGTGAAATACCGCAAGATGAAAAACCAGGGAGTAGTGGCAGTCTTCAGGCGCGACCGCTTTGACCGATACTCCAACTTTGCCCGTATTGGCGACGGTTCGCTGGGAGGCAAGGGGCGCGGACTGGCTTTCATCGACAACCTGGTGAAGCATCACCCCGAGTTCGAAGAGTTTGAGAATGCCCGTGTCGCCATCCCCAAGACCATCGTGCTCTGTACCGATGTGTTCGACGAGTTTATGGATACCAACAATCTGTATCAGATAGCCTTGTCCGATGCCGACGATGACGTCATCCTGCGCTACTTCCTCAAAGCAAAGCTGCCCGACCGCCTGGTGGAGGACTTCTTCACCTTCTTCGACGTGGTGAAGTCGCCCCTTGCCATCCGTTCGTCCTCGTTGTTGGAAGACTCGCACTACCAACCCTTCGCCGGTATCTACAACACCTATATGATTCCCTATCTGGACGACAAGTACGAGATGCTGCGCATGCTGAGCGATGCCATCAAGGGAGTATATGCTTCGGTCTACTTCCGCGACTCGAAGGCATACATGCAGGCAACGAGCAACGTTATCGACCAGGAAAAGATGGCTGTCATCCTGCAAGAGGTAGTGGGCAACCAGTATGGTGACCGCTACTACCCCAGCATGTCCGGCGTGGCACGTTCGCTCAACTACTACCCCATCGGCGACGAGAAGGCGGAAGAAGGTATCGTCAACCTGGCACTCGGCTTAGGTAAATACATCGTGGACGGTGGCATGACGCTCCGCTTCTCGCCCTATCACCCCAACCAGGTGCTGCAAACCAGCGAAATGGAGATTGCCCTCAAAGAGACTCAGACCCGCTTCTATGCCCTCGACCTGCGCAATGCCGGTCACGACTTCTCCATCGACGACGGCTTCAACCTGCTGAAACTGCACGTCAAAGAAGCGGAAAAGGACGGAGCACTGAACTACATAGCCTCCACCTACGACCCTTACGACCAGATTATCCGCGACGGGCTTTATCCCGGCGGACGCAAAGTCATCACCTTTGCCAACATCCTGCAACACGACGTATTCCCCCTGCCACGCATCCTGCAACTGGCTTTGAAATACGGAGAGCAGGAGATGCGCCGTCCCGTAGAGATAGAGTTTGCCGCCACCATGAGCCGCGAGAAGGATAAAACCGGCACCTTCTACCTGCTGCAAATCCGCCCGATAGTCGACACCAAGGAGATGCTGGATGAAGACCTTACCGCCATTCCGGACGACCAGGTACTGCTCCGTTCCAACAACTCATTGGGACATGGCATCATGAACGAGATACATGACATTATCTATGTGAAGACAGACGACTATAGTGCCTCCCACAACCAGGAGATTGCCTGGGAGATAGAGAAGCTGAACCAGCAGTTCCTGGACGAAGGCCGCAACTATGTCCTTGTAGGTCCCGGACGCTGGGGTAGCAGTGACACCTGGCTCGGCATCCCCGTGAAGTGGCCGCACATCAGCGCTGCCCGCGTGATAGTGGAAGCCGGACTGACCAACTACCGGGTAGACCCCAGCCAGGGAACCCACTTCTTCCAGAACCTGACCTCCTTTGGAGTGGGATACTTTACCATCAACGCCTTTATGAATGACGGCGTATACAACCAGGAATTCCTGAATGCACAGCCTGCCGTACACGAGACGAAGTACCTGCGGCATGTACATTTCCACCAGCCGATGGTGGTAAAGATGGATGGCAAGAAGAAACTGGGAGTGGTGCTGATGCCCGAAGAATAAATCAGTCCGTCAGCCGGTGCAGCACAATCATCACCACCTCTGCGGGAGCAAACATGCGGATGGCTTTCTGCGAAGTGCCGATGCCGTTGGTGACAATCATCGGGATGTTCTTTGAGTTGTACTTCAGCCCGGAGAGGAACCGCTGCCCGTAGTGCGAGGGGACTATCGGTGCATAAAGCCCGAACAGCGTCACCTGCCCGCCATGCGTGTGTCCGGCCAGGATGAGATCGGAGTTTGTCACCGGGACGTCCTCGGCATAGTCTGGCGTATGCGTCAGCAGGATTACGAAATCGTCGGGCGAAAGGCCGAGTGTGGGCGATGTGCCGTTCTTGCCCAAGTCGAAAGGATTGCGCACGCCCGCCACAAGAATCCGCTCACCGCCACGCCGCAGGGTGTCCACCTTATGCTCCAGCAGATGCATGCCATAATGCCTCATTTCGCGCACGATGTCGTCATAGCAAGCCTCGTAGTCATTGTTGCCAAGCACGGCATAGGTGCCCAACGGCGTCTTCACTTGCGCCAGGGCAGCCATGACGGGCGGCACGTACTGGCAGCCTTCGTGAAAGTCACCGCCAATCAGCAGCACGTCGGCCTTCTGGTCTATGAGCAGGCGGACCAGGTCCTTCAATCCCTCCTCCTTCAGCAGGCTTTTGTAGTGCAGGTCGGAGACAAAGGCGATGCGGAAGCCCTCGAAGGCGGCAGGCACGTCGCGATGCGTGAAGTCGTACGTCTTAATGCGGCTGACGCCCTTATAGGCCGAGCCTACGTGGGTGGTTTTCGATGTGATTCTTGTACCTCGCTGCACAATTACCTTTTGTACCGGTGCCGTTTTCTTTATCTGCTGTTTCTTTACCTCGCCCTTCGCCGGCTGGCGGCGGACATTACGCAAATCAGACTGGTCAAAGGTGAACATCGGCGAAAGGCGGGCAGGCAACCCGATAGTATCGCCAAGCTGCGTGCTGTCTGCCTGCATGACTGGCTGCGGCAACGACACGGTAATCATCCGCTTGGAACGGCAGGAAGACAAGAGCAGCAGAGAAAGAATGGATATGTAGACTAACTTCTTCATCATAAGTGGGTACAAATATAGGGATTTTCAGTATTTTTGCTGGCAGATGCCGAACTAAATTGGAACTACGATGAACGAGATTAAACAGAATTCACCCTACGCATGGTTTCTCGCCGCCCGCCCCAAGACGTTGACGGGAGCCATCATCCCGGTATTGCTGGGCAGTGCCCTTGCCTTCAGCGACGGACAGTTCAAGACCGCACCCGCCCTGCTGTGCGCCCTCTTTGCCTGCGGCATGCAGATTGCCGCCAACTTTATCAACGACCTCTTCGACTTCCAGAAAGGGACCGACCGTCGGGAAGACCGGCTGGGGCCACAGCGCGCCTGCGCCGAAGGTTGGATTACGCCGGCAGCCATGAAAACCGGCATCGGCATCGCACTGACACTGTCGTGCCTGGCAGGGCTGGCAGTGCTGTTCACCGTCTGGGGGCAGCTGCCCCACGGAGGCTGGGAACTGGTGGTGCTGGGCGTGGTGTGCATACTGTTTGCTTTCCTCTATACCACGCTGCTCTCCTATCGGGGCTGGGGCGACGTACTGGTGCTGGTGTTCTTCGGCTTCGTGCCCGTATGCGGCACCTACTACGTGCAGGCCTATACGCTGAATATGGATGTGGTGGTGCTGTCGCTCGTCAGTGGCCTCGCCATAGACACCTTGCTGATGGTGAACAACTATCGCGACCGCGAGCAGGATGCCGTGAGCGGCAAGTGTACGCTGGTGGTACGCTACGGCAAGAAGTTCGGTGAGAATATGTATCTGGCACTGGGCATCGCCGCCGTGCTGCTCTGCTTCTGGTTTGTCTACACGGGCAAGCTGACTCCGCTGGAATTTATCTGGGCTCCCTGCGTCTATCTCTATATGCACGCACTGACGTGGCGCAAAATGATACAGATAGGTAGCGGTAAAAAGCTGAACAGCATACTGGGCGAGACGTCGCGCAATATGCTGTTCTTAGGATTACTGTTAGCGGTGGCGCTGAATTGAGAGGTTAGAGGTTAAGGATTAGCGGTTAGACCCTAATCCCTAAACCTTAACCTCTACCTCCATACATCTGTTCGTAATACTTCTGATAATCACCGCTGGTCACTTCTTCCACCCACGGCTGGTTGTTCAGGTACCATTCAATGGTCTTGACGATGCCGACCTCGAACTTCGTCTCCGGATACCAGCCCAGGGCATTGGTAATCTTTGTGGGGTCGATGGCATAACGCTGGTCGTGACCTAGGCGGTCTTTGACGAAGGTGATAAGGTCTTCGTTTATCCAGCTGATGTCAATCGTGCCGTCGGCGGCTTTTACTTGTTTCTTCAGCACTGCACGGTAACGGGGTTCTTCCTCCATCAAGCGGCGGACGGTGGCAATAGTCAGCTTCACGATTTCAAGATTGGTCTTTTCGTTGTGACCGCCTACGTTGTAGACTTCGCCTTCCACACCCTCGCGGACAACCAGGTCGATAGCTTTGCAGTGGTCTTCCACGTAGAGCCAGTCACGCACGTTACTGCCGTCGCCATAGACGGGGAGGTTCTTGCCTTCGAGAATATTCTTGATGATAAGCGGAATCAGCTTTTCGGGGAAGTGATAAGGACCGTAGTTGTTGGAACAGCGGGTGATAGTGACGGGCATCTTATAGGTATCGTGATAGGCCATCACTACCATATCGGCACTCGTCTTGCTGGCGCTGTAAGGGCTGTGCGGGCAGAGCGGGGTTTGCTCTGTGAAGTAGCCTTCGGCACCAAGTGAGCCGTAAACTTCGTCGGTAGACACTTGATGGTAACGAACGCCTTTGCGCCAAGTGGGATAACCGGACTCGTCCTTACCCGTGACCCAGGCACGGCGGGCGGCATCGAGCAAGTTTTGTGTACCCAGGATGTTGGTCATCAGGAAAAGCTGGGGATTCTCTATGCTACGGTCTACGTGGCTCTCGGCAGCAAAATTCACTACGTAATCGAACTTATACTTGGCAAACAGTTCGTCGGCAAGCACGCGGTCGCAGATGTCACCTTTTACAAAAAAGCAACGTTCATCGTCAATGTCATTGGCAATGGTGCCCAGATTGCCTGCGTAGGTCAAGGCATCCAGTATCACCACTTTAATATCATTATGTTTTGCCAGGATATATTTAATATAGTTGGCGCCGATAAAACCGGCGGCACCGGTTACGAGATAAGTCTTCATGAGAATTAAAAATTATAAATTAAAAATTAAAGTCAGCGGGCCTTTATAGGAGAACTATTCTCCTTCTCTTTTTGGGGAACAAAGAGTTCATCGCTTCGATTCAGCCAGTTCCATCAGGTATTTGCCATATTCGGTCTTGCCAAGCTGTTCACCCAAGCGATACAGCTGGTCTACATCTATCCAGCCCTTGCGCCAGGCAATCTCTTCGATACAGCTCACGCGGAAGCCTTGACGGTTCTGGATGGTGGCGACAAAATTGCTGGCTTCCAGCAGGCTGTCGCAATTGCCGGTGTCGAGCCAGGCAAAGCCACGGCCGAAGAGCTCCACTTTCAGTGTGCCCTCGTCCAGATAGAGACGGTTGAGGTCGGTAATTTCGTATTCGCCGCGAGCAGAGGGCTTCAAGGAGGCGGCTTTCTCTGTCACGGTGGAGTCGTAGAAGTACAGTCCGGGGACGGCATAGTTGCTTTTAGGATTGGCAGGCTTTTCTTCCAGCGAGACGGCTTTGCCGTTGGCATCAAACTCCACTACACCGTAGGCACGGGGGTCCTTGACGTAATAACCAAAGATGCAGGCACCCTTGTCTATGGAAGCGGCACGCTTCAGCATGGCGGAGAAGCCTTGACCGTAGAACATGTTGTCGCCCAGAATAAGGCAGCCCGGTCCGCCGTCCAAGAACTCTGCACCCAGCACAAAGGCTTGTGCCAGTCCGTTGGGATTCTCTTGTATCTTATAGGAAAAGGACATACCGAGTTCTTCGCCGGTTCCCAGCAGCTCGCGGAACATGGGTAAGTCACGTGGAGTAGAGATAATAAGCACTTCGCGAATTCCCGCCAACATCAGTGTAGAGAGCGGGTAGTATATCATCGGCTTGTCGTAGACGGGCATTATCTGCTTGGAGATAGCCTTGGACAACGGATAGAGACGAGTGGCACTGCCACCTGCAAGAATAATTCCTTTCATATTTCAGTTCTTTTTCGGTGATACTTCAAAATGGAGAATAAAATAAGAAGGAGGACGATGCCCCACGGCTCTACTTGCTATTCGGGTACAAAGATAATGGAAAAATTCGATTAAGTGAAGGCTTGGTTTCATCTTTTTACTTCATTGCTTTGCTTACTCCGGTACATTGTTTTGCTTACTTCAGTGCGTAACGGCCGTCACCCCTTGATGAAACGGTCTTCACCTCAGCGTGTAACGACCTTTACCAAATAGTGTAACGGCCTTTACCCAATAGCGTAACGACCTTTACATTAGCATGTAACGGCTTTTACACTATAGCGCAAGCAATCGGTAAATACAATCCATTGAAAATAAACAAACTACATCATCGGTCAGCAAGTTCTATCACCTCCAAATCTTTAAACGTTCCCCCATCAACCGCAAAGCGTACCATCGTACGCACCTTATGGAAACCTTGAATGCCCGCAGCGCCCGGATTGATGTGGAGTACATCCAACGTCTTGTCATACTTCACCTTCAGTATATGCGAGTGCCCGCTGATGAACAGCTTTGGGGGACGCACCAGAATGCTGCCCTTGATGGAAGGGTCGTAGTTGCCGGGATAACCGCCGATATGCTTCATCAGCACCTCCGCCCCATCCACCGTGAAACGGAGAATCTGCGGATAGAGCTGCCGTATCTCCTGCCCGTCAATATTGCCATACACGGCACGGAAGGGACGGAAAGCCGCCAGCTTCTGTGCCACTTCCAGCGAACCGATGTCACCGGCATGCCATATTTCGTCACAGTCTTCAAAATATTGCAGGTACTTTTCATCCCAGTAGCCATGCGTATCCGATAATAAACCAACTTTTGTCATCTTTCCTTTGTTTATTAAAACAAAGGTAACTATATTTGGGAAGAATACAATGTGGTAATGTGCTAATATGCCACATTAACACCTTAACACCATGGACAACAGATATTTCAAACGTGACATCAGCTGGCTTTCCTTCAACTACCGCGTACTGCTGGAAGCGGAAGACGAGACATTGCCGCTATACGAACGCATCAACTTTATTTCTATATACTCTTCCAATCTGGAAGAATTCTACAAGATACGCGTAGCCGACCATAAGGCCATAGCCACCGGAGCCTCGCAAAGCGATGAAGAGACTATGCAGTCTGCCGCCGAACTGGTAGATGAAATCAACCAAGAAGTCAATCGCCAACTGGAGGAACGTATCCGCATCTACGAACAGAAGATACTGCCCGCCCTGCGGAAACATCACATCATATTCTATCAAAGCCGCAACGTAGAACCGTTTCACCGCGATTTTGTGCGCAGCTTCTTCCGCGAAGAGATATTCCCCTATCTGGCCCCGGTGCCCGTAAGCAAGGACAAGGTGATTTCATTCCTGCGCGACAACCGTCTCTATCTGGCCGTACGGCTTCATCTGAAAGGAGCTCCCGCCAGTTCTCCAAACCGCATCCAGTATTTCGTGATGAAACTGCCGTACAGCAAAGTGCCGCGCTTCATCCAGCTGCCCAAGGTGGGGAAAGACTATTATCTGATGTTCATTGAAGACATCATCAAGGCCAATCTGGATACCATCTTCCCCGGTTATGAAGTGGACAGCAGTTATTGCATCAAGATTTCACGCGATGCGGATATTCTGATAGACGATGCCGCCAATACCTCCGAAATCATCGAGCAGGTGAAGAAGAAGGTAAAGAAACGCAAGATAGGCGCCGTGTGCCGTTTTGTATACGACCGCGCCATGCCCCAGGACTTCCTCGACTTTCTGGTAGATGCCTACCGCATAGACCGCCGGGAGCTGGTGCCGGGAGACAAGCACCTCAACATGGAGGATTTGCGGCATCTGCCCAATCCCAACCAAAGCGTACGTCCCATCAAGAAACCCCAGCCCATGAAGCTGACCTGCCTGGACGAACGCGAATCCATCTTCCGCTATGTGGAGAAGAAGGACCTGCTGCTGCATTATCCCTACCACTCCTTCGACCACTTCATCCATTTTCTATATGAGGCCGTCCACGAACCCACCGTGCGTGAAATCATGGTGACCCAGTATCGCGTGGCAGAGAACTCCACCGTCATCAACACCCTGATAGCCGCCGCACAGAACGGAAAGAAAGTCACCGTCTTTGTGGAACTGAAAGCCCGCTTCGACGAAGAAAACAACCTCGCCACCGCCGAGATGATGAAAGCCGCCGGCATCAACATCATTTTCAGCATACCAGGACTAAAGGTACATGCCAAAGTAGCCCTCGTGCTACGCCGCGACAAGGAAGGGCGCAAACTGACAAGCTACGCCTACATCAGCACCGGCAACTTCAACGAAAAGACCGCCACCCTCTATGCGGACAGCGGACTATTCACCTGCAACCCGGTGATTGTAAACGACCTGCACAACTTGTTCCGTACTCTGCAGGGAAAGGAAAATCCAGTGTTCCACCGCCTGCTTGTGGCCCGCTTCAACCTGATTCCTGAACTGAACCGCCTCATCAATCACGAAATAGAACTGACCCGGCAAGGCAAGCAAGGACGGATTATCCTAAAAATGAATGCCCTGCAAGACCCCGCCATGATAGACCGCCTCTACGAAGCCTCGCAAGCCGGTGTAGAGATAGACCTCATTGTCCGCGGCATCTGCTGCCTCATCCCTGGGCAGGAGTACAGCCACAACATCCGCGTGACACGCATCGTGGATACCTTTCTGGAACATGCCCGTGTGTGGTACTTCGGCAACGGCGGCGCACCCAAGCTCTTCCTCGGCTCGCCGGACTGGATGCGGCGTAACTTGTACCGCCGTATCGAAGCCGTCACCCCCATTCTGGACCCGGACTTGAAGCAAGAGCTCATCGATATGCTATCCATACAACTGTCGGACAAACGGAAAGCCTGCTTCGTGGACGACCGGTTGCGAAACCGCTGGAAGTCGTCACGACCGCAAAAGGAGAAGGTACGGTCGCAATATAGCTTTTACGAATACTTGAGAGAGAAAATATAAACAACTCTGCCCCAATATACCTCCGGCTCAACTGTCTTTTATAGGACACAGACGTACGGCAGTTCCTCCACTACGTGCTTGCCGAATGGTGAGGGTATCACTATAAGTCACTTCGCGCTCTTCTATAAGTATAGCAGCAGGACATGTCTCATAATCGGACTCAGGAGCATCACGATAAATAGTAGCCAGATAGCTTTTATCTGTATCGAGAAAAGACAGACTGATATTAGCCGTTCGTTCCTCATCTCCCGTGATACTGCCTATATACCAGCATCCCTCTCCTTTATCACAACGGGCAATAGTAACATAACTGCCAATGCATGCTTCCGGCACCACTGTTCTGCTCCAATCTGTAGGACAAGATACTATAAAATTAAAAGGTTCCGGATTAGCCTCGTAATTCTCTATTTCATCCGAAGCCATTTGTAACGGTGAATAGAGCACCACAAACAGCGCCAATTGTTTGGCCAGTGTGGTATGTACACGTGTCTGTGGCATTACATCGTTAACAAACCGAAACGTCACCGGTGTAAAGTCCATCGGGCCTGCCAACCCACGAGTGAAAGGCAATATTACGGTATGAGAGGGAGGATTTCCACCATCTACATCCCAAGCGTCCCATTCTTGTCCACGTACTCCCTCTTGTGTCATCAGATTAGGAAAAGTACGCTGCAAACCTGTAGGAATCACCGGTTCATGATTATCAATACAGATACGGTGACGGGCAGCAGCCTCTATTACCTTGCGATAATGAAGTACACCAAACTGACTGCTATGATATTCTTTCCCATCAAGCAAATCGCCCACATAACCCGTTTTTACTTGATGCACACCATATTTCTCATAGAACTTGAAACCATCTTCCATCTGATTTTCATAATTGGAAACATTACCGCCAGTTTCATGATGTCCTATCAAAGCTACTCCTTTGCTACGCCCATAATCAGTAATACGTTGTATATCAAAATCGGTATAAGGTTTTGTGAAACTAAACTTCCAAGTAGCCCAGTCTTCATTCCACCCTTCCACCAGTACACCTCCCAGGTTATTGGCAGCAGCAAAATCGATGTGACGCATTGTATTCTCTGTTGTGGCCCCATGATGGGGACCGGCATGCCAGGTGTTATGCTTCATGTGATAAGTCCACCAAATTCCAATATAGCGCATAGGTTGTATCCAGGAAGTATCGGTTATACGACAAGGTTCATTAAGATTTAACATGAGACGGGAAAGAAGCAAATCACCGGCAGATTCAGCCACTATCATTGTACGCCAAGGAGATACACGGGTATCGGTAACACGTACTTTCTCACCTGTACTCCAAGGTGTAAGAGCCGCACGTAATGTAACCGTTTTATTATCTTCAAGTTGTTCAACCGGCTTCAAGTTCATGGCAGCATAATCTGTAAGATTTGCTTCATGAATAGCCAAATAAAGGCTATCTGTTGTCTCAATCGTCACCGGAGTGCTTACCCATCCCATCTTACTAAGAGTTTTTTTCTCAAATAAGGCCTCGTAAAAACGAACTCCTTTCACTGGAATACTCCAAGCATCATAATCTGCAGGAAAAACGAATTCAGTCACTTCGTCATCAATAAGAAACTCTTGTAGCTGTTGCTGGCGCGGGAACTCATACCGGAATCCCATCCCATCATCAAAAAGACGAAAAATAATATTCAGTTCTCGCTCCAACGATGTTTCTTCCTTGAGGCATACCCTCAATTCATTATAATGATTTACAATTTCAGCCTCTTCCCCCCATACTGGTTGCCACACATCATTATGCGAATCATGCTTAACCTCTTTTAGAACGAAACCAGTCAAAAGATCTGGCGCATCCTTCAAAACCAATCCCAGACGTGAAGGAAGTAAAATATTCTTCCCCGCATGTCTTAAACAATATCGGGGAGCACCTTCGTCATCAAGTGTAAACTCTAAAGAAAGTTTTCCATTTGGAGAGGTCAACTTGATATGTTCCTGCTGGCATGAAATCATCCATAGGCCTAAACATAAAGCAAGTATAATCTGTAGCGTTTTTTTTAGTTTCATAGTCATTACCGAATTTAATTTTATATATCCAATTCTTATTTTATAAGTCTACTGACAAACAGTCCCTTTCCTTCCTCAGCCGGAATAACACAGAAGTTTACGAAACCACAGACAGACTCCGGTTCAAGCAACGTGGCAACCAAATTTCCTAAAGGTTGTGCCAAAGGTACCAACCAACTACCTATTGGAAGTTCTACATTATCTTCATAGACATCCGTTTCTACATTTACCGGATGAATCCCCTCCCATTCCTTCTCTGCACGATACAGACGGGTTACTTTGTAACGCTCAACTTTTGCTTTTTGTACACGGGTAACTTGCTCAATGTGTACACCCAACGCTCGAAGCTTACATACTGCTTCTGTACAGGGAGCATCGAGCAGATAAGCCTTAGGGCGAGTACGCATCAATTGAGGTGTTGCCTGCATGGCATCAAGGGTTGGCAGTTCAGTCTTAAACAGTTCATTGGCCTTATAATCGATAAAAGAGACTACATGACGTACAGTATCCGAAGTGAAAGTAACATATATCGGTTCAGTAGCTTTCAAGGTGCGCTTCCTGGCTTGTTCTATCTTACGTTTAATTGAAGCACGATGTTGCGCAGCAGTAACCAACGTTTGCCGTGCCACCAAGAAACCGCACTCACTACGACGTGCAAAACACTCCGGTCCCAATCCAATACCTCTTATTTCGACAAAAAGCGATACAGCTCCCGTCAATGCTTGAAAAGTAGAACTGGACTGCGGACTTTTGGCACCTTTTACAAGAACAAGGGAACCATCTGCCACACGAGGAGTAAAGTAGAAACCGGAAGCATAACCGGCACTATTTAAAACGACCTCTGCCTCACGACGAAAAAGTTCTTCAGACAGCGTACGTAAAGCTAAAGGCGCATTAAGATGTCCTGTAGGTAAAAAAAGTACATCAGCAGCATTTGCTGTCGGCACTCCACGTAATAAGTTAAACTCACGACGTAAAGGTGTATATTCATGAATATCAAGAGCTACGTCCGGATTCCATTGCTGATAGGACTGCTTCAACAGCAAAGTGACAGCATCCTCTAATTTGCTCTGATCGCGATTCAAATCGTAACCATCGGCCGAACGACGTTGCTGAATGGCATAACCATCAACATTGGCTATAGGAACCAAAGCCACAGCTATATGATTCAGCAATTCACGTCCTTCTTTTTCACAAAGTAAGTAACGGACAAGCATGCATACAGCCTCAGCACCTGCCGGCTCGTTACCATGCAGTGCCGCTTGAATCCATACCCTTACCTTCTTCTTGTCGGGAGTACCCAAATAAAGTACCGGAATGGTACGTCCTTGTTTGGTAACACCAATATTCTCCATATATGCCAAACCCGGAGAACGTACAACCAATTGTTGTAAATAGTCCTTTATCTCATCAACCGATGCCAATCCGCTACCGTAAGGTTTACTTAGAGTAGGTGTCTCACGGTCAAATTTGGGGTCAGGATAGAAACTTGCAGTTACTCCGGCAGGTTGCTTCGACTGATTTCTATTCCATAACACAAGATTAGCTAATACCACTTCTTGTGCTATCCTCTGTAAATAAAGAGCCGTTTCAGACGGTAGACCTGCATAATAATCGCTGCTAAAAGGCTCACCAAAAAAAATTGCATAAAAGACACAAGCCGCCAAATAACTGCCTGCAGGACTAGGATGGCTGCCATCAGAATTATACAACTGCAAACTTGGACACTCTCTACGTACACGTCTCCATGCCTCACCCACAGGAGCACAATAAGCATCAAGGACATCAGCCATTTCCAAATAGTTTTCCGTAAGTTGCTGCTGCATTCCTTCATAAGTATCATTATTACGCCCCCATGTCATATAACAGACACTTTTTCCTTTTGGGGCATAAAGACGGCGTAAACTATCTAACTGCGCCGCAGGATGGAATACATTCTTCTTTACCCATTCCTTTTCACGAGTAGGTGCCTTGCTCTGTTCCTGCATCACCATATAATCCCATCCTCCTTCACGAATCGCCTCTAATGTTTGCGTATTGGCTGCATGCTGTCTCAAGTACCAACCAGGGTTAGCAACCTGGCGCACTGATATTTTTTTTCCACATGAGGATGCTAACGATTGGACTTGCCATGGCAAACGATTAAAAAAAGTATAGCTGTTACCTATAAAAAGTACCCGTAAAGAATCTGTCGTCAATAATGGCACAGCTTGTTTCCCCATAGGGACAGCCTCATGCCCGATGCCGCACTCTTCTATCTTGCGCCAATGGCATTCCCAACCACGGGATGCAGCCAACTGGTGAATATAAAGCCAGAAACTACGCCCACGCTCCATACGGTTTCGTCCTTGTCGTTCAGCTTCAGGAGTCTTGCGTAGAAAAGACTCACGTATCGTATCTCCCAAAGCCAGCTGTAGTATGATAGGTTTTGACAAGTATTTTTTTATCTGTTCAGATGAAATATAGGGGATACCAGCCGTACCATAAGGATATGTCTGGGCCAAATCAGGAAAAGTATACCAACCGGGAGAACTTATAATAGCTTTTTCCACATAAGGACTATCGTGAAAAAGCATGAAACGCTGTACGAATTGCCCACCAGCAGAATGACCATAAATCATATATCCTTTGCGCATGCTTCCCGTAAATTGACGCACATATTCAAATAGTTTATCAACCAACACTGGTGTAATTTTTTCGGGAGCATTAGCTACTGTATGGGCAGCATTCATCACCCCCACCTCCTGATAGTCTGCCAAAGGATAAGATTTCAAATCAAAGTGAGGTATAAAAAGCATAAAACCCTTTCTCTCCGCTTCTTCTTTCCAACCGTCCAAAAGATAACGATAGCCGCGGTCTCCTCCTTCAAAGACAAATACAATAGGCATTTGTTTAATATCCCCCTGGGAAGGTATATAATAATGTACATCTACCGGGCGATCGGCAAAAGGAGGGTATTGACTATAAGTGAAGAAATGTTCACCTCTTGGCCTTTCCAAAGTCTGTTTCGCTATTGCAGATAAACAAATACAGAGGAATCCAATATAAAATATAATCAGCTTCTTCATAATTCGTACCTTCCCTTCTTTACTATTGTACCATCTTGCATTACAAATTTACCACGGGCAATGACATCTGTAAGCTGCAAATCTTCCGCCAAAAAACACAAGTCTGCATCTGCTCCTTGTGCCACAATACCTTTAGCTCGTAATTTCAGATTACGAGCCGGATTGGATGTTATCAATGTAATCGCCTGTTCCAATGGTACCCCCTCCTCATTGACTAATGCAACTACCTCCTTGAAATTTAAATTCAAAGGAGCAGGACGATAAGTTATTTCTCCAGTTTCAGGATTCACTCTGCGTACGCCACCATGGCCATCACTAGAAAAAGTAATGCGATCAAGGGGGACACCAGCTCGCAATGCACGTATCACACAACGATGGGGAGTATCAAACTTTGAGCCACCAGTCGAAAAATCAATCATTCCACCTAATTTACCAAATTCTACAGCCTGCATAAAAAGAGCTTCAGTACGTATCAGATGAGTAGGAGACAGATAAGATATCAGTGTAGGATAGTGACGAGCAATATTGAGTAAGGGCTCAATACCTTCCGGAAGTGCTCCCAAATGAATGTGGAGAATTCCTCCTTTACCAGATGTAAATCCCCCTAAACGTACCTGATGTATAATACGTAATATCTCTTGCTCTGTCGGAAACGGACTACGGTCATCACTCATCGCCAGCTTACAGCCAATAACTTTATCTATGAAGATAAGATCGTCAGCCACACTATTCATCAATGTTTTGGTAGGCAATCCGTAATAACTTGTCAGCATATAAGCCGACAATCCGTCATCGTCAATAGCTTTGGCCTTGGCATAAAGCGTAGTAAGTTCTTTGGCAAATCCATCAGTACCAAGCATACCCAATACAGTAGTAGTACCACATGCCACCAGTTCGCTCATAGTCACCTCGGGGACTAATGAGGCATAACCTTGTTGCCCTCCTCCACCAGTAATATGTACATGCTGATCTATAAATCCCGGAGTAACAATTTTACCTTGCACGTCAATAGTATGGCAAAATGATTCATTCAGTTCAATTGTCTTTGAAATATGCGCAATCTTTTCTCCGCATAGCAAAATGTCTGTTTTACCAAGATAGGCAGGAGCATATAAATTTGCATTCTTTATCAATGTAAACATAGCTGTCGATTAATTTTAGAAAGTGATAAGATGATAAAGTATCAAGAAAACAATTCCTCCTATTAAAGGAAATGTATTACGCCTTGCCAACTCCACTGATGACACACCGGCTACCCCGGCAATGGCAACAATGACTCCGGCAATAGGAGATGCGGCACGTCCCATGCTTGCCGCCAACTGCAAAGGAAGTATCAATGAAAAAACCGGCAAACCAAGCTGAGTGGCTATATCCGGCAATAAAGGACCAAATGAAAAAAAGGCTGCATTGCCACTTCCCATCAGCATGGCAGCTCCAAAAATAATGAGAGTAAAGACTGCGGCAATAGCTAATCCCGAAAGTCCGATATGAGAGGAATAACCCACCAATGAATCAATAAATCCCAAACCAATCAGTCCTTTAGAGAAAACTTCTGAAGCTACAATCAATGTTACAACTGAAGTAAACACATTTCCCATGCCTTTCCAAAAACTTGCAAAAACGTTAAAAGTAGTACGCACACTACGAGTATGAAACAACACAAATACCAATGATAAGAACAGAGAAAAAAGCATAGCAGTAGTGGTACCCAATGTTACAGTAGGCTGAAACAGTCCCACAAAAGGTGAAAAGAAAATGAGAAGAGCCAAAGGTAATACCGGGAGTAGCGCAAAAGCCAATGGAACATCCGGTTTTTCTACTAATGAGGTTGCAGTCACATTTGACACCTGCAATATGCCATCCTGCTGTTTCTTTGCATCTTTTTTATCAAAATAACGGTTATTGAAATAGAAGAGTACCATTACAACCAAGGAAGTAGGAATTACTAAAGGAAGTTGATGAGTGATGAAATATTCCACATTGGATTGTCCTATCAATTCGGCAGCCATAGCAGTATTTGCCGACCCCGGTCCCTGATCAAATAGAGTAGCAGCGGCAATGACTGACAATGCTGTAAGTTGGCTTACTCCCAAACTAATTAAAACAGGATAAACCGAAGCCACAAGCAACAATCCTAATCCGGCAGCTGAAGGAGTAGTAATAAAAAGTAATTGTCCAATAGGAATAACTATAGTAGCCGCCAAATAAGGATAACGTCGAAAAAGACCTAATGGCTTCATGGAAATATAGACCAATGCATTAGTAGCCTTTATGTTATTCATGAAAGCTACATAACCGCCAATTGTCATTATCATAAACCCTGCACGCGCCAAATTAGAAAGAAAAACTTCCTCTATCATCCTTACCAAATCAAACACCACCATTCCCGTAGCTTTACTAGGTACTACCGAATGCACTTGCATGAAAAAAGCAGCTGTAAGCATTAATAAACCGGAAAGCATCAAAAGACCTTGAGGATTGAGCTTACGATAAAGACCTACCGCTGTAATCCCTACCATAAGAAGACTAAAAATGAAAGCCAATTCGGACATGATGTATCAAGATATTAAGTTTTTGTTTTCTTTTGAATATATGAATCTAAATCAGATATAAACACCGATATATACAAAGCCGTTTATATGCGGTATTTATATCTGACTATTATCTATCAATACCCCGGATTATTTTCCAAAGGATTACCAGTATTGGCATCAATGAATGATTGCGGCAGCGGGAAAAGGACAGGAGTTTCATATTCATCCATACCACGTCCTGCAATACCAGCTATCTCATTGAGTTCACGCATGCGACGTTTGAAATAGTTATTGGTATCACGTTCGTCACCACCATTTTCTTGGCAAACACGTACCAATGTATGACGACGTTCTTCCTCCGTAAGCAGTTCACGGCTGCGTTCATCAAGAATGAAATCCATACCACCGATTCTAAGATCATCTTCAGTAATACTTACAGCATTGGAACGATTACGTACTTTATTTATCCATTTAATGGCCTCGCCTACTTGATTACTCTTGTAAAGAGCCTCTGCATAAAGTAAATATGTATCTGCCAAACGTAAATAAACAATGTCCGCATAGTGTCCATCATTAGCTGCATTAGCCAAAATAGGTGGAGTATAATCCCATTTACGAGTAGTAGGCCAATCATATTTTTTAATGGAAGTAGAAGTTAGCATGGCTGCATTAACCGTAGTATCAATAAGTGCAGTACCACCTAAATCAAATACCTTGGTTACATTGCCGGCAGCATCTACATCATTAATACTCCATACGATAGCATTGGCAGATACACGGTCATCTTGTTCTCCCATTCCTTTATAATTGTACAAACGAAGTGCTCCTCTGGAAGGAACTACACGTCCGGCTCCCTTACCACCATTAGCTTGCCAAAAGACTTGTGCAAATGAACCTTCACCACCGTTATTGATATAGTCCGGATTATGCTGGTTTGTCTTTTTACAATCGCCATCATTAGCATAATAGTTCTTATAAGTTGTAGTCATATAGACATTTGCAGTACCATAGGCACTATTCTCCTCTTCTGTGTTAATGAAAGCCAGTAACACCTCCGTATTTCCATCAGCATACATAGGAGTATAAAATACGTCAATAAAAGGACATCCATCATTGGAAGCATTACTACCAAAGCGTTGATTTATAAGGGAATATTCTCCACTTTCCACTAATGGTTTCAGTACTGAAACTGCTTTTTCAGCATTACCTTCTGCCAAATAAAGTTCACCCAAATAGTGACGTGCCACAGCACCAGAGACTTTACTATTATTAGAAGTACGCAAAGGAAGGTTATCGACTGCAAACTGGAAATCTTCTGCCATCACTTCGCGAATACTACTCAAGGAAGCACGGTCCCAATCATCACGATAATTCAATCCTGTAATTTCTTGTGTTGAAAGGGGCACTGCACCAAATGAATAGGTAAGGTGACGGTAAGCCCAAGCACGGAAAAAGCGAGCTTCGGCCAACACCTCATTTTTACGATTTTCAGCATCAGCACCACTTCCCCAGTTAATGCCATCATTGTCAGCTCTTGAGATAACCATATTGGCAGTGTTGATGATACGATATCCCCACTGGAAAATATTATTCCAAATAGCAAGATCAGTGTAAGTTATCTCTTTGGGATTGTAGAGGAACTTCATTTCCGCATGACTATTATTGGCCCATGAATTATCTACCCCTCCACCCCAGGCAGAATGCAGACAGAGCGCAATACTTCCTCCCATTGCATCAGCACGGCGATACTCTGCACGCATAAGACCATAAAGAGGCGTTATCATCGATTTAAATCCATTGTAATCTACAAGTAAATTTTCAGGATAAAGTGCATCACGAGGATCTTCCTTAAGAAACTTATCCTCATTACAGCCGCCCATAGTGAGCAATAATACTGTAAACACTAAGACATTGAAATATGTTATTTTTTTCATATGTGCAATTTCATTTTAGCTTTTTATGATATATTACTCTCATCAAATATCTAACTTTAGTCCAAAAGTGAACGAACGTACTGGAGGAGCAGCCAATTGATCATTGAGAAATTCCGGATCCATACCTGTCCAGCCAGTTATTGTAGCCAAATTCTTAATGTTCATGTAAAGATTGAGCCGTTTGATGAAAGTACGACGCAACCATTGTTGTGGGAAATTATAACCCAATGTAACGTCGGAAATACGTAAGAAATCTGTCTTTTCATAGAAACTGGCTCCCTCTGGATTCACATCACTATTCAAACTATTTTTCGGATAGCTATTCGTAGGATTCTCTGGAGTCCAAAAATCCACCAAAAAGCGGTTCTGGCGATATGAATTATGGCTTGTATCATACAAGGCATTCAGATGGGTTTGTCCTAACTGAGCCGTTAAGAACACACTCAGAATGAAGTTTTTGTACTCAAAAGTGTTCATCAAACTCATATTTACTTTAGGAATAGCCGACCCTATAATAGTCTTATCAGCCGTTGTAATATCGTTACCATCTACATCAAGGTATTTCACATATCCAGGATACGAATTACGATAGTTAGGATCTTGCTGCCCTGTCGGGTTAGACGGATCAGCAATCTGCCATACACCGATAATTTTATAATCATAGTTCACATTGATAGGTTCACCAATAAACCACTTGGAAGCCACATCATCAACCGGCTTTCCATTAGCATCATACAAACCAACATCTACAATCTCCGAACGATAGTGTGAGAGGTTGAAAGAGGTGCTCCAGCTAAAACTCTTATGTGTAATGTTATTAGAAGTTATCTGGAATTCAAAACCACGATTACGGGTCTGTCCACGATTCTCAGTAATAGAGCCAGTACCATTAATGGTAGGAATAGAACGGGAAAGCAGCAAATCTTTGGTTTTAGACCAATAAATATCAAATGAACTCTGAATACGTCCATTCCAAAGTGCAATATCAAAGCCAGTATTAATAGATGTAGTAGTTTCCCAACCTAAACCGGGCGAAGCTAACTTCGACGGATAGAAACCAAACTGTGCAGTATGATCATCATTCAGATAATTGTAAGTTGAAAGATTAGGTAGTGTACTATAAGCACTGATAGCCTCATTGCCATTTTTACCCCATGACAAGCGATATTTCAGATTGCTAATGGTTTCACTTATAGGCTTGTCTTTAAAAAAAGATTCATTGGAAATATTCCATCCAATAGCGGCTGAAGGAAAAACGCCGAATTTAGAACTTTCACCAAAAGCGGAGTAACCATCACGACGAGCAGTAAGAGTTAACAAGTAACGATCATCATAAGTATAATTCAAACGCCCCATTTGTGAAATATGATTTTCTTTATAATAATTGGAATTACCAGACATTGTGGCAGCTTTAGAAATCTGGTAATAATACATCACATCATTGGGAAAATTCTTACCTTCCATTGTATTCTGTTCATATTCCTTGCTTTGAGCAGAATATAATCCTGTGAAAAATATACGATGTTTGCCAAATTCACGTTGATAAGAAATAATATTCTCCAAAATCCATTCTTCTGAATGCCAGTCATCAGTATTCAATACGCCATTAGCACTAGCTCCTTCGTAGGTATCCAAACCTTGATAATTCTTATAGGAGCTGTTTTGGTAAGTGAAGCCTGTATTCAATTTATAGCTCAGCCCTTTAATAAAGGGAAACTTTACCTCAAGCACATTATTAGTGATAACCTTTGCACGAATATCTTTTGTCTTATTATTAAGAGATCCCAACGGATTAATGCTGAAAGCTGAAGAGGAGTCCTCAGTAGCAGAAAGTGTAAGTGAACCATCCTCGTTATAAGCACGTCCCAACGGAACTTGTTTTATAGCCCGCCAAAAAGAAGCACTGCTACCACTACGATCGTAGCGACCTAACTGTGTAGTAGTAGAAAATTTCAACCAACTATTAAACTCCTGATCAAGATTGAAACGTACATTATAACGCTTGAACTCATTGCCTACCGCAGTTCCTTTCACATCCGTATAGTTCAATGAAATGAAATAGCTGGTTTTGTTAGCTCCACCACGGAAAGAAAGGTTATGCTGTTGTTTTATACCGGTCTGTGTTGCCAACTTCATCCAATCAGTACTCTGACCGGCAGCATACATAGCTAATTCAGTAGGAGTAAAGTTATCTAACCAAGGTTCAGGATTCTCTTCTGTAGGAGGAGTAGTATTGGTAGCCTTGAAAGCTTCAGATTTATACTTATAGAATTCTTTGCCATTCATCATACGAGGTAAATTGATAGGCTGGTCAATAGTAACATAAGTATCGTATGATACCGTCAATCTGTCTTTCTTACCGCGCTTAGAAGTAATAAGGATTACACCGTTAGAACCGCGAGCACCATAAATGGCTGCTGAAGAGGCATCCTTCAATACTTCTATACTCTCTACATCATTGGGATTGATTTCCGACCATGGACCATCAAAAGGTATTCCATCAAGAATAACAAGAGGTTTATTATCGGCCGTAATGGAGTTGTTACCACGAATACGTGTAGTAGTAGACGAACCTTCAGCATTACTACCCGTCACACTAATATTCAATCCTGGAACTGCTCCTTGCAAAGATTGAATCAAATTAGCTTGTGGGCGACTTTCAAGTACATCCGAGTTAACTGAAGCAACCGAACCTGTAAGATCACTTTTGCGCTGTACACCATAACCTACTACTACCACCTCATCCAGTGCCTGGTTATCTTCTTTCAGTACAATCTTTAACGATGATGCGTCTTTCACCTGCAATGTCTTGGATATATACCCAATGAAACTTATCTCCATTACCGCCCCCTTAGTCACTGAAGCGAGTTTAAAGTTTCCTTCTACATCGGTAATGGTGCCCGTACCCGTACCTTGTATCACTACATTGGCACCGATTATCGGTTCTCCTTGTTCATCTGTCACATTTCCGTTAATATTCCATGTCTGTGCATGAAGTGAGCTTGAAAGTGACAGCATCCACATAAGACAGACAAGCAAAATACCACTTGCGTCTCTCGATTTTTGTCTGGTTTTCATAAATTACATTTTTAAGTTAATAGGAACTTGTGTGTAAAAAATCTCGAGAGCAAAATTAGACAATGTAACAACCGATTATATTCACTGGTAGAGGATTTGGTAAATTCACAAAGTTATATATTACTGATTATCTTTCAATTACAGACAGACTCAATAGATTTTCAGTAGTGATTTAAATTAAATCGGTAATCAAAAACATGTATATAGATAATTGCCATTCGATAGTATTAAGCTATTGAATGGCAATTATCTATATACATGTGGGTAAAAAATGAGAGAAACGCTCAGTCTTCAAATTACTTTTTACAAACCTCTTTCACAGCTCGAAGAAATTCCTCCTTACTGAGCGAAGATTTATTTAAAGTTATAGAACGATTATTATATACGGTTTGCAGTGAACAGTGCAAAAATTCTGCAATCTTCTCACTATCCGTTACCCCCATTCGTATCAAAGCATGAATACGAAGTTCTGTATTAAGCCGCCCAGACTTCACTTCAATATGTTCTTCGGGACGTAGCAAACTATTGAAGTGCTCTACAAAATCAGGGTATAAATGTAGAATAATGGAATCAAATTTCTCATAAAAATCCTTCATTTCATCGCTCATGGTAGAAGTAGAACTAATCATCTTCTTTAAATCTTCAAGTTGCCCAGCCTTTAATTTACGGTTTAACTTTTTACGATACTCCTCCATACGGCAAATATAGGATGAACAAAGTTTGAATACCTGACCAATATACTCCTCCTTAATATAATTTGTGTCACGTAGAACCAAATTGAGCTTTTGCAGTTCACTATTAAGACTCTTCAATCTACCATTGGCCACATGTAGCTCAACCAAAGCTTTCCTACGTCTTCTTGTTTGCCTTCTCAAAAAGAAAAGAGCTATCAGCAATACAATAGTGAGAAAACTAATAAATAAAAGGAATAGCTTTAGCTGCTTCTGTTGCATATGATCACGTTCAATGTAGCTTTGATGTATCCTTCTCTGCAACTTCTGCTGATGAAGCAGTCGTACACGGCTCTTAAAAGTTATACCGATATCAGAACAATAAGTACTATAACGATAGGCTCGGTCCAACTGACCTTGTTCATATAAATAGGAAGCCAATGCATACAACGAACCAATATCACGATTCACAGCATATACATCAGCAATACCTGAGAGAATCATATTTTCCAGCCACTTGGTATGGTTGTGTTCTTTTTCATAAAGTAGAGCCAAGTTATAAGCTAAAATAGAATAATTACGACTATTAGGTAGAAGACGTTGTTTTTCCTTTTCCAACTCATCCCTAATGGCAATACGTTGTGCACCGGGAACATCTTGATATTTCCACACACGGCTATAAAGGTAGCGTGGCTCGTCAGGAGTGGCCGTCTGCAATACTGAATCTGAATATAACGCATAAAGTTGACCATAATGCTCATGTAATGCATCATCACCTAATGAATAGAGTTGCAACCGCGAGCAGAGAGTACGCATCTGACCATAATAACGCGAACGTAAGTAGCGAGGCATACTGGAAGAACAGAGTGAATGCATTACTTCAGAGGCTTGACTAAGCAAGCCATTAGCCGTATAAACAAAACCAATACCTAATAAAGATTCAATCTCACGATTCTTATCATGATATTGTCGTGCTAAATCAAGGCTTTGTGTAGTATACTTCATAGCCGAATCTGCATCATACACGCGATATTCTTGATAAATAGCCTGATTAAGTTCATACTGTTTCTCAAATGCCTTAGATTGTCTTAGTGAATGCTTCAACGCCTCTATTCGCTCCTCTTTCTGCAAAATAAGTTTATCAGAATTATCTATCAGACTATCTAATTGAGTAAACAATGCCTCATTTGCCTTAGCAGCACTATCTGAGATATGCTGCTTGCATCCAGCACAAAAAAACAAATATAGTAAGAAGAATAGGTTTAAACAAAAATGGTTTTTCATATTTCTATACTCGTTGGTAGAATTCATTTATTTAATAAATGAATTAAAAAAGTTACATACATCTTTGATTTTTAATATCAAAGTTCTAATTACAATCAATTCTACACACAACTTGTATGCAATATTCGCAAGAATTCTCGACATCTGCAAACAATTAACTAGTAATTTGGCTGCTTAACATAGAAATAACCAAATACGAAACACAAAAGCATCCACTCTTCTATTATACTTATATTGTTACTCTTAAATGCTTAACATTAATGATTATTGGGAGAATAAGAGCAATCGCTCTTAGCACAATACCATTCTATTCCAAAACATTTGTAACATTTCTGTAACATGTATGACATTTCCCTGCAACACCAAACTCTTTCCTTTGCAGCCGGAAATAAAATACATGTCTATGGAAACAATTTATCTGGGTATCGTCATCTTTCTGTTCGTACTCGCGATTTTCGACCTCGTGGTAGGTGTCAGTAATGATGCGGTCAATTTTCTTCAGTCGGCTGTCGGAGCAAAGGCAGCATCTTTCAAAACCATACTGTTCATTGCAGGCATTGGCGTCTTCATCGGTGCGGCACTCAGCAATGGCATGATGGACATTGCACGACACGGCATCTATCAACCGGAGCACTTCTACTTTGCCGAAATCATGTGCATTCTGCTTGCCGTCATGTTGACGGACGTCGTGCTATTAGATGTCTTCAACACTATGGGAATGCCTACCTCCACCACTGTATCCATGGTGTTCGAACTGTTGGGAGGTACGTTCGCACTGGCGCTCATCAAGGTCTATAACAGCGATACATTGGGACTGGGCGACCTCATCAATACAGACAAGGCACTGTCTGTCATCATGGCCATTTTTGTATCCGTAGCCATTGCCTTCTTCTTCGGTATGCTGGTACAGTGGCTGGCACGTATCGTGTTCACCTTCAACTACAAGAAGAACATGAAATACAGCATCGCGCTGTTCGGTGGTATAGCTGCCACTAGCATCATCTACTTCATGCTGATAAAGGGGCTGAAAGACAGCTCATTCATGACCCCTGAAAACAAGCAATGGATACACGACAATACCGCATTGCTGATAACCGGTTTCTTTGTATTCTTCACCATACTGATGCAGATACTGCATTGGTGCAAGATAAATGTCTTCAAAGTAGTGGTTCTGATGGGTACTTTCGCCCTCGCTCTTGCCTTTGCCGGCAATGACTTGGTGAACTTTATCGGTGTCCCCCTCGCAGGATATTCCTCATTTATTGACTATACAGCCAATGGTACGGCCGCCGGCCCCGACGGATTCCTGATGTCCTCACTCCTCGGTGCAGCCAAAACCCCGTGGTATTTCCTTATCGGTGCAGGCGCTATCATGGTCTATGCACTCTGCACATCCAAGAAAGCCCACAATGTCATCAAGACTTCCGTGGACCTTGCCCGCCAGGATGACGGTGAAGAGAACTTCGGAAGTACCCCGATAGCCCGCACGCTGGTACGCTTCAGCATGACCCTGGCTAACGGAATATCCAAAACGATGCCCGAAAGCAGCAAGCGGTGGATGAACACACGCTTCCAGAAGGATGAAGCCATCATAGCCGACGGCGCCGCTTTTGACTTGGTTCGCGCCTCCGTCAATCTCGTATTGGCTGGTCTGCTCATCGCCTTGGGAACTTCCTTGAAACTTCCCCTTTCCACCACTTACGTCACCTTTATGGTAGCCATGGGTACATCGCTTGCCGACCGTGCCTGGGGACGTGATTCGGCGGTATTCCGCATTACGGGTGTGCTCAGCGTTATCGGCGGTTGGTTCATCACTGCCGGAGCAGCGTTCACCATCTGTTTCTTCGTAGCACTGATTATCCATTTCGGCGGTACGGTTGCCATCCTGGCACTGATTGGTCTGGCAGTCTTCATGCTGATTCGTAGCCAAGTGATGTACAAAAAGCGCAAGGAGAAAGAAAAAGGCAACGAGACCCTGAAACAGTTGATGAAGAGTACGGACAACAATGAAGTCATCGAATTGCTCCGCAAGCATACCCGTGAAGAACTGGTGAAGATTATGGAATTCACAGAAGAGAATTTTGAACGTACCGTCACTTCCTTCCTACACGAGAATCTACGCGGACTGCGTCGTGCCATGGGCTCAGTAAAATTCGAAAAACAACTCATCAAGCAGATGAAGCGTACCGGAACACTTGCCATGTGCCGTCTCGACAACAATACCGTACTGGAAAAAGGACTCTATTACTATCAAGGCAACGACTTTGCCAGCGAACTGGTGTACAGCGTAGGCCGTCTTTGCGAACCTTGCTTAGAGCACATAGACAATAACTTCAATCCGCTGGATGCCATTCAGAAAGGAGAATTTACAGACGTAGCCGAAGACATCTGCTATCTGTTACAAGTATGCCGCCACAAGCTGGAAACGAACAATTATGATGAACTGGAAACAGAGATTCGCAAAGCCAACGACCTCAACGGACAGTTGTCTCACCTGAAACGCGAAGAGCTGCAACGCATCCAAAGCCAGAGCGGCAGCATCAAAGTCAGCATGGTATACCTGACTATGATACAAGAAGCCCAGAACGTAGTGACCTACACCATCAACCTGATGAAAGTAAGCCGCAAGTTCCAAGTAGAAAAAGAAGAGTTATAAGTTATGAGTTATAACGCATGGTACATAACATGCAACTTATAACTCATAACTCCTTAAGCCCCATCTTCTCCGCCCGTTGCAACATAAATGCACGGGCGGCTTCGTATTCATTGGGAATGATGCCGTCCAAAATGGCATCCTTAATGGCACTCTTCAAGGCACCTACCTGCTGGCAAGGAGAAAGGCCGAAAGTCTTCATGATTTCTTCACCACTGACCGGAGGCTGGAAATTACGGATACGGTCGCGTTCCTCCAAATCCTTCAGCTTCTGGCGTACCAACTGAAAATTATTAAGGAAGCGTTTCTTACGCTCCATATTCTTGGAAGTAATGTCGGCTTCGCACAGTGTCATCAGGTCGTCTATATCATCACCTGCCTCAAACAAGAGACGACGCACTGCCGAGTCGGTCACTACATCATCCGCTATCACAATGGGACGCATGTGCAGGCTCACCATTTTCTGCACATATTTCATCTTCTCATTCATAGGGAGCTTCATCTTGCGGAAAATATCGGGTATCATCTTCTCGCCAATGAAATTATGGTTATGGAACGTCCAGCCCGCACGGGGTTCCCAACGCTTGGTGGCAGGCTTGGCTATATCATGCAGAAGAGCTGCCCAGCGTAGCCAAAGGTTGTCGGTCTTCTTGCTGATGTTGTCGAGTACTTCGAGCGTATGGTAGAAATTGTCCTTATGGGCGCGTCCATTGCGCGTCTCCACGCCTTGCAGCCTGACAAGTTCCGGGAATATCAGTTCCAGCAGACCACAGCGGTCCAGCTCAATGAATCCCTTAGACGGAATAGGTGACAAGATGATTTTGTTCAGTTCGTCTGCAATGCGTTCTTTGGAGATGATGGAGATGCGTTCGCGATTACGCTCCAGAGAATCGAATGTCTCATCGTCAATATAGAATCCCAGCTGGGTGGCAAAACGGACACAGCGCATCATGCGCAAAGGGTCATCACTGAAAGTTATATCAGGGTCGAGGGGAGTCCGGATGGTCTTTTCCTTCAAGTCTCCAATACCGCCAAAGGGGTCGACCAACTCGCCATAACGCACCCGGTTCAGGCAAACAGCCAGTGCATTGATGGTAAAATCACGGCGGTTCTGGTCATCCTCCAATGTACCGTCCTCTACAATAGGCTTGCGGGAATCGTGTGTATACGATTCTTTTCTTGCACCCACAAACTCAACTTCCGTACCATAGTACTTCAATTGTGCCGTACCGAAATTCTTGAAGACGGAAACATGCGCCCCACGCCCCAGACGCTTACCCAGCGCCTCGGCCATGGCAATGCCACTGCCTACCACCACCACATCAATATCCTTGGAAGGACGTTGCAGGAAAATATCACGTACATATCCACCGACTACGTAACATTCCAATCCCAATTCATCAGCCGTTTCGGATATCCGCTTGAATATATCATCACTAAAATATTGCTTCAGTTCTTCTGCCGTCAAATCTATCATAAATAATGCGCTAATGTAATGAATACGCAAATGTGTTAATGGTCTATTAGCACATTTGCACATTAAAATGCTGCAAAGATAAAGATATTATTTCTATTTTTGTGGACTCTAACTCCAAGAACAACAAATATGAAAAAAGTAATACTCCTTGCATGCCTATGCTGTACACTCTTCTCTTGCGAAGATGTGGAGAAGAAGGCTGGTGAAAAACTACAAGCTGCCCGCGAAGCGTTTGAACTCGGCAACTACAATGAAGCGAAGATTCTGATTGACAGCATCAAGATGCTCTATCCCAAAGCGTTTGAAACTCGCCGTGCAGGCATCGGCCTGATGCAGGAAGTGGAACTGAAAGAGCAGGAAAAGAGCCTGGTCTATCTGGACAGTATGCTTCAAGCCAAGCAAAAGGATTTCGATGCAATCAAAGGGAAATACACCTTTGAAAAAGATGCCGAATACCAGAATATCGGCAATTACCTTCATCCTTCCCAAGTGATAGAAAAAAATCTGCATCGCTCTTTCCTTCGCTTCCAGGTAGACGAAAACGGAGTCATGAGCATGACTTCCATTTATTGCGGAGCCCATAATATCCACCATGTGGCCGTCAAAGTCACTGCTCCCGACGGTAGTTTTGCCGAAACACCCGCCGCCAAAGACAGCTACGAAACCACTGACCTCGGTGAAAAGATTGAAAAGGCAGACTTCAAACTGGGAGAAGACGGAAACGTCATGGGGTTCCTTTATCTGAACAAGGACAAGAATATCAAAGTCAACTATCAAGGGGAACGCCCCTATTCCATCACCATGACTGCCGCCGACCGCCAGGCCCTTGCCAGCATCTACGAACTGGCACAACTGCTGTCATCCATGACGGAAATAAAGAAGAATATGGAAGAAGCCAATCTCAAAATCGAATTTGTAAAAAAGAAGATGGAAGAGAGAAAAGACAATGCACAAGAATAAAAAGAAGGAAACCGGATGATATATTCATTACTTAGTCATCCGGTTCCCTTTTTATTATCAGTAAAGCCTTACCAAACCAATTTGGGTAAATAACGGCTCAGACATGTACGCAAAGCAGACAGAGTGATGGGTTTTACCAACACTTCCGAGGCTCCGCACTCCAAGGCTTTTTCGCGGTCGGCAGTAAAGGCGTAAGCGGTCTGCATGATGATGGGAAGTTCTTTATCCTTCTTGCGAATAATCACCGTAGCATCCAGCCCGTTCATAATAGGCATTTTTATATCCATCAGAATAGCTTCCGCCTTGTCGCGATTCTCTTCGAACAAATTTACAATATCCTCACCATTCTTTGCCCATAGTATCTCGCATTTCTTGCCGATAATAGCCTTTATCAGTTTAAAGTTACTATCATCATCTTCCGCAACCAGAATAAGCGGACGGTAATCTCCTGACACTTTTTCTATTTCCATGACCTATGCGTTTTGTTTATATAGGGGCAAAGATATAAAAAATAATAGATTTGCACTATCTTTGCAGCTCATTAAAAAAATATATAATGATTTCTATAGACGGACTGGCCGTAGAATTCGGCGGAACTACTTTATTCAGTGACATATCTTTCGTTATCAACGAAAAAGACCGTATCGCCCTGATGGGTAAAAATGGAGCGGGGAAAAGTACATTGTTGAAAATCCTGGCAGGTGTAAGACAACCTACCCGTGGAAAAATCTCAGCCCCCAAGGACAGTGTCATAGCTTACCTTCCACAGCACCTTATGACGGAAGACGGACGTACCGTATTCCAGGAAGCGGCGCAAGCCTTTGCCCACCTGCATGAAATGGAAGCTGAAATAGAGCGCCTCAACAAGGAACTGGAAACGCGTACCGACTACGAAAGCGACAGCTACATGGAACTTATCGAGAATGTCTCCGCCTTAAGCGAAAAGTTCTATGCCATCGACTCCACCAATTACGAGGAGGATGTGGAAAAAGCACTGCTCGGACTGGGCTTTGTACGCGAAGACTTCAACCGCCAGACCAGTGACTTCAGCGGCGGATGGCGCATGCGCATCGAGCTTGCCAAGCTGTTGCTGCAAAAGCCTGACGTGCTGTTGCTAGACGAGCCTACCAACCATCTGGACATAGAATCCATACAATGGCTGGAAGATTTCCTTATCAGCAATGGAAAGGCTGTCATCGTCATCAGCCACGACCGTAAATTCGTAGACAACATCACCACCCGTACCATTGAAGTGACCATGGGACGGATATACGATTACAAAGTAAACTACTCCAAATACCTGGAACTCCGCAAGGAACGCCGCGAACAGCAACAGAAAGCCTACGACGACCAGCAGAAGTTCATTGCCGAAACCAAGGAATTCATCGAACGGTTCAAAGGCACCTACTCCAAAACCCTGCAAGTGCAAAGCCGCGTAAAAATGCTGGAGAAGCTGGAACTGCTGGAAGTGGATGAAGAAGACACTTCAGCGTTACGCCTCAAATTCCCTCCTTCTCCCCGCTCAGGCAATTATCCCGTCATCATGGAGGGAGTAGGGAAAAGTTACGGTGACCATGTGGTCTTCAAGAATGCCAACCTCACCATAGAACGGGGAGACAAGGTTGCTTTCGTTGGTAAGAACGGGGAAGGAAAGTCAACGTTAGTGAAGTGCATCATGAAGGAAATAGAACATGAAGGCACCCTCACGATAGGACACAACGTGCAGATTGGATATTTCGCACAAAACCAGGCCTCATTGTTGGATGAGAACCTGACCGTATTCCAGACCATCGACGATGTGGCAAAAGGGGAAATCCGCAACAAGATACGCGACCTGCTGGGTGCCTTCATGTTCGGTGGCCCCGAAGAGTCCATGAAGAAGGTCAAGGTGCTTTCCGGTGGAGAGCGCACACGCCTCGCCATGATAAAGCTTTTGCTCGAACCGGTGAATCTGCTGATACTGGACGAACCGACCAACCATCTGGACATGAAAACCAAAGATATCCTGAAGCAAGCGTTACTGGATTTTGACGGTACCCTTATCCTCGTCAGCCACGACCGTGACTTCCTGGACGGACTGGTAAGCAAGGTATATGAATTCGGCAACAAACAAGTGAAAGAGCACTTGAGCGGCATCTACGAATTCCTTGAAAAGAAGAAAATGGACTCCCTCCGCGAACTGGAACGATAAGCATCTGCTAAACCCGGCGTCCGAACAAATGGCCGATACATATTGTTTTCATTTTACTAAACACTTAACTAAGAGATATTAAAATGAAACAATATGATGCCATCATAATAGGATTCGGCAAGGGCGGCAAGTTATTGGCCGCCGAACTGGCCGAACGGAATTGGAAAGTAGCCATCGTGGAACGTTCCCCTCAGATGTACGGAGGAACATGTGTAAACGTAGGATGTATCCCTACCAAAACTCTGATTCACGAATCGGAATATGCGGAAAAAAGATACTATGACGATTATAAGAACCAGTCCAAACTGTATGCACTTGCCGTGGCGCGGAAAGACAAGCTTGTATCCTTCCTGCGTGAGAAAAATTATGAAAATGTAAAAAACAAGCCTAATATAACCCTCTATGACGGAACTGCTTCTTTCTTGTCCGAAAATACAATCCGTATAGTCTCCGGCAAGGACGAAACGATTCTTGAGGGAAAAGAGATATTCATCAACACCGGGTCCACCCCTATCCTGCCTGCCATCGACGGACTCAAGGAGAGCAAGTACGTATATACCAGTGAGACCTTGCTGCAATCGAACAAACTGCCCGCACACCTGCTCGTCATCGGCGGCGGTGCTGTCGGATTGGAGTTTGCCACTATGTATGCAGGCTTTGGAAGCCATGTCACACTGCTGGAAGCGGGAAACCGCTTTCTGCCTAAAGTGGACCGCGACATTGCCGCCTCCATGCTGGAAGCATTGAACCGAAAGCGTATCAATGTCCGGTTGAACGCCCGTGTCCAATCCGTGTACGACACAGCCGAAGGAATAACTCTGACCTATACGGACAGTGCAAACGGCACTCCCTACTACCTGAAAGGAGATGCCTTGCTGGTAGCCATCGGCCGCAAGCCTATGACTGCAGAGCTGAATCTGGAAAAAGCGGGTATACAAACAGACAAGCGGGGAGCCATCGTTGTCGACAACCAATTACGGACTACAGCCCCACACGTATGGGCCCTGGGGGACGTAAAAGGAGACGAACAGTTCGACTACTTGTCCATCGATGATTTCCGTATCATCCGTAATCAACTCTTTGAAAACAAAAAAAGGAGTACAAAAGACCGGTATCCAATCCCCTTTGCCATTTTCACCGACCCACCGCTGGCACATATAGGACTGACGGAAGAGGAAGCGATGAAGAACGGTTATTCCATACATGTGGCACGTATCCCTGCTGCCATGATTCCACGTGCCCGTACGCTACACAGCATAGACGGTATGCTCAAAGCTATTGTAGACATCCATACCGGACGGATTCTGGGTTGTACCCTACTTTGTGCCGATGCACCAGAAGTAATCAATACCGTAGCATCAATCATGAAAACGGGACAGCGTTACCATTTCCTGCGGGACTTCATTTTCACCCACCCCAGCATGAATGAGGGATTGAATATGTTATTCAAACCTTTTTAGCATTTTCTATTTGGTAATTAAGTCCTTAACCTCTATCTTTGCATCCGTCCAAAGATAGAGGAATGAAAAAGAAACAGTACATAACCTATATTCTTTTTTTCATCAGCTTGATAATGCTGGTGATACCCGTCATTCCCCACCATCATCATGCCGACGGAATGATATGCATGAAGAATGATATCACCGCCGATTGCTGCGGACACCGTCATAGCCCGGGCAACGAGCACTGCTGTTGCGACACGGGATGCATGACAACCCACTTTGTACAACAGACGCCCAGCTCTTCCAATGATGTGTGTTCACATCCGGATGCCTTGTGGGCAGTTACCCTACTCATTGAACCTTTTTCCAAGTTACTCATCCTACCCGAGTTTGACATAAGCAGGCAGGAGTGTATCTATCTGGAATCTCTTCATAGCACATTTATCATATGTGCTACGGGACTTCGTGCCCCTCCGTCTCTTCTTGCTTAACTGTTACCGGAACATCACCGGGACAGATTTCTATCCGGCATAAGGAACAATGCAATTTGGTTGCACGCCCTATGCCCTAACTTTGTATTCAAAATCAAAAAGTAAGAACAAATATCATCATGAAAAAAGTTATTTTCATGGGAGTCTTGGGATTATTCCTTTTAGGCTCCTGTAACAGCAAGTCCGGAGACAGCCACGAAGGACATAATCACGAAACAGAAGAGCACAATCATGACGGACATGACCACGAGGGACATGACCACGAACATGAGGGACACAACCATGAGCACGAAGAGCAGGAAAACCATGCCGGAGGAAGCGATGAAATCATCCTGCCACCAGCAAAGGCGCAAGCTGCCGGCGTAGCAGTCAGCACTGTTGAACCGGGTAGTTTCCATCAAGTCATCAAGACCAGCGGCCAGGTGATGGCAGCCCAGGGAGACGAGAGCGTAGCCGTAGCTACAGTAGCAGGCGTGGTTTCCTTCAAGGGAAAAGTTATCGAAGGAATGAGTGTCAGCAAAGGTACTCCTTTGGTGGTATTGTCATCCAAAAACATGGCCGACGGAGACCCGGTGCAGAAAGCCCGGATAGCCTACGAAGTTTCCAAAAAGGAATATGAGCGTATGAAAGCGCTTGTAGGCAACAAAATCGTATCTGAAAAGGAATTCGCGCAAGCTGAACAGATTTATGAAAATGCCCGTATCAGTTACGAGGCAGTCGCAAAGAACCATTCGGCAAGCGGCCAGGCGGTTGTTTCTCCCATCAGCGGTTATGTAAAGAATCTGTTGGTGAAAGAAGGGGACTACGTCAGCGTCGGCCAGCCGTTGGTAAGCGTCACCCAGAACCGCAAGCTTTTCCTGCGTGCAGACGTATCCGAAAAGTACTATCCTTACTTGAACAGCATCGGTTCCGCCAACTTCTGTACTCCTTATAATAATAAGGTATATACATTGAAAGAACTGGGCGGGCGCATGCTTTCTTATGGAAAGGCTTCGGGTGAGAACGGATATTATGTACCCGTAACTTTTGAATTCGACAATAAGGGAGACGTTATTCCCGGCTCGTTTGTAGAAGTATTCCTATTATCCTCACCAATGGAGAACGTGTTGTCTCTTCCTCACAGTGCGCTGACCGAGGAACAAGGCAGCTTCTTTGTCTACCTGCAACTGGATGAAGAGGGCTACAAAAAACAGCTTGTCACCCTGGGTGCCGACAATGGCGAGAGTGTACAAATCCTTTCCGGCATAAAAGCAGGCGATCGCGTCGTAACCCAAGGAGCCTATCAAGTGAAGCTGGCATCGGCAACGAATGCTATTCCGGCACATAGCCATGAACACTAATCTCATGTACAATTTGACAATTTACAAAGTACCATTTCGCTATGCAGTATAAGGGTTACGTGACGAATGGGAGTGTAAAGTCAGATAAACAAGAAATATTAGATAAAACAGCAAGTGCGGCTGACATTGCGCAGCCCAATTGTACATTGTACATTGTAAATAGTAAATAGAAAGATGTTAAACAAAATAATTGGTTTTTCTCTTCAGAACCGCATCCTGGTGCTGGTAGCATCGGTGCTGTTGCTGATTGGCGGTACTTATACCGCCATGCATACGGAAGTGGATGTGTTCCCTGACCTCAATGCGCCGACCGTGGTCATCATGACCGAAGCAAACGGTATGGCAGCAGAGGAAGTGGAACAACTGGTCACTTTTCCCGTAGAAACGGCTGTAAACGGTGCAACGGGTGTGCGCCGTGTACGCTCTTCCTCAACGAACGGTTTTTCTGTAGTCTGGGTAGAATTCGACTGGGATACAGATATCTATCTTGCCCGGCAGATTGTCAGTGAGAAACTGGCAGTCGTCAACGAATCCTTACCGGCCAACGTAGGCAAACCGACACTAGGCCCACAATCGTCCATTTTGGGCGAGATGCTGATTGTAGGTCTGACAGCAGATTCGACCTCTATGCTGGATTTGCGTACCATTGCCGACTGGACCATACGTCCCCGCCTGCTCTCTACGGGCGGTGTGGCACAAGTAGCCGTACTGGGCGGCGACATCAAGGAATATCAAGTGCAGCTGGACCCGGAACGGATGCGCCATTACGGCGTGACATTGAGCGAAGTGATGAACATCACCCGCGAAATGAACCTGAATGCCAATGGTGGAGTACTCTATGAATATGGCAATGAATATATCGTACGCGGCGTACTTTCTACCGACAAGGTAGACCAGATAGCCAAGGCCGTGGTGCGGAGCAACGGAGTCTCCGGCGCCCCTATCCTGCTGGAAGATATTGCCGACGTTCAAATCGGAGCCAAACTTCCTAAACTGGGTACCGCCTCGGAACGCGGTAAGCATGCCGTACTGCTGACAGTCACCAAGCAACCCGCCACAAGCACGCTGGAGCTTACAGACAAACTGGAAGCTTCCCTGCAAGACCTGCAGAAGAATCTACCGGCGGACGTAAAGGTTTCCACAGACATCTTCCGTCAAAGCCGTTTCATCGAAAGTTCCATCGGAAACGTTCAGAAGTCGTTGTTGGAGGGAGGTATTTTCGTTGTCATCGTGCTTTTCCTGTTCCTTGCCAACGTACGTACCACAGTCATCTCGCTGGTGACACTGCCGTTGTCACTGATTGCCTCCATCCTTGCCCTGCACTATATGGGCTTTACGATAAATACCATGAGCCTGGGAGGTATGGCTATCGCCATCGGTTCGCTGGTGGATGATGCCATCGTGGACGTGGAGAATGTCTACAAGCGTTTGCACGAAAACCGACTGAAACCTGCCGGCGAGCAACTTCCTATTCTGGAAGTGGTGTTCAATGCTTCGAAAGAAGTGCGTATGCCTATCCTCAATTCAACGCTGATCATCATTGTCAGCTTCGTACCACTGTTCTTCCTTAGTGGTATGGAAGGTAGGATGTTGGTACCACTGGGTATTGCGTTCATTGTGGCATTGGCGGCTTCAACTGTTGTGGCACTGACCGTAACGCCGGTACTTTGCTCCTATCTATTGGGAAAAGAGAAAACGAAAAAACAAAACAACGAAAACAGCGATTCTGCCGTAGCACGCAAGATGAAGCAATGGTATGGTTCTGCACTGACTTTCGTATTGGGGCATAAGAAAGGGGTACTGGGAGGTACTATCGGACTATTTGTAGTAGCGCTCGGCTGTTTCTTCACCCTGGGCCGCTCGTTCCTGCCGCCTTTCAATGAAGGTTCGTTCACCATCAATATCTCCTCGCTTCCAGGCATTTCCCTGGAAGAAAGCGACAAGATGGGGCACCGTGCCGAGGAGCTGCTGCTTTCCATCCCCGAAATACAGACCGTGGCCCGTAAAACGGGACGTGCAGAGCTGGACGAACACGCTCTGGGAGTAAACGTCTCTGAGATCGAGGCACCGTTTGAGTTGAAAGACCGCTCGCGCAGCGAGCTCGTGGCAGAAGTCCGCGAAAAACTGGGTACCATTGTAGGGGCAAACGTGGAAATAGGCCAGCCTATCAGCCACCGTATAGACGCCATGCTATCCGGTACAAAGGCGAACATCGCCATCAAACTGTTCGGCGACGACCTGAACCGCATGTTCACTCTGGGCAATGAAATCAAGAGTGCCATCCAGGGGATTCCCGGTATTGCCGACCTGAACGTGGAACAGCAGATTGAGCGTCCGCAACTTGTCATTTCACCCAAACGGGAAATGCTTGCCAAATACGGCATTTCACTGCCCGAATTTTCGGAGTTTGTCAATGTCTGCCTGGCCGGTGAAGCCGTTTCCCAAGTTTACGAAAAGGGAAAGAGCTTCGACCTGACCGTACGCGTGAAAGACAACCTACGCGACGAAATGGAAAAAATACGCAACTTGATGATTGATACGGGCGACGGACAGAAAATTCCACTGAACTATGTAGCGGAAATCCGCTCGGCCATGGGTCCGAACACCATCAGCCGCGAGAATGTAAAGCGTAAAATCGTCATCTCCGCCAACGTGGCCGACCGCGACCTGCGAAGTGTAGTCAATGATATACAAGCCCAGGTAGACGCACAAATCAAACTGCCGGAAGGATACCACATCGAATACGGCGGACAATTCGAAAGCGAGCAGGCAGCAAGCCGCACGCTGGCACTTACTTCGTTCATGTCCATCGTGGTGATATTCCTGCTCCTCTACCATGAATTCCGCAGTGTGAAGGAGAGTGCCATCATCCTTATCAATCTGCCGCTGGCATTGATAGGCGGTGTATTCGCCCTGCTCATCACAACGGGAGAAGTGAGTATCCCCGCCATCATCGGTTTCATCTCACTGTTCGGTATCGCCACCCGAAACGGAATGCTGCTCATCAGCCATTACAACCACTTGCAGCAGGAAGAAGGCTATGGCGTCTACGACAGCGTTATCCGCGGTTCGCTCGACCGTCTGAATCCAATCCTGATGACCGCCCTATCCAGTGCACTGGCACTTATCCCGCTGGCTCTCAGTGGCGACCTGCCGGGCAACGAGATACAAAGCCCGATGGCAAAGGTTATCTTGGGCGGCCTTTTAACATCCACGTTCCTGAACGGTTTCATCATTCCGATTGTTTACCTGATGATGCACCATAACCAACAACCTAAAACGTCAGACAATGAATAAAAGATTTTTCATATTCAGCGCCGCCATCCTCGCTTTTGCGGGGATGAGCGCACAAACGTCCGGCATTGATGCCGTGCTCCAGCAGATAGAGGCCAACAACAAGGAATTGCAGGCTAACTCCCACCTCATTTCCTCACAAAAACTGGAGAACAAGACAAACAACAACCTCCCCGACCCTACACTGTCATACGCCCACCTTTGGGACTCCAAGAACAGTGACGAGACAGTCGGCGAAATGGTCATCTCGCAAAGCTTCGACTTCCCCACGCTTTACGCCACCCGAGGGAAGATGAACCGACTCAAGACAAATGCACTGGATGCACAAGCCACCGCCTTCCGCCAGCAGATATTGTTGCAAGCGAAGGAAGTATGCTTGGACATCATCATGCTGCAACGCCAGCAAGCCCTGCTCGACGAACGGTTGAAGAATGCGGAGGAACTGTCGGCCATGTACACCCGGCGTTTGGAAACGGGAGATGCCAATGCACTGGAAACCAACAAGATTAATCTGGAGTTGCTGAATGTACGCACGGAAGCCCGCATGAACCAGACGGCACTTAACAATAAACTGAAAGAGCTGCTTGTCCTCAACGGAAACCAGCCGCTCACACCGGGACGTCCCAGACCCGATACCACACCCGACGCCCAAACACTCGGATTGACAGAATACCCGGCAGTGCCGTTGCCGGCCGACTTCCACCCGCTGGCCGACGAACTGCTGGCTTCAGACCCCACCCTGCAATCCTTGCAGGGTGAAAGTTCTGCCGCCCGGAAACAGATTTCGGCAAGCAAGCAAGGCTGGCTGCCCAAACTGGAACTGGGTTACCGTAGAAATACCGAATCGGGGCATCCGCTAAACGGTGTAGTAGTAGGCTTCTCTTTCCCGCTTTTCGAAAACCGCAATAAGGTCAAGATAGCCAAGACACAAGCGCTCAACATTGACTACCAAAAGGAGAACGCCGCACTGCAAGCCAGCTCTGCCTTGTGGCAACTCTATGAAGAGGCCAAGAACCTGCACGCTTCCATGGAGGAATACGAGCGCACCTTCCATCAACAGCAAGACCTTTCTTTACTGAAACAAGCACTTATGGGAGGACAAATCAGTATGATTGAATACTTCGTTGAAATATCGGTTGTCTATCAAAGCAAGACAAACCTCCTGCAACTGGAAAACCAGTATCAGAAGGCAATGGCACAGATATACAAGAGCCGGTTATAAATAGAAAGAGCTGTCTGCGGTTGACAGACAGCTCTTTCTATTTCAATATATTGTAGTTATAGTTTTGTGACTTTACCCATAAACAGAATAACTCCCGTACTCTTCTCCTTTATCAGAAAGATGAAAGGACGGTCCACATAGAACGGAATTACCGTACTTGGTCCGGGAGCGGCCACGTCCATTCCTCCGACAGTTACAGCCGCAGCTTCCGTCCCCTCTTCATTCACTTTCACATAAGTGAACTGTTGCAGCAAACTGATAAACAAATCCTCATCCGCCATTCCGGAAAAATCGGCCGATGGAGTAAAAGCCTCCTGCATTCCCATTGCCATCATATCGTCAATGAGTTCTTTATCATATTCCATTTCAAACCGGGGTAACTTAAGGTTCAAGGCAGAGCTTGATAAACTACTGTTCCATTCCCCCCAGCGCTCGTCATTCAGCTGCGGCAGGCACTCATCCAACGATTTTCCCTCTGCCGGCAAGAGCACCACCATACTGAAAGCCTCATTGCCGTAAGGCAACTCTGCCATTGAGAAATACTCATTCTCGGCATAGTTGAATCTCTCGTCACGAAGATTCATCATGTGTACAGTCGATTTGCTTCCGTCAGCATTCGTAAAAGCCTCTTCTGCCGTATCCGATTTTTTGAATTGATTCTTCCAAATTCCCTTGAAATAAAGCGCATTCAACAGATAAAGACGCGCCGTCTCGGGAATTTCATTCAAGACTTTGGGGATGCAATTATTCGTTTTCCCGGCACACCAACTGTTTATAATGCCCGGAGCTTTGGGAGAGGCAAAATCCAGCTCCTGCACTTGCGCGTCATACATCTTTTTGTTCACGCTTACAAAGTCGTCATGAACACCGAACCCTTGCTTTATCCAGATGGAATTGGCAATTCCCAGCTGCGTGGTATTGTCCAAATCGAGCAACGCCTCCACCAGCTTCTTATTATAGTTGTTCATTTCCTCCAACGAATAGCCCGAAAAGCCCAGGACATCTGTCATCTCAGATAGTGTGTTTCCCGACGCTCCATTGGCAATCATAGACAGACAGAGCGAAGCGCTCAAAGGAGAAATGAACAGATTGGGCTTCTCCACCTCCGTTTTACAAACCTGATTAAAGAAACGGAAAGCAAAATCCGTTCCTAAATCCGTCATCTCCTGCTCGGCACGGGTCAAGGCAATGTCTTTGCGAGGCTTGGGTTGTGGTGAAGAGTTGTCGTCACTCTGGCAGGCTGCAAGGATACAAAGTAGGCTTAACGCAGCAATCGTTTTTTTAAGCATAAGCAAAATAGTATTAGTTTTAAAACAGTTATCTATATATAGAAAATGCTTGAACAAACAAAATACTGCATTGAAGAAACAATAAAAAAATGATACACTCCTACTCAATTATTCCTCTACCAACATCAACCCCACCCCTCTGACTGTCTTTATGGACACCGTAGGATCGTCTTCCAAGCATTTGCGTAGTTTCACCAGATAGGTATCAAGGCTACGCGAGATAAAGTAGTCGTTTTCATCCTGAGTCTCCCAATTGTGGCTGACAATAGCACCCCGTTTCACTACTTGATTCTTGTTCTGTGCAAGAAGTCTGAGAATTCCGGCTTCGCGCCGACTTAACACTGTTTTCTCACCGTTTTTGTCATTCCTAAGGGTTGCGTGTGCGGCATCCAGTGTGTATTGCCCGAAGTGGTAGCAATCTGTTTCATTGCGCGAAGGCTGTCCTTTTCTCAATTTAAGCAAAGCATGTATATGTGCATCCAGTTCTTCAGCCACAAAAGGCTTCTTCACGTAGTTGTCGGCTCCTAACTTATATCCACTGGTCACATCTTTGGGCGAGCCCAACGCCGAAGCCAGTAGGATAGGTATATTTCCATCCACTTCACGGATGCGCTCCACCATCTGAAGACCATTCATCACCGGCATATCCACATCCGAGATAATAATATCCGGATGATACTCCTGATATGCTTTCAAGCCTTCTTGCCCATTAACAGCCGTAATAACCTCATATCCTCCAATCAGTCCTTCCAGACTGCTCTTTACGACATAGGTCAACATGGAATCATCTTCCACCAAAAGCAATTTAATTTTGTTTTCCATCTATCATTTTGTTTTCAGTATCCTCTTCCTCCGATGCTGACATATACAATGTAAATTCACTGAATTTTCCAACCACGCTGCTTGCCGTCACTGTCCCTCCATGTGCCTCCATCACCCGATACACATAGTTCAGTCCCAATCCAAACCCTGCGACCTTGCCCAAACGGGAGCTTTTGATGGCAGAACCACGCTCAAATTTATCAAATATCTTACGTTTATCTTCTTCAGAAAAACCGATACCGTTGTCGCGCACCTTGATGCAGGAATAACCTCCGCTGCACTCCGAAGTTATTTCTATCTCTACCTCCCCCTCGTCTTTAGAATATTTCACGGCATTGTCCACCAAGTTATAGACAGCCTCTTCCAGATATTCCTTGTCAGCATTCACTTCCTTGGCTTGCAGGTTTAACGTGAAATGCAACGGCTTGGTAGATTTTGCCTTAAAGGTTTCCCTTATTCTTTCAAGCATCGGTTCTAGCTTCACTTTCTCTTTTACCATCGTTAGTTTATCGTTTTCCAGCTTCGAGATAGTCAACAGTCTGTTTATCAACTTCAGCAAATGCACGGTTTCAGACTTCACCACTCCCAGAAAGCTTTTTTTCAATTCCGGCATACTTTCTATCTTCTCGTCATTCAACGCATCAGAGCACATCATGATAGAGCTAAGCGGTGTCTTCATGTCATGAATCATAGCATATGAGAAGTCTTCACGAAGCTTGGCCACTTTCTTCTGATAGATGATTACTTTAATCTGATAGATAATGCAACCGATTACCAAAACCAGCATGATAAAGGAGGCTATCATCAACAAGCCCATACGTTCAAAAAATACTTTATAAGGATTGACAAGAACAAGTTGTACAGCTTCAGTGGAATCTGATTTTATAGCAAATGGGGCAGACTTTATGATGCCCCATAGAGGTAATTTTTCTTTCTTACTAACTTGCAAAATGCTATCATTCTGAGGATTCATGGTACAAACAACAAAATTACTTTCAATACTATATTCCTTCAGCAAAGCAGATGCTATGGAATCCACTTTTAACAGAGACATTTTATATCCCATATTAGACAAGTTCTCACAAAAATAAGTCAGCGGATTTATGGTACCATTCACTTCACCTCCTATGACTTGTGTTCCTTCTGGAGTACATGCCATTCTTATTTTCATTTCATTTTCAATAGCCTCTTCCAAAACCTCACAACAATCCTTCTGAATATTATACCTTATAAGCATATAAGTATTATATATCCATACTGTCTGCAATGACAGTACAGCAATCAAACCTAAAAAGGTAAACAAACGAATGTATTTATATTTTTGTTTCTTCATTAATTTCATTTACGTTGCAAAGATATTAATTAAATTAAAACTTTAACCTAAAACTGACATTTTTCTAACAGATTATAAAAATCTTCCCTTATATTTTTGCGGTATTAAAAGAAAGAAATAATGTATAACTTTAAATTATTAGAACAATGAAAGAACTTATTATTGAATTAACCAAGGAAGAAGAAATGCAAATTTTTGGAGGAAGAGTTGTATATGAAATAATAAATATCAACGGAAAAGACATCCTCATCGTAAAGAATATACCAGAATAGCTTTACGCCACCAAATGAGAACTACAAATCCTCAAAAAACAAAGACGTAAACTTTAACGTAGAACTGACATTGCTCTAACATTAGTCCCGAAACAAAGCCCATAACTTTGCAACATCAAACCAAGAGAACACTAACAATTAAAGACTAAAATCAATGAAAACGAAAAAGAAGTATTATAACCCGCAATATCCGCAGAACACACTAAAGTTTCCGCCCCTGCTCTGTTGAGGAACAATGAAAGTTTAACGTAAAACTAACATTACCCTAACAAAAGATACAAAGTGAAGCGCTTAACTTTGCAACATCAACTTAAAACAAATACAACAACAGCAAAAAACAAAGAACAATGAAAGACATCAAATTCATAAGAGCCGGCAGATGCAGCAGGCCCAATCTGTGGAAACCACCCCGATAGGGAAATAAAGGAGATTCTTGAAAAAGTCTGTGCTTGAACAAAAAGTCAAAACAACACAAACACAGCAGCAACACAAACACACTCTCTTAAAGACAGGAAAGGGGATTTCAAGACAGACTTTTTCAAGCAAACCTCCAAACAGAGAAACAGCAAGTTTAACGTAGAACTAACATAACAATAACATACACAATGAAAGTCCCTACTTATCTTTGCAGTAACAAAATAGAACATATTTATTAATTTTTAAAATCAACTACTTATGAAATCAAGCTTATTATTCGCTGCAATTGTAGCAGTATCAATCACCTCATGTCAATCTACAGATGAGCCCGTCACAAACCAACCATTGCCTCAAAAAAATGCGGTTTATTCCTCCATTTACACTTCTGAGAAAATTGAAACGGCAATAAGAGAAATAGAATTTCAAAGTGCAAAAACCCAAAGACAACTTTCACTAACTGAAATCAGCCTTATTCATAAAGAGATATTCAAATCTCCTGAAAAATCTCCAATAACAGACGTTGATTTCTCTACTGTACAATTAACAGCAGAACAGAATGATTTCTTAAGTAAACTCTCTGCATATGCCTCCATTAGAAGCTCTTACAAGGATTTTTATTCTTTTTTAGAAGCGGTAAAAGAATCATTTGAAGAAGAACATGAGAAAGAAGCTGCAACAAAGATTTTCATTTTCCTTGAGAGTAACCACAATTTATTTAAAAACATCAATTTTGCCACAAATACAATCTCAACGAGGGCAAATATTTCAGCATGCGATGTCGCAGCAAGCCTCTCGAGTGTCATCATAGCTGACTTAGCCACTATGACGGGAGTAGGAGCTGCTGTCGGTGGAGCTATAGGAGTGGGTGCAGCATGGGGAGCAGCCTTAGTAGGCTGTGTAGGCGGACTTGCATATACAGCCGCATTTTGTTAAACCTATTATAAATGATGATGATTATGAATAAGATACTTTTCAGCGGTACCATTAGTCTGATTTTGATTATTACAGCATTCTTTATACCTATCGAATGGGTACAGAAACCGATTTTCTTATTAGGGATAATATCCATCTATACTCTTCTTAGAAAAAGATATACTGTTATGGATTATCTTCACCATCCTATACCCGCATTGGTAGCCATCGTCATCATCTTTCTTTTATCCCTCATTCTACTGTCAGGATATAACGCCACAATAAAGGTTGCAGGAGGAATTGTTTTGATTGTTTTATTGTACAAGCGCTTTGTACATATAAAAAGATTCAACCATTGAGTATATCACTAATACAAATAAACCCTTTCGGACATGAACAATTTATTACAGCAAGGAGATTTTCATATCTTTTCTTTCGACAAAAAGAAATATGTATTCCTATCCGGCAGCCAGCAGATTCTGGAAATAAGCAATCCCACGATGGATGCCTATTTCAAAAGATGCGCGGGAAGAGACGACGGCAATACCTTAGGAGACACCACCATTGACAAGGTGACGGAAACCCTTAAAAGTTTATGTACAGTACCTTCCGCCTGCTGCGAAAAGCAAAAACAAGATATGCTGACACTGAACATAACGCATGGCTGCAACATGTCCTGCAAATATTGTTTTGCTTCGACCCTGCAAGACAGAAAAAGCGTGATGTCCCTTTCGGTAGCCAGAAACGCAATTGCCAACATGCTTGAAGGTAATCCCGACAGCGAACGATACACCATTTACTTCTTCGGCGGCGAGCCGCTATTACACAAGCAGTTTGTCAGAGACGTAGTGGAAATAGCCAAAGAAGAAATCATATTCCGACGGAACAAAAACGTATGCTTCCTACTGAACACCAATGGCACATTGATAGACGATGACATGATGAACTTCTTTGTACAAGAAAAGTTCACCGTTACAGTCAGCATTGACGGGCCGCAAAAGGTGAATGATGCAAACCGGGTATTCTTTAACGGTCGCGGCAGTTTCAGACGAATAACCGAAAATATAGAAAGACTCAAAAAAGGTGGTGTGGATTTCAATCTAAGGGCTACCATCAGCCCAAAGAACACAAGGTTACTCGAGACGTTCCTTTTTTTCGAGAGCATGGAAGTCCCTTACTCTTATGCCTTTACAATTGATTCCGACGTAAAGGACCGGAGCACGACCCACTTTGATGCCAACGGCATTAAGACAATAGACAAGCAACTGGGCGAGGTCATGAACTTTTTTACCCGAAAGTTTATGGGCAAAGAAACCATCTACTGCAACGACTTTCAAAGGAATATCAACCGTCTAAGAACCAAGAGCGTAAGATACCAGGGATGTGCAGCAGGCAGAAGCAGCCTTATTGTAGACGAAGCAGGAGAGTATTATCCATGCCAGAACATGCTTTCCTATCAAGATATGTCCGTAGGAAATGTGTCCGAAGGTATTGATAACAGCAGATTACAGCTTTTCCGTTCAAAAGAAGTATCACAACTTGCAAGTTGCCGACAATGCTGGGCTAAATACTTATGTGGTGGCAGTTGCGAAGCAGAGCGACAGCTTCTGGGTCAAGAAAGTAAAGACTGGAAACAAAAATGCAAAATGATTCGGTTGGAATGGAAACATTTGATTCATTCCTATATCAAGCTAAACGATTTTATTAACAATATGTCTAACAAACACAAAATTATCGATTATGAAAAATTTAATGGGGCTTAACCCCATTGACGAGAAGCAAGCAGAGAGTATTAACGGTGGATATATTGGAATACCTCCAATGATTATAAGACCGGAAGATTTAGTAGTATGTTGCCACAATATACCACCAATAAACATGCCAGGAGACATATGGAGCGACTTAATGTAATGTCTCCTTATTGGGGAAAAGAGTCAATCGAGCTATGAGAGCCCTCACATTGGAAGAATGTATCAACACGTATGGCGGTTGTTGCGTCTGCGATGCAGATACCGGTTTCAGCAATGTATTTGCAACACCGCTTACTATCAGAGACTCACTATTCAAACAGTAACTTTAAAAAAGAAAAAACAATGAACAAGTATTTTTATTTATTAGCATCATTATGTTTGGCTGCATTCTTCGGATGCCAAAACGACAATGACATGAATGCCTCCTTCAGCAAAGAAAAGGGAACAATTTCTGCTACTATAGATAGTGTCGGAAAAGTTCACAATTACCTATTGGAACAAATGAAAGATTCGGAAATCGGATTATGCATAAGCAATAAAACTAAAATGAAAGATTTAGTCAACTGTTTTCAGAGGCTGAATGACAATGGCAAATATTGCTATAATGAAATTATGACCAGAGCGGACAACGACAATGCCGACTTCAGCGAGTTTGAGAATATGGCAATCGAAGACTTTGACGTAAAAAGCATCCGCACACTCGTCTTAAAACGCATTAATGCAAATGACAATATCGACATTGACGTAAAAAAGGCTATTGAAATCATTTCCGACCCAGACGGAAATCCATTAAGCGAACAGAACCTTTCACTCATTGAGCAGAACAAGAACAAGAAAGGAGGGCATCTTCTAATCGTATTCAAAAATATAGCCGAAGGCTCGGATGAATATTGGCCACAAACAAGAGATTCCCAATCACGGGCCGTAATCGTTGCAGATGGGATAGGAGGAGTACTTGGCACAACCTGTAGCGGAGTGATGGGAATACTTTGGGGAGCAGGATTTTCATATGCCTGCGACATGTGTTTAAGCAACTAAATTGAGACTTATGTGTGCAAATACTACTGCAAAATACAATATGTCAATCATCGTGCTTTATATGATTTTCATTGTGTCATTTCTATATGACAAGCATTATGACATCATCGGAATATTGACATCAATCGCATTTGCCGTCCTATTTCCCCTTAGCATCCGAAAAGAACCAAAACAGACGGATGGCAAGCGTTTAAAGTCTCTGCTATTTGCTTGTACCTTTATGATAGGATTTCCTTGCGCTTTGAAAATAACTGAATTCCTAACAAACAAATCGTTTCAAGCAGACGGATGGCTGGTTGTATTAACTGGAATTGCCTTACAAAGCGCCCATTATATCATAAGTGTACGTAGAGAAAAATCAAAACCCTAAGATATGTTTTTAAGCGGTTGTTGCATCAGCGATGCAGATATCGGTTTCAGCAGCGCATTTACAACACCGCTTACTATCAGAGATTCATTATTCAAACATTAACTTTAAAAAGAAAAACAATGGAAAAGAACATCGAACACAAGGTAAAGCCTTTAACAAAAAAAGAGCAGAGAGTTGTATCGGGAGGATATGCCCCCACCGATTCTCCCATTAAGCCCATAGACGACAACAATGGTATGCCGGATTTTAAGACACCAAGCAAAGAGGATTTCAAATTCTATTAATCGCAATAGAAAAGCGCATTAACTAATAATAACCTAATAATATGAGAATTAGAGACACCCCGATTAAGAAAATAAACGAATAGAACGCAAATTAACAACATTAAAGAAGATGAAAACAATTAAATTGTGTGATGACAGAAGATTGGATGCAATACTTAAGACTATAATCGCATTTACATCATTAACATTAATGGCGCTTTGCGTTTTATATTTAAAAGATGAATGTTTTGATTTAAAAAAGGAAATAATGCATTCGATGAGAGTAGCTATTAGGATTTTAGTACTCTTTATAATGATAGATTATATTAAAATAAAAAAAAGAATGAACAATGAATAATACAGAAATACTTATCAGTTTGAGTAAGACTGAATTACAGAACATTAATGGTGGAGAGGTTCCTAGAGCATACTATATGGACCAAGATGTTATAAACCAAAATTGGGATAACCTTTGCACTTTGGGAGGTTTAATATGTGGCTTTTTTCAAGGATTAGTAGGTCTTTAATAAAATATGAAGTATGAAAAATTTAACACTTAATGAACAGCAGGAAATATATGGTGGCGGCTTTGAAGAAGGCCGAGAAATTGGGCATGCAATTGGCTCAACCCTTACTGGTGCCTTAGCTCTCTTCGGTGCATATGTATTTTTCAAAGGATTCATTCCTATTGTATAGAAAAAAATATTTGTGAAAGCCTGCTTTAATGCAGGCTTTTTCTTTTTCGCATCCCGAAGATGCCTTTCACCGTTAGCCCTCAAAAGAAAATCTGCAAATAAGATCTTTACAGACAAGCGGAGTCAGCGTGGAACTTTAACCTACGACTAACATTCCCCTAACATATCTTCTTCCTTTATCGCCCTACCTTTGCTCCATTAATTAAGAACAAAAGTATTAACCCTTAAAGCAAGAAGATATGTCACTTTTACCGAACGAATGGATAGAAAACAGCATTGAAGTCTACAACTATCAGCACACCACCAAATCACAAGCCATCTATTGGGTAGTATTGGCAGGCGTTACCGCCGCCCTCATCTCCCTCCCCTTTATCTATATAGACATCTCCGTACAAGGCAGCGGAGTGATACGCCCGGTAACGGAAAAGACGGAAATCAAGGCAGCCGTCACCGAACTGGTAGATTCCGTATACGTCCGCGAAGGGCAGCAAGTGAACAAAGGGGATATTCTGCTGCGATTCCGCACCAGCAATCCCGATTACAAGATTACTTATCAGACCAACTGCCTGAACGACTATGAAGCGCATCTGGCAGACCTCACCTATCTGTCACGCGGAGAGGTTCCTGCAAATTTCCGTTCTCCGGTGCGCCAACAAGAATATACCTACTTCACCAAACGGAAAAACGAACTGGAAACATCCCTCACTAAAGCCAAGAAGGAATACGAACGCGAAAAGATTCTGTTCAACAAAAAACTGATTTCAGAAGAAGAATATGACAGCTACTACTTTCAATATCAAAGCCAGCAGAATGAACTTGCCTCACTGATACAAAGCCAAATCAGTACTTGGCAAGCAGACCTGAACAGCTATCGCAACCAGTGCAACGAAATGAGCACCACACTGAAACAAGAGCAGAAGGACAAGGACATGTACATTGTACGCAGCCCGGTGGCAGGTACCGTAGACCAGTTCTCGGGCATCTACAAGGGCAGCAGCATTCAGGCAGGCCAGTCGCTTGCAGTAATCAGCCCCGACTCCACGCTGTGTACGGAAGTCTACGTAGCCCCACGAAACATAGGGTTCATGAGCATAGGCATGCCGGTGCATGTGCAAGTGGAATCCTTCAACTACAACGAGTGGGGAACTCTACCGGGAAAGGTGAAAGACATATCATCGGACTTCCTGACCGATGCCCAAGGCAACTCCTTCTACAAGGTGAAATGTGAAATGGAGCGCGATTACCTGAAACGGAAAAACGGACGGATAGGCCGGTTGAAGAAGGGAATGACAGTCAGCGCCCATTTCATGGTGACACGCCGTTCGCTCTTCGACCTGCTATACCAGAAGATGGACGACTGGGCAAACCCGCGACAATATGAAAGCGAAAACATGATGGCAAGAAACAATTAAAAAAGGAAACAATTATGAGACTCAGAAAAGGAATCAAAATCAAACAACACGACATTACGGACTGTGGGGCTGCCTGCCTCGCCTCGGTATGTGCCTACTACGGGCTGCAATTTCCCGTGGCACGCATCCGCCAATATGCCTTCACCGACCAGAAGGGAACCAATGTGCTGGGAATGATAGAAGCAGCCGCCAAGCTGGGGCTGTCTGCCAAAGGCGTGCGCGCCGAGTTCGATGCATTGAAGCTGGTGCCCAAGCCCGCCATTGCCCACATCGTAGTGAAAAGAGAGCTGCAACACTTCATCGTAATCTACAAAGTGGCGGACACGCACATAGTCTACATGGACCCCGGAGACGGACAGATGCACAAAATGGACCATGAGGACTTCCTGATAGAGTGGACGGGAGTGCTCATCTTGATGGAACCGGAAGCAACCTTCAAAACCGGAAATGAGAAAACCGGCATGACGAAGAAATTCCTTTCGCTGATGGCACCGCACAAAAGCGTAATGCTGCAAGCCGTCTTCGGAGCACTTATCTACAGTATTCTGGGACTATCCACTTCCATTTACGTCGGGAAAATCACCGACTATGTACTGGTGGACAGAAACCTGAACCTGCTCAACCTCATGGGGGTCATCATGCTCGTCCTGCTGTTGCTGCGCACGTTCATCGGCGCCATGAAAAGCATCCTTGCCCTGAAAACCGGACAAAGGATTGATGCGGCGCTGATACTGGGCTATTACAAGCACCTGCTGACACTGCCCCAGCAGTTCTTCGACACCATGCGGGTGGGCGAAATCATATCGCGCGTGAACGATGCCGTAAAAATCCGCAACTTCATCAACAACGTATCGCTCGACCTGCTGGTCAACGTCATGATACTGCTGTTTTCCGTATGCCTGATGTTCGTCTACTCGTGGAAGCTAGCACTGATTACCCTGCTGGCCGCGCCTCTGTTCCTGGTGATATTCTACAGCTTCAACAAGCTGAACCGCAAATACCAGCGCCACATCATGGAGAGCAGTGCCGACCTGGAGGCCCAACTGGTAGAATCTCTCAACTCCATCTCCACCATCAAGCGCTTCGGCATCGAGGAATATGCCAACCTGAAAACGGAAACGCGCTTCGTACATCTGCTGAAGAACACTTACCGCAGCATCTACGGTTCCATCATGGCGCAAGGAGGCATACAGTTCGTATCAACCGGAATCACAATCGCCATCCTGTGGCTGGGCAGTGTGCTGGTCATCGACCAGGAGCTTACGCCGGGCACGCTGATGGTATTCTACTCGCTGGTAGGATACGTCATATCGCCCATCGGTTCACTGATTTCTTCCAACCAGACCATACAAGACGCACTGATTGCCGCCGACCGCCTTTTCCAAATCATGGACCTGGAACGCGAACAGAACGAGGAGCAGAAGATAGAACTGACCGAGGAGATGGTAGGAGACATCAGCTTTGAAGACGTCTGCTTCAGGTATGGTTCGCGCAAGGAAATCTTCTCTGCGCTGAACCTGACGATAGAGAAGGGAAAGATGACAGCCATCGTGGGTGAAAGCGGTTCCGGAAAAACCACACTGATGTCACTGCTACAACATATCTACCCCATTCAAGGAGGACATATCCGCATCGGCAAGCATGACATCGCCGAAATAGACAACCGGAGCCTGCGCCAACGCATCGGCACCGTGCCCCAGCACATCGAGCTTTTCTCCGGAACCATCACCGAAAACATTGCCGTAGGCGAACTGCATCCCAAGATGATACGGATAAAGGCCTTGATGGAAATGCTCGGACTGGAAGAGTTCATCGAACGCCAGCCCAAAGGCTACCAGACCCAAATCGGTGAGCACGGCGTGAACCTCTCAGGCGGCGAACGGCAACGGATTGCCATAGCACGTGCCTTGTACAAGAATCCGGAGATTATTATTCTGGACGAAGCAACCTCTTCGCTGGACAACATTGCCGAAAATCAGGTAAAAATAGTAATGGAAGTGATGAAAGATGCGGGCAAGACAGTTATCATCATTGCCCATAGGCTGAGTACCGTGAAGCATGCCGACCGGATTATTGTGCTGCACAATGGTGAAGTAAAAGAGGAAGGGACACACGAGGAACTTTCGCAGAAAGACGGTTTATACCGCAAACTCTGGAAAGAACAGTTCGAGGTCCTTAAATGACAAGAACCCGAAAAGCTCCCGGACTGCAAATCCGGGAGGACGAAGCTCCTTGCCCGCTGTAGCCGAAAAGTATTTTCCTGCCTACGGAAAGTGAGCCTCGCCCCTACGGAAATATGGAATAGAGGTTTCATTTCTACAAACAAAGCCTTTATTCTTAAAAATAGAACTTCTATTCTTAGGAACAAAGGCTTTATTCTAAGATTTCTTAGGCACGAAAGGAACTTTGCATCACATGGAAAGGGAGTTTCTATAGAATCGCAGCCAATTCCAGTACCTCTTCCGGCAAATGCCCGCTGCGTATGCGCCATTCCTGGGGATAGAGGTTGTTGGCACGGTTACCTATATTCTTGACAAATCCCAAAGGAATCTGTTTGTAGGTGAGCAGAACAATGCCGCGCGGAGCAATCTCCGAAAGGACAACAGCCTCCTTGCGCAGATAGTTGATGGCTTGCTCGTAACTAATGTCTTCACGGGCAAAGGCATCCGGTTGCAATGCTATATTCATGGCAAGACCGTGAGCAGGCATCCAGTCTTTTCCTTTCAACTCGGCAACATCCACCCCGGCCTGCACGATACGGAGTGACGAACGCAAAGCCGACAACTCGGAGAGATATTCTTTAGGGAAAGCGCTGACGTTATTGTCATTGACGATAAATTCATAATTGTCCGGAGCCACAAGCCACTCACGCAGTGCCGAAAGCTGTTCTTTGGAAACACCCGGAATTTTCGCTCCTTTTCCTTGGGGTTTTCTTCCTTTTTCCCTGGATTTCACCTGCCCGGCCCAGATATTCCCGTCGCTCACGCCCGGTTTGCGGAGAACTGCCAAAAAGAATCCTTCCCCCTTCGTCCGATGGGGCAGGAAACGATAGGCGGGAAAGTCCTCTCCCGACAATAGATTACCCGTAATATTCCAGTCAGTAGAAATTTCCAACGGCAATACTTCCGCCCCGAATTCATCCCGTATCCAACGGATGTTCTCTTCGTTTTCCTTTGTATTATAGGTACAAGTACTGTAGATGAGAATGCCTCCGGGCTTCAAGCAAGGCCAGATATCCGTAACGATGCGACGCTGGCGCTGCCAGCAGATTTCCACATTCTCCCCACTCCACTCACTTACCGCAACGGGGTCTTTACGGAACATCCCCTCGCCAGAGCAGGGGACATCCGTCAATATGACGTCGAAGAAGTCCGTCAAGGAAGAAAAATCCGCCGGGTCATTATTAGTGACCACCACACCGGAATGCCCCCATTTCGTAAGATTCTCCGCCAATACCTGCGAGCGGTTGCGGATTACCTCATTGGCCACCAGCAAACTGCCTGCGGGCAACACGCTACGGGCATGCGTGGATTTCCCGCCGGGAGCCGCACAGAGGTCAAGCATCACCACCGGTCCTTCGCCCACATACCGCCTCAAAGCCTGCTCCACAAACATGGACGAAGCCTCCTGCACATAGTAGCAGCCTGCATGAAACAGCGGGTCGAAAGTGAATGTCAGCCGCTTGTCCAGATAGTATCCGGCAGCAGACCAGGGAACATGCTCCAAAGAGGAACGAAAAAGACTGAATGAAGATTCCGGTAATTTATCTTCATTCAGTCGGATACTGACCGGCTGCTCCCCTTCCAGGGCAGCAGCCAGCTTTTCATATTCTTCCACACCCAAGAGGGCGCGTGTATAATCGGTGAAAGATGAGGGTAACTCCATGCTTTGAACTGTTTTATGGCAGCAAAGATAGTGCAAAATACGTTTCACCAATCTACGGGGCTAAACAAAAAGCACGGTTCAATACTCTTTTTAAAAACTGAGTTTCACCCCTGCAAAATAGGAACGCGGTGCACCTGGTCCGTAGATATAACCGGAGTCACGGCTTGCCCCCTTGTCAAAATCTTTTTGATAAGAATTGAATATATTCTGTACACCGGCATTGAGCTGTAAACAGAACCCTTGAAAATCAAAGTCGTAAGCTATCTTTGTTCCAAGCTCAAAGAAGTCCGGACTCTTTACCAATACGTCTGCCTCACCGTTCACCTCCGAAAGCAGATGGGGAACGTACATCCGCCCGGTATAATTGCCATTCAAAGCTATTGAGAAGGCTTTAACCGGCATATAGGTAGCTGTAAAGTAGCCGTAAACGTCGGGAGTACGCAGTATCTTGTCGCTGTAACGTTCTTTCTCCGACAAGTGCTCCTCATCCGCACTCCATTCTTCGGGAGAGTCATAGATACTTCGTTGAAGCGTCAGCCCTGCCTGCAACTGAACCTTATCCTTATAGGCAACCTTTCCTTCCAATGTGCCGCCATACACTTTAGCTCCCGAACCATTGATGCGGGTCCGTATCAGATAAGCACTACCGTCCGGGTCTTTCACCGGAGGCGTCAAGACAAACGGGTCGGAAAGTTTCGTGTAGAAGCCTTCCACCAGTAAGTTTGCCTGGAAATCTCCGAAATAGTGGTACCAATCTACCGAAGCATTGAAGCTGCGCGAACGCTCTTCCTTCAATCCTTTGGCGCGGACAATGGAAACCAACTCTCCACCCACATTACTGATATGCAGATCTTCATCAAACGCTTGTGGAGCACGGAATCCCTCAGCATAACTGAAACGGATATTCACATCCTGAGTAGGATTGTAACGGATATTGGCACGGGGACTGAAAACAGCCTTGTCCATGATGCTGTTTTTATCTACGCGCCCGCCAATCAGGAAACTCCACTGTTCGTTCTTCCACTCATTCTGGGCATAGACGCTTGCTATATTCACCACTTGGTTCAACGGGGCGGGGGTATATTTCTCAATCAGTTGTTGCAAGCGGTCACCCGTTGCCGTAGGATCTTCGGCCAAAGCAGCATCACGATACTTCTGTACGTCCGTTGCCTTGTCATGCAGATTGTCGTGATTGAACTCAATGCCTCCGGTCAAATCGGCAGGCATAAACAGACACTTGTCAAAATGATAAATATACTGGGCACCCAGCACACCGGTAAAGTCCGTAGTCATTCCATAAGCGCTGTAATAACTATTGCGCACGATGTGCTGAGCCGAAGCATAGGTACTGAACGTATGTTTCTGGTTTTTGGAGAAAGCCGTGAACTTGAGCCCACCCGTGTTGATGGAATGTTTCAGCTGTTCCACCAGTCCGGGCGCCCCGGTACCGTTCAATCCGGCATCCTCGGCTATATGAGGGGGAAGGCTGAAGCCACTTCCACCACGGCGGAATTCCTCCATATGATGGTATTCAAGGCTCAGCTTGGAATAGGCACTTGTCCGGTAGTAAGCATTCAGACCGACAGTCTGGTTCTTCAGCTTCGGTAATTCGGAAAAACCGTCTCCGTTGGAGTCCCATGCCGAACGATGCCTGCTCTGGCCGTACACATAAGCCCCCATCTTACTGTCCGAAGAAACCAAGGAAAGATTCAGGGTCGTGTTGTTGTCGAACGAGCCGGAACCGTCGAAATTGGAAATGGTATGCGAGAAAGAACCGGAATTGCGAATCGGTTCCTTCGTAATGATATTCACCGTCCCGGCAATGGCCGAAGAACCGAACAAGGCTGAACCACCTCCACGCACCACTTCCACACGCTCTATCATGTTGGCGGGAATCTGTTCCAACCCATACACACCGGCCAGAGAGGAAAAGATGGGACGTGAGTCTATCAATATTTGGGTATATTTCCCATCCAGCCCGTTGATGCGCACTTGTGAATAACCGCAATTCTGGCAATCGGTCTCCACCCGCACACCTGGCTGAAAGGCCAGTCCTTGCGACAAAGTATGCGAGTTTGTCTGCTCAAACAGTTTAGGAGTGACCACTTTGACCAAAGTGGGTGCCAAGCGCCGGGCAGTCTCATTGCGGTTGGCTGTGACTACCACCCCGTCCAGTGCCACCATGTCTTCTTCCAACTCAAAGTTCTCTTCCAAGGTCTTACCACGTTTCAGAACGACTTTGCGCTCCTGCGACTTATAACCTACGGCACTGACGGACAACGTGAACTCACCTTCAGGCAGATTCTTTAGGAAATAGTGACCGGTGGCATCGGTCATGGTCCCGATGGTGGTGCCTTTCAGCGAAACTGTCATATAAGGCAAATGTTCCCTTGTACTTTTTTCTATTACATGACCGACAATATTGGCATCGGTACTCTTCAAATCTTCGGCATAAACGGTTGATGAGAGTAACAGACATACTGCTCCCACCACAAAAAATATATATTTTTTCATGTACTTCTAAAATAATATGTTAATCAATGAGGTTGACGCAATCCCACAACGGAATTGCCTTAATCTATCGGATTTGAAAAAAAGAAGGGGGAGCACGCAGGCAAATACCGCCACGAAGCTTTACACACTTGATGCATTCCGTGGTAAGAATGCTCAGTACACACAACAAAACAAGGAAAACCGTCGCGGCAACCGGAAGCAACGGAAGGGAAGAAGAGACGAAAGAGGCTAGATAGAAAATGGTTTCCAACTGCACCTCTGTATGCTCATGCTGGCCCTTGAATGGATGGGAATGCACAATGATAACACCATTCACCACATGCGAGTGGGTAAACAGCGTAATTCCTCCCAGATAGGCAATGAACAGCAGAGGGAGGAAACACTTCATTATATTCCTCAACTTCATCAAGACTTCCCAATAAAAACAGATGCGCAAAGATAACAGTATTTACAATAAGAAACAACCCGGTTTGTATATTTACCTCTATTTACAGTCGCAAATACCTACTTCTTGTTATTCCGGAAAAAAGACAATAAGACATTTTCACGGAAAAATATCGCCTTATTTCCGGTTTTCTAAAAAAAATATCTTCTCTTTGCAACTTTATAAAGGTGACGACACGTCTAACCAACAAAGAAACAAATTAAAAGACCATAGATTATGAAACGTATCATTTTTGGATTAATGCTCGCCATGATGTTCTGCACACTGGTGCAAGGCGCAAACAGAACCGTAACAGAGAACGACGGTCAGGGGAACAAGAAAAGAGTCATCGAATTGAGGGACACTGTCATCAATGGAGAAACCGTAACAGACACACTCAGTGTCATGACTTATGAAAACGGTGCCGGCAGTAGCAATGCTCCGGAAAAATGGAGAACCCACCATAGCAGCGGTATGGACTGGAACGGGTTCGACCTCGGGAGCAAGACCTCGGAAACCGTGATTGCCGTAACAGCCATCGTCTTTGTATTCGGACTGCCGCTACTCATCATATTCGTAGTATTCTTCTTCCGCTATAAAAACCGGAAAGCCAAGTACCGCCTGGCGGAACAGGCCCTGGCCAGCGGACAGCAACTGCCTGAAAACTTCTTCAAAGAAGCCGCAGCAACGGATATCCGCAGCAAAGGCATCAACAACATATTCGTCGGCATCGGCCTGTTCATCTTCCTTTGGGCCATTACCGGAGAATTCGGTCTCGGATGTATCGGCTTGCTCGTCATGTTCACCGGCTTCGGACAATTGGTGATTTTCTACAGCCAACAGAAGAAGAACGAAGAAAA